>Ga0222626_1000043_pt1 | contig 94201 bp, 82 predicted proteins | sample AntAcemetageno91_FD_179862 | JGI IMG/M metagenome (GOLD analysis project Ga0222626, IMG submission 179862) | Saline water microbial communities from Ace Lake, Antarctica - #91 | ecosystem: Environmental > Aquatic > Non-marine Saline and Alkaline > Saline | place: Antarctica: Ace Lake | collected...
ACCCCTTATTGCATCAAGAGCAATTCTCGCCTTTAATTCATTGCTATGTTTTTTTCTGCCCATTCTATGCCTCCTTTTTCTTGGAAACACACCTTAACACATTGTCTCGTTTTTGGGGTCCACTATAATTTGTGCCGGGGTCGATGTATGGCTCAACACGCCCCAGAAACCCAGGGAAGCTTCCGGCACCAGCGGCATGAAAACAGCCCTCAACGGCGTTCCCAGCCTGAGCATACTGGATGGGTGGTGGATTGAAGGTCATGTGGAAGGTGTAACCGGCTGGTCAATCGGCAATAGCTGGAAAGCGGAAAGTAATCCCGCGGATGAGATTGCCTCGTTATACAGCAAACTTGAATCCGTGATTTTGCCTATGTTTTATCAGGAGCCTCGCAAGTATGCCCACGTCATGCGATCGGCTATCGCTATCAACGGCTCGTTTTTCAATGCCCAGCGGATGATGTTTCAGTACTTAAAAAATGCCTATGCCAATGAAGCAACGCCCTGACCTAACGCTGATAATCATCTAAGTGCAATTCAACCGGGCAAGCTATTTCAGTTCAGGCACTTTGTGCGCATCGGTTCCATTTAAAGGGATTCTCGAACATGGAAAAAGAACCACAATTGGAATATATTTGCATTCAATCGGCAATGCGAAATTGTTGCTGCGGCATATCATAGCTGCACATGGGAACAAATTTGTCGATCCTGCTGATGAAAAACAATATTGCACACTTCAGTGATTTGTTTGACGGACATAATATTCTGATCTAATAAAATTTCTCTTATAAATCGTTGTTCGTTACTCTCAATATTTTCTTTGGCCTGAATAGTTAGGGCTTTGATGAGGTCGTCAGAAGAGATAAACCCTTTCTCTATGGCGGTGATTCCAAAGAGCTTCTCGTATTGATCTATAATCCCAGGCAGATATGACATATAACCCTCCTCCCTTCTTTTTTATTTAAAAGCGCGGTAAAAAATACTACCGGTATTTCTTGATTTGACTCGGGGCTTCCATACCCCTCGCCCTCACGGGCGGCGATTCAGCCGTCCAATTCCACTATCCTGCAGAATTGTCCTTTGCCTTGCAAAAAAAATGCTAATTTTTGCATTGGAAACTTAATTTGTGCCCATTATAGATTTATGGATGGGCACTAATGAGTTTTTTGTTCTCCATGGGATTATAGAGCAAGGTGTGTGCCAATATGACGTCGAACTCTTAACTCAATGAAATAAATGTTAAATTAGGACTTGAAAGGAAAATGAGGTAAGGTAGAAAAAACAGAATCGGGTAAGAATACCCTGAAAGAAAGGGAGGATTGAAAGATATCTAATTGACAATATTAAGAATAGTAAGAATCGGGCGTCATTGCCTAAAATCAGGTTATGATATTCCGAATTTTTTCATCTTTATATAAAGCGTTTTCGGATCGATTTTCAGGGCATCCGCGGTTTTTCCTTTGTGCCAACGGTATTGACTCAATGCTTTCAAAATAAAACGTTTTTCCTGAATATCCATGGCCATCGCAAGACCGTCAATTCCCTCTCCAAAATTATTATCTATACCCAGTTCTAATTTATCCGTTTTTTCTCCCATGTCCAAAATGGGAAAATCACCCAAGACAAGATACCTTCGAATTACACTGAGCAGTTCACGGACGTTTCCCGGCCATTCATAATTATATAGAATATCCATAATTTTGCCGGTTAAGACCGGTTTCTTTTCATCCTCGCTGTACTGTGTGAGAAAATGATCAACAAGCAAAGGAATATCCTCTTTTCTTTCTCTCAAGGGGGGCAAGTTTATAGGAATCATGCTGATCCGGTAATAGAAATCTTCCCGCATCAACCCGTTTTTAACCATTTCGGAAGGCATCCGGTTGGTCGCAAAAATGACACGAACATCTGATGTTCTACCTCGGGTATCGCCCACAGGTGTATATTCTCCGCTTTCAAGCACCCGGAGCAGTTTGACCTGCATATTCAGGCCGATTTCACCCACCTCGTCCAAAAATAAAACGCCTTGGTGAGCCGTATGAAAGTAACCGTTTTTATCCCTATCCGCTCCGGTAAAGGCGCCTTTACAATGCCCGAAAAATTCACTCTCAATTAAGTTCTCAGAAACGGCGCCGCAATTCACAGGAATAAAGGCGTTGTCGGCACGATCGCTCATCTCATGGATAGCTCTTGCCACCAGCTCCTTGCCTGTTCCGGATTCACCCAGAATAATAATGTTGGCGGCGGCGGCAGCAGCCTTCACGATGAGTTCATAGACCTTCTGCATGGGAGTGCTTTTTCCGACAAGGCGGCCAAACCGGTACCGTTCCTTAATGGTAGACTTGAGTTTGATATTCTCGTTTCGGATGGTATTGGCTTCTTCCTGAATCGCCGTTTCCCGATGCATATCATCGGTAATGTTCCTTATGGTGGAAAGGACCGCTGGTCCTGTTTTCCATTTAATAACGCTGCTGTTGGTTGACACCCAGATTTTTTTATCATCTTGGGTAACACAGACCCCTCGCTGCAAAGGTTCAAGAGTTCCGTCATACGCTTTGAAATCAAACACCTCTGCAAACAGATCCCTGAACTCGCTCTGAAAGATTTGAACAACGTTCGTTCCAATGAGTTCCTGAGGATCGGAGTACCCCAGCAATTCGACAAATGAATGGTTTGCCAATAAAATATTTCCATCTTGAACAAGAATAACGCCGTCGGGCATTAGTTCAACCAGCCGCTCAAATCTTGCCCGTTCTTCAGCCAGAGCCCTTTCCGCCTTCTTTCTATCCTTTATTTCTCCCTTGAGTTCTTTGGCATAGATTATGGACTGTTCATACGCAATTTTTAATTCTTCAACCTTTTGTTCAAGTTCTTTTAAGCTTGGCTTTTTGGCCATTAGAACATCCTTCATTTGAAGTCATAATCAAATTTTCCATTCAACATTCCAACATCCCAGCACTTTTTAACTCACGCTGCTACTGAAACAATACAATAATGGGATCGGGACGTCAAGGGAATACGGAATATCATGACCGGGGTTCGGGCAATATTGACCGAAAATCAATATTTATAATATTAACAAATAGATAAACGCAATTTATCTTCTTTGTCTCAGGGTGTTTTCACCCGACTCCCTTTTTCTTCATCCTAACCCCGCGGGATCTTTTTATCATAAAATAAATATAAATTCAGTAAGTTAAAAAAATAGACCCCATGTTGGCACATACCTTGCTCTATTACTAACCAGAATCTTCAGCATCTGGAGTGGTGCATTGGCGCTATCATAAAATTTCTCTGAAATTTTACAACTTGACAAGATTAGAGGTTTTTTAATGGCGACCTGTTTATAGCATCGGAACGGAAGAATGGAATGCCGGAATATTGAGGGTAAGGGCGGAAATAAAGCATTTAAATTGTAAAAAATCATGGCCAATAACATTCTAAAATATAATATCAACATCTTATTGAGAAAGCAGTTAAGAACGCTATTTTCGTGCTTGTTGTGGATAAATTTGGTGCTGTGGTGTCTGTACGGTACGGCACATGGAGAAATATTCAGTAAAACCTCGTGGCAAAGTTTTGAAACCCGATACACGATCATCCATTACAAAACGTTGGAAGACCTTGGGAGACTGAATGCGAAGATTGATTATTCGCCGGGTGAATGGGGGTTCAAAAGTCTCTTTTCCGGCGCTAAGGACCCCGTGGCTTCCATCAAGAAAAAAGTCGATGCGGTATTTGAAAAAGTCCAGGCAATACTGGATATGCACGGAAGGATTCAAAAAGTCGTCATTAGAATTTACCCGGATAGAAAGCGTTTTCATGAAGTCCGGTACACCGTCGGCAGGGAAAAACATCGTCTTCAGGCATGTTATGTTTATGAACAGAACACTATATACATCAATAACGATGATGTGCATGAAGGCGTTTTAGCGCATGAGATGGCGCACGCCATTATCGATCATTATCTCACGGTTCGTCCCCCAAGGGCAACCGCTGAAATTCTGGCTCGTTATGTGGATAAACATCTTTACTATTAAAAACCGTATCGAACACGTATGGGGAAGTGACAGGATGCACGACAACCTCTTGGAAATAAACTTGAATCAATGGGGCTATGAGGTCCTGGTTGTCGACAACGGGAATGCTGCCTGGGAAGAGCTTCAAAAACCGGAATTCCCCAAGTCGGTAATTTTGGACTGACTGGATGATGCCCGACATGGAGACACTGTACAGGGCCAAGCGTGAAGGAGGAAATCGTGTGTACACTGCGAACAACGCGTGTTCGCATACGTATGCAAGTGAGTTGGCTTCGCTCACAAATGGAATAATGTAAAAAATCTCCCATACCAATTCTTACGCCAAATAAAGATACATACCCTCTTTTTTTTTGTAAACCGTCCAAAGCTTGCCGTTCAAAAAGACTCTTGATGAATGATCTTACGCTATCTGAACTCTTGAAATTCGAAAAATTTTGATTTATACTATTTTTATATTTTGCCCAATTTCTAAACAATCAGGCGAAGATTGGCGGCGGTAACGCTGACACCGAAAATTAAGGGAAGAACCATGAAAGTATTAACTATCCGGTTTAAAAATATAAATACGTTGAAGGGGGAATGGGAGATCCATTTTAACCGCCCTCCGCTCCAGGAAGCAGGTCTATTTGCCATTACCGGCCCCAACGGGTCCGGTAAGACCACTATTTTTGATGCCATTTCATTAGGACTTTACGGTGAGACGACCCGTCTTAAAAATTTACCGGAGCAGATTATGAGCAAACAAACCTCGGACTGCTATTGCGAGGTTACGTTTTCGGTGAACAGCCATGTGTTTCGCTCGACCTGGTCACTAAGCTTAACCGATGGCAAACCCAATGTGCCGGCGATGAGACTTGTCGAATTAAACGATGCGGAACAAATTCTTGAAGATAGCATCGTGGCGGTTCGCACCCGTATCACCGAACTGACCGGTCTCGATTTTAAGCGCTTTTCCCGATCCGTAATGTTGCCTCAAGGGGAGTTTGCGGCTCTTTTAAACGCCCTGGATTCCGAACGAGTGGAAATTTTAGAAAAAATTGTCGGCAAAGGAATATATTCCGAGTCTATAACAGCCGCTTTTGAAAAAGCCGAGATAGAAAATAAAAAACTTGAAGCACTAAAAGAAGCGATTCAAGATTTTCCTCCCATGCACGCGTCAGTAATTGCGAGTCTTCAGGAAGCGGTTCAGCAGTTGGAAGATGATTTTCGAGAGGCCGAAGATTTATTTTTCAAATTAAGCGAAAGGGAAAAACAGCTTAAGCGCCATAACCAATTACAAAAGAAATACCACGAAAATAAAATTGCTCTTGTCGAAGCTCAAAACCGCAAAGAACAGATGAAAGCAGACCTTGAGCGTCTAAAAAAGGCCATGGATGCGGCAGGTTTTGAAAAAGACCTTGAACGGCTCGGCAGCCGCAAAACCGAGGCGTCCAAGGATTTGGATGCACTAAGAGAATTTGAAAAAGAAACTGCGGAGTTGGAAGATCGACTGAGGGTATTGACGGAAAGTGAAGAGATTCATGCCATTGGGCTGGATCAGGCTCAAAAAACCTGGTCCGAACAGCAGGGATTAATTGAGAAGACTATAGAAATTGACGGTCAGATTGAGGCGGCAAACAATGCGCTTGTAAAGTTGCTGGAGCGCAAGGCATCGGTCCAAGAAGAACAGAACAAGATTCAGCAGGATCTGCTGGCGACTGAGCAAAAGATCACAGAAAATGAAGCGCTTCAAAACAATACGGAACGTTGGCTTAAAGAACATGCCGAATATGAAGAACTGGTCAAACGGATTCCCATGATCGGAGGCGCGCTGGAACGGTTGCAAGCGATCCGTCACAGTATGTCAGAAAATTCCGCTCAATATAAGTCGGCCGTGAATGCCGAAAAAAAAGCGTCTGCTTTGCTGACGAAAACCACGCGTAAAGTCGAAAAACTTCAGAGCAAAGCCGAGAAAATCAAGGCCCGAAAAGCTGAACGGGAAAAAATGGCTTTCGCCCTCAAGGGCGACGTTTCCCCGGAAAATTCTGAAAACATGTATACCGCACAGAAAGATCGGCTGGTGAACTATCAATCCATGCTTAAGATTGCCAAAGCATTTGCCAAGCAGGAGGCAGGGAAGGAAGAAGTCCTGGAAAAGGCATTGAAACAAGCTGAGCAAGAACTCGAAGGCTTGGGGAAGATATTTGAATCGGAAAACAAAATTTTGTCCGCCATAAAAACTACGACCGGATTCATATCTTACAGAAATAAGCTTAAAGCAAAAGAACCCTGTCCTCTGTGCGGTTCACCGGATCATCCTTATGTGACTACCGGACTGCCGTTTGGAAAAGAACCGGCCGAGGCTCTTAGAGATCAGGAGAATAAGCTAAAGCAAATCCAAGATCAAATGAAAGCCCTTTCAGACCGGATTTCCGGACTTAAGAATCAGCATGAACCTTTGGTGGAACTGAGAAAAAAATGGAACCTGTTATGTCAGGCAACGGGAGTCGAATGCACGATTGGGGATCGGCATTCGGTTAAGAAATCCATTCGGACACTGAAAAAGGATATGCGAACGCAAGAGGCCCAAATCAAAAAGATTCGAAAACATTTTAAGAAAACAGAAAGATTTGACCAGGCCATTAACAAAAAATCAGCTGTGTTGGTTGAGAGGCAAAAGCTTTCGGATAAACTTCAAAATGAGTTAACTATGCACCAAAATAGGGTATCTTCACTGGAGCTGGAAGCTCAGAATGATGAACAAAAGGAAGTGGAACTGATACAAAGCCTTGAGCAGGATCTTGAGATATTCAAAGAAAAGATACCGGGTCCTGGAGCAGAAAATGAACTGAATCAGCGACTGGAAGCAAGAAGGGTTGACTTTCTCAACCATCTGAATGCTGAAAACGAATTAAAAGAACAGGCAATCCTATTAAAAGACAAGATCGAGGCCTTACCGCAAGAACTTAACCGGTTGAAAACAGAAGCAAATAATTTGGAAGGGCAGATTAAAGGCGACCGAGAATCGTTACTCGCGCTGCAAAACAAACGAGAGATGAGCTTTGGAACCGGAGACCCGATTCAGGAAAAGCGGGAAACCGAAACAGGATTAATAGAGAAGAAAGAAGAAATAGAAGCCATCCGGCAACACATCCGAGAGGTTCGAGATACCCTCTCGGAAAAACAGCGGTTGAAACAGAGCACGGAAAAAAAATATCGGGACATTCAAAAAGAATGTGAAGATCTTGAACAAAATCTTTCGACCCAGGTTATTGCTTCGGGCTTCAGCACCTTGGAGGATGTCCAAAGCAGTTTTTTGGGTCCTGAAGAACAGCAGACCATCAAAGATAAACAGGAAACCACAGATCGCGAACTCGCCGAGTGTACTGCAAATTTAACTGCAATCCGGGAAGAATTCGACGAAGAGGGAGAAAAGGAAACGGCTGTGGAATCTCCGGAAGATTTAAGCCTGCAGGTTCAGGATGCGCGTAAGCGAAAGGATGAACTGGAAGAAGCGCTCTCCGCCGGCTTGGATCGTCTGAACTACCAGAAAGCCATGGAAAAAAAATATGAACAAAAAATTCAGGAAATGGAAGAACAGGAAAAAATATGCGATCGAATGCATGAAGAAAAAGAGTTTTTTGAATCGGCAGGAGAGGCTGACATCAAAAAGCGGGTTCAAGAACTTATGCTGGAGCGTTTACTCGAACACAGCAACCCACGACTCGAAGAACTCAGTGGCCGGTATTATTTGAGATGTCGTGAAAAACATGGGCTGGGGTTGGAAATCGAAGACCTTTTTCATCAAGGAGCACGCAGACCCATCAACACATTGTCCGGCGGCGAGAGTTTTTTGGTCAGCCTTGCAATGGCCCTGGGTCTTTCAGATATTGCCAGCAATGGCCGAAAAATAGAATCTCTTTTTATTGACGAGGGCTTCGGTTATCTGGATGATGAGACCTTATACAATGTACTTTCCACGCTTAAGAATCTGAAAAAAAACGGTAAAATGGTGGGTATCATTTCCCATGTCAAGCGGCTTGAGGATGAAATTTCCACTAAGATACGAATAAACAAAATTTCCGCAGGGGTGAGCGGTTTAGAAGTGGTGGCATAACCCTATTCCGGAATACCTTTATACGCTTATGATCCGGCAGGCAGCGAACGGGCCGGTCATTTTTTTTATTCACATTCCCAGGATCAAAATAATGTGCTATAAGATTTATTTGAAGGTTCAAAACACGATGGACGGTTTATAGGCAAGACATTGTTGTCTACTTAAAGATCGGGAAAGAAGGTATGGCGGCAAAGCTCAATTTTCAAAGAAAATTCTCAGCATTACTGGTTTATGGAAGGCCTCCTCTGGTGTTTGGTGGCATGCTCTGCGGAATTGCGGTTATGTGGACCCGAAACCCGATGCTCTACACCTTGGGGGTGTCGCTGCTTTTTATTTCCATGAGTTTTGATATGATCGACGGGTGGCTTACAACCCGCTTTCATCTCCACTCCACATTGGCTCATCTCACCGACCGCATCATGGACAAAATTGTTTATTCAATCATTTTCCCGCTGGTGGCAGTGGGCATTATGTGGCGGGTTCTTTTTACCTCTCCCACTGGAACCAAGGCCCAATTGCTTCATGGCATTTTTGTATTGATTTTGTGCGTAACCGTTCTGATTCGTGACAATTTTGCTCATTTTATGCGTTTTTTCGCTATGCGCACCGGACCGGAGCCGGAATTAAGAGAATTTACACGGCTAAGAACAATTGTGGCCGCACCGATAGGAACCCTCTTGTACGCGCATGCTTTTTATGTTCCGGGCGGCCCGACTTCTCTGATTTACATCTGGATTTCATGGCTGGGTAATCTTCATTTGCGCGTTTTGTTTTTAATCGAAATAATATTTTTAATCATAAATTTTGGATCAATTGCTGCATACTGCCGAAAATATGGAACCTACTGCCTGGACGAGATCTGTGATGAGGATGAACGTCTGCGGCTAAACATTTTGTCCTTTTTCCCCAACTCATTGACCATCATGAATGCCCTAATGGGGTTACTGGCCGTGCTTTTTGCTTACCAGAATCGCATTCGTGAAGCCTATCTTTTTCTGATTGGCGCCGTGATTTTTGACAAACTCGACGGGGCTCTGGCTCGAAAGTTGGGTCTGACGGAACCCCTTCACACACAGAATCGGCCGCATCACATCAGCTTTGGAGGTATTTTGGATGACATTGCAGATGGCGTTAGCTTCTGCATTGTTCCGGCCTGGATCTTTTATTTGTTGCTTGCCGACGTTTCGGATCCGGTGATCCGGCAACTACCGGTGGGGCTGGTGGCCGTGCTGTATACCCTTATGGGGATTGTCCGGTTGATTTACTTCACTATTGACCGCACCCCGATTCCCGGATTTTTTAAAGGAATACCGACTCCGGCCGCGGCGTTACTGGTGGCCGCACCGTTAATCATGTTCAACCAAGCCGTCGGGGATGGTTCGGAATGGGCTCGTTACTGGGGTATTCTCTGTTTTGGTTTGATGATTTTTTCAGGGATTATGATGAACTTTTATCCCATACGCTACCTGCATCTCGGACGCTTTATAGACAGACATTCCTGGTTTGGTCGTGTGAACCTGCTGCTACTGGTCATTTTCATATTTACCCCCTATCTGGGATATGCCGCTCTAATTTATATGTTCCTGTATGTGCTTTCGCCCCTGGTAACCCACCGCATGCTGCCGAAAATCGGATTATAAATATGATAATCTTAAAAAAAGGAGATAAAAAGATGAATAAAAACAAGACACCATCTATAGGTTACCTAATTATGATGATCGTATCCCTTTTTCTGATTACTGCTTGCGCTTCCACCCCGATCAGTTCGGAAGAAGTGCCCAGCATGGTAAGTGCTGAAAACCCGGTGGAAATGGTTAACCAGCTGGGTGGGCATATCGCCGATGCTCGTAAAAATCAGCTGAATGTGCTTTCACCCACCTGGTACGCTAAAGCTGAGAGTTACTATCTAAAAGCTAAAAATGATCTTGAAAAAGGCAAAGAGCTTTCGGACGTCCAGAAATACGTTAATACTGCAGAAACGCAACTGCAAAAAGCAGAAGAAATGGCTAAAATATCTCGAACTACCTTAAGCGAGCTGATTGAAGCAAGGAACAAGGCTCGCGTTGCCGGTGCTACGGATTTGGGCAAGGATTATGTGACGGCGGAAAAAAGGTTTCTCGGCCTTACTCAAGCCATAGAGAATAATGATTTGCGTTATGCTCAAAATAACCAGAAAAAGCTTTCTGATGCGTTCCGTCAACTGGAAATCCGAGCAATTAAAGAAAAAACCATCGGCGAGGTAAACACGCTGATTGATCAGGCTGAAAAAGAAGGTGCTAAGAAAATAACGCCCAAGTCATTTGTCCTGGCCCAAGAAAAGTTGAAGGACGCCGATGAATTCATCACTGAAAATCCTTACGATAAAGATGCGATGAAGAAGAAAGCCGATGAGGCCCTGTTAATGGCCAAGCGGCTTCATCCCTTAATGGATCAGAGCCGGAAGATCAAATCTATGGATCCCGAACAAATTGCTTTATGGATGGAAGACATCCTCTACAAAACAACCCGTAAACTGTCGGCTCCGGATATGCGGGATCAGAACTTCGAGGTCCAGGTGGAGAATATTCTCGGCACCATAGAGACGCTGCAATCCGATCATGATTTCATGATCAAAAAGGTAAATTCCCAGCAGGAACAAATGGAAGTTCTGAACCAGCGCATCGCCCTGCTCGACAAACAGACTCGCAGGGGTAAGGCCGAAAAAGATCGTCTGGCAGCCGAAAAACAGTTCAATCAAAGATACAATGAAGTTCAGGCATTTTTTGACAGTGACGAGGCCGAAGTTTACAAACAGGAAAACCAGTTGGTCATTCGTTTAAAAGCCATTAAGTTTCCGGTGGGTCAGAGCATCCTTATGCCCGGAACTTATACTCTAATGAGTAAAGTGCAACGGGCCATCAGAATCTTCGGCGAACCTCAGGTGGTGGTTGAAGGGCACACGGACAGTACGGGCTCGGATGAAGTTAATGAGCACTTGTCCCAACAACGAGCCCAAGCAGTTATGGAATACCTGATTGCCAATAAGACCCTGCCGTCCGAGAAAATTATAGCCGTTGGATACGGATCGGTAAGGCCACTGGCGTCTAATAAGACATCCCAAGGACGGGCCATCAACCGCCGTATCGATGTAGTTATTACGCCTAGGGTAAAGCCGGCGCTGTAACCAACAGACCCTGCAAGGTGAACAAGGTCTATAAAAAAACTTGGGTTATGCTTTGCACTTGCAGCCCGGAACCAAGCCTTGCCAAAGAGGTTTTTTGACCGGGGCGCGGCCGGGGAGCAGATAACCATAATTGATACAACTACAGATACCGGTGGTTCTAATATGGATGCCAAACATTGGCGATGGTTGCTCCTCAACCGGTGGATGCTGGCCGTAGTCGGAGCAGTCTTGCTGTATGCCCTGCTCGGATTTTTGCTGGCCCCCAGGCTATTCAAACGCTATGTGAGCAATTATGCCGAAGAAAAACTAAAGCGCAAAGCATCAATCGTCGAGGTTCGCGTCAACCCCTTCCTATTCACATTTGATGCCCAGGGCTTTGTGCTCAAAGAAGCGGACGATAGCCCCATTATGGGCTTCGGACGTGTGTTCGTAGACTTTGAACTTTCGAGTCTCTTCCGATGGGCGTGGACCTTTGCTGACATTCGCATCGAACGACCGTTGCTGCACGTGGAGATCCGGCAGGACGGCCGTCTCAATCTCGCAGCGCTTTCCGACAGCCTTCCCAAGTCCAAGGATTCTCCCACCCAAGACGGTCGCCCGCCGAGGCTGCTGGTGCAACACGCCGAAGTCATCGACGGCAGTTTCACCTTCAGCGACCGTTCCGATTTTACTCCTGCCACCGAGACCTTCGCGCCTTTCAATGTCGAGTTCAAGCATATATCTACACTCCGGGATCGCAAAGGCCCATACACCGTCAGGGCCAACTTGCCCGGCGGCGGAACGATCGACTGGAGTGGCGAAGTCTCTTTGCACCCAATTTTTTCCCAGGGCCGGTTAAGCGTGTCCGGCTTTAAGCTGGCTACAGCGTGGAAATTTGCACAGGATGAGTTGCAACTTACCGAGCCGGCGGGGGAGATAGACTTCAGCACCCGTTATCGATTCAATTATCAAAAGCATAACGCCTTCTTGACGTTGAACGACTCAACCCTCGCACTAAAGGGCCTTGTGCTCACGGAAAAGGGTAAACCAGCCCCCATGCTTGCTCTGGAAACAATTGAAGTCACTGGAATGGGCTTCGACCTTCAAGCACGGGAGATTATGGTTCCAAGCATCACCGTGCGTGACGGTAGAATCGCAGCATCGGTTAATGAGGAGGGAGTATTTAACTGGCAGAACCTTGCGGTGCGCCGGGAACCCAAGGACGTGGCTGAGCCCATTGCCGGTGTTTCAGAATCCAACGGCCCTCCGTGGCGCCTAAAAGCAGGAGCGGTGAACGTGGAAAACGTTGCGTTGGATTATACAGATCGCAGTCGCGCCACTCCCTTGACCCTGGCTGTCGGCGGGGTGAATATTCTGTTGAACGCGTCGGCAGAAGTTGGTGCAGGGCCTGCAAATGTAACTGTGGATGATTTAAAGGTAAAGATGAACCGCGTCGCGTTTTTCGAGACCGGTGACAACATTCCCTTTGTTGCGATGGACGTCCTCTCGCTGGATCACGGCTGCATCGATATGGGCACTCGCTCCGTAAAACTCGCACGGGTGGGGGCTGTCGGTGGAGGAATATCTGTGGTGCGCGGCAAAGACGGCCGGATCCAGCTGGCTGAGATGCTGGCTCCCGCCGATCGAGGCAAGGTGAAGCGCGAGATTGTCGAGACCGGTGAGAAGGCTCGAGCCGAGGGCAAGCCCTGGTCGTTCAGGCTTGATGCAGTTGAGTTGAACGGGTTCAACGCGGAACTTCAGGACCGTAGCTTTGATCCTGCCGTGGCCTACGACCTGAAAGATATCCGCGTATCGCTAAACCATCTTACCAATGACGGCAAAACGCCCATTGATTTTGACGCCCGGCTCAATGTAGCACAGGGTGGAAGTGCAAGATTCAGCGGGCAGGTCAGCCAGACCGGAGATCATGCCGAAGTACAGGCCAGCATTGTGGATATAAACCTCAAACCGCTGCATCCGGCCCTGGCCAGATTCGCAAGGCTCGCGCTCGAGTCTGGAAATCTCACCGTGTCGGGCCGTATGAAATATCGATCCGATAAATCCAGGCCACAGGTGCAAGCCGGCGGCTCCATCAGCCTGGGCAGCTTCAGGCTGAACGAAAGTGACACTGGCGAACGGTTTTTTGAATGCAAGGATATGTCCGCCACCGGACTGACGTTTGGATTGTCGCCCCATGGTCTGAAGATCCAGAAAGTGAGGGTGCTGGAGCCCGGCGCCAAAATTGTGATCTTCAAGGACCGCAGCACAAATCTGGCCAAGGCAATAAAGAGCCCGGAAGTGGTTGATGTCGAGGAAACATCACATCCGACACAGGCGCCGGCCGTGGCGCCGAGCGTAAATCGGGCACTTTTTCCGGTGAGAATCGATCGGGTTTATGTGGAGAAAGGAGTTGTCGATTTCGCTGATCTTAGCCTGGTGCTGCCCTTTGCCTCCCGGATAACCGAGTTTAACGGAGGGGTTACGGGCATTTCTTCCGACCCGGCAAGCCGAGCCTCGGTTGCCTTCAATGGTACCGTCGACGAATACGGACTCGCAACGGTTCAGGGCAGGTTGAGTCCGTTCATGCCCAAAACTTACACGGACATCACTGTGTCCTTCCGTAACGTGAAAATGAAGCCCTTCAGCCCCTACAGCGCCACATTTTCCGGACGCAGAATCGCATCCGGGATGCTTAGTCTCAACTTGGAATACAAAATCCAGGACAGTGAACTTCTCGGCGATAATCAAGTGGTGCTGGAACAGTTCACGCTCGGCGAGCGGGTGGAGGCACCAAATGCGGTTCACTTGCCCCTTGATCTGGCAATTGCACTCCTTACCGATGCTCAGGGCAAGATCGATGTGGCCGTGCCCGTAAAGGGCAATCTGGACAACCCCGAATTCAAATACGGGCATGTGATTCGGCAGGCGTTCATCAACCTGATTACCAAAATCGTGACTGCGCCATTCCGAGCGTTGGGCGGTCTCTTGGGCGGTAAGGGCGAGCAGATGGACGTCATTTCTTTCTATCCCGGAAGCGACCGCCTTTTGCCGCCGGAGCTTAAAAAACTTAAAACCGTGGTTGAAGCTTTGGAGAAGCGCCCTCGGCTGAAGCTTGTAGTGCAGGGCCGGTTTGATCCCAATCTCGATGGTGAGGCGTTGCGTACACAGCGGGTAAAGCGTGCCCTCGCCGGGCAGATGGGCGTGACACTTGCTCCTGACGAGGAATTTGGGGCCATTGCGCTCGAAGATGCAAAGACCCAGCAAGCTCTGGAGAAGCTGCTTGAGATGCGGAGTGGTGACAAGGCTGTGGCCCGTTTCAAAACCCAATACGAAAAAGTGACCGGCAAGAAGGCCAAACGGGTGAATCCCGCATTGGCATTTTTCGGCAGGGAAAGTTCAGATACCGCCTTTTACCGGGCAATGTTCAAGGAGTTGGTGATACTTGAACCACTCACGGACACCGATCTATTAGATCTTGCTCAGCGGCGCTCGGAAGCCATCGTAACCCATTTTAAAACCTTTACCGGGTTGGACATCACGCGCGTGACTGCAGGAAGTTCCGGTCCCGTGGAGGAGACCGCCACCGAGATCGTTAACAGCAGACTTACACTAGACGTCGTTAAGCCAGCGGCTTAGTTAGTGTCTATCCATAAACGGCATCTTTCGGCCCCCGGCGGCGTTCTCGCTCGTTTTCAATTCTCGAAATAGCGCGCTATGCCTGCGGTTGAAAACTCGCTCGGGCCTTACCGGAAACCAAAATCTACCATTTCTGGATGGACACTAGTTAACGGAAATATTCCACAAGCGGAGATCTTAATCACCGGCCTTACAAGAAGGGGAAAAGAGTTTTTGCACCACTGAAGTTTCAGTTGAGGAAAATTTGGCGAAGCAGGTCCGGTTGGATTAAGGTGGATACCCTCGTTGATACCAAGTTTAGAAAATAATTATGGAAAAGAAAAAAGTTTTAATTGCGTATTTTTCGCCGGCAGGCTCCACCCGACATGTGGCCGGGATTATAAAAAAAAAGTTCCAAGCACTGGGTACCGATACATGGATGTTGGATCTGGGTGAATGCAGGGACGGTGCTAAGGAAATTTCACGTCAGATTGAAGAATCAAAAGGAAACAGCTGTCTTTTTATCGGCTCTCCGGTTTATGTTTCGCATGCGGTCCCACGGGTCATGGAGTGTATTGCCGGCTTAACCGAGAATACCGGAGCGTTTGCTGTTCCGTTTGTTACCTGGGGAGGTGCTTGCAGCGGAATTTCTTTGTTTGAAATGGGAAAAGAATTATTACATAAAGGGATTACGGTTTTGGGGGCAGCCAAGATACTGGCCGTTCACTCCTTGATGTGGCAGCTTGAGAATCCTTTGGGAAAAGGACATCCGGATTCTAATGATGATCGAATGGTAGAGGACCTGGTGAATCATATCCATTATAAACTTCACAGTGACATCCCCAAAGAAATACAACTGGCGGATCTGGCCTATCAAAGTAAAGAGAATCATGCAGAGATGGAAAACATCAGCCTGGAAACCGCCAAAGCCCATATGCCGAGGCGTGAAATCGATACGATGTTGTGTAACCAGTGCCAAATATGCAAGGAAGTGTGCCCTGTGGATGCCATTGCATTGACACCGTATCCCGAGTTCGGCCACGGCTGTGTTTTTTGTTTCAGCTGCATGAAACAATGCCCGGAACAGGCCATAAAAACCGATTTATCTGAAATTTGGCAGCAAATAAAAGATAGAGCGGTATTTTTTTCCGAACATCTTCATTCACAAATATTTCTGTAGCTGTTATTTGCATTGTTACCGCCTAAAAATGAACGTTCGTTATATTTTCTTATAACCCAAAAACCACCGTACCCAAGACCGACATGATTAAAACCATTATCATGAAAATGAAATCTAGTATCAAATCAACAATTGTATCGAACATATTTCCCACCCTAAGTACATGTATTCGTAAATACGGTCACGTATTTATAACTTGGTTTATTCATTCTATGTATGCAAAAGTGTAAAGTGCCTAAAGTTAAGGTATTCTATCAATTTTAATTATAATTGGTCGCGCTGAAAGCGCGTTCCGCAACTTTAGCTCACTTTAGGCACTTCAAACTTCAAACTTTTGGACTTCAGCTTATACGGGATAGTGTCCAGATAAAAATACGTCATCGTATTTATGAATTAGAGCACTAAGTTCCGCAGTTATTATTGAAAAATTCCAGAGCTTCTTCGACCGAATCAAATAATATCCATTCCCTTTTGATAGTCCTGCCGGCCTCTTTTCTTGTTCTTTCAATCGTTGTACTGCCATGGTACTCGTAACAGTCCTGATAATGAGCGTAAAATGCATATCGTGTCATTTTGTTTGCCCCCCCCCGAAAATTTGTTAATAATCATTTAAAAGCCAAACGTAACAAAAAAAAATCTGTTGCATTATTTAAAATCATCTGTTTATGTAAACGTCAAATAGTTAATTTAAATAAACATAGCAGGCAAAAAAAATTACCTTAATTCCCTGGAAATCCAAATGACCTTTCCAATAATACGGACGCTGCTTATTTCATTGCTTTGCAGATAAATCGGAGAATAATCCTTGTTGTCACTGAGCAGAACAAGTTTATTGGGATGTTTTTCCACTCGTTTAACCATTATCGTATCATCGATGCCCACAGCATAGATAGCCCCTGCTAAAATGTCTTTCTGAGATTCGTCTATCAGGATAGTATCTCCGTCTTTCATTTCAGGTTCCATGCTATTTCCAAAAATATCCATGAGTACCATCTTGTTCCGGTTGCCCTTGGTTGTCAACCAGTCTCTTCGGAATGCATAGTAACCTTCAATCTCTGAGCCGACTTCAAAAGAACCGCCCCCTGCGCTCAACCTGGCTCTTACTTTGGGTATATTTTTAAATATAGAATCATCGGAAGCAGATTTTTTTATAAACGTTTGACCGGACCCGGTTTCAACCCAGTCAGGATTTAATCCATAGGTTTTATATAACTGCAATATCCATTTATCCGGGATGGAGTTTTTTTTCCTGGCTTGTGTAATTGCCGATCGGTTGACCTTTAAAACGGAAGCCAATTCAGTTTGCGATGTCAACCCGGTTGCTTGAAAAACCCTTTGTAGAAAAGATTCAAATTTTGAAGCAGACATATTTTTATTTTAACCTTAATAATGATTTTGGAATATGGTAATTTATTTTACGAACCCATTAATAAGTTGTGTTTAATCATATAAACACACAAATTTATATATAGCAACACTTTTTTGACAAAAATTAAAAAAAATATTCTTACTTTAAAAAATCCTAACCCGGACACGCCGGAACCAAAAAATATTTGCTACATACGGGTGAGGAAGCTGTTTTACGATTCAAAAGGGCTAGGGGAGAAAACTTCATTTATGCTTTCTTGCTTTCGGATTGAGAATACAAAGGGTTGGAGATTTTAAAGTAGGCTCTTACTGACAAAAAAATGTCGCCCATAAAACCATAAATTCTATGAGCGACATCACACTTCTTCTAAAAATTTTGGCATAGGCTGCTCAGGGTTCACGAAAGAATAAATTTACAATTTTGGGAGTTGAGGTGCCTGCCTGGCAAGGCACGAAACCTTAAGGAATATCAAGTATATTTTGAGTTTTCGTAACGCAGCCAGTCGGGATGCATCGGCATCTAAAATGTGAAGTTATTTTTGAGTGAGCTCTCAGATAAGCACCAAATTTATTATTCGGAGTACCCGCTTCCGACGATCAAACCGCTCGCGGTTTTCCTGACATAGGTATGTTTTTGCTTTTCTTTCCATACATAACCCACCCATACACCATCAGCAGTGGCTTTGGCACATTCATTATAAACAGGTTCTGCTTTCTCTTTAAGGCTTTGCCCAACCAATGACGGATGAACCAAAAGATTTCCCCCTTCTTCCATTATAAACACATAGTGGGGTTTATTTTGTGCGGCACTTGCAAAGTCCGCAGCTGTTTTCCCACCATCAATGGCGACAACAATGTCATCTACTTGTTTCTTGATAGCATCTTTATCCACTGCAAAAGCACCTGTTGCCAAACAAAGACCAAAAATCAACGTTAAAGATATAATTGCAACTCTTTTCATGTTCATCTCCTTTTTTTTGGTTTTCTGTTTACAATCATGAGTTCATAAAATCACCATACAGGAATAAACACCCCTTAATCACCTCCTTTTTCTCAATAAAATTGGACTGGTACGAACATTTCTGAAAACCGCAGGCATGGCCATGGATATGTCGAAGATTTTCGCGGCTCCTTGGCGCACAAGAGATCGATTCAGAATAAAAAAAGGGTCGATTCAGGTTAAACTGTGTCACGAATTCACTGAAAATATAATTTATTTCACTACGGCTAAGGGTTTAAATCAGGTCGGTTATATATCTGTTATATATAAGCAATTGAGATGCCAAATTTATTTAAAAAACAATACAATGAATTTTATGCAAATTCAATCTATTTATTTAAAAACAAGAGGAATATATGAAGGAAAATTCATATTGCATGGAAAGGAAGATTGATATAAAAAAAGACCTAACCCTTGAAGGCTTCGTAAAAAGTTCAAATTCAAGGCGTGCAAAAATTGTAATCATGAAGAGTACTTATCGTACGTTGAATGATTGCGAAATGCAGCACAACGAAGAAGTTGGGCTTTTTACGAAACCTTCATATTTATTTCACAAATTCAAAGAAAGACCATTGGTCGGGAGACAAGAAGATGGAAATGATGAAAAAATATAAATTCCTAAGTGTTTTTTTATTTGCTTTAATTGCTTTAGTTATCTGGGGTTGTGTTTCATGGCAAAAAAACTATGGTAAGCTTAAAATTATACCTAAAAACTCAAACGAAATAACCATTCAAAATTTAATCGACAAATGGGATGATTACAACATTTATTATTCCGACCAGTATGACGGATTCAGCGTTCGGTCAGCTTTAGGCATCATGTTCGACCCGAAAAATAACGATACAACACTGGTAGGTGATCGGTGGAAAAAGGTCAACGATCAAAATATCCTGGCAAAAATGACACAATGGATTGTTCTGAACACTCAGTATGAGCCCTGGCTCAACGAGATTTTAGGGCCGGACGGCTGGTTGTACGGATATCTCTATTATTCGTATGGCGTTGTAACCCTTAAAATGGTTGGGGATAACAAAATGTATATATTTAATTTGGAGGAACCTCCTGATCAGGAGGGTGACCATGAATAATTGCTGAAGCGCGGTCTTGCCGGAATCGCTTTTGCCGTGGTCGGTATTCCAAGTGCGGTTTTCCGGAGTGCTGTTATGATAGTGTTGTTTATAATTCCAGGCATTGTGACCAAACTGGTGTGGTGCCTTGCAGTAATTATTCCGGCAGTGGCCCGGATAAAAAATTAAAATCAAGAACATCAACATAATAAAAAAATATTTTAAACGAGCGGGGTCAGCAATGGCCCTGCTTTTTTATTTTGCCCTGAAAAACCTGGTCCTTCCCCGCGAAGCGGGATCTTCGATGGGCCAAGCCTGTCCCGCATTGCGGGAGTCAGAGTTCTCCGGCTCTGCCTTGAAGCTTGGTGTCTTAAATCACAAATCCCAAGCACTCCGCCAAAAGAACGGCGGGCAGGCAAATTACAAATAAATCTCAAATTCCAAATTGCAAATTTCAAACCGGTTCAAAGCGATTGTTTTTTTTTGGTCATTTTTATTTATTTGTTATTTGGAATTTCAATAAGTCAATGAACTTTCAATAAAGCAAATCCCCTCTGGGGATAAAACAAAGCCTGGTCCTTTGGGCCAGGATTCTTTACTCCTCAGTGAACTGAGGTTGTCTTGCTCATGAATTATTTCTATTTTAATGACCCTAATCCGTTTAGGGAGTTGTCTGAAAGAAAAACGGTGGGAAAAAAAGATTGTTGATAAGGTTTGGATTTTTTTAAAATGATCGCATTGGGATATGAAAAGCTATGAAAAAGAGGCGGCCATGACGCCTTTACAAAAGATTTTATTATTGTTATACGTGGCATTCCAATCGTACCATTGTCCCAATGCGTTATTTTTAAAATTATCGAAAAATGTTGAAATGTTCTGGAATTAATCTATCAAAATTGTCTAAAAGAACAGATAGTTAAAAGCATGAGTAAATTGATCGGGGGGGAAATTGAAAGTTGGAATCGGATACGCTAACAGAAAAGATTCTCTGCTATTAGGCAATGAAGTGGCTGAGAAGGCAATAAGAAACGGCAGGATTGACAAGCCTTCTCTGGTGATAGCTTTTTGCCATGGACAAGTTGATCATGAAGAATATTTTCGAGGCCTGCAAGCTGTTATAGGAAATAAGACGCCTATTATAGGCGGATCAGCCATAGGCATTATTACCAATGATTGGCTGTCATATGAAGGGTACCCTGCCGGGGCTGCTGTAATAGAATCCGATTCACTCCGGCATAAAGAGGCGGCAGCCGGTGATTTGGATAAAGATGAAAGAAAGGCGGGGCAAAACTTAGCAAAAAAATTATCAAACAGCCTAGACAGCAAACTTATACTGGTATTTTACGATTCAATAAAAAGGGCTCCAACTGCAACTGACCCGCCGGTTATCAATGCATCGCCGTCTTTAATCAGAGGCATTGAAGAGAAACTTAAACCAAGTGTACCTGTTGTCGGGGGAGGGGTAATCGGAGATTATTCATTTGGCCATCCAAAACAATTCTGCGGAACATATGTTGGTGATCAAAGTGTTGTTGGATCTCTAATGGGAGGAGATTTTCAACCTTATTTTCGAATTATGCACGGCTGTATGCCGAAAGACGGGATCTATCATACCATTACCAAAAGTAACGGAGCGGTCATTAATGAAGTGGACGGCAGACCTATCGTTCATTTGATTGATGAGCAATACGGCACTCAGGATTGGCGGTGTCAGAGACCGGTTAAACGGCTGACCATTGGTGTCAATCATGGCGAAAAACTTGGAGACTTTACTGAAGAAAATTTTGTAAATCGGCTGATTACAGGAGCCTTGCCGAATGAAGCAGGTGTTGTTATTTTTGAACCGGATCTGGATGAAGGTACAGAATTCTTGTTCATGTTGAGGAACAACAAAACAATGATAGAATCTGTAAGGAAAAATTCAGCAGAATTGATGGAAGAAATAGTTAAAAATGGGGAAAAACCCGTTTTTGGGTTATACATCGATTGTGCCGGAAGGACAGCCAAAGCTTCAGATTCATTAATCGAAGAAGCATCTGAGATCCAGAAGGTGTTTAATAAATATGACACGCCACTGTTGGGGTTTTATTCCGGTGTAGAGGTTGCTCCTCTTTTAGGAAAAAACAGAGGATTGGACTGGACAGGGGTTTTGCTTGTTTTTGCTCAAGGACAGATAACAACATGAAAGATTTTAAAATAGTTGAATTGGAACAAAACCTGGAAGAATTAAAAAAACAGGTTGAATATTATAAAAAAATCGCAGAGCAAACCGGAAATCTTTGTTTAAGAGAGACGGAAGAATTATCTAAACTTCTTTTTTTGCACAAACAATCCAAGCAGGCCCTACAAGAGAGTGAGGAGAAATTACGAAATATCATTGAGCATAGTAATGAAATATTTTATGTCCATGATAGGGAGCATAAATTTTTGTACGTTAGCCCGAAATCAGAAGAAATTCTTGGATATACTCCAGAAGAAATGATGGGCAGGTGGACGGAATTAATCACTGATAACCCCATAAACCAAAAAGGAATTGAACTGTTAGCCGAAGCTATAAAAACAGGAGAAAGGCAAGAACCTTACATCCTCGAATTGCGGAGAAAAGACGATGACCTTAAATTGATAGAAATTGATGAATCTCCTATTAAAAACACAGAAGATAAGGTGGTGGGAATTGTCGGTGCAGCAAGAGATGTTACCGAACAAGAACAGGCAAAAAAGGAGAAAGAAAAACTTGAAGCACAGCTCCGGCATGTTCATAAAATGGAAGCCATAGGAACGTTAGCCGGTGGTATTGCTCATGATTTTAACAACATCCTTGGTGTTGTTTTGGGAAATGCGGAACTTGCCATGGACGATGTTCCAGAATGGAATCCGGCTTATTTTAATCTCCAAGAAATTCGAAAGGCCAGTCTTCGCGCTAGGGATGTTATAAGGCAACTACTTAGCTTCAGCCGTCGAACAGATCTGGAAAGAAAACCCATAAGACTAATTCCGATTATCAAAGATTCCATCAAGTTTTTGCGATCAACCATTCCAAAACATATTGATATTCTTCAGAACATTGAGGATACTTATGATACTATTATTGCCGATCCAACCCAGATCCATCAGGTTATGATCAATTTGTGCACCAATGCGTCTCACGCAATGGAGAAAATAGAAGGAATTCTGACCATCGGAATACACTATGTTGTTGTGGATGAGGATTCACAGTTAAGTGTTCCTGACTTAACTCTCGGGGACTATCTCAAAGTAACGGTGAAAGATAATGGCCAAGGGATTGCTCCTGATGTCATTGACAGAATTTTTGATCCCTATTTTACAACCAAGGAAATTGGCAAGGGTACGGGTATGGGTTTATCGGTGGTACACGGTATAGTTCAAAGCCATGACGGTGTGATCACAGTCGAGAGTGAGCTCGGTAAGGGGACATCCGTTAGCATATTTTTCCCGGTTGTCGAGAAAAAAGTGGTTACAAACAAGGGATCATTAAATATCAGATAAAAGCTCGTCGAATTGCACGCCGATTCCATTTGAATCTATTCTGACAATTTTTCCTGTGATTTTGATAGGGTCATCAACACCCGGGAGAGAGAAAGTCATTGAAAGCTTTTCTCCAACGAAGAAAGGAAATTGAGTTTCAATAAATAATCCGCTAACGCTTAGATTTTGAATAAAATCCGTAAAAAAGCGTGTATCGGCTGAGCATTCTGTCCAGACGAACGTTTGTTTTCTATGATATTTTCTCTTCTCATCGAACTTGGATTGCTGCCATTTTTCCAAAATTTTCAGAAGGTTTCGCATTTGTACTTCTGATAAAGTAGGAATGATGGTCAATATTTTATTGTATACTTCTTCTCTACCAATTTTGTTATCATTATTTGTCATCGGCTTTCTTTCCGTATTTTTTGAGAAGGTCCTGTATCGCTTCTTCAAGAAGGTCGTTAAGGGGTTTCTCCAAATCAATCGCAAGTTTTTTAATTTATTTTTGGAGATTGCTTACAATTCTGGTTGATAAAGTTTTTCGAGCCATGGATTGCCCTTACTATGATTTTTTATTGAAATCAATAAAAAAAGAATTGTAATAAAGCTGAGATAATGATGTCGAGATATAAGGTATATAATTTTACGTCTCAGAAATTCTATAGCTTATCCAAGATATAGGTTTTTTAAATGGTAACCTGTTTATCCCATAAGAATGGAATGCTGGAATATTGGAACTAAGGGCGGAAAATCACAAATCCATGATACGCAAAACAGACACTTAGAGAAAACTCTAAGTGCCTGATTAAATAAGACAAATTATGGTGCCGAAGGCCGGACTTGAACCGGCACGGGGTTACCCACTACCCCCTCAAGATAGCGTGTCTACCAAATTCCACCACTTCGGCACATTTGTATATCGTCAACGAAAACCCAACTATCTATTTGCCGAATACTATCTGGCATTAAAGAAAACCATTCAAAGCTTATTGGGCCTGAACAGGTTTTGCAGGCGGTGAGGTTTCCGGCTCAGGTTGAGCGCTTTTTTCAGGCTCCACGGGTACAGCTTTTTGTTCTATGGGTGCTTTTTTGTCCGTCATAATTGAATTTTTCATACTATGACCGGACAGATAAGCCAATCCCAGAGAAGTTATCATAAAGACGACAGCCGCTACGGTTGTCATTTTGCCTAAAAACGTTGAGCTGCCTGTACTCCCAAAAAGGGTCTGACTTGATCCCCCTCCGAATGCAGCGCCCATGTCAGCGCCTTTCCCGGTCTGCAAAAGGACGATCATAATAAGGGCAATACAGACGATTACATGCATTATTATTAGAAATATTGTCATAATTTTTTATTGAGAATTATTTTTTAAACCGAACGATTTTGCTGAATGTCTCAGGATCAAGGCTAGCGCCGCCGACAAGTGCTCCGTCAATATCAGGCATTGCCATGAGCTCTGCGATATTATTTGGTTTAACGCTGCCTCCATATAGTATTCTAATAGATTTGGCAAGCATATTTCCGAAACTCTTTTCAACCATGGCGCGTAAAAACTGATGAACCTCCTGAGCCTGAACGGAGGTCGCGGTTTTACCGGTTCCGATGGCCCAGACCGGTTCATATGCGATAACCAGCTTTTTTAAATCGTTCGAAGAAAACCCCTCTAACCCCTTTTTAACCTGTTTGTCAAGTACGGAAAACGTGTCTTTTGATTCTCGTTCTTTTTCAGATTCTCCAACACACATAACCGGTATCAGATCATTATTAACGGCGGCCTGTATTCTTTTGTTGACGGTTTCGTCGGTTTCGTTGAACTGTTGGCGGCGTTCGGAATGGCCGATAATAACATATGTGCATCCTGCCGAAACCAGCATGGCAGGTGATATTTCGCCGGTAAACGCTCCCTGGATTTCCCAAAATAGATTTTGAGCGCCCAAGGAAACAGAGCTCCCCCTGACAACATCAGATACCGGTGCGAGAGCGGTAAACGGTGGCGCAATCATCACATCCATATCCGTGGTCCCGGCTACGAGTTTTACAAGCCTTGCGGCAGTTTCAACAGCTTCGGGACAGGTTTTAAACATCTTCCAGTTTCCGGCGATAAGTGGTCTGCGATTTGTCATCAATTTGTCCCTATAGCTGTGAAGCAATCATGGTTGCAAGATCGACCATCCGGTTCGAGTATCCGGTTTCATTATCGTACCAGGATAGAACTTTGACCATGTTGTCGACGGTATAGGTGGTCAGTCCATCGACGATAGAGGATAATGTCGATCCATTATAATCAGAGGATACCAGCGGAAGATCGCTATATCCAAGTATGCCTGCAAGTGATTTTTCCGAAGCGTCTTTAAGGGCGGCGTTTACATCTGTGACCGTGACACCAGATTTTTCCAAAGTTGCAACAAAATCAACAATCGATACATTCGGTGTGGGAACGCGAATGGCAAGACCGTTTAACTTGCCGGAGAGTTCCGGTAGCACCAGAGCCACGGCCTTTGCCGCACCTGTGGTCGTGGGAATCATTGACATCGCGGCTGCCCTTGCCCTTCGCAGGTCCTTGTGAGGAAAATCCAGGAGACGCTGGTCTCCTGTGTATGAATGTATGGTTGTCATCAGGCCGCTCCTGATCCCGAAATTTTCAAGAAGTACCTTGGCTATGGGTGCAAGACAGTTGGTGGTACAGGATGCATTGGATATTATTTGGTGATTTCTGGGGTCATACTGGTTTGAGTTGACACCCATAACGATGGTAATATCGGGCTCCTGGGCAGGGGCGGATATTATGACTTTCCGTGCGCCTGCGGAAAGATGTTTTGATGCGCTTGCATGATCTCTGAAAAGACCGGTGCATTCTGCAACAATGTCCACGCCCAGATCCCTCCAGCCAAGTGTGGCGGGATCTTTAACCGAGCTAACGGCAATGGATTTCCCACCCACTTCAATGGAACCGTCTTTGCCGATTATTTCCAAATCAAGCTTGCCGTGCACGGAATCATATTTAAGAAGATGAGCCATTGTGGCTGAATCCATGAGATCATTAATCCCAGCGATTTCCAGATCAGCGTGACCGATCAAGGCCCTGAAAACAAGGCGTCCAATCCTTCCAAAACCATTTATACCCACTTTTATGCTCATGATGCCTCCTTTAAGTATATGACCGTACCCGGTTAATTCCGTTTATTCCCTTTTAAAATTCCGCTTGCCAGCGAAATACTCTTTTTCCCAAAAGCTTCAAGGTGTTGAGCGAGCTCGCTGAGTTCCATATTTTTTTGAAGATCCACGGCCTTGATCAAAATAGGAAGATTGACGCCGGATATGACTTCCACTTGTCCTTCTTCAAGAAATGAATAACTTAAATTTGAAGGTGTGCCACCGAACATATCTGTAAGGATAATCACCCCTTTTTTATTGTCGACCGTTTTAATTGCTTGGGCAATTTTCTTTCGTAGTTTGTCAACGTTTTCTTTCAAATCTATGGAAACCGATACCATGGTATCGGGTCGATCCCCTAAAATAAATTCAGCAGTGTCAATGAGTGCATCTCCAAGCTGACTGTGTGTTACAATAACGATACCTATCATAATGCTCCTTACTCGCCTAACTAAAGATCGATGTCACGATGTGTGACCATGATCTGACTCCCGGGTTTTTTAATATGGTCGAATAACGCTTCGGCAATGGTTACCGATCGATGCCGGCCTCCGGTACAGCCGACGGCAATGGTTAAATAAGCTTTGCCCTCTTTTTCATACAGTGGAATTAAATAGTCAAGCAGATCCAAATATTTTTTTAAAAACCGGCGGGTTTCGTTGTTGTTTAAGACATAATTTTTAATCTCCCGGCTTTTTCCGTTAAAATCTTTAAGCTCAGGTACAAAATACGGATTGGCGAGAAAACGAACATCCATAATCAGGCTGGCATCGTGAGGCGTGCCGTATTTAAAGCCGAAGGACAGAATATTTATTCTCATGGGCGCAAAATTTTTATTTTGTTGCGCGATATTATTGATTACGGACTTTAAGTCGTGAACCGTGTAACGGGAAGTGTCGATAATTTTGTCGGCGGTAATCTTCAGTTCCTTTAACTGCTCCTGTTCGATGCGTATTCCCTCAAGAAGACTTTTGTCCTGAGACAGGGGATGATGTCTCCGCGTCTGGCTGTACCGCTTAAGCAAAGTTTCTTCGTCAGCCTCTAAAAAAAGGATTTTGAATTGATATCCTTTTTTCTTTAGAGAATCAAAAACCAATGAGTACCTGTAAAGAAAGCTTTTTTCGCGCAGATCCATTACAAATGCCAGTCCCGTGATCTCAGAATTGCTTTCAATGGGCAATTCTAGAAACTTGGGAAGAAGCGCTACCGGCATATTGTCGACACAATAAAAACCGGCGTCTTCAAATGCTGATATAGCAGTACTCTTACCGGAACCCGAAAGCCCTGTAATAATAATTAGTTTTATTTTTTTCACTTTTGATCAACGTTCGGGTTTATAATTCTTCTTCCTCCTCTTCTTTAATAATAGCATAAATTTCATCTCTGGTAACCGCATGTAACAGCTTTTGTTTGAAAGGCTCGTTTTTTAGAATCCTTGAAATTCGGGCGAGCAACTTCAGATGAAGACCTGTGGAATTTTCGGGCGTCATAAGCAGGAAAAAGATATGGGTTGGAAGCCCATCCATGGATTCAAAGTCGACTCCCTTCCGGCTCAGACCGAAACCGAGCACCAGTGATTCAAGATCTTTGACCTTGCCATGAGGAATTCCGATTCCTTCACCAATGCCGGTACTCCCGAGTTGTTCCCGTTCAATCAGTACTTTTACAAGATATTCATGATTGATACCGGCAATACGGGCTACAGGGGTTACAAGTTCTTCAAGAACACCCTTTTTATCAAGTGATTTCAGATCAGTAAGAATCGCTTCTTTTAGTAAAACATCAAGTATTTTCATGCTATATTCACTATATGGATCAGGTGCTCGGCTGGATTAAGCCATAATCGCCGTCCTTGCGCCGATAAAGGACGTTTACCTGATCCGTCCTGGCATTGGTAAACACCAGAAAATTGTTATTTACAAGGTCCATCTGCATGATGGCTTCTTCCACATCCATGGGTTTATACTCAATATCCCTGACCCTGATTTTTGTCGTAGCTTCTTCGTCCAAATGCAATGTGTCTTCAGCAATAATATTTTTTGCTTTGGATTTGGACCCGCTTCGGCGTTCTCTGACTTTTTCTTTGTTTTTCTTTATCTGTTTTTCTATCTTGTCAAGGACCATGTCAATGGCAGAATACATGTCTTCGGTTACTTCTTTGCCGTATATGTTGAGCCTGTCGCCGGTTATGTTGATTTCAGCCATATGGCGGAACTTTTCAACCGAAAGCACAACGTTTGCTTCTGCCGGGTTATACAGGTACTTATCAAAACGATCAAGTTTGTCTCCAACATAAGATTTTAAATTTTCAGAAGAATCGAGATTCTTAAAAGTTACAGATGTCTGCATACCTAAGACCTCCCTAGAATTGTTTGCGTTTGTTCGATGGAAGCACTCTCATTATCTCACGATACTTTGCTACGGTTCTGCGAGCGATACTGATGTTTTCCTCCTTTAAAAGTTGTGATATTTTATCATCGCTATAGGGCCTTTTGGGATTTTCATTTTCAATGATCTGTTTTATCTTATCCTGAACACTGGCGGAGGCTATAGCCTCGCCATGGAACCGTTGAATAGAGCTGTTAAAAAAATACTTCAACTCAAAAATACCACGCGGTGTATGGGCGTACTTGTTGGTTGTTACCCTGCTGATTGTCGATTCATGCATCCCAATATCTTCTGCAATATCTTTTAACACCAATGGTCTTAAGTATGAGATTCCTTTCTCAAAGAAATTCCGCTGGAATTTCAATATACTTTCCATGACTCTGTAGATGGTTTTTTGACGTTGATGAATGCTCCGGATCAACCATGTTGCAGAACGTATTTTTTCCTGTATGTATTCCTTTGCTTCGCTTGAAAAATTTTTGCCGCCCCGAATTGCATTTTTATAAAAATTATTGACATGCAGTCTCGGCATTCCGTCGTCGTTGACCCATATGATGAACTCATCTTCGACTTTATATACAAAAACATCGGGATTTATATATTGGGGTTCTTCATCCGTAAATTGCCGTCCCGGCCTTGGCTCTAAACTTTTTATAATATCAATGGCGGTAATAACATCTTCAATGCTTATTTTTAAAGACTTGACGATCGCTTTATAATTTTTATTTTCAAGATGATTGAGATGTTCTTTAATGATTTGGGTTACTATAGTATCGTCAAGCTCAAAATGTCTTGCCTGTATCAGCAGGCATTCACCGAGATCCCTTGCACACACCCCGATAGGATCAAAGGTTTGCAATAGCCTTAGAACCTCTTCAACTTTTTCGGTATTAACCCCGCTCATCCGGACAATGTCTTCAACAGAGGCATCAAGATAACCGTCTTTATCGAGGTTGCCGGTAATAATGCTTCCGATTTTTTCTTCGTCTTTGGTGGGTGATGTCATAAGCAATTGCCAAAGCAGATGTTCTCGCAAAGATTCCTTGCGTGCTAAGAATGATTCGAAATTCGGTGACTCCTTTTTTTCGATTTCGGAATGTGTTCTGCCCGATGAATTGTATTCGTCAATGTAATTGCTCCAGTCCATATCATCGCGGATTTTTTCTTCGATGGTGATCTCTTTTGTGTCAGGCACTTCGGCAGAGTCACTCTCAGCCTGTTCGTCACGCTTTTCTTCAACAGTAACTTCAATGATTTCTTCTTCCAGTGTGGGATTTTCTTCGAGTTCCTGGTTGATGGTGTTTAAAAGCTCAAGCCGTGTTAATTGCAAAAGCTTGATAGCCATTTGCAGCTGAGGGGTCATGATAAGTTGCTGAGTTAATTTCAGCTGTTGTCGTAATTCAAGAGCCATTTTATAATTTAAACTCGTTTCCTAAATAGATCCGGCGGGCGGTTTCGCTTGAAGCTATTTTTTGCGGTGAGCCGGATTCGATTATTTTGCCATCGTTTAATATATATGCTTTATCACAGACTTCAAGTGTTTCTCTTACATTATGATCTGATATGAGAATGCCTATTCCCCTTTTTTTGAGATGCCGGATAATCTTTTTTATGTCGATTACAGCCAAAGGATCTATACCTGCAAAGGGTTCATCAAGAAGAATAAAGGACGGATTCGTGGCCAGTGATCGTGTTATTTCAAGGCGCCGCCGTTCCCCGCCGGAGAGCAGGCTTGCCTTCTGGTTTGCAAGGTGTTTTATTCCGAGTTCGTCAAGGAGCACATCTGTTCGCTCTTTCTGTTCCGATCTGGGGATGGGAAGGATTTCAAGAATTGCCATGATATTTTGCTTTACGGTCAGCTTTCTAAATATCGAAGTTTCCTGTGGAAGATAGCCGACCCCCCTGCGTGCCCTCAAATATATGGGATAACTCGTGATATCTTCATCATCAAGAAATACTTGACCCGTATTCGGCTTTATTATTCCAATTGTCATATAGAAAGTAGTGGTTTTGCCAGCGCCGTTTGGACCGAGAAGACCCACAACGTTGCTGTCATGGATATTCAGGCTCACGGAATTCACAACCGGTTTTCCATTATATGTCTTGACTAAGTTTTTTAGAGACAGTGTCGTCAATTATTTTAAACCCTTTTCACCGGAATAAAACACAGCTTCCACCCGTTTTTCTTCGCCACTTTCAACAGTAATGCGTCCGGTAGTTCTATAAAGCGTTATTTTTTCACCGGAAATAGAATCCTTACCACTAATAATCCTTGAATTGTCACCCGACAAGACAAGAACCCCAGTTTCTGTATTGTATACGGCCTGTGGGGTTACTGCAACCTTGTTGTCGAAATTTATTTTTACGTTGCCGCTGGCAATTATTTTATTAATTGATTCTGTTCCAACACCGGGGGCGCCTTTATTGTCCGGATTTTTTTTTACGAAAATCTTGAGCCTGTCGGCGGTGATAACCGTGTCCTCTTGAGTCGCCTTTACATTCCCGATAAATTCAGCGTAATCGACTTTATTGTCGGAGATCAGTTTGTCTGCTGTAATATGGATCCTTCCATCTTCTGAAAGACTACGGGCATCTGTATTCTGAGGTTTTTCGTCGGCATACCCTGACGGGGGAACAACAGGGACGGCCCATACCGTAAACACCAAGGCAAAAAATAGAAGAATTGGACACAAGTTTTTATTAAAGTTTAATAACCTCACGTAGGGTTCCTTGTACTTTTCCTTCAAACATGGTTTTATTTGTGTTTAAATTCAAAGACATAGAATCAGCGGCAAGCTCGAAGGCATCTCCGATGACTGTAACAGGTACCTTTGAGAAAATGATTCGGCGGTTGTGCCTGTAAAATAAATTTTCGGTTTTCAAACGGTATGTTGCGCTTTTTATGACAACATTACCAAAAATTTCCATGTCGTTTGAATCTATGTTTAAAATTCCTTTATTCGCTGTCAAGTAAACTTCGCTTTTATCTTTAAGATAGAAGGTAATGAACAAATCCTGGAAAATTGCCTGGTTGTTATCACCCATATAATTTACTGAGGATGCCTCCAGATTCCATTCTTTTATTCCGTTTTTGATGGCCGTTTGATGAGCTTTGCCGATTGAAATATTTGCTTTATTCCGTATAGTTGAAACTACATGTCCTTTTTTATCTAAAGAATTTCTATGAGTTATAAATACAGCCAAAGTGATGCCCAATGCAGAAACAATAGCCGAGAGCAAAATCAGTTTTAGCTTTTTGTGATTATGGTTTTTTAAAAACGGCATTATAAAAAACGTTCCAAAATGTTTTCCCAGATCCCTTGATCTTGAACAAAAATCCTCGTTTATGAACGGATACGAACTATAGTATCTATAATTTCATTGTATCATAACACAAAATTGATACAACAAATTTTATATTGCACAAGGTTAAAAGTCAAGAAACGAAAAAAGGAAAAACAGTCCTTGATTACCAATATTTTTGCTGTTAATATCACTTATTTAAAAAAACAGGAAAGGCGAATTATAACCTATTGAGAACTAAGAAGAAAAACATAAAATCGCGGCTGATCGTTCTGGTTTGTTTTATTGTTATATTACCGGTTCTCTGGATACTGGTGGTAAGGCTCGAAGGTGAAAAACCGTCTATTACACTGAAACTTCCGTCTCCATCGTTAGGCAAGACCCAGGAGCTTTCCCTTTCCGTGTCTGATGCAAAGAGCGGCGTTCGAAGGATATGGATCGGGCTGTTTAAAGACGGCAAGGAGGTTGATTTATTTAAAAAGGATTTGCCCTTTGCAGGCCTTATTCGCGGTGGCATTATACATCAGGAGTCATTCAAAATCCTGGTCGAACCGGTGAAAATGGGAATAACCGACGGAAAAGCGATTTTACGTATGGTTGCAAGGGATTATTCGTGGCGGGGATGGTTGCAGGGAAACACAACTTACTTGGAAAAGGATGTGATCATAGATACCCATGCTCCCGAGGTTGGCATTCTTAGCAAGGCTCACAATGTAAACCAGGGAGGAGCAGGTCTTGTTATCTTCAGGGTTTCGGAAACGTGCCCGAAAAGCGGAGTTTTTGTGGGAGAAAACTTTTTTCCGGGATATTCGGGATATTTCAAAGATAATAAGATTTTAATGGCCTTTTTTGCGCTTGATTATGAACAGGGGCCCGGCACTAAAATTTTTGTTACTGCAACGGATTTTGCCGGCAATAGCTCCAGAGCGGGGTTTCCTTATTATATTAAAAGAAAGGTTTTTAAAAAGGATTTACTCGAAATCTCCGACAGATTTCTGAACTGGAAGATGCCGGAATTTGATGTTGATATTTCTCCGGATTCCCAGACGCCTCTGGTGGACAAATTCCTTAAAGTTAACCGAGAAGTTCGCCTTGATAACTATAAACAACTCCTAAGTATAGTGGAGAATACTGATAAAAAATTATACTGGAAAGGTGCATTCCTAAGGCTTCAAAAGTCAGCCAGAAGAGCCGGGTTTGCCGATCATCGCAGCTATAAATACAAGGGACATATCATTGACCGGCAGATCCACATGGGCGTTGATCTGGCTTCTGTGGCACGCTCACCGGTTTCTGCATCCAACACCGGAAAGATTGTTTTTGCCAGATATTTGGGTATTTACGGAAAAACGGTCATCATTGATCATGGCTTTGGGCTGTTTAGCATGTATTCACATTTAAGCTCGTTTACGGTTAAAAAAGACCAAATGGTGTCCAAGGGTGAGATCATAGGCCGTACCGGAGTTACGGGACTTGCGGGAGGAGATCATCTCCATTTTGGAATGCTTGTTCATAACACTTTTGTCAATCCGGTTGAATGGTGGGATGCATCCTGGATTAAAAACAATATTTCAGACAAGATTGACGAACTCGTAAAAAGTCAAAATTGAGACGGCAATGAAAAATTATAAGATCAACAAGACCTACCAGGAGATTAATGAAAGAATCAAGTCCGGAGAAGTTGTTGTTGTTACCGCCGAAGAGATCATCAATATCGTTAGGGATGAAGGACCTGTTGAGGCTGCAAGGCGTGTAGACGTTGTTACTACAGGTACTTTTGCACCTATGTGTTCATCCGGAGCGTTTATCAACTTCGGACATTCGGTTCCCACAATAAAAGCTTCCAAAGTATGGTTGAACAATGTTTCTGCATATGCGGGAGTGGCCGCAGTGGATTGCTATATCGGCGCTACAGAGCCGTGTGAGGACGACCCGTTAAACAAGGTCTATCCCGGTGAGTTCAACTATGGCGGCGGCCATGTGATTCAGGACCTTGTTGCAGGGGAAAAAGTGCATTTAAAGGCAACCGGATATGGGACGGACTGTTATCCAAACCGGATGGTCGAAAAGGAGATTTTACTCCGTAAACTTCCCGATGCCACGTTATGCAACCCGAGAAACGGGTATCAAAATTATAACTGTGCTATAAATCTGAGCAAAAAGACAATTTATACATACATGGGTACATTAAAACCCAAAGCAGCCAATGCAAATTACTGTTCGAGCGGACAACTCAGCCCGCTTTTTAATGATCCGTATTATCGGACAATCGGGCTGGGTACCCGTATTTTTCTGGGGGGATCAACAGGATATGTTACCTGGCACGGCACCCAGCACAACCCTTCGGTAAAAAGAACAGAAAAGGGGGTTCCCGTGGCACCGGCAGGCACTCTGTGGGTCATGGGAGATCTTAAAAAGATGAGCCCCAAATGGCTGATTGGGGTGAGTATTCAGGGCTATGGATGTTCTCTTGCCGTGGGTCTGGGAATTCCCATACCTATATTGAACGAAGAGATTGTTCAGTATACGGCGATTTCGGATGAGGAGCTGTTTACCCAGATCGTCGATTATGGACATGATTATTCTAACGGTATTTCAAAGAGCTATGGCCAGGTCAGTTACGCAGAGCTCAAAAGCGGTCATATTAAATTCAGGGGCGAGGACATACCGTCGGTTCCCCTATCGAGCATGGTAAGAGCGCGGGAAATTGCTGACATGTTGAAAAACTGGATTTCCAATGGGAAATTCTTTATCGGGGAACCGCAGGTTACATTACCGTCTTAGCAATGAATTTCGTATGTTTTGTAAAAAATCTTAGTTTCATTTCATAGACCTAATTTGATTGAAGATTTTCAATTGAAAATTGAAGATTTAAGAAATTCTTACGTAACATCTCAAGCAGTCGGATCTTTTACATTTTATTGCCGGTAGGCTCCATAATTTATTGAGAAGTTACATTTTTACAATTTAAAATCAAAACGAATAATTAATTCAATATTCAACTGTAAATAGTGTCCATCCAGAAATGGTAGATTTTGGTTTCCGGCAAGGCCCGAGCGAGTTTTCAACCGCAGGCATAGCGTGCTATTTCGAGGATTGAAAACGAGCGAGAACGCCGCCGGGGACCGAAAAATGCCGTTTGTGGATGGACACTAGTCAATTTCCAATGTCAAATACCATACGAACGTTTATAGCCGTTGAACTGCCGGAAAAAATAATTTACACTATTGGCACGGTTCAGGAAGAAATAAAATCTTATGGGCTTAAGATCCGATGGGTCCGCCCGGAAAATATTCATCTTACCTTAAAATTTTTAGGGGACATCCAAGAGGCGGATACGGAAAAAGTGGCAAGGGCTATTTCTGAATCGGTTACGGATCATTCTGCCATATCTCTCGCGGTGAAAGGAATCGGTGTTTTTCCGGGTATAAAAAAGCCCCGTGTATTATGGATGGGTATTTCCAAGCAACTGGACCTGCTCACTGCATTGCAACAGACACTGGATGAAAAATTAGAGGCCATGGGTTTCCCCAAAGAAAAGAGGCCGTTTAAAGGTCATCTTACCCTGGGAAGGATAAAGTCTAAAATCGATCCAAAAACATTATATGATGTATTGAAAAAATTTATTCAGTTTGAATCCGAACCTTTTTTTGCCGATAAGATTATTTTATATAAAAGTGACCTGAAACCCAAGGGACCTGTGTATACGAAACTTATAGAGGCATATTTGACGGTTTCGTAAAAAGCCCAACTTCTGCGTTGTGCTGCATTTCGCAATCATTCAACGTACGAAAAGTACGCCTCATGATTACAAAATTTGCACGCCTTGAATTTGAACTTTTTACGAAACCGTCTAAATCGGACTTTTTACCAGTTCATCATATTTGATGGTCTCGTAAAAACTAAAAAAACGCCTTTTAACTATAGTTTTAAGTTTTAGGATTTAACTGTTTGTTAAAATAAGTAGAAATAGTTTCATAAAATTTAAATATTAACACCTAAAACGTAATGAACTCGACGGTGTAAATACAGATAAATCATGTGTGGAAAAATCTAAATTGACCACCATATGCGGGTGGATAAGGAGGAGATCATGAGCATATCTCCGGACAAGGAAAAGGCGGTGGAAACCGCCATGATGCAGATAGAGCGACAGTTCGGCAAGGGGGCTATTATGAAACTGGGGGGTAAGCCTATTGTCGATGTGCCGGTGATATCAACCGGCTCCCTTGCTCTTGATAAAGCGCTGGGTATCGGGGGACTTCCCAGAGGAAGGGTTATTGAGATTTTCGGTCCGGAATCGTCAGGGAAAACCACCCTTGCACTTCACGCGGTTTCCGAGGCCCAGAAACAGGGGGGCATTGTGGCATTTGTTGATGCAGAGCATGCCCTGGATATTTCGTATGCCAAGAAACTCGGTGTGGATTGTGACGAACTTCTGGTGGCCCAGCCCGATACCGGGGAACAGGCCCTGGAAATTACGGATATGCTGGTCAGAAGCGGTGCAATAGATATTGTTGTGATAGACTCGGTTGCCGCACTGGTTCCAAGGGCGGAAATAGAAGGAGAGATGGGAGATTCCCACATGGGGCTTCAGGCCAGGCTAATGTCCCAGGCACTGAGAAAGCTGACCGGCACCATCAGCAAAACAATGACGTCGGTTATTTTCATTAACCAGATCCGTATGAAAATCGGTGTGGTATTCGGCAACCCTGAAACTACAACCGGAGGAAATGCACTGAAATTCTATTCGTCAGTCAGGCTCGATATCCGGCGGATCGGAGCGATCAAGGATGGGCAGGAAGTTATAGGGAACCGGACCCGGGTGCGTGTGGTTAAAAACAAGATGGCCCCGCCGTTTACGGATGCTGAATTCGACATCATATACAGTCAAGGCATATCACAAACCGGAGATCTTATCGATACCGGCGTAGCCGCCGGAGTTATCGATAAAAGCGGCTCCTGGTATTCATATGACGGGGAGCGGATCGGACAGGGGCGTCAAAACGTAAGAAAATTTTTAGAAAATAATCCGGATATTTACAATTCAGCATTAATCAGAGTCAAAGAAGCTTTGGGCTTTTCAAAAGACAAGCATAAAGAGGCTCGGGATGATTCATCATTAGAGACCCCCAAAGCCTAAACTGGATAAACCGAAAAAGTTACAAGTGAGCTAAAGTTTGAAGTGAGCTAAAGTTAAGGAGTCGCTACGCTCAGGCTTCTATACAAATTGGCAGTATTCCTTAACTTTAGGCACTTTAGATCACTTCAAACTTAATTGGCTAAGCATTTTTTTGCCACAAAAAGCACAAAATTTACAATTAAGGAACTAACATGGAGTGATTTATGACAGGAAACGAAATCCGTAGAAAATTTCTTGATTATTTTGAAAAACATAATCACCGGATTGTAAGAAGCTCATCTCTGGTTCCTTCCGACGACGCTACTCTGCTATTTGTCAATGCAGGCATGGTCCAGTTTAAACGGGCGTTTCTTGGAGAGGAAAAGAGAGCCTATGTAAAAGCGGCAACCTCCCAGAAATGCGTGCGGGCCGGAGGCAAGCATAACGATCTGGAAAATGTCGGATATACCGCAAGGCACCATACATTTTTCGAGATGCTGGGGAACTTTTCATTCGGAGATTATTTCAAGGAAAAGGCTATAGATTTCGGCTGGGATTTGCTGATCAACGGGTATGGACTGCCGGTAGACAAGCTATGGGTTTCGATTTTTCTTGATGATGATGAAGCCCATGACCTCTGGAGCAGAAATATCGGTGTGCCGGAAAACCGGATTTTGCGGTTCGGCGAAGCGGACAACTTCTGGGCCATGGGGGATACGGGTCCGTGCGGTCCCTGCAGTGAAATTCATATTGATCGGGGAGAGGAATTTGGCTGCGGAAAGCCGGATTGCAAGGTCGGATGTGATTGTGATCGTTTCTTAGAGATATGGAATCTGGTTTTCATGCAGTTCGACCGCGATGTTTCCGGAAAGCTGACCCCCCTTCCAAAACCGAGCATTGATACCGGGCTTGGGCTGGAAAGGCTGATCTCCATCATACAGGATGTGCCTACCAATTATGATATCGATCTGATTCTGCCCATCATAAACAAGGTGGAGGATCTTTCCGAAAAGCGGCTCGGAGAGTCTCGTGAAGCGGATGTGGCCATGAAAGTCATTGCCGATCACAGCAGGGCCGCATCATTTTTAATCGGCGACGGGGTTCTTCCTTCCAATGAAGGCAGAGGATATGTGTTGCGCCGTATTATGCGAAGAGCGATCCGATACGGACGGAATATCGGCCTGACGCGACCCTTTCTTCATGAAACCGCCCGTGTTGTTTTTGATATTATGAAACCCGAATATCCCGATCTTTCCGAGGCCTCGGCATTTATTACCAATGTCATTAAAAACGAAGAAATCCGGTTTTCGGAAACACTGGATCATGGCCTTAAGATTTTGAACGACGGTCTTGCGGATCTAAAGGCCAAAGGTCAAACCCAAGTGTCGGGGGATTTAATATTTAAGCTCTATGACACCTTTGGATTTCCCGTGGATATTGTCCAAGATGTGGTCAGAGATGAAGAATTGTCGCTGGATATGGAAGGATTTGACCGATATATGGCGGCGCAGCGTAAACGGTCGAGATCCGTGGCCGCATTTGCCGAAATCAGCAATGCGTATAAAAACCTCTCGGCCGCAGGCGTAATGCCGGAGTTTGTGGGTTACGATAAGATATCCTGTGAATCAAAGGTGCTTGTACTGGTAGAAGACGGCCGGGAGACTCAGTCGGCGACTACGGGTCGAACGATTGAAGTCGTGGCGGAATTCACGCCGTTTTACGGTGAAGCCGGCGGGCAGGCAGGGGATACCGGTAAGATTACCGGTGATGATCTTGACATGGAAATCTCGGACACCATCAAGGATCCCACGGGGCTTATTATCCACAAAGGTAAAATCATTTCGGGACATATTGAAAAAGGGGAAACCGTAACTCTAACCGTTGATAAGTCTAAGCGTGATGCTACAAGATGCAATCACACGGCCACCCATATCCTCCATTTTGCCCTGCGAAAAATACTGGGGGATCATGTCAAACAGGCCGGTTCCCTGGTGGCGCCGGACAGACTCCGGTTCGATTTTACCCATTTTTCCCAGACCGATTCGGAAACTCTGGATAAAATTGAAACTTTAGTGAATCAAAAAATACGTCAAAATATACCTGTCCGGATGGTTGAGATGGATGCGGAAGAAGCATTTAAGAGCGATGCAACTGCACTCTTTGAAGAAAAATACGGTGACCGTGTCAGGGTCATTTCCATGAACGATTTCAGCAAAGAGCTGTGCGGAGGGACACATACGGATATGACCGGCAATATCGGTTTTTTCAAAATTACCGGGGAATCGAGTGTGGCTTCGGGCATACGGCGTATTGAGGCGTTGACCGGTGCCGCCGCCGTCGAATATATTCAAAAAAATTCAAAGATCATACATGACTCCGCCAGGTTGCTCAAAGAAAATCCTGAAGCGGTTCCCGAGAGAATTAAGAAAATATTGTCTGCTCAGAAGTCCCTGGAAAAAGAGCTGGAACAATTAAAATCAAATATTGCGATGCGGTCGGCAGACTGGGCCGAGGAAGATATTAAATCCGTCAATGATATCAAGGTACTGGCTAAAAAGGTTACGGTGGGCTCGCCGGCTGAGCTCAGAGATCTGGCCGACAGGTTTAAAGAAAAGATAAAAACGGGCATCGTTGTCCTTGGCAGCTCGGCAGATTCCAAGGTGTTTTTGATCGTTGTGGTTACCAAAGATTTGACGGACCGGTTTCATGCCGGGAAAATTATTAAGGAAGTGGCTTCGGTTGTGGGCGGCGGCGGCGGGGGCAGGCCGGATATGGCACAGGCCGGAGGAACCCTGCCGGAATATCTGGATCAGGCGCTTGAAAAGGTTTATGAGGTGGTGGGAAGTCGTTTACATAAAGATTAAATCGGGCCGCTGCAGGTATCTTTTCACGGGCTTTAAACGATTTTCATCAACCCTGAAAACAATCTCCGGACTTTCTTTTTTTTCAAGAAGCGCTTTTATCAAGGTTTTATTCTCAAGTTGACTAAATAAACTTTCCATTTCCTGACGGGTATCCAAGCGGGTAACTTTATCCATGATACCGTCGAAAAGGCCGGTTGATTTTAGCTGTTCATACAACACCCGCCGGTAGTTTTCTGCAGAAAATGACTTGCTTTTCAGGCCTGATTTTTTCAACTGTTTGACCAGCGGTTTGGTGTCGATAATAAAACAAGGAATTTCTAAAAGAAAATACCAGGAAAGGGCTTCTTCCCCGGTGCTCATTTTTTTGAGTTCCTTCAACGCTTGGCTTCTTTGGTCCGAAACGGTAATCTTGCTTTTGAAGCATGGGAATTTTTTAAAGACCGGACGGTTGGCAAGCTCCGGCAGAAGTCCCGCGATCTGATGGACCTCGGGAAAAAACACGCAATCGAACGGCTTGAAACTGTGAACCCTGCAGCGAGTCTTTTGAAGAAAAGGGCACGGCTTTTCCAGTTTTATCAATAAATTCAGATAGCGGGGATTGAGTTCGTTGCATTGGAACCCGAAGCGGCAGTGATTTAAAAACAGGCTGGAAACAGGAGTATTTAACGCCAAACTCAGTCTGATCAAATCAAATACGCTTACGCTGACAACAACTTCGCTCATCCAACAGCCGGGTGCATCACAATCTTCCGGACACCGCATATTACGTTCTGTTGCGGCAAGGTCGGCTTGATATTGAAAATAACGTTCCAGCATCATCAGAATCGTTTTATTTTACCACCGAGAGAAATGCAGCTATCTTAAAAAGGTGTCCCTCTGTTATTGAATCCCGCTAAAAGCGGGAAACATTTCTAAACGGTCGGGTTATGCCCCGCCTTTTAGCACATCAATCATGGAAAAGACTTTTCCTTTGGATCCTTGTTTTATCTGTTTATCCAGATACATCAGCGCATCAAGGGTTCCCATGGCATAAACATCCCTGCCGTTGACATTGTGAGTGAATTCAAGATGAACCGTCTTATCGTTTGAATCCAGACGGTACGTGTGCCATCCATGTCCTGACAGGTATCCTTCGGGGATGCCCATGACATTTTTCTGGATTTCCGGATCACGCTCTTTGGTGATGTCCTCTTCGGCAAAAGGTAACCCAAGGCTGTTGAAATAGTGTACCATTGCCTTGGCGGTTCCGCTGGTATCGGCCTTTCCTTTCTGATGGCTTTCTTTAATTTCAAGAGAATACCCTTTAAAAAGATCCGGGAATGCTTTTGCGGCATATTCCATCATGGCCTGAAACCCCACGATTTGTTTGGCCATATTGGGTGCGATGACCGCGGAGATGGGAGAAGCTTTGACAGTATCTTCAAGGAGCTTTCGGTCGCCGCCGGTGGTTCCCATTACAAAAGGGATGCCGTGTTTGCAATAAAACTCGGCATTACTGTTTACTGCCGGAGGAAGAGAAAAGTCTACAATGAGAAAAAGGCCTTCCTTTTCTTTAATGGTCGAGATGGCCTGATCCCTGTCCTTGGGTAGAATGAGGTGGATAGAAACGGAATCTATGATGGTCTGGGTTTCGATAATTTCAGGTCCGGTCAAAGATTGTGGAATCACTTGGAACCGGCTGTCGGTAAGGGCATGACGGGCCACGTTGGAAGCCATATTTCCGGGCAAGCCGTTTACCATAATTTTTATATGATTCATTTTGCACCTCCTATTTTTTTTACGATAGATTCTAGTTTTGGGAATTCTCTGTTTTTAAGCGCTGAAAGGTTATGCGTTAATGTTCTTATAGCATGAGGGATATATTTTTCAAAGTATGTTTTTTCTTTGATACGGCTAAGATAAGCAAAGGCCCCCAGTATCTGAAGGTTTCTTGTGATGCTACAATATTTATAACCGGAAAGAAAGTCGTCCGGGTCGACCTTCAGAACGGATGAAAGCGTTTGAACGGAAAAATTAAGGAGCAGGTTCCGCACCCGAAAAGACAATTCAACATAGGGATCCATGAGCAAAGAGGCAAGGTCGTACTGGATCGGCCCCAATCGTCCCCCTTGAAAATCAATAAAATAAAAACGGTTATTTTTTACCATGATGTTTCGTGACTGCATATCCCGGTGCATAAATCCGTTGACGGAAAATTCAAGGGCTCTGTCCGCAAGCGATCTGAATTCATTTTCAAGATCTTTAAAACTGATATTCATTTCAAGGTAGTTCCTTAAGAAAGCATCCACAAAATACCGGCATTCTTTTTCGAGAATAAGATCCTGGTCGTAATATGAGGTTTGGTATGTCCAGACCGGATCAAAGTCCTTTGCACTGCTTAGAAAGAGGTTTCCGAGAAGGCCGATGACCGATTTGTAGTACGAGATGATTTGGTCCGGATTTTTTGTGTTCAGAACAAGGGCCTGAAGATTTACATCTCCCAGATCTTCCATGAATACAAGGCCTGAAAAAGTATCATAAAGATATATTTCCGGCACCGGGATATCTTTATCATGCAAATGCCGGCCAATGGCAACAAATGAGTCCACTTCGCTGGTGGGTGGGTTTTTTTTGATGCCGTGATCTGCCATGACCAGTGACCGGTTTCCCGAGGTCAGCCGGTACCAGTTTCTGTCAGACCCGTCCCCTTTGAGTCGGGCACGAAAAATCTTTTTATTCCACCCACTCGGGAAGGCGTGTTTGAACGCTTCCGGGGCCATGTGTTCGAAAACCGCCTTGCTGTAGCTTTCCGGGGACCCTACATCTTTCCAATAGTATTCCTTTGAAATAAAAGCGCATATTTTTTTATTTTCCGATATCAGTTCCCGGTATATATCAATGCTGTTTGAAAATATATTATCGGGTATTTTTTCTATAACCTGTGGGTCCAGAACCTGTATGCCGGTGAAGGTGAGCCTTCCGGTTTCTCCGGGCCGGTAACTATTCGATTCTGAATCAGGGCGGGAGGGGAGGGGCGTCGAAACATGGAACTTGGTAATAAAGCCGTCTTTATTTATCGATACGGTATTAAACCGCGGATCGTCATGAAGAACCAGCGTAACCGGATGACCATGATTCAAGTGAAACTCATAAACCTTTTTCAAGTCTATATCGGTAACGATGTCGCTGTTTATGACCATAAAGGGATGGTCGTCCCAGAAGTCGGCAACATTTTTTATGGCGCCGGCGGTACCAAGGATTTCCGGTTCATAGCGGGTGATCACAGGGATTGCATAGTTTTGTCGCGCCAGATAGGAATCTATTTTTTTATACAGATGATGGGTGTTGATGATAACCGCTTTACATCCTGCATGTTGCAGACTTAGGATAATGATATGGAGCAGAGGACGACCTGCCACAGGAAAGAGCGCTTTGGGGGTATTTTTCGTAAAGGGAAGCAGACGCGTGCCAAAACCTGCGGCAAGTATTAAGGCTTTCATTTATAAATAATTCAAATATTTTTGGATTGCATCAGTATAGAATTCTATTCTGTCCTTATTATCGGAACCTTTTACTCCGTTGGTTGAAAAAAAATCTATTCCGTTCGTGTAGTTGACGATGGAAAGCGCTTCTTTTCGTTCGATTTCCTTCTTTTTATACATGCGATTTCCTATGGCTTCAATTTTTTTTATACGATCTTTTGGTTTAATGGAGTTTGGCGGGTATTGCATGAAATAGTTTAATACGATCCAGTATGATTCGAAATAGGTTTTCAGGAAACTTGAAAATAATCTTAGTTTTCTAAAACCCGAAGAGGTGAGATTGTATGTGTCCGGCAAGGTAGGATGCGGCATTAAAATGGTTTCATCGATAAATGTCTTTATGTTTTTTCGAACAAAGTATTCCGTGGTTTTATCCACATCATATGCGAATTCATATTTAAAGAAATATTGAAGAAATTCGTAATCGGAGTGCAGATCCGAAGCCGAAAACTGAAACGTATCCTTTGCAAGGATTGCAAGAGAGGTAATGGCCGCCGGGACAAAAAAGGCGATACAGTTATTTTTGTAATATTCGAGGTTTGGGCGTTTACTCTGGTTTACCTTTAACAGGGAATCATCATAACCGGGCTTCTTGTCTTTTGTGATACGTTCGATGAATTTTCTCTGGACATAAGTGTCAAGCACATGCTCAACGGTATGAATATGATCCACAAGGAGTGTATCGGCAAGTCTGGCTTTTTGTGAAAGCAGGTGGTTCATGTATGTTTCAACATGGGATGTCAGGTGCTCAAAAGAAAAACTTTTTTTTGAACAGTTCATAAGAGCGGCGGCAACAAGGGCATGAGGCGTAACAACCGTTACCGAGTTGATGGCGTTTATAACCCTGTGACCCAGGTTTCGGCAGAAAATGTTAAACTCTTTGGATCCCATATCTTGAATGGGCGTGCCGTATTGCAACAAAAGCTCCTTTAAAGAGATGGGTTCATAAAACTGAATATAGATTCTTCCATACCTTTTTTTTAAAAATTTTCGCGCTTTAATAACTTGCAGTAAACTTTCAGGCTGTTTCTCTTTTCCTTCAACTTCATGAAGATAGGAGCTTTCCTCCAATACCGTGTCATATCCAATGAAAATAGGTGCGAAGATCATATCTTCACACGCTCTGTTTTTATAAGCATTCAAAAGGATCGAAAGGAGTCCGAGCTTGGGCAGAATCAATTTTCCGGTTCGGCTTCGACCGCCTTCAATAAAGAATTCTATGTTGAAACCTTCTGCAAGCAGATTGTGAATATATTCTGAAAAAACCTTTGAATAAAGGACTGCCCCTTTAAACGTTCGCCTTATGAAGAATGCGCCGCCGCTCCTGAACAAGGGTCCTAGGGGCCAGAAAGAAAGATTTTTCCCGGCAGCAACGTGAGGACACGGCATATTGTTATGATACAAAAGATACGATAATATCAGGTAATCAATATGACTTTTGTGGCAGGGAATGAGGATAACAGGACCCTTCTGTGACATGCTTTTCACTCTGTTTAGGCCGTTTTTATCCACGGTTACCCCTTCAAACATGGTGTTCAGAACCCAAGTTATCAAGGCCGAGGCTATTTTTATGATAATCATATTGTAGTTGGCGGCAATGTCATCAAGAAAATCACTCGCTTTTTTTTGTACTTTTTGAATCGGGATGTTGCGGGCTTTTGAATGATGTTCCATGAAGTTTTGAAGCCGTTCCTTTGTAAGGATGTTTTCCTTCATTTCAAGCCTTGATTTTAAAACCGGTCCCGTGATGCTCTGGCGATGACGATTGATTTGATTCAGCAGATTGCGTCTTAAGGCGAGCGTCTGATATTCAATGTTTTTTTCCCGGTTTTCCGGAAGTGTCAAAAAAGTTTTGAGGTTAACCGGCTCGGATATTTCCACGAAAACCTTACCGGGATTTTTGAACAGGATCATCAGACGTCTTATTTTGCCGGGGTTTTCTTTGGTACCGAACAGAATATCTATGATGTTCGGCAACGATCGATCCGGCTTTTTATCAAAGAACATAAGCTGGGGGACAAGAAAAATGGGGCGGTCAATGGATTGCTGCATTTCGATAAGATATTGAACGGGGTCTTTTTTTGCTTTAATAAATCTTCGGTGGAAACCTTTTTGTTCGACCAGAGAAAGTAATGCTGTCCGGCTGTTCATAAGTTCTTTTCGGATATATCCACTTGCATAAGGGTCAGGGAGTGACAGGTTGTGAAATATGTAAGAAAGGTATGAAAAAAAGATTTTTAAAAAGCGTGATACCGGCTGCCATATCATTACTTTATAGTCAAAACCGATCTGAGGATAGGGAAGGCCGTCCTGCTTAAACCGGGTATAATAGAAAAGATACAGAAAGTAGCTTTTGGGCTTTGTAACATATATAACAATCCCTTGTTTTTGAAGTTTTTTTAGATTATGGGTCTGTTCCTTGGCAACCTTTATTCCGGAAAAGAAGAGTCTAAGGATAAAGGTTGATAACATACCGATATTATCAGGCAGTTGAAAAAAATAGTGATGGTGATTGGTTTGCGAGAAAGTATCGCTCTTTTTTTTTAAGTTAGGTCTATATTTTTCAAGTTGTAATTTAATCCATTTGAACATGTTTTAAATCCGATTTAAATTTTATATTCAAAAATTTTCAAGTAACAGATATGAATTTTGATTGCAATCTTTTCTTTGGAGAAGTATAATTTTATTAAAATAATAATATAAAAATAGACGGTTATATTTTATGAGGCTGTTTTATAAGAAAGGTTTTCGATGAGAACATTAAGATTCTTATTTAAAAAATTAAGCTTGCGTTACAAACTAAGTTGTGTTAATTTGCAAACTCTTCTTTTGGGAAAAGTTTTTTTTAAATAAATTTAATTAAAGGGGGATGATTTTCTATGAAAACTTTAATTGGTGGGGCGGTCGGAGCTGTATTGGGTCTCATTGGTATGTCCATATGGTGGAAACCATTTTTGCAGCTTTTAGCGGGTGCCATTCCTGTGATGCTTCTGCTTGGCGGTGGTTTGGCTCTTTATCTGGGCTTTGACGAACTCAAGGATACCTGGAAGAAAGAGGATACAACAGTTGATACTCCAACCAAAACAGATGAAACTGAAAAATACAAAGATGAAATTGACGAACTGAAAAAAGAGATCGAAACTCTAAAATCTGAAAAAGCATAATAAAAAGCTGATTCGCAAAAACACGGTACTTGTTTGACGGCAAGATGTGAGAAGGAAAAAAACGCCTTGCAACCGAATGCAAGGCGTTTATTGTTTTTCTTGGGAGTCGATGGTTTTTTTTATGGCTGATGTGGCCAGAAAGTCTGCTCTTTCATTTCCCTCATGACCGGCATGCCCTTTAATCTTTATAATTTTCCGATCCTTAAATTTTAGTAGAATATTTTTTATGGATTTTATAAGATCCTGATTTTTTCTGGCTTTCCAGCCCAGGGTCAGGATCCCGTATGCATACCTGCTGTCCGTAAAAATGCGTACCGGGCGTTCGGTATCTTTTATGGCCAGAAGACCGGTTCGGATCGCTTCCAGTTCCGCGATGTTGTTGGTGGCCATGCCGATATATTTTGATATCTCTTTTTCATGTTCTCCAAAACGCAGTAAAATTCCTATTCCCGATGGACCCGGGTTTCCGGAAGATGCCCCGTCCGTATAGATACAGATGGCATCCTTATATTCGGTATGATCCAAAGACTCGGTTTTTGGTTTAACCTTGGTTTTTCGTTTTTTCGGAGCGTTTTCGGTGGATTTTTTATTTTTCGTCTTTTTGGTTTCTATCTCGACCGAATCGATGGATTTGATATTTTTTGGGTTCACCCAATACTCGTAATCCTGACCCAGCTGGTATTTGATCAAAACCTTTCCGTTTTTAACAACAGGTTTTTGATCCCGGTCTGTGGCCAGCCAGACTTTATTTTTTTTAAACTGCATCCGCTTCCAGTTTGTCTCATCATCATTCATTAATTTTCACGGACCCCCGATCTCATAATCAGTAACTTCTCAATAAATTATGGATTCGGCTCACGATGATCATTGCATACACCAGAACTTATTGAGAAGTTACCATAATCAATTGTTACCTATTGATTATTATCATTATTTCCTGACACCTGACACCTGAATCCTGGATCTCTTAACCCTGAACGGTTACTCATTCGTACAGGTGAAACTTCCGGCTTATTTCTATAAACCCTTTAAGCTCATCAATCCATGATTTTTCTATAGTATCTATACTATCAAGGTGCTCAACATGCTGTCGTATTTTTTTATTGCCGATGATGAGATCGATAGGGTGTCTTTTAAATTCATACTCATAAGGTGGACGCTTCCATCGGAACTGATTTTTATGATGAAAAATCACCGCCTGAAGAAGCTTGAGGGTTGTGATATATGGTTTAAACTCATACGGGTCTGTTATATGGATCTGAAATCCTTTGCACAGACTCCCTTTGAATTTGTTCGAGGTCGGCTCAAAAACAACCGGTCTAAGTGTCGCACCCGGCAACCGGTTTTCACCCAGACTTGACAGCAACAGGGTTGTATTGATAAACGGGGCGCCAAAGATTTCGAACGGGCGGGTGGTTCCACGGCCTTCGGAAACATTGGTCCCTTCCCACAATACCTGTCCGGGATAAACCATGGCCGATACCGTCCATGGAATATTGGGGGAGGGCGGAATCCAGGGAAGGCCTGTGTTTTGGAAAAACATTTTCCGGTTCCAGCCTTTCATGGGGATAATTTCAAGATCACAGCCGATACCGTACTCATTGTTGAACAACAGAGCAAGTTCACCCATGGTAAGCCCGTGGCGCATGGGAATGGGGTATCTTCCGACAAATGAAGTGCATTCGGAAGTCAGGCAGTTCCCTTCCGTGATGCTGCCGGAAATAGGATTGGGCCGGTCAAGGACCAAGACTTTTTTACCAAACTCTTTCGCAGCCTCAAGGCAATAGGACATGGTGTAAATAAACGTGTATACCCGTGTGCCCACATCCTGTAAATCCACGATAAGCACATCGATGAGATCGAACATTTTTTTATCAGGGACGCGGGTTTTGCCATACAGACTGAACACAGGAATTTTTAATATGGGATCAGACAGATCTTCCGATTCGATCATGTTGTCCTGTTTTTCGGCAAAAAATCCGTGCTGGGGTGAGAATAATGCGTGAAGCTGACCCTCCATTTTCCGGTTGATCAATTCGCGAGCATGGCAAAAGTTTCTGTCAACCGAAGCAGGATTGCACAACAGCCCGATTCGTTTCCCGGACATCCATTTTGGAGGTGACTCGATAAATCTTTCAAGGCCTGTTTGAACATGCATAATATTATGTGCTATTAAATTCTATAACTCATTGTAATTACTAATTCCAATTTTCTACTGCCCTGTCGGGAGAAGCGAAGCCAAGTAAGTTCAGGCCAAGGTCTCTCTTATTAGATATGAAATATGAGTTATGTCAAGTTGTATCTCCTTGTTCAATAAAGCTAAGTTGATTTGAGAGCCTAAAATCTATTGATTTCGTTTAAAAATCTGCTATAAATATTCTTCAGTTCCAGGAAGTCGGAGTGTTGGATATTAAAAAGATATGAAGTCTGATATATTTGCAAGATTGTCAATTCTGTTTTATAAAGGTGGTGCTGATGAGAAAGATTAGATTCGCAAGTATATATCTCTTTACGCTGGCCGTTGTATTCTTTGTGATAGGAATATACACAGAGTGGCACTTCATTACCTTGATCAGAAAGATAAATCATCAATCTTTGGGATATCCGGAGTATCTTCACCTTATATTTTTCTTGTTAGGATTTTTAGCACTATGTTCGATCTATTTTGCAGAAAAGATGGAAGTAAACATCCTTTCGCGAGCCAATGCCGTGATGCAAAAGGAGATCGTCAAACGGGAGAAAACCGAAGCAGCGCTCCGGAAAAGCCAAGAGAAAAACAAATATCTTTATGAAGAATCCAACCATGCGAAAGAGGTCTATCGTTCTCTTCTTCATTCATCCGCTGATGCCATAGTTATCTATGATCTGGAAGGAACCGTCAAATATATCAGTCCGGTATTTACACAAATATTTGGATGGACACTGGAGGAACTGAAAGGAAAACAGATACCTTTTCTTCCGGAATTTGAAAAAGAATCGACCATGGCAATTATCAAGGATCTCGTAGAAAAGGGGACCCCCTGCCATGGTTTTGAAACAAAACGATATACCAAAGACGGTCGTTTGCTGGAGGTCAGCATCAGTGCTTCGCGTTATGATGATCACCAGGGCAAGCCTGCCGGCACATTAGTTATTCTTCGTGATATTTCGGAAAAGAAAAAGTTTGAGGCTAAGCTGCAGTATATGGAAAGAATGGAGGCCATCGGCACGCTGGCCGGAGGCATTGCCCATGATTTTAACAACCTGATGATGGGCATGCAGGGCAATATTTCTTTAATATTATATGACGTCGATCCTTCACATCCGTATTACGAGAAGCTAAACACTATTGAAAAATTGATTCAAAGCGGTTCTGAACTGACCCGTCAGCTTCTCGGATATGCCAGGAAGGGCAAATATGAGGTTAAAGCAATAAATTTAAACCAAATCGTAAAATATAATTCTGAAACGTTCGGCAGGACGAGAAAGAATATAACCATTCACAGGGAGTTCGCAGAGGACTTACTTGCTATAAAGGCCGATGAGTCTCAGATTGGGCAGGTCCTTATAAATCTTTATATTAATGCTGCGGATGCGATGCCTGACGGTGGTGAACTTATTCTGAAAACCATGAATGTTACCCACAAAAAAATGAAAAATAAGCGCTATGATCCAAAACCCGGCCGCTATGTTTTATTACAGGTGACGGATAACGGTACAGGCATGGATGAAAAAACAATGGAGCGGATTTTTGAGCCGTTTTTCACCACAAAGGAGATGGGCGGGGGTTCAGGACTCGGGCTGGCATCTGTATATGGAATAATAAAAGGCCATGGGGGATATATCGAGGTCGATTCAGAGAAAGGGCTTGGAACCACATTCAGCATTTATCTGCCGGCGTCAGATCAATCCGTGCAAAAACCTTCGGAACCTTATGAACAAGTTATAAAGGGTGATAAAACCGTCCTGCTGGTGGATGATGAAGAAATTGTTATTGATGTGGCTGTTGAACTGCTTAAAAAACTTGGATACAATGTGATTGAAGCGGGAAGTGGAAAAGAGGCGATTCAGTTGTTTGGTGAATGGTGCGACAAAATAGACATGGTTATCCTAGACATTATTATGCCTGATATCGGAGGCGGTGAGGTTTATGACAGGATCAAGGAAATCGATCCTCAAGTCAAAGTTCTTCTTTCAAGCGGATACAGCATTGACGGTCAGGCAACCGATATACTGGAACGGGGCTGCAACAGTTTTATTCAAAAACCTTTCAGCATGGCAGTTTTGTCCAAAAAAATACGGGAGGTTTTGAACAAACATTAATTCCAAGAGACTCATTTCAGATCACGTGTGTTCATAACTGGCTGAAAACGGAGTAATTTATTTCGATTATTTAAAAAATGGCGGTTGACTTTCAATTATGATTATGGTTCATTACCAACTTTGGTCCGTGCCGTATTTTTACCACAAAAACACAAAATTTATAAATAAGATATTCCGCTTATGAGGCCGATCATGAAAAATTTGTGCATTATCGGGATGTGCCTGGTTTTATTTTCTACACCGGTTTTGGCTGAGAACAAGTATGTAAGTGATGCAGTGAAAGTAACCATGAGGACCGGACCGGGGAATGACCGAAAAATAATATCTTTGCTCAGGGTTGGTACCAAGGTTGAGGTGGTCCAGCCGGGTGATGAGTGGACCCTGGTCAGGCTGGCCAACGAAAAGGAAGGGTGGGTTATAAATCGTTTTCTTACGGATAAAATACCGAGTGACATTGAACTGAAAATATTAAAAAGCAAATACCAAGCCTTAAAGGATAGCGCCTCGCAAATACAGGAGAAAAACAGCTTGCTGAAGGTGGAAAATGAAAAGCTAACCACAGAATTTACCGTGAGCAGAAAAAAACTTCAAAAGACCACCAACGATTATGAGGACCTCAAAACAGAGTCCAAAGAATTTTTAAAGCTTCAGTCAAAATTTAAAGCAGCGTCTTCAAAGCTTGCCGAACAGACAAAAAAAGCAGAAAAATTTGAAGATGAATTAACAAAGCTTCTCTGGAATCAGAATATTAAATGGTTTTTGAGCGGAGCAGGCGTACTTATACTCGGTTTTATCATCGGTTTTAGTGCCAAACGCCAGCGACGACGTTCATCATTGCTATAAAAAATATATAATTAAATTCGGAGGTTGTAAATGAATAAATTAGAACTTGTTGAGGCTCTTAGAGAGGAGGCAGGGATAACGAAGAACGAGGCTGAAGTGGTTGTAAATATGGTTTTTGATGAAATGTCAAACGCCATGGCCAATGGTGACAGAGTAGAAATTCGGGGGTTTTGCTCATTTTATGTTAAACAGTATAAGGCATACACGGGCAGGAATCCGAAAACCGGCGAAAAAGTTGAAATTAAGCCAAAAAAACTTCCGTTTTTCAAGTTCGGCAAGGAACTAAAAAAGAGGGTGGACAAATAAACAGCGCAGATAAAAGGATGTAACTCAAAAGCAAGAATCTGAAAAGAAAATCATTTCTTATTACTAAACACAAAAACCAAATACAAAACAGGTTCGAAAAAAAAAGAGGGATAACTTTTTACGAAACCGTCAAAAATGAGCCCCAATAATTTAAAGCGTTCTATATCTCACGCAGTTTATCCCCCTTCACGCAGTTTATCTCTCTTAAACCGGGGCGAAAACCAAAGAACTCATTACTGCCAGGGGAGCCCCGCCACTCAAACATCATGGGTTGTTACACATAACACCTGGTTAAATGACCCCAAATGGATTCCCTTGGAAGCTCAGCCGCTGCATACCGTCTTTGAAACGAAACGTAATTACTATACCCTTATAAATGATAACGAAAAAACGACCCATAGGCATTAAATTAAAGTGGTTGCTTAAATGGTTTTTGCCTGCAGCTCTGCTTGTGGGTGGAAGTATGCTGCTTTACTGTCTGTATCTTTCATTTCAAATCGATAAACGATTTTCCGGTCGTCGATGGAGTATTCCATCCAAGGTTTTCTCCGATGTTACCATACTATATCCCGGGCAAAAGATAAATCGAACGCTTTTTTATGAGAAACTTCATCGCCTCGGATACCGGAGAGTTTCCCATGAACCCCATAACAAGGGGGAGTTCCGTACCCTTGGCGCTTCGGTGGAGGTTTTCCTCCATGATTTTAAGATACCATCTCTATACCGGCAGGGGATGTGTGTGAAAATAAGGTTTGTGGAGAACTTGATAGAATCCATAATAACTAAAAATAATGGGGAACCCATGCCAATTTTGGAGCTTGAGCCCGAAGAGGCAATGCTCTTTTTCGGCCATGATCGAGAACGGCGTCGGCTGGTTTCCATAAATCAGGTTCCTCAGCATGTCATTTATGCGGTTTTGGCTGCGGAAGACAGTCGGTTTTACCAGCATCGTGGACTTGATCCCATGGGAATTTTGAGGGCGCTTTATACCAATCTGCGTCACGCTTCCATACGTCAGGGCGGGTCAACCATCACTCAGCAACTGGCCAAAAACTATTTTCTTACCCCTGAGAGAACTTTGTTCCGTAAACTCAAAGAACTTTTTATGTCTCTGACCATGGAAATCATGTATGAAAAGAATGAAATTCTGGAAATTTATCTGAATGAAATCTATCTGGGGCAGAAGGCGTCGGACGCCATCAGCGGCATTGGTGAAGCGTCCTTTTTTTATTTCGATAAACCCGTGGAAGAACTTTCACTGATTGAGGGCGCAACAATAGCCTGCCTTATCAAAGGTCCCAACTTTTATTCTCCTTATATAGATAAAACACGTTGTAAGAAACGGAGAGACCAGGTGCTTTATGCCATGAAAGATAAGGGATGGATTTCCGATGAAGCGCTCGGAGATGCGTTGCTTTCCGGCGTAAACGCGGTCGGTTATGAGTCATACGGTAAAAAGGCTCCTTATTTCATAGACTATCTGGCCTATCAGCTCACAACTCTCTATTCTCCAGAAGACCTGTCAAGTCTTGGACTTTCCATTTATACGACCCTGGACACTCAGGTTCAGATGGCAGCGGAAAAAGCACTGCAAAAGGGATTGGTACGGTTAGAAAAATCCAATCCTATTTTAACTCGTCAAGATCCCCTAAAAAAGCTCCAGGGTGCCGTCATCGTTATGCAGCCAAAGACAGGCTATATACTGGCGATGGTGGGAGGCCGCAATTACAATATAAGCCAGTTCAACCGAATTACACAGGCCCGGCGGCAACCGGGAAGTGCATTCAAGCCTTTTGTGTACGTTAGCGGATTGGACAAATTCACTCCCGCCTCAATACTGTCGAACAAACCTGAGACCTATGAGGCAAATGGAACGGTATGGGAACCGCAAAATTATGCGCCGGTTCCGGAAGAAAAAATCAGTGTGAGAAGCGCGCTGGCAAAATCAATCAATTTAGCGACCGTTGATCTGGCCATGCGCGTTGGTCTTGATCACATCGCCGCCACGGCAAACTTATTCGGCTTTTCCATACCTGCTAATCCTTACCCGTCCCTTTCGCTTGGAGCATATGAGGTAATCCCCTTGAATTTGGCACGTGCTTATTGTGTTTTTGCTGCAGATGGTGTATTACCCTTCCCGTTGTCTTTGAATGAGGTCCTGGACGAGAATGGAAAAATTCTTGAGCAAAGGCACACGAGTATCAAACGGGTAATCTCTCCTGCCAAAGCCTTTATAATGAGTTCCATGTTGCGGAGTGTCGTGGAAGAAGGAACCGCTCGCTCATTAAAGGATATGGGGATATTGTTTCCGGTGGGGGGGAAGACCGGTACAACCAGCAATTATAAAGACGCCTGGTTTGTGGGCTATACGCCGAATATCCTCGCGTTGGTATGGGTTGGATTTGATGACGGATCTTCCGTTCATGCCTCCGGCGCCGGCGTTGCTTTGCCGATTTGGGCGGAACTTATGAGTATGTTGCCACAATTTGTGTCAGGAAATTGGTTTAAAGTGCCTCCCGGAGTGGTTAAACGCACGGTCTGTTCCGAAAGCGGACAGCTGGCCGTAACAAACAGATGCCCACATCCGGTAGAAGAATATTTTTTGGCGGATAATGTTCCCGAGGACTATTGTTCGATTCATGGGTGGGTTCGACTCCGACATTTTATGAAAGGTGTTAAAGATTTTGTCAACCCGTTTTAACTTGTTGCTGATACTTTGTATTGCAGGGTTTGGATTCGGTGTGTTAGGCTGTGCTCGGGTTACGTCAACCACTTCGGCGCAACCGAGCTGGAACGATCATAAGCAGACCGGGGAGACCGGGGGTGCTCCTGTAACGCCGAGCCCGCGAGCCGTTGCCTCTTTGCGATTCACCGATCAGGGGCGACTGTTTTTGGAAAACGGCAATCCGGACGATGCAATAAGGATGTATGAAAAAGCCCTTAACCTTGATCCGGCAAACGGACCGAACTACTATTACCTGTCCGAGGCCTGGCTTATGAAGGGAAATATTGAACAGGCCGCTGAATTTAACCGGCTGGCGGCAATCTATCTTGAGGGAGACGCCAAATGGATGGATCGCGTTATGCAACAAAGGGAGCGGATTAAAAAAACAAAGCATAAAATATGGTAAAGAATGTTGACACCTAAATTAGAATGTGGTCTTTTATTAATAAATTTTAAAGGAGGCAATCCATGAAATTACTACGGCAAAAAGCGAAGCCTGTCAGTGTATTTATGACAATCTTATTACTCCTTCTTGCAGTTCCTTATCAATCTGTTTTTGCTGCAATGATTGGCACAGAAACCGTGATAGATATGGCAAGGGGACAGGAAGCCCGTGATTGTTTAAACCGAATGATGATCCGTGAAGACGTACAGACGGCATTTACATCATACGGCATAACTCCGCTGGAGGCTAAGGCGCGTCTCGACACCCTTTCCGATGCTGAAATCATGCGTCTTTATAATCAGATGGAACAGCTTCCTGCGGGCGGAAGCAGCTTGGGTACAGCCTTTATTGCCGTGGGTGTCATTTTTGTTATTCTGTTCATAACAGATATTCTGGGGTATACCGACGTTTTTTCGTTCACCAGATAGACCAAGAAATAGCCATGGGCAACTTCTTTATCGCAACACCCTGACCTTGATTATTTTACCGGCTGTAACCGGATACAGACCGGGGAACGGTTACAACCTTGTGAATACTGTGCAGGTTTGTCTGTAAAAAGCCTGCCGGTGTGTTTTCTCTATACCTTCAGCCAATCTTGCAGGAACCTGACATTTAAGCAAAACCACAATTCTCATATAATTTGCCCAGGTCAACCGAAAACCAAACAGGGTTTAGTAATGCCAAATTTAAGAAAAAAAAGTATGTTTAACTATTTTAAAAAGGGGGATCCCATGCTTAAAAAAAGCAAGCAGGTTGATACCGGCAACAAATCTTCTATCATCCAGGCACCGGTGGAGGGGAAAACTATTATCGGTGAACAGATTGTCATCGATGGAACCATCCGTGGCAAAGAGGATTTGCTCATTGAGGGATCGGTCAAGGGGAGAATAGAAGTGGAGACGAACCACTTGACCGTGGGTTCCAAAGGACAGGTGGAAGCCGAAATTCAGGCCGCCAACGTGACCATCAGCGGCAGGCTTGTGGGCAATATTAACGCCGCCGAAAAAGTAAAGATTACAAAGGATGCCGATTTTAACGGTGAGATTACGGCAAAGAGTATTTCGGTAGAGGACGGGGCTTACCTCAAGGCGGTTATAGAACTGAAGCGTGAGCCGCACAAGAAGCCCGTTTCAGTGGTCAAGCCCGAAGAGAAATCTGCATCAGAACCGGTAAAAGAACCGTTTACCCTGGCCGGCAAAAGTAGCAAGGGGAATTAATCATTGACTTTTTTCGCTACCTCTTCAGATAGGCCTCGTCAGGATTCAGGTCATGGGTTTAAAACGGTTGATTATACCAGCAATGTCCTGCAACTTTTTATAGAAGGTCTTGATGCCCATCCTGCAGCTCAGGTGCTTGACCTTGGACCTGTGTGCCAGGAGAACATCAGGTTTTTCGCCCGGCGGGTGAAAAGGCTATATGTCTGTGACATGTTCATCCGTTTGGAGCGGTGCCTTGGCAAAGGTGATCCTGTTGATCGAATCTGGCATGAACTTGACTACCCTCCCGAGAGCTTTGACGGAATCCTAATATGGGAACTTGCCGACCGTTTGGACGATGGGGAGGTTAGAGCGCTGGTTAAGCTGTGTTATACACTGTTAAAACCCGGGGGCATGGCGGTTGTCCTGGTTTTGGGAGAGCAGGCGGCAAGATTAGGGGTGAACTCCTTTGTGATCGGACAGGACTTTAAAGTTCGTTTAAGGTCTCAGTATCATCTGCACCTTCCGATTCGCAGTCGTCAGAACAGAGACATTTTGGCCATGATGACGCCTTTAAAGCCGGCCAAGTCCTTTATCTGCCGCCCCGGGTTCATGGAATTTCTTTTTATACGCGACCGGTAGCCCGCGGTAAAAGGCATGTCTTATATATACCGGCATTTTTATCCAACCACATGTGTTTCTATTTCACCGGGGCCATTACTCCATTATTTTAATGGGGCGAAGCCTGGGATGATTAAAATTGCCCATAATATAGCTTTAAAAAATATCCCATATTTATTCCTTCCTGTATGCTTGGTGTCAGGTGTCAGGTTTCAGGTGTCAGGCTTAAAGGGGGCGAAGCAGGTGAGACCATTCACCATTTTTTCATGGCGAAACTCAAAGGTTATATCACGGAAAAGGTGTATTTAGAATTTCAGGGTCGCTACAAAGAATGCATTCGTATGCTGAATGGAGTGGAGAAAACATTGGAGCGGAAAATTCCAGAGCGAGAACACTGCTGGCAGTTAGCCGAGGAATCGGCAGTGTATTGCGTAAATGATGAAACGCTCCCTCAGGGCTGGCCCCGGTACCATTTTCCGAAGCTACGGGGCATGCCCATTACTACTGAACAGACTTCCTGACACCTGACACCTGACACCTGACACCAAATAGCCATGGCAATCTCAGAAACCGACAGTCTTGATTTACACCCCAAATGGAGCGAAGGTACTAACCTCCTCTTGGTGTTACCACATAGGTCAATTTTATCCTGTCCTTTGACCCGGATGCAATTTTAAGCGATGCAGGATTGAGAGCCAGGCTAACTGTTGAGGTTCCTGTTTTGTTAATGTTGTCCAGGGGAACCTTTTCCGTGTATAGAGTTGAGATGTTTTCCAGTATGCGTTTCCCGCCGATTACCTCAACCTTCTCAGGGGCAATCTTTACTTGCGAAAGAATGATATTTTCCGGTAATTTTCCAACCCAGTCAACCTGTACGGGCAGTTCTTTTGTAATGGTTTTGTCTAAAGTTACTTCAACAACAGGTGGCTCAACCTTGCTTAGAAAGATCCCCGGCGGCAGGGAAATGTTTTCCTTTGTAATGGAAAAGATATTGCTGCCGATAACAGCATTTCCAAGATCAAGCCGCACCTGGACCTGGTCCGGTTGAACAGATTTTATCAGGGCCCCTGACCCCCCCAGTTGAAGTCGGACGGTATTGACGGAGGTGTCTACAAGTTCAATTCCCGGATCATGTTTTGTGTATTCCACCGGGATTTCAAGGGTAATCAGCGTGTCCAGTCCTTTTGAGAAGCTGAACCACATACCTGTTATAAATAAAACGGAAATTAGGGCCGCTATGCTGATTTCAAGTTTTTCTTTGCGCAGATTGGCCGGCTCTTCTTCGGTTAACCCCATATGTTTCTGTAATGCTATTACAAGTTCTGTATTGTCATTAAGTTTCGTAATTTTGGAATTTTTAGCAATCAGTATATTTCCGGTTTCTTCGGATATTACGATAACCAATGCATCTGTAGACTCGGACAATCCGAGCGCCGCCCGGTGCCGCGTACCGTAATGTGAAGGCAGATCATTTCTGTGTGACAAGGGAAGAATAACCCCCACTTCAGTAATCCGGTTTCCCTGAATTATGGCTGCGCCGTCGTGGACCGGATTGTCAGGCCAGAAGATGCTTGTGATCATTTCTTTGGATACCCGTCCCCCCCAGGGAATTCCGCCCTGCAGGATATCCTGCAGATCTTTCTTAGCCGGAAAAACAATCAAGGCTCCGTGATGTTGTTTAGATAATGCGTTGACGCCCTCTAAGATGATTTCTATGGGTGTTTGAACAGATTGTTGCGGGAATCCCCAGAGAATGGCCTTTAGATTTTTTGCCTGAAGAACATTACTGATTTCATTTCTGAAAATAATAATGATAATAAGGGCGGCGACAGCGGTGATCCCCTGCATGGCCCAGCTGGTTAAAATTAGACCGAAAAAAACAGCTATTCGTTGAAAGACCCATAGAAGCGCAATGCCGGTAAGCACCCTGAAGACATAGGTCCCTCTGAAAAGGACATAGAGGCGAAACAGGATGTAGCTGTTTAACAGGATATCAATAAGATCCTGCCATCGAAAGTGTGCAAGAAAAGACATAAATACGTCTCGGAGTTTCCTTTTTTGGACACAGACCCGCCTGCCATTGCAAGGCACGAGCGGGCAGGTGAACACAGATTACAAAGATTCTTATATTAAGAAATAAAAATATTATTTGTGTATATCTGCGAAAATCTGTGTCCTGTTTAACTTGGTTCCAATTATACTAATCCGTGATAGTGAATCTTACCGTATGAAGAATATTCTCTTTCCGATCGGTGATCTCAACTCGCCAAGGGCCTTTATCAGTTTCTCGAAGCTGAATACTGCTGTAGGTGGCCCAGCTCGGGGGCTGAAGCGTCAGCCTTTTTTTCGTGCTCGGTTTATCTTTGTGAAACCATTTGTGGTAGATAAAAGTTTCTTTGGGGACCGGGTCGAATGAGGTAAAACAGGAGACTTTTCCGATTTTAATGGAAAAAACAACGCCCTGGTTTTTTGGTGTAAAGTCTTTTATTTCTTCACACATTACCGCATAATCCAGGACCGGCTCTTTTGGTTCCCGGGTGAGAAGAGAATCCTGGTTGTTTTGAGGCAATACCTGTGAAGCGAGCAATAAATTGTAAAAAATCAGCACAAATACGAATAGATAAAGTTTATATTTTGTACCCATGTGATTCGGCCTCATTTTTTAGGGAAGAGAATATAAACGTATTGGAATTTCTATTCCGCATACCATCTACCGGAGATGTGGGACATCCGGGGTAAAAATGATGGAATAGTGGAATAACCATCAAAAACCTAAAATTTAAAATATCTGATATTCAGATTTTATCAAGTAAAAACATTTTTAATGAGCATGCCAAACAAAAAATCTTCAACACCCGGCTCACAGGGAATTTGTTTTTATAAGTCTTTTATAATAAAAGCTATTCTTTTTTATAGACGCTGGGTTCGATATATTTCAAGCAATGATCTAAGGTGCTTAAGCTCTCGGCGCCGCCGATTATAAAATACCCCCCCTGCTTTAAAACCTTAGACAGCTTATGTATGACAGTTTCTTTGGTGGGAGTATCAAAATAGATCATAACATTTCTACAGAATATGATATCAAAGATTTTTGAAGGGGGAGAATCTTTCAAGAGATTGAACTTTTCGAATTTTATCATTTTACTGATATGTTGTTTAACTCTCACATGGTCTTCCCATTTGCCCATCCCTTTTTGAAAATAACGCTTTATTATATGGTTGGGTATATTTGATAAACACTTTTTGGGATATATGGCTCTTCTGGCTCTTTCTAAACAGGAATCTGAAATGTCTGTTGCCAGTATGGACGGCTCGAATCCCAATTCCATACAATATGTAAGCAAAGAATATGGCTCTTCACCGCTTGAAGATGCCGCACACCATATATCCCTGAACCTTTTATCAAGATACTTAAAAGTTTTTGACTCTCTAAAGAAGTAGGTGTGATTGGTGGAGATGGCATCAAGAAAAGTATTTAATTCATCAGGGTCGTTTTCAATTATCGAAAGATATTTATCAGGCTGAACGCCGAGCTTTCTAATCCGTTTCCCAATCCTGGCATTCAGCAATTGTGATTTTTCTTCAGTCAGCTTAATACCGGATTCGTTATAGACTATTTCGCAGTACCTTTTGAATTGTCTTTTGGTCATATTTGCCAATTTTTGAAACTCCGGAAAAATTTATCAGGTAATAGGGATTTCAATCTTCAATCATTTTAAGTGCGGTTCTTGTAACATCCCCAAGACTCACCACCTTCTCTGCAGCTCCGAGTTTAATGGCTTCCTTGGGCATACCGAAAACCACACAGCTTTTTTCATCCTGTGCAACGGTTCGGGCGCCGGCCTTTTTCATTTCTAACAATCCTACGGCACCGTCCGATCCCATCCCGGTCAGGATAATACCCACGGCGTTTGCACCCGCATAATTGGCCACCGATCTGAAAAGAACATCCGCAGCGGGGCGCTGATGGTGAACGAGCGGCCCTTTTTTGACCTGAACATAATATTTCGCACCGCTTCTTTTCAGCAGCATATGAAAATTTCCGGGGGCAAGCAGGGCCTGTCCGTTTGCAACCGAATCCCCATCATTGGCCTCTTTGACCGTTATCTGGGAAAGGGAATCCAGCCTTTCCGCAAAAGAGGTGGTGAAATTGGCGGGCATGTGCTGAACGATAACAATCCCGGGGGAATTGGGAGGCATAGCGGTAAGAACCGTTTTGATGGCCTCGGTCCCGCCTGTTGAAGCGCCTATGGCGATTATTTTGTTGGTCGAAGTGGTCAGGGCGCGGGATAGGGTTACCGGTTTTACCGGCTCGGATCTGTTCATCGATTTAATCCGCTCTGTAACATTCACTCTTGCAACGGCCCGGATCTTATCTGCCAATTGAACACTCATATCTCCCACCGAATAGGCGGCGGAAGGCTTTGAGACCACCTCAAGTGCTCCGCTGGCCAGAGCTTCCAGGGCCATTTTTCCCCCTTTTGGGGTGAGGGAACTGACGATGATTACCGGAAGGGGATAATATTTCATAAGTTTTTTAAGGAAAGTGATTCCGTCCATGCGGGGCATTTCGATATCCAGAGTGATAACATCCGGTTCAAGTTTAACGATTTTGTCTCTGGCCACATACGGATCAGGGGCCGTACCGATGACTTTAATACCTTTTTCACGGGACAGCTCGTTACTAAAAACCTTTCGAACCACCGCAGAGTCATCTACAATTAAAACTCTTATATCTGTTTCCATAATTTTACTTTCAATTGAAATGCCTAAATTTGAAATGCCTAAAAGGCCTAACGTTAAGGTATTCCATCAATTTTATTTGCTTTTCCCAATTGAGGTAAATATTGTGAGCAATTCGCTGCATTCTTCGTATTCAGGTTTAATTTTATCCCAGTTTAGCCAGCCTATTTCTACAATTACTTCAAGCCAGTATTGTGTTTCACTGGCTTCACTTTCACAAATTTTAATTTTGTTTTTAAAATCAGCACGACTTCTGGATCGATTTGCTTCACGGTAATTAGCACCGACGGAAGTTCCGCATTTTGTAATCTGATTCCTTATAACCAGACCCTCTGGAGTGCCGGGTAATGTCGTTGATAAACGGATTATCTGTACTGCAAACTTGCGAGTACGCTTTTCAAGATCTTTAGCGAATTGTTTACGTTCCATGTTTACTCCATTTTAGGCATTTTAGGCACTTTAGCTCATTTTAGGCATTTTTAATGTTCATTTGAAACGCCAGATAATTTTCCAGGGTCTCAATGACAATGGAAAATCTTTTTTCAGAATCAGATACCTCCTTAAGAAAATCATTAAACGCGACTAATTCGGGAACCCCGAGGTCGAACACAACATCCGGATCGTACCTACTAAACGTGTTGCCGATAATCATATTTATGATTTCTTTGACGGTTCCATTGATTTGATCATCGGAGATTTCTTCTTCATCTTTTCCCATAAAGTCGGCGGTGATAGATACTGCCGATTTTTTGGGGATACAAAAAATCGCGCAACCGGACAAGGGACCGCTAAAATTCAATTTTGCAGCTACAATTTGATCTTTTCCCATGGTCCATAGATCACGAATATCTGCATCATTATGAAAGAAATCCAAAGACAAAAAAAACATGGTTTCCAGAACCTCAGAAATCGAGTTCTTCATCGCCGTTGTCATATCTTTGTTTTTCATCTTCCGTTGCTCCCATTACATGCTTTAGTTTTTGTTTGATTTGTTCGGGTGTAAACGGCTTTTTGATATAATCCGTTACCCCTTTTGCCATAAACTCTTGGACCCTTTCCCTGCTTCCTTCCGTGGTGATCATTATAGCGGGAATTGACTTGAGGTTTTCATCTTTATTCATTTTTTCCACAAGCTCCAGGCCGTTCATATGGGGCATATTGTAATCTGTCAAAACCAGATCGATCCATTCGTGGTGTAATACTTTCAATGCGTCATGCCCATCCATGGCTTCGAAAAACTGCCCTACGTTGAACCCGGATGCTTTGACCACCTTTTTTATAACCGCACGCATGGGAGTGGAGTCATCAACGATTAAAATATTATAAGCCATTGTTTTTCTCCAAAATTAAATATTTAAAATGGTCTAACCTCCAACATCTATATATTGATCATTGTTTCCAGCTGTTTTAATTTTTCGACAAAACCGGCAATGATTTTCTGAAAGTCCCTTTCCGTGAGTTCCAAACTTTCCACCACTTTTCGGTGAAACCTGTAAGCCAGACCATCCGATCCCACACCTATCCCCATCATCATGCAGATTGTGTCCGCCATATAGACAATTGAAGATTCAAACTCACTGATTGAAGATTTCTGTGGACGGTGATGGTGTCTAATGATTTCAACCAGTTTTGGGCTGAAATTCCAGTTTTCGGCCACCATTCCGCCAAGCTCTGCGTGATCGATACCGATCACCTGTTTTTCAGCCTCCTTGAAAGTAAAGTTTTGTTCAGTGACCAGAGCATTGATTTCATCAAAAGAGTCCTTTACATACTGGCTCAGAATTACTTTGCCGATATCCTTTAACAGTGCGGCCGTGAATATCAAGTGTGTTTCCTTTACCCCTTTTTTCTCGGCAAGCTCACGGGCGATCAAGGCGGAAAAAACCGAGTTTTTCCAGAGTTCACCGGCTTCAAGATCGTATCCATCTTGCGCGGTTTGTAAGTTTTCGCCACTGGCCGACAAAAGAACAAGATCGACCACCTGGGCCATACCCAGATACACAATGGCCTGATGTACGGAATCGAACTTTTCCGGCAGCCCGAAATATGCGGAATTAGCCATCTTTAACAGGTTGGCGGTTACGGCAGTGTCATAAATAATGACATTAGAAAGATCGTTCATGGAACTTTCAGGATTTTCGGCAATAGACATTACCTTGCTCGCAACCTGAGGGATGGGTTTTAATCCGCCTATTTTTTTTATGATGGATTTTATGTCGCTCATATCTTTCTTTCTCCCCTGCCCGAAACTTTTATCCATGTATCCCCGTTGTTGACCGCCAGCCTTATGGTTCGGTTCACCGTACCCCCGACATCCTTGTAATCGATGATCACATTATTTTTGTGAAACATTTTGCGCACGGCAATATCATTCCTTTTGCCGATGTTAAAAAATCCTTTCTGGTCCAGAACCTGTGATCCTCCAACCACAATAACTTTCATTCTCTGTTTATTGGCGCCCAGTTTATAAGCGGCCTTGAAAAGAGCAGGGATGCCGGTATCAGCAAACATATACGGATTTTTTCCGGCTTTTTCCTGATCCAGACTCGCTTCCGGGAGCATATAGTGAAGCAACCCTCCTACCCGTGCCACGGAATCATAGATTGCAACACCGATACATGATCCCAGAGAATAGGTAACGAGAATCGTTTCCCTGTCGTTACTGACTTTCATATCTGAAACGCCTACTATCAGGTTCATAGCAATTCCTATATTTGAAATGCCTAAATTGCCTAAAAACTAAATGCCTAAAATGCCTAAAATGAGCTAAAATGCCTAAAGTTAAAATACTTAAAATTTATTATCTTTTCTTGCCGATGCTTGTGAATTTTTACTGCGAATTTTCGAGTACGTTTTTCAAGATTTTTAGCAAATTCTTTACGATTCATTTTTATCCTCATTTTAGGCATTTTAGGCAGTTTAGCTCATTCTAGGCATTTCAATTCTCAATCCCCATAACCAGATCCCATATCCCGGCCATATCGAGGATAAGACCCACTCTTCCGTCTCCCATTATTGCACCGCCGGCGATTCCTTTTGTATCTTTTAGGGTATCCCCCAGGCTTTTGATTACAACTTCCTCTTTGCCCAGCAATTCATCCAAAAACAGGCACATCCGGCGGCCTTCGTGTTCCACTACGACAACCAAACCTTCCCAGGGGTTGAATGAATCGCTTCTTATACTAAATATCTGATTCAGACGAATAAGGGGAATAAGCGTTCCCCTTGACAAAATCATTTCTCCTTTCCTCGCAACCGTGGAATACTGCTCTTTGGTCGGCCGTAATGATTCCAGAATTGAAAGGGCCGGAATAATGTATCTTTCCTTTCCGACCCTGACGAGCATTCCTTCCATAATGGCAAGGGTTAAGGGGAGACGAATGATAAAGGTTGACCCCCGGCCGGGCCTGGAGTTGATTTCAACCTTACCCCTTAGCTTTTCAATGGCTTTTTTGACCACATCCATGCCCACCCCCCGGCCGGAAACATCGGTTACTTGTTTGGCCGTGGAAAAACCGGGTTGAAATATCAGGTTGTAAATTTCAGATTCACAGAGTTTGCTCTCATCGGTTATCAAATGGTTTGCTTTGGCTTTTTCTATGATTCTTTCTTTATCCAGTCCCCTGCCGTCATCTGAAATTTCGACAACAATGTTTCCTGCCTGGTGATAGGCCATAAGATGGATTTTACCAGTTGTATTTTTTCCTGCTTTTTTTCTTTCTTCAGGTGTCCCAATACCATGATCCACAGAGTTACGAATCATGTGAACCATGGGTTCGTAGAGTTCATCAACCACATTCCGGTCGATCTCGGTGTCTTCCCCGGACATTTCCAGCGTTACTTGTTTGCCGGAATTTTTTGCCAGGTCCCTCACCAGTCTCACCATTTTCTGAAACGTGCTCTTAATCGGAACCATGCGTATGGACATGGCGATGGACTGCAGGCCGGAAGTAATCTGATTCAATTGCCCCAGGTTGTGCATTAGTTTTTGATCCCGGGCTGCAAGAATTGCCTGATTCTGCCGGAGCATGCTCTGGGCGATAACCAGTTCTCCGGTCAAATCAACAAGATTGTCCAGCTTTTTTGTGTCTACTTTGACCTGAAGGTCTATATGCCGCTTCCCGGTCTTTTTTTGATCCCTGAGGGCGCCGACTAAGGCTTCGGATTTCACGCTTTTTTCTTCCACAAGGATTTGCCCGATCTTTTTTTCCGGCTCTTGTTTTTGTCTTTCAAGACCTTTATCAAGTTTTTCAGGGGTGAGTTCGCCTTTTTGAATCAGGATTTCGCCAATGGGTTTATCGCCGATCCGGTCCGCTTCCACCTGAATCTCATCAATTCGGTTCACCAGAGGGTCAATATCTAACCCGATATCCAGCGAAACGCCGGTTTTCAATCCCTTCTGAACACCTATGATCAGTTTTTTCAGTGCATCCACGGATTCGAGGATGATATCGATAACCGTTGCCTGTACAACGATCTCGCCGCTTCTGGCCTTGTCCAGAAGGTTTTCGGCACGGTGGGCCAGCATATTTATCCTGTCTAAATTGAGGAAAGCCGAAACCCCCTTGATGGTGTGAAAGGATCTGAAAACGGCATTTATACTGTCAAGATCTCCAGGGTCCTGTTCAAGATCCATTAAGCTGACCTCAACGGTCTCTAAGCTTTCCAGGGACTCCATTACAAAATCCGAAAGTATTTCCCGGTCTTCTTCGCTCAAATCTTTATCACAAGGTTTTATATCCTCCTTTATCTTTTTTTTATCGTCAGGCTGTGAACAGATGTCGTGTTCCTCGGTATTTTCAGTGTCTGTATTATTTTCAACCTCTGTCTGATCATTTCGCGGTTCTTTGATTTCCTCTTTGGAATCGGGGTGCTTAAATCCCAGCTCATCTAGTATATGAGATAAATCCTTTTTATACTCTTCATGATTGCAGATACAGCGGTGGAAGGAACTCAAATGGTCAAGCCCCTGTTCAAACGGCTCCAAATTATCGGTTTCTCCCAAGACTGCTTTTTCAAGATATGTCTTCATACCGGCGATTAAATCTGAAAAGTCAGGCCGGCCGATTTTTTCGGCATCCTTTTCCAGACCACCAAGGAGATTTAAAATTTTCCCCATGACAGGGATGTCTTTCCCTTCCATTGTCACGACTTCCAGGGAAATATTTTCGATTTTTTCTTTAACCTTATCAATCAGATCAGACATTGTATCCTGTCCTTCCTAACAAAATGTTTATATTTTTAAATCCCTAACCCGGATAAACCGGAAATAACAAATCACAAGCATCAAATCTCAAATAAATTCCAAGCTCCAAATTTCAAATAAGATCCAAAACCAATTGTTAATTATTACCTGAATTTTGCACGAGTCGGAGGCTTTCATATGCAAGGCATTTAAGGGTGAAGTCATAGTGAACTATTACGAACCCTTAATAACGCAGCAGATGGAAGCCTCCGGCTCGCCCTTCGGGTGAAAATTAATGAATAAAAAAGATCATCATCCGATTTAATATTTGGGTAAAAACTATGATGATGTGATTTTGTCTAAACCCGCTACAATTAAGCCGTTTAAAAAACCTCATTAATTTTCATGCAAGATTCAGGTATTAATTGTACGCCATTGATTATTAACCATTATTTATTCAACCCTGAACCTTGAACCCCTGAACCTTTAACTCCTGACATATTGTTACCGGATACCGAAAATAGAGACCCCGCTGCCCTTTCCCGGCAGGCGGGATCTCTGATGCTCTTTGGTAAGTTCCGGGTTTCAAACCTAAAAATCCTCAAAGTCTTCATCATTCAATGGAATAATCCGCTCAGGATTAACCCCCCTTGATTTCTGAACGATGACTTCTTTTTTAACAGGAGCCGCAATGGATTTACCTGTTGAGGCTCTTGCCGTCTTAAGTTTTGTATGAGAGACACTCCCGGCGCCATTTGATCTGCTGCCCACAAGCGCCACGAGATTCTCAACAAAACCTTTCATATGTTCGGCCTGGGCGTTCATCTCCTCAGATGCAGAAGCAGATTCTTCGGCATTGGCCGCATTCCGCTGAACGACTTTGTCCATTTCAGCTACTGCCGTATTGACCTGTCCGATCCCCTGTGCCTGTTCATTGGAAGCTGTTGCGATTTCACTCAAAAGTTCTCCAACCTTGGAAGCGCTCTCAGCTACTTGAGTAAAGGCCTCATTCGTCGTCGCCACCAATGCTCCGCCGTCTTTAACCTTCTTTACCGTTCCTTCAATAAGATCTGCGGTATTTTTAGCTGCATCCGCTGCCCTTATGGCAAGGTTTCTGACCTCGTCCGCCACGACCGCAAAACCTGCCCCGGCCTCACCGGCCCTGGCCGCCTCAACCGCAGCATTGAGGGCCAGCAAATTGGTCTGAAACGCTACCTCATCAATGGTCTTGACAATTTTTTGCGTCTCTTGGCTTGCTTTTGAAATTTCCTGCATGGATCCGATAAGTTGGGTCATGGAATCGTTAGCCTTGGAAACGACCTGGTTGGCCTCTTTCATAAGGGTGTCCGCCTGTTTGGCATTATCGGCATTCTGTTTGGTCATAGAATGCATTTCTTCCAGCGATGACGAAGTTTCCTCAATGGAAGCCGCCTGCTCACTGGAACCTTCCGCCAGTTGATGGCTGGCCGAAGAGACTTGCCCGGATGCCGAGGCGACCTGGTCGGCGCCTTCGTGAAGACCCATGCTAATTAGATCGATGGGTCGGGCAATCGACCTCGCCATTAAATATGATAAAATCAGACCACCAACGGCAATAAAAGTTATCACACCAAAAATAATATAAAATATTTTTGCCAATTCCTTTTCAACATCATCAATATAGATCCCTGAACCGATAATCCACTGCCATTCGGGGAAAAGTTTTACATGAGACGTCTTTGGTACCGGTTTGGCTTCGCCGGGTTTCGGCCAGTAGTAATCGACAAATCCTGCACCATTTTTTTTGCATACCTCAACCATTTCAACGAATAACCGCTTTCCATTGGGGTCCTGATTTTGTGTCAAATCCTTTCCATCCAATGCCGGCTTCATTGGATGCATAATCATTTTTGGCGTCATATCGTTGATCCAGAAATATTCTTTTTTGGCATAACGCATATTTTTTGTGACTTCTATGGCTTTGGCTTGCGCTTCGTCCAAAGACATAGTGTTGGACCTGGTCTGCTTGGCGTAATAGTCTATAACACCATATGCAGACTCTACCAGATGTTGCGTTTTTAAATACTTGGCCTCATACATCTTTTCCTTTAATTTCGGATAGATCCATGCAAAAACCATTGAAAAGCATACGATAATGACAATACCCAGTGAGAGTATCCTGGTTGAAAGTTTAAACTTGTGTAACATTATATTTTCCTTTTAAAATATATTATTTCTGAATTAATTCTTCAATTTATGCCGCTTTATCAAGCAGTTCCACTTCCTCTGCCTTTAAGACCCGATCTATATCGAGTAGAATCTTAACCCCCCCTTCCATCTTGGCCATGCCTAAAATATAGGTGGTATCCAGCTTTGTGCCGAATGTGGGCGTGTCCTCGATGTCCTTGCCGTTTATATTCAATACCTCTGATACTGCATCGACCACGATGCCGATCTGAACGGTGTTTGCGGTTCCGTCGATTTCCACAACAATAATACAGGTGCGCTCCGTGTAATCCATAGACTCCATCCCGAACCTGAGCCTCAAATCGATTACCGGTATTACCTTGCCACGGAGGTTTATGACCCCTTTTACAAACTTCGGCGTCTGGGGTACCGTGGTAATCGCCATCATTCCGATGATCTCCTTGATCTTCAAAATGCCGATACCATACTCCTCTTCCGCCAGGGTAAAGGTCAGATATTTTCCCTCCTTATCTTCCATTATTTTTACTGCTTGGTTCATTATTTCTGATGATTCTTCCATAGATTTTTTCCTTTCTGAAAACTTAAAATTTCAAACCTAAAATTCCGCAAAGTCCTCATCATCCATTGGAATAACTTGTTCAGGATTAACCTTCTTTGCATTGTAAACCAGGACTTTTTCTTTAACAGGAGCTGCAAAGACTTTTCCTGTTAGGGCATTTGGAGCTTTACCTCTGGTATGATCACGCTTGGTTTTACTCTTTGCGTTTCCACCGACAAGGGCTATAAGATCTTCAACAAAGTCATTCATCTGTTCGGCCTGGGCGTGCATCTCTTCAGAGGCAGAAGCAGATTCTTCGGCATTGGCCGCATTCTCCTGGACAATCTTGTCCATTTCTGTTACTGCTGTGTTAACTTGGCCGATGCCTTGGGCCTGTTCTTTGGAAGCGGCCGCAATCTCTCCTACAAGCTCACCTACCTTGGCAGCGCTATCCGCCACTTGAGTGAAAGCGTTATTGGTCGTGGCCACTAATTCTCCACCGTCTTTAACCTTTTGTACCGTCCCTTCGATTAGCTCAGCCGTATTTTTAGCTGCATCCGCAGCGCGCATGGCAAGATTTCTCACCTCATCGGCCACAACCGCAAATCCCGCTCCGGCCTCACCGGCCCTGGCAGCCTCCACTGCGGCATTCAATGCCAGAAGGTTGGTTTGGAAAGCAATCTCATCAATGGTCTTGATGATTTTGGAGGTTTCTTGGCTTGCCTTGGAAATATCTTCCATGGAAACGGTTAGGTCGGACATGGAATCGTTGGCCTTTGAAACGACCTGGTTGGCCTCTTTCATAAGATTGTCCGCCTGGTTGGCATTGTCGGCATTCTGTTTGGTCATGGAAGACATTTCTTCCAATGACGAGGATGTTTCCTCGATGGAAGCAGCCTGTTCGCTGGAACCTTCAGACAACTGATGGCTGGAAGAGGCCACTTGACCTGATGCAGAAGCCACTTGTTCGGCGCCTTTGGTAAGGCCTTCTATTGCGCGGTTGAGAGGTTTGGAAATCAGCCCAACGATAAAAAGACCGATCAGAATAATTACAATGCCTCCCCCGGTGCCAATACCAACCGAGGTCCAGAGGATTCCCTGGATGTCAGACATGATATCTTTTTCAGGGACAAAACCAATAAAACACAGATCAGAGTCTGTTTGACCTTTTACATTCTTACCGAAAAGACCGGCAGTACTTTGAACAGGAGCAAAGGTTACATAATCAGTCTTTTTCTCAATATCGAATTTACGAACTTCTCCGCCTTTGGATTGCTTTAACCAGGATTTGAACAAATCTCCTGTTTCCAGATTTTCGCCGATCTTTTCCTGATTTGAATGATTAAACACCATGTTGGAAACCGTATCCAGGATTGCAACTTCAGCGTTATCAAACCCGTTTGTTTTCATCTCATCAAAAACAGAACCTGTCATATCCTGGAGGTTAGACCAGTCCATATAAGACAGGAAAAGACCATTGGGATTGCCTTCGGAATCCTTGGTTCTGAAACTAAAGAGAAATGTAGATGCAGATTTTTGTCCGAGCTGTTTCATAAAATCGTTTTCCACAAACGTGGCGCATCGGTCGGGCTTATTCATAAGGTCGGAGGTCTCTTTTACTTGTTGGCCCTGAAAGCCAACAGATCCTACATTCTTTATATGTTCTCCCACTGCCGACTGAAAAACCTTTCCTTCCGTGTCCGTCAGCATGATCAGACTGAATCCCTTCTGTCCTTTGAGCAGCGACTTGAAATGGCTTTGCAACTCCTCAGTCGTCTGAAACTCTATGGCCATTCCAAACACATCTTCTTTGGTCCAGTCAAAAAATAACGCTTCCTGGGCTTTTATAAATCTGTTGATCTCCTTGGTTCCGTTTCGGGTAATAAGTTTCATTATCCGTTCGCTGTTCTCCAGTGCACTATTACGGGCAGAGGTATAGGAGATTACCATAATTGCCAGCATCGGTACCAGCGGCAGCAACAATCCAAAAAAGATCTTGAAACGCAAGCTGCTTTTTAAAAATCGATTAAATATGTTCATTCTAAAACCTCCTTGATTTGCCACCGTGAGAGAATTATCGAGTAGTCAAGTATATAAGCACCCTGACTACTCGAATATAGTTGCGAATCTTTGAGACAATCTTATTCTCCGGGCAGCTTCTCCAATTGTGTGGCTTTACCGGCAGCCTTCCTTACAGCGTTCCATTCTTCTCGGGAGCACACCGCATCTTCACCCGAAATGCTGCTGAGTATTTCAAAATAGTCAAGCTTGTACTTGTCTTTGAGTACCACGGCCTGCGGATTACACTTTACCGCGTAGACGGTCTGTACCGATTGATGGTCAAAGTCACGCCATACCTGTTTGTCTTTCAAAAGCGTATATTCATGATTTTCCAGAGCCTTGATCACCGCAGGTGAATCAAAGGAGCCGCCCCTTTCAACAGCGCTCTTGTATTCGTAAAGGATCGTGTAAGCCGAAGCGCCCGACGTGCTGGGATAACGACCATATTTGGCAGCAAATTGCTCGACGAATTCTTTTCCACGAGGATAGTCATATTTATAGGGTACTTCCCAACACCATGGCAGAGCGCCGATAACGCCTTCCATGACCTTGGGACCGCCGCCTTCGGCCATGCCGAGGGTAATGTTTGGCACAATTATTTGCATCTTGCTTTTTAATCCCATTGCTGTGGCAAGCCGAACCGCCGTTGACATGTCTTTACCGAAAAGCACCAATACCAAAACATCAGGCTTCATCATTTTTGCGAAACTTAAGGCTTTTTTGAAATCTTTTTCAGTGGCTCCGGGAAACGGAGTCTTCATGCCTTTGTGTTTTGATTTGTCTTCGGTTTCGCTGAACTTTCTCACGGAAGCCTCCGTGGTCCAGCCCCAGGTATAGTTAGCGGTAATGTAAAAGAATTTCTTGCCCGCAAAGTTTTCCTTCATATATGATGCGATTGCTTTGGCACCCATCCAGGCATCGTAACACTCGCGGAAAGTGTGCCGGTGCCCTTCCTTGCCTGTCGTGGCGGTGGAATAGGTGAGGGTTCCGAAAAAGGGAACGCCTTTGGCCTGGCACACCTTGCCCGCTGCTACTGCCACGCTGCTGGCAGACCCGCCAAGGACCATTTTAACGCCCTCAGTGTCGATTAATTCGGTTACATTGGCGGTGCTCAAATCCGCTTTGGACTGGGAGTCGCGCCATGCAATCTCTACCTGCTTACCCAGAATACCTCCGGCGGCATTGATTTCAGCGACGGCAAGCTCCGTAGCACGCCATTGGTCCAGACCCTGAATCGAATAGGGTCCGGTTTTGGGGTAGTTCAAACCAATTTTCACCACGTCCGCGCTGGCAAAAGGAGTAGGGAAAAGTCCGAACAGAAACGTTCCCGTGACCAGCACACTCAAAAAGACTTGACTTGTTTTTGTTAAAATAGATTTAATCATAATGTTTCTCCCTATCTTTGTTAGTAAAAGAATATGGAACTATGTAGGTTTAATTTTTTATACCGTTATTTCTAAAGTGTTTTTTCTTCCGCACTTAGAACCCGGTCAATATATAGCAGAATTTTAACACCCCCTCCCGACTTGGCCATGCCGAGGATGTCATTGATTTCCAGCTTTGTTCCGAATGTAGGTGTGTCCTCGATGTCGTTGTCATTAAAATTTAATTCCTCTGATACCTCATCGACCACGATGCCGATGGCGTATTCTTCATCTGCCAGGCTAAAGGTAAAGATCAGGTATTTGTCCCCCTTTGCGCCATGGTCTTATCTTGATATTGCTTCACTTGTATTTTTCCACCAGGATATGATATTATTCTTTTTGCTTCTTATGCATTATATATGCCAAATAGAGATAGTCTTTGAGGAGAAGTCCTCTACTACACTATAACGGCAGGATTGAGCAGATACTTAAACGGAATTAGTCTTTTGGAGATTAAATTAGGGGGTATGAGGGAATTCAAAAGACAAATTAACCGTCAAATTATTGACGTGTTCGAACAAAAAATTGACGCTTAATGGGAAGTGATCTTACGGATATGGCGGGGGGTTAGACTTCTATCCATAAGAGTTTAAATACCATTTCTAATTTGGTATATTTATTGCCTGATTAATTTAAAATAAATACCTTGTCAGTAATTTTTAAATGGATTAAAAAAATAAAATAAATTCTTCATAAGGAATTCGGATTAGGGAGAATCATGAGAAGCATACAGACAAAAATTTTAATTTGCATCGGCTTCGTAACCATAGCTTTTTCTTTGTTTGTTTTTTATCAAGCGTATTCCATAATCCATGAGCATATAAACGAGGAAGTGGAAAAGGAAGTGGCAATAGCGTTGCAGTTCGACCTTGCCATTCGCACTTATGTGGCCGATCGTATCCGGCCTTTGATGTATGATTTAGTGGGCAAAGATGAATTTATTCCTGAGACCATGTCAACATCTTATGTGGCACGAAGTATTTTTGAAGAGGTTCGCAAGGAGTTTTCGGACTATATCATAAAATTTTCGTCAGACGATCCCAGGAATCCTGCAAATCAGGCAGGACTTGAGGAACTCAAAATTATTGATTATTTCAATAATAATCCCGGAACAAATCGATGGGAAGGAAAGATATTCATTGACGGGAGACGGTATATGGCCAAGTTCAGTGCCAGACGAATGGAGGAGTCATGCCTGCGCTGCCACGGCGATCCTAAAGACGCTCCGGAATCATTGCTCAAGAGATACGGACCAACAGCGGGTTTTCATCGACCCGTGGGCGAGGTGATCGGTATGGATACGGTTGCCATTCCCATGGACAAGATCATTCAAAAGTTGTGGTCTGAATCGATTAAAAGCTTGGCCATAAGTGGCCTGGCCATTATGCTCTTTTTTTTCGGTATGGTAATTGCCTTCAAGTTTTTCATCATAAACCGGCTTTCCAAAATAACGGAACACTTTAAACATGCTGCAAGTCAAGAGGATTATACGCATGTTGAGCCTGTTGAAGTTAAAGGGAAAGACGAAATCAATACACTTGCTTTAAGTTTTAACACCCTGGTGGGAAAGCTAAAGAAATTTTATTCTTCTCTTGAAATGCAGGTAAAAGAACGAACCATGGCGCTTGAACTGGCCAATGACCAGTTGAGGCGGGAGATAAGCGACCGCCAAAAAATAGAGGAGGCCCTAAGTGAGAGTGAAGAAAAATATCGTACGGTTCTGGCGGCAAATCCCGACCCGGTTGTTGTGTATGACAAAGAGGGTAGGGTAATCTATTTTAACATGGCATTCACAGATGTTTTCGGATGGGATCTCGAGCAGTGCATACACAAAAAAATGGACTTTTTTGTGCCTGAGCAAAGCTGGACCGAGACACGAATGATGATCGAGAAGGTCAAGGCCGGAGAGAATTTTTCCGGAATAGAAAGCCGAAGATTTACAAAGCAAGGCAAAATTGTTGATGTAAGTTTAAGTGCGGCGGTTTACAGGGATTCGGGCGGAAATCCCGTAGGGAGCATCGTCAATTTGCGAGATATTACCGAGAAAAAGCGTTTACGGGCTGAAGCCATGCGGGCCGGACACCTCGCCTCACTGGGTGAACTGGCGGCAGGTGTTGCTCATGAAATAAATAATCCCATAAGCGGTGTTATCGGCTATGCCGAGGTATTAAAAGACAAATTTGAGGAGCAGGGCCAGGATGATGATATTCCAAATAAGATTATCAAAGAGGGAGAACGCATTGCGGAAATTGTTAAAAATTTGCTTTCTTTTGCACGGGATCGGAAGGAAGAGCATAGTCCTGCCAACGTTACGGATATTCTTTCAGATGCGCTTGGCCTGGTAGAAAAGCGGATAATAAAAGACGGGATAAAATTTTCCATACATATTCCTGATGATCTTCCAAAAGTTAAAGTGCGCAGCAAGGAGATCCAACAGGTCTTTTTAAATATTATCAGCAATACCCGGTATGCCTTGAATCAAAGATATCCGGAACCTCATGAGAATAAAATCTTTGAAATAAGCGGGGAAATCACTCAGATTCAAGGCCGAAAGTATGTTAGAATAATATTTCATGATCACGGAATCGGTATGCCCGACAACATCGTCGATAGAATAAGCGATCCATTTTTTTCCACCAAGCCTCCGGGTGAAGGTACGGGTTTGGGGCTTTCTATCAGCCACGGCATTTTAAAAAATCATGGAGGAAGGCTCTGGTTTGAAAGTGTGGAAGGCGAATACACAAAAGTCGTGGTAGATCTGCCGGTGGATAATGGATGGGATAAGATTTAACCCCCCCTTTTTTACCTTAAAATACTATGGCCAATCGGTACAAAAACTTGAACCGATTGGCCCTGTCCGCCTTGCAATGATTGAGCTGGAAGCATTACCGATTTGTTAAAATGGTTCTCACGCATTAACTTATTTATATTTGAGCGAAAACCTCGCCATCGGGTCTCGGGTGTCAGGAATCGCCAGACCTGAAACCTGAACACTGACACCTGACACCAAAAAGTCTTGGAAAGCTATTAACAAACTGGTAATGCACCCATTGAGCTTACTGTTTGACCTATTATTATAAATGGTTTATACTCATAAAAAATTGGCATTAAAGGGGATAGCTACGGCTCGCTGCTAATTTTCGACCATAAAAAAGGGGTATGGCTGAAATGCTGTAACCCCTTGAGAAAACTGGTACGCCTGGCAGGATTCGAACCTGCGACCTACGGATTAGAAGTCCGTTGCTCTATCCAGCTGAGCTACAGGCGCAAAGAGAAAATAAAAATTGTAAATACCATATCCTCCTATGTAAGTCCATTAAATAGTGATGGATTTGAAACAATTTGAGTTCATTACGTTTTAGGTTTTAAGACTTAGGTATTAGGTAATTGTAATATATGTTTTTAAGAGACATTAAGAACTTAACCCCTAACACTTGACGGTCTCGTAAAAAGTCCAACTTCTGCGTTATGCTGCATTTCGCAATCATTCAACGTACAAAAAGTACGCCTCATGATTACAAAATTTGCACGCCTTGAATTTGAACTTTTTACGAAACCGTCTACATCGGACTTTTTACGAGTTCATCAAAACTTAAAGCGTTGGTAAAAAGTCGATTTGCTGACTTTTTGCGAGACTGTCAAATATTAACATGAATAAATTTAAAAAAAAACAAAAACGTTCCGGAAAAAAACGGGATCAAAATAGCACGGTCAAACATGAAAACGATGGCGAAAAAGCGGAGTATCCTTCCGATGACACCGCTATTGTTAAGTTCGACCCGCTTCAACGATACCTTTCAGAAATAAGCAAGCACAAGCTTCTCACCAGAGAGCAGGAAATAGAGCTTGGGAAAAGAGTCATGGAAGACGGTGACAGCGAGGCTGCATATATTCTGGTGACCGCCAACCTCAGGCTTGTGGTAAAAATTGCTCTTGAATTTCAGCGAGTATGGATGCAGAATCTTTTAGACCTGATTCAGGAAGGGAATATCGGGCTCATGCAGGCAGTTAAAAAATTTGATCCATACAAGAATGTCAAGTTCTCATATTATGCCTCATTCTGGATAAAGGCTTACATCTTAAAGTTTATTATGGACAACTGGCGTCTTGTGAAAATAGGGACCACCCAGGGGCAACGAAAACTTTTCTTCAAGCTTAAAAAAGAGAAGCAGAAGCTGATTGAGCAGGGGTTTGATCCCAAACCAAAACTTTTGTCCGAAAGACTGGGGGTATCCGAACGTGAAATCGTGGATATGGACCAGAGGCTTGATGGATGGGATGTTTCTTTGGATGCTCCTATAAAGGATGATTCAGATACCGAAAGAATGGAATTGTTAAACACGGATGTCGAATCTACGGAAGATCGGATGGCGAAAAAGGAAATTGAGAGCCTTTTACATAATAAGATTGCCGAGTTTAAAAAAACAATGACGACCAGAGAGCTTGAAATTTTTGAAAAGCGTATTTTTTCAGACTCTCCTGAGACGTTGCAGGAAATTGGTGATCGATACAACATATCAAGAGAACGTGTCCGTCAGGTTGAAAAGAATATTATCAAGAAGTTGAGAGAGTTTTTTAAACGCGAAATTCCCGATTTTGATTTTTATGACAGGATTAACATATCTGATTAATTCCTTAGGTGTAAATTTTGTGCTTTTTATGGCAAAAAATTTATCTAAGCTAATTAAGTGTGAAGTGTCTAAAGTGAGCTAAAGTGCCTAAAGTTAAGGAATATTGGCAAGTTATATAAAAGCTGGAGCGTAGCAACTCCTTAATTTTAGATCACTTCAAACTTTAGTTCACTTTAGTCACTTTTTCGGTTTATCCGGCTTAGGACGTTTAAATGAAATCTAAATTATTAAATCTGATCATTGCTATTATGGTCATTCTAATTTTTTTCGGTTGTTTCCCTTATAAAAAGGCGGTTCAGCCATTAAGTAAAAACCTGGACGATACGGCAGAAGACTCGTTTGCGCAGGAGAGCCGTTATTATTACTTTACAGAGGCACAGTTACAGCGGAAAACAGGCAACTACGATAAAGCGATTCAATATCTAAATAAAGCCATTGAAACAGATCCTGAATCTATTTATCTGCGGTTGGAGCTGGCGACCTTTTACATTCTTATAAAAGAGAACCGGAGTGCCTTAAGTATTGTTGAAAAAATTATAGAAAAGGAACCTGAAAACCTTAACGCTATTATGATGTATGGAAAACTTAAGCAGGGGCTTAATCAGCTTGATGACGCCCAAGCGGTGTATGAAAAAATTATTGCCGTGGATCCGAAACAAGAAAATATATATTTGCTTTTAGGCGGTTTGTATATGCAGGAAGGGAAACTTAACCGGGCATTAAAGATCTATAATCAGCTGGTTCAAAACTTTCCCGAATCATATGTAGGGCATTTTTTTATAGCAAAAATATTCAAAGAGCAAAACAATACTCTCGGAGCCGAAAAAGAATTTAAAAAAACTTTAGAAATAAATCCCGACCTCGAGGAACCGCGTTATGAGCTGATCAGCCTGTATGAGACTATGGGCAAAGAAAAAAAAGTTATTCAGTTATACCAAGAGCTTTTGAAAAAGAATTCCCAAAATATAAGAGCGGCCATGGAACTCGGATCTTATTATCATAAAAGGGGAATGACACAAGCTGCAGGAAAAATTTTTAAGGACCTGGGCCAAAGAAGCATTGCGCAAAAGGAAGTCATACGAAAGGTGGTTAGGCTCTATTTGAATACAAAGGAATATGATGCCGCAGCCATCATTCTGGAAGGTATGTTAAAGGGTGCGCCGGACAGTTCAGAGCTTCATTACATTACAGGGATTGTCTTTGATGGAAAAAAAGATAAAGACAAAGCCATTATGCATTTTAAAGAGGTGGCGGCGGATTCAAGCTTTTATAAGGAAGCCGTGGTTCATATTGCATTTTTATACCAGGAACAGAAAAAAATTGATCAAGCAATACATTTCTTAAAAGACGTTATTAAAAAAATGCCTGATGATCCTGACATGTTACTCTATCTGGGCTCATTTTATGAAGATACGGGGGAATTCGAAAAAGCGGAAACCGTTCTTAAGCAGGGACTTGAAATTGATTCTGAAAATACCAAACTCCGTTTTCGACTGGGTGTTATTTATGATAAGTGGGGAAAGAAAAAAGCTTCCATAGAAGAAATGAAGACCGTGATACGTCTTGACGAAAAGGATGCCAATGCACTGAATTATCTTGGCTATACCTATGCAGACCTTGGGGAGAATCTGGATGAGGCCGAACGTCTTATCAAGGCGGCATTAGAACAAAAGCCTGATGACGGGTATATTACAGACAGCCTGGGGTGGGTATATTTTAAGAAAGGACTCTTAACCAAGGCATTGAAATATCTGGAAAAGGCCGTAAGCCTGGTGCCTGACGACCCGGTTATCCTGGAGCATTTGGGAGATGCGTATCTGAAGATAAGTGATAAGAAAAAAGCGATTCAATTCTACAGACGTTCGTTGTTGAAAAAAGAAAAAGACAAAGATGACCTTGAGAAAAAGATACGGGAATTATCCGGTAAATGAAATGCTCAGCATACACACGGCGCCTTGCAATACCTCTTTTTATCGGTGTGTTTTTTTTCTCGGCCTGCAGCACAATTGCTCCGGTGGTTCCCGGGGGTCCCGGTGATCTAAAAACCTTATCTGAAGCCGGTGAGATTGTTTCTTATCTGAAAAATCAAAATCTTCATCTCAAAACCTTCAAAGGTATGGGCAGGGTAACATTTTGGGAAAATGAAAAAAAAGAGTTGACCACCCGGGTTGCTTGGGCAGGATCGGTACCGGACAGATTCCGTATTGCACTCCGAAGCGTTTTGGGACAGCCTATGGTAAGCGTTGCATCCGACGGCCAGTGGATCTATCTTGTGGATCACACACGGGGTAAATTTTATAAACAGCACTCCAAAGATTCCACAATGAAAAGATTCTTCTCAATACCCGTAACATCCGATGATATGGTTAATCTTCTGGCCGGCCGCGTTTCTGTTGATAATTATGATTCTGCAGCTGTTCTAAGAAATGATGGTTCTCCCGGTCCCATGTCCGATAGTCCGTCATGCCGCACGGCCAAATCGAATCAAGAGGAGCCTTGCGAACCTGAGCATGGATATATCCTGGTTCTAAAAAAAGGATGGGGGAACACCTGTCAGAAGATATACCTTGATGCGAGCAGAAAACAGGTGCGTAAGGTGGAAAATTTTTATTTAACCGGCAATCTTAAATATCGTGCGGAATTTAAAACCATGCAGGATATAGACGGATACCGGGTTCCTTCCCGTTTGGTGCTTACAAGCCATGACGGTTCCGGTTTTCAGCTTGATGTGGACAGATACTGGGCCGGTGTTTCGGTTTCTCCGTCACTGTTTGTGTTGACGCCGCCGGAGTAGAAAAGAGGGGGTTCAGGTGTCAGATGTCAGGTTTCAGGGGTGTCAGGTTTCAGAGGTTAGTGAAAAGTGATGAATAATGAATATCGAATGACGAATATCGAATGACGAATGAAAAGTGGCCAATGAAAAATGGCCCATGACAAATGAACAGCAAGAGTGAAATATGCTTTGCTGCGGAGCCGACGCTGGGCAAGCTGGCAAAATGGCTGCGGATTCTTGGCTTTGATACCTCTTACGACCCCGTGGTTTCAACGAAAAAAAACATGGATTCGGGGAGGGAAAACCGTATTCTGCTCACCCGCACCGAGCGTGTCCGGGACGGCAAATTGCTGCAGGAGTGTATCTTTATCACGTCCAACAATCCCTTTGAGCAGCTCAGACAGGTGATTGACACGCTGGGCATTATTTATACGGATACGCATCCGTTTTCACGATGCATCCGGTGCAACACCCGAACCCAACCCGTGGACAAGGAATCCGTGCGAGGGAATGTGCCCGACTTTATCTGGCAAACTCTCGATATTTTTCAGATCTGTGGCCGATGCCGGCGAATATTCTGGCCGGGGAGTCATACCCAACGGAGCCACGATATCATCATGAGGCTGTTTGACCGTTATGATAACCGGTAAAAAAGTTATTGCCCTTGAAGCACGGCTTAAAAACTGTAAAAATGTTGTAACCTTGGGAGTGCGGCCTAATTTTTCCGATTACAGCGCTGTGGAGGCGGATCTTATTCGAAATGCCGAAAAAATATACTATCCCACCACATTTTATGCGGAATTGTTTGATGCCATGGGAAAAAAAACGTTTCCCAGTTACCATAATTATAAGTGTGTTCAGGACAAGATCAAACAGACCGCCCTGTTTAATCTTCTGGAGATACCTCATCCTAAAACTCGGGTGTTTTATGGAACCCGCCAGAAAAACTCTATTTGCGATCGTTTTAAATTTCCTTTTATCGCCAAAATACCCCGGGGATCGGCCATGGGAAGGGGGGTTTACCTTATCCGGAGTCAAAAAGACCTTGATGACTATATCAAAGTATCGAAGGTTGCCTATATTCAGGAATACCTGCCGTCCGACCGGGATATACGGGTGGTTATTATAGGAGATCGGGTGGTTCACGCCTACTGGCGCATTTCACCTGCGGGTGAATTTAGAAGTAATGTTGCCGTGGGTGCAACCATCAGTCTTGATCCCGTTCCTAAAAACGCTCTTGATCTTTCCCTTGATACCGCCCGAAGATGCCGGTGGGACGATGTGGGGATCGATATCATTGAGCATGACAAAAATCTGTATGTTCTTGAGGCCAATATGAAATTCGGTAAAGAAGGATTCAGAAAGGCGGGGATAGATTACCTTAAACTTATGGAGCGCATGATAGAAAATGGTCAGATTTAAAGACAAAAACCTTGATATGCTCCGTGTGGCCTTAAGGCAGCGGGAAAGCGAAATATTATCTCCCATTGCAACGCTGAGTACTGAAGGCGTGCGACGGGTTCATGATGTGCCTTCAGAACAAGGGTTCCGCCAGATATTTTCTGTGGATGCGGATCGGATTCTGCATTCACGGGCCTACACGCGATATATCGACAAGACCCAGGTCTTTTATCTGATACACAATGATCATATTACCCACCGGGTGCTCCATGTTCAACTGGTATCGAAAATTGCAAGGACCATTGGTCGGTATATGGGATTGAACGAGGATCTCATTGAGGCCATTTCTCTGGGCCATGATATCGGGCATACCCCGTTCGGGCATGACGGCGAAAGATTTTTGTCAGAACTTTGCCGGTCAAACGGTATCGGGTATTTTCAGCATAACGTTCAGAGTGTTCATTTTCTGGACAAGGTGGAATGTAAAGGCAAAGGATGGAATCTTTGTCTGCAGACGTTAGACGGCATTCTCTGCCATGACGGAGAAATCCATAACCGGACACTTGAACCATATAGAGATAAGACATTTGAAACATTAGATAAAGAGATGTTAGCTAAAAAGAATAATCCCGAAATTAAATTGATCCCCATGACCATGGAAGGATGTGTTGTCCGCATGGCAGATACGGTCAGCTACATCGGTCGTGACATAGAAGATGCTATCCGGCTCAAAATGATCAAACGATCTGATCTTCCCAGGGAAAGCGTGGCTATCCTCGGAGATACCAACGGGACCATCGTTTATAATCTTGTCACCGATATTATCAAAAACAGCTTTCAAAACAGCTATGTTGCGTTCAGCCCGGAAGTATCGGACGCCCTTAAGCGGCTCAAGGATTTTAACCTGGAGCGTATTTACATGAATCCGGAAATCAAAAAACATACGGGCCTTATAAAAAAATTGTTTGCAATGCTTTTTGAAAAATACCTTGATGATATTGAAACTGAAAATCGAACGTCAGTGATTTTTACCGGTTTTCTGGAAGATATGTCCGAAGATTATATTAAAAGCCATTGCAAAGAGGAAATCGTCAGGGATTTCATTGCCGGAATGACGGATCACTATTTTTTGAGACAATGTCCGGAAAAACTGCGTCCGAAAATGCAATTCAAATAATGGTATTTGTTCGGAGTGATTGACTAAGGGCTCTAATTCATAAATACGATGACGTATTTTTATCTGGGCACTATCCCGTATAAGCTGAAGTCCAAAAGTTTGAAGTTTGAAGTGCCTAAAGTGAGCTAAAGTTGCGGAACGCGCTTTCAGCGCGACCAATTATAATTAAAATTGATAGAATACCTTAACTTTAGGCACTTTAGTTCACTTTAGGCACTTTACACTTTTGCATACATAGAATGAATAAACCACGTTATAAATACGTGACCGTATTTACGAATACATGTACTAAGGATGTATCAAAAACGATCGTACAGGAATTTGACGGCGGGAAAGAATCTGGTTGGTTTCAGGGTGGCCGTTAAGGAAACAGACCTGTTTGTGCATGCGGTCAAACCCCTCGAGGACATCACCCGGGAACTGATTCTCAAGCACAGAGGGGTTGTTGAGGCGTATATAAAAACATACCCTGAATTTGTAACCACGTTGACGCCGTGGCGGGTCAGCGGCCCGGCGCCCATTATCATAAACCACATGGCATCAGCGGGTGAAAAGGCCGGTGTTGGTCCCATGGCGGCGGTTGCCGGTGCAATTGCCGAGCACGTGGGGATCGATCTGTTGGGGCATACCCATGAGGTTGTTGTGGAAAACGGTGGGGACGTTTTTTTTAAAACCAATGGCCCGGTGACCATCGGTATTTTTGCAGGCAACTCTCCGGTAAGTCTTGGCATGGGTCTGCGGGTGTATCCGGGTAAAAAACCGTTATCCGTATGCACATCATCAGGCACCGTGGGACACTCGCTCAGTTTCGGAAAAGCGGATGCGGTCTGTGTGTTGTCCCGCTCCGGTTCACTTGCCGATGCCGCTGCAACGTCCATCGGCAATCGGATAACGTCAAAAGCGCATATCGGGTCTGCAATTGATTTCGGTAAAAATATCAAAGGGGTTGTCGGGATTGTTGTGATTGTGGGAGGTGAGATCGGCATGTGGGGGGAACTGGAGGTTGTGCGCCTAAAATAGAAAAGGGTTGAGTTTTGGGCTTGAAAAGGGTATTTGAATTGAAGATTGAAGATTGAAGATTGAAGATTGAAGATTGAAGATTGAAGATTGAAGATTGAAGATTGACGAATGACGAATGACTATGTTATTTTCGGGTTTGATAAGGAGGATGTATAATGAAAACCATGTGGGCTCCCTGGCGCATGGAATATATTCTGGGCGATAAAGAGAACGGCTGTATATTTTGCAAAGCGCTTTCGGAACAGGACAATCTGACCCTTTACAAGGGCAAGGCGACCCTTGTGGTTATGAATAAATTTCCTTATATTAACGGCCATCTTCTGGTGGCGCCGATCAAACATATTTCCACTCTGGATCAGCTCAGCAAAAGCGAAATGGGAAATCTTCTCAAAACCGTTGAACAATCTGTGGGAATATTAAAAAAAGTGATGACCCCCGACGGGTTTAATGTCGGACTTAATCTGGGGAAAGTGGCGGGCGCCGGCGTTGAAGAACATCTCCACTTTCATATTGTTCCCCGGTGGTTTGGCGATACAAATGCGTTAACTGTTTTTGCCGATGTACGTGTCATCCCGGAGCATCTAATAACCACCTACAATAATTTAAAGCCTCACTTTGATAAATTAGACTTAACCAGCTGATATTGAAGGAGATAACCATGAAAAAATTTAAGATCGTTCTCTGGGTAATTATTATAGGTTTTATCACGATTATTTTTTTCTCGAACAAGGAGTATTTGTTGGCGAAACAAGTTCTTCAAATAGATCTTTTGTACGGTGATCCATTTTATACCATGGCACTGCCCAATGCAGTCTTTTTTCTGGTTTTTTTTCTGACCGGGTTTTTGACTGCCTATTTTATCAGTCTTTCCTCACGGTTCAAATCCAAAAAAACAATAAAAAATTTAAACGCGGCAGCCACTTCCCAGTTGGAAGAAATTGCAGTACTCAAAAAAGAGGTGGAATCCTTACAAAGCGGTCCTTCGGACCCTACGGCCCAACCCACAGAAACCTTTTAGCCATATGAGTGTTTCGAAAACGACTCCCATGATAAAGCAGTACCTTTCCATTAAGGAAAAGTACTCTGACGCGATACTTTTTTACCGAATGGGAGATTTTTACGAAATGTTTTTTGAGGATGCCGAGCTTGCCTCCCGGCTTCTTGAAATCACCTTAACTTCACGGAACAAGAAAGACGAATTCCCGATTCCCATGTGCGGCGTCCCGTATAAATCCGCGCAGACCTATCTGGCCCGCCTCATTGACCAGGGATACAAAGTCGCCATATGTGATCAAATAGAAGATCCGGCCCAGGCAAAGGGTTTGGTCAAAAGGGATGTGGTCCGGGTGGTTACCCCGGGGATGATCGTTGATAATGAGTTGCTCGATGAAAAGACAGATAATTATGTTCTTGCGGTTGTCTACCATAACGGTGCCGCCGGACTGAGCTATCTGGATATTTCAACCGGGAAGTTTAGGATGACCGAATCTGAACATATGGATGCCATTGTTAATGAGGTCCTCCGCATATCGCCAAGAGAAGTTCTTTTCCCTGAATCTTCAAGAAATGATTCCATTTTGTTACCCATTATAAAATCACTGCCTGAAAAATCCATAACCTTTTTACAAGATAGTGCATTTGAACACAGCAGGGCACGGGAACGGCTTATTGATCAATTCAACACCCTTTCTCTTGAAGGGTTCGGTTGTGAACATTTAAAAACCGGTGTGCGGGCGGCTGGAGCACTTATTTTCTACGTCCGGGAAACCCAGAGACAGAAAGTAGAGCATTTCACCGGCATCTCAACGTATTCACTGAGCAATTACCTTCTGGTTGACGAGTTAAGCTGCCGGAACCTTGAACTGATCAAGAATATTCGTACAGGATCCGGACACGGCACCCTCCTGGAAATTATGGACAAAACCATTACCGCCATGGGAGGCAGGCAGATTAAACGGTGGATCAAATATCCGCTCATGGATGTTTTAAAGATTCAGTCCAGACAGGATGCGATTGAAGAAGCAAAGGAAAACATTCAGGTTCGAAAGAATATCCGGGAACTCTTAAAATCGGTTTATGATCTTGAACGCCTCGGGAGCAAAATCGCCATGAGGCAGTCCAATGCCAGGGATTTTGTCGCGCTAAAGCGTTCCATTAACAGCCTGCCCGGTATCTGGTCTCTGCTTTCCCATCTCAAAGCGAAATTGTTTACCTGTGATCAGGATATAGACGGCCTGTGTGAACTGGCGGAATTGATCGAACGGTCGATCCGGGAAGATGCTCCCTATACCATCAATGAAGGCGGTATCATTAAGAAAGGATACCATCAGGAACTCGATGAACTGATCGCCGTCAGCCGGCACGGCAAAGAGTGGCTGGCCAGACTCGAGGCCGGGGAGAAGCAGGCCACCGGAATCAATTCACTCAAAGTGCGCTATAACAAGGTATTCGGGTATTTTATCGAGGTCCCAAAAGCACGTTCAGAAGATGTTCCCCTGCATTATGTCCGCAAACAGACCCTGGTGAATGCAGAACGCTACATCACGGATGAGTTAAAAACATTTGAGTCAAAAGTGTTGGGCGCCGAAGATCAAAGAGCCGTGCTTGAATATGAGCTGTTTAATGAAATAAAGGACGAGGTGGTAAAGAATCACACGGCCATTAAACAGATTGCCCAATTTTTAGCGGATGTGGACTGTCTGCTGAGCCTGGCTGAAATCGCCGATCAAAATGATTACCACCGGCCGGAATTTAATACCGAAGACTATATTCTATTTGAAGAGGGACGTCATCCCGTGGTGGAAAAAATGATTACCGGAGAGCGATTCGTACCCAACACCATCAGGATTGACGATACTGAAAATCAGATACTCATCATCACCGGACCCAACATGGCTGGCAAATCCACGGTTCTGCGCCAGGTTGCGCTGATGGTCATTATGGCTCAAATGGGGTCATTTATACCTGCCGTCACGGCCTCAATGAGTATTACGGACCGAATATTCACCCGGGTGGGCGCCTTGGACAACCTGTCCCAGGGACAGAGCACATTCATGGTGGAAATGCAGGAGACCGCCAATATTTTAAACAGCGCAACCCGGCAGAGCCTGGTGATTATGGATGAGATCGGGCGGGGAACCAGCACGTTCGACGGGCTCAGCATCGCCTGGGCAGTGGCGGAATATCTGCATGACTTAAAGGGCAGGGGTGTTAAAACCCTTTTTGCCACCCATTACCATGAGCTCACGGAACTCGCTCTTTTAAAGTCCCGGGTAAAAAATTACAATATTGCGGTAAAGGAATGGAATGACCAAATTATTTTCTTGAGAAAGCTTGTGGAGGGCGGCACCAATCGAAGTTATGGAATACAGGTTGCACGGCTTGCCGGTATTCCCGATGGGGTGATCCAACGAGCCAAAAAGATTCTTTACACCATAGAAAATGGTGAACACAGTTTGAACCGCCCGGCGTTTATGCCCGAAGCGGACGATGGGTTAACAAAGGGGCAGGTGCAGCTTAATCTTTTTTCCAGACCGGATCAATTTGTCATAGAAAAGCTGCAAAAGCTTGATATTTCGAAAATGACGCCCCTGGACGCGTTAAACTGTCTGGACGAATTAAAGGAAAAGGCAAAAACCGTTGTTATTTAATTACAAAAAAACATTTTTATTCTGTTTGCTGGCATGCTGTATTCTTTCCGTGACGTGGCCGCGCGCGTCATCTGCCGATTACGCGAAGAAAAAATACTACCGGGCCGAAGCCTGTTACAAGAACCTTCGCCACAGTCCGAAAAAACAGAAATACAGATGTTTTTGGCTTGGGTGTATCAAAAAGTATCAGGGGGTTTACGAGCATAATCCTTCGGGTCCGTGGGCTGCTGCCGGTCTTTATATGTCCGGAACGCTTTATGAAGAGCTTTACCGTCGTTCTTTTAAGGCATCTGATAAAACAGCGGCTCTGGATAGTTATCAGCGCATTATCAATGAGTATCCCAAAAGCGCATACAGATCCAAGGCGGAAAATGCTCTGCGTAATCTTTTTCCCAAAGGCATTCCAAAGATTGCATCCAAAAGCAAAATCAGCAAACAACGCCATGTGATGCCGCGGGAAGATGACATCGCAAAGCAAATAAAAAAATTCTCTTATGTCAAACCCCCGGTTGAAACGGATGTCAAGGGTCCTCAAGGTAGCAAGGGTACGGTTGTGGGACTCAGGTTCTGGTCCAACCCGAGCTACACCCGCGTTGTCATTGATGCGGACAGTGAGATGCCCTATTCACACAGACTCCTGAAAGAGGATATTACCCTCCGGAAACCCCATCGATTGTATGTGGAGTTAAACAACAGCAGACTGGGACAAGATATTAAAAAATATATTCCAATCAATGACAACCTGCTCAGCGACGCTCGTGCCGGGCAATACACATCGGATATTGTTCGGGTGGTTATTGATATCAAATCCTTTAAGACGTACAAGATATTTTCCTTAAAAAACCCTTTTAGAATCGTCATCGATGTCTGGGGGGATACGGAAAAGGCAACCGGAAGGGTGGTAAAGAAAGATGAAAAACCCGTCAAGATTGCTCCCGGTGCTCTGGCAAAGCAGCTCGCCCTTGGTGTAAAACGAATTGTTATCGATCCGGGGCACGGCGGGCGCGATTATGGCGCTCCCGGTTATTTAAAGGGGGTTCACGAAAAACATGTTGTCCTGAAACTTGCACGGCGGCTTGCCAAAAAGATCCGGGAAAAATTGCACTGTGAGGTCATGATGACGCGCACGACCGATAAATATCTTACCCTTGAAGAACGAACCGCTTTCGCCAACACAAAAAACGCAGACCTTTTCATCTCGATTCATACCAATGCCGCGAGGGATAGACGAGCATACGGCATTGAAACCTTTTTCCTGAATCTGGCAACCGATGATGATGCTATTTTAGTGGCGGCCAGGGAAAATGCCACGTCAACAAAAAATATCAGCGACCTTCAGACGATTTTAAGCGATCTCATGCAAAACGCCAAGATCAACGAATCCAGTCGCCTGGCCGTCCATGTCCAGAAGTGCATGTGTAAAGATTTGAAAAAGCGCTACAGCAGGATAAAAAATAAAGGCGTAAAGCAGGCGCCCTTTTATGTTCTTTTGGGTGCCCAGATGCCTTCCATTTTAATAGAAACCTCCTTTATCAGCAATTCCAGGGACTGCAAAAGATTAGTCAATTCAAAATATCAGGATCGAATGTGCGATGCCATTGTCAATGGTATCCGCGAGTATATCAATGAGACAAACCCCACGGCATTTTTAAAACACAGCCGCCAAAAGGGGTCGTTTGGATACGGAGGGTAATTGCAGGGCTACTGATCTATCGTAAATTCAGAATTAACATATTTTAATAAAGATGAACGTCGAACATCGAACGTTGAACGTTGAACATCGAATAATGTATTCTGCCATTTATAATAAAGACAAAGCCAAGCGCCTTCCACATTCCACATTCGACGTTGAACGTTCGATGTTCAAATTATTGCGTATAAAATTATGACTAAACCTTCATGTCACGTTGAAATTACGTATACAGGTCAGGAGGTCTGAATTATGGAATATAATAATATTGTTGTTCAGGTCAAAGAAGGGATTGCAACCATTACCTTCAACAGGCCCGAAATTTTAAATGCATTGAATGAGGAATCGCTTAAAGAGTTTTCCAACGCCCTTGATGAGATCCATGCAAACCAGGACATCCGTGTGCTTATCCTTACCGGCGCCGGTGAAAAATCTTTTATCGCCGGGGCGGACATCAAGCAATTTCTAACCTTTACCCCCCTCAAAGCAAAATCGTTTTCCGAGATGGGGCTTTCCTTGATGAACAAACTTCAGGAGTTGCCCATACCGGTCATTGCGGCGGTAAACGGCTTTGCACTGGGCGGCGGATGTGAGGTTGCCATTGCATGTGATTTTATCTATGCTTCTGAAAACGCCATGTTTGGTCTGCCGGAAATCACGCTTGGGATTATTCCGGGCTTTGGCGGCACTCAGAGACTGCCCAGACTCGTGGGGGAGAACATGGCCAAAGAATTGATATTTACCGGTAAGATGATTCCCGCTGCCGAAGCAAAAAACATAGGGCTGGCAAACAAGGTTTGCTCTCAAGAGCAGCTCATGGACGAAGCGGTCAAGACGGCAAAAACCATTGCATCACGGGGGAAAGTGTCTGTTCGGGCGGCCAAACAGGCCATTACCAACGGGATGAATGTGGACCTTACCACCGGCTGCCGCATAGAAATCGATGCCTTTGCCCTCTGTTTTACAAGCCCGGATGCAAAAGAAGGGGCATCGGCTTTTCTGGAAAAGCGAGCGCCGGAGTTTAAGGGAAGTTTAAAAGAGTAAATCTTTTTTCTTGACATATATTTTTTAATCCATTATAGAGCGATCAAGTTAACTATTGGTTATTTTACATAAATATTAGGGGTTCCATAGATGAGGTTTCGGTTTTTTTACTTTGGTTTTTTGGGCTTCCTGGAGGGCTTCTTTTTTAGGAAGTCTATCCATGGACCGGCAAGGTAAAAAATGCCGAACTTGACATAACACAAAACCATGGGTAGACGGAACAAAATGGAACTCATGGTTTTTTAAAGGGCTGTGAGTTTTACTCGCAGCCTTTTTTATTTGACGGCTTCGTAAAAAGTCCAATTTCTGCGTTGCACTTCATTTCGTGTTCACTGCGGCGTACATAAGTACGCCTCATTCCATGAAATTTGCGACGCCTTGAACTTGAACTTTTTACTTTGCCGTCTTAATTATAACTTTTTACGAGTTCATTTTATTTGAAAGGAGTGTTGGAATGATTCTCGATATCGGATTTGAAACCATGCCAAGAGAAGACCTGGAGGCAATCGTCCTGCGACGCCTCAAGGCCACCCTTGATCGTGTTTACGCAAATGTTCCTTTTTACAGGAAAAAGTTTGAAGAAAGTGGTATTACGCCAAATGATATCAAGTCATTGGAAGATTTAAAACGAATTCCTTTCACTAAAAAAGAGGATTTGCGTGATAATTATCCCTTTGGAATGTTTGCGGTTCCCATGGACAATGTGGTTCGTATTCATGCCTCCTCCGGGACCACCGGAAAACCCACGGTTGTGGGGTATACGGCTCGGGATATTAATACCTGGGCTGAGCTTATGGCCCGTTCCCTTGCCGCGGGCGGGGCAACTCGCGGAGATATGATTCACAATGCCTACGGTTATGGGCTTTTTACCGGAGGTCTGGGCGTCCACTACGGTGCGGAGAAACTCGGTGCTTCCGTTATTCCGGTATCCGGAGGAAATACAAAGAGGCAGGTTGTGATCATGACGGATTTCGGCCCCACCATATTGACGGCAACTCCTTCATATGCACTTCACCTGTCGGAAGTTGCCGAGGAGGTGGGAGTTTCTTTTGAAGATTTAAAATTTAAATTCGGAATATTCGGGGCCGAACCCTGGTCTGAGAAGATGCGCGAAGAAATAGAGCGGAAGCTGAATTTAACCGCGGTAGATATTTATGGGTTAAGCGAGGTCATGGGGCCGGGGGTTGCCATTGAATGTCATGAAGCAAAAAAAGGTCTTCATATATTTGAGGATCACTTTATCCCTGAAATTATCGATCCGGTAACCGAAGAAGTACTTCCTTACGGCGAGACCGGCGAACTTGTTTTTACAACCATAACCAAGGAAGCTTTTCCGGTGATACGGTATAGAACTCGTGACATCACCTCGCTGAATCCGGAGCCGTGTATTTGCGGCCGGACCCATATCCGCATGAACCGGGTCAGCGGCCGTACGGATGATATGCTGATTATTCGCGGCGTCAATGTGTTTCCGTCACAGATTGAAAGTGTTCTCATGGAAATGGATGAAGTTGAACCTTACTACCAGCTGGTGGTTGACCGGAAGGATAATCTGGATACGCTTACGGTTTTGGTGGAGGTGGGTGAACGTCTGTTTTCCGATGAAGTCAGACATCTGCAGGAGCGGGAAAGAAAGATATCGAAGAATATAAAGGATTATCTCGGGGTTTCCGCAAAAGTAAAGCTGGTGGAACCAAAGGTGATTGCCCGCAGTGAAGGAAAAGCGGTGCGGGTGATTGATAATCGAAAAATATGAGGAAGGGGTTCAGAGGTCAGAGGTCAGAGGTCGGAGGTCAGAGGTCAGAGGTCGGAGGTCAGAGGTCGGAGGTCAGAAGTCAGAGGACAGAGGTCGGAGGTCTGAAGTCAGAGGACAGAGGTCGGGTCAGAGGACAGAAGACAGAGGACAGAGGACAGATGACAGAGGTCAGAAGATCAGAGGGTCGGAAGGTCAGAGGGTCAGAAGATCAGAAGGCAGAGGTCGGAGGACAGAGGACAGAAGACAGAGGACAGAAGGCAGAGGGAAGAGGGAAGAGGGAAGAGGGTCAGAAGTTCAGAAGTTCAGAAGGTCAGAGGTTTCAGGTGTCAGGTTTCAGGTGTCAGAGGGTCAGAAGGTCAGAAGTCAGAGGTCGGAGGACAGAGGTCAGAAGATCAGAGGGTCGGAAGGTCAGAAGATCAGAAGATCAGAAGGTCAGAGGGACAGAAGTCAGAAGTCAGAGGACAGGGGTCAGAGGTCAGAGGACAGAAGACAGAGGTCAGAAGTCAGAGGTCAGAGGACAGAGGTCGGAGGTCAGAAGTCAGGTGTCAGGAAATAATGCTTAATACTCAATGACCAATGATAAATGATCAATGTCAAATGATAAGGAGAAGGGAGGCAACATATGCGGGCGGAACAAATTTCAGTATTTTTGGAAAACAAGGCCGGGCGTTTGGCTGAAGTTTCAGCGATCCTTGCAGAAGCGGATGTCAATATCCGGGCGCTGGCCGTGGCCGATACATCCGATTTCGGCGTGCTGCGTCTGATCGTAAATGACAATCAAAAGGCTATAGAGGCACTAAAAAATCGTGGGTTTACCGTGAGCAAAACCGATGTGGTGGCAGTAGAAGTAGAAGACCGTCCCGGAGGCCTGAATAAAATACTCGATATTTTGAACCGGGCCGAAATTAATGTGGAATATATGTATGCGTTTGTACAGCATAGCGGGAAAAATGCGGTCATGATCTTTAGAATCGATCCCATCGATGAGGCCATAACCTTACTTCAAAAGAACAACCTCACGGTGATTGAGGGAAGCAAAGTGTATACCATGTAAAGGCATCAAAACTTTTTAAACCGGTTAATAGAGAACAATCATCAAGAGGGTTAAAACCAAAAACAAAGGGAGGAGACAATGACACTCAGGAGAATTTTTATTATCGCAACAATTTGTTTTTTCGGTATGGGGTTGCTTATCAGCCAGGCAAACGCCTTTGATGGAGCGTATAAAGTCGGGGGCGTTTTTTCCGTGACCGGCCGTGCTTCTTTTTTGGGGGATCCGGAAAAGAAAACCGTTGAGATGCTGGCTGAACAGATCAACGCTGCCGGCGGCATTAACGGAAAAAAACTGGAACTGGTTATTTACGATGACGAAGGGGATGCCACCAAGTGCAACCTGAAGGTAAAAAAGCTTATTACCAATAATAAGGTCTGTGCAGTGATCGGTCCTTCCTTGAGCGGACTCTCCCTTGCGGTGATACCGGTAGCCGAGAAATATAAAACCCCTCTGGTTTCCTGTGCAGCCAGTTACAAGATTGTTCACAATGAAAAGACTGGCAAGCCGTATAAATGGGTTTTTAAGACCCCCCAGACGGACAGTATGGCTGTTGAGGCCATTTATGTCCATCTTAAAAAAAGAGGGATCACTAAAATCGCCATCATGAGCGTAACCTCCGGATATGGGGCCAGTGGACGTTCAGAGTTGATCCGGCTTGCGCCCGAATTTAATATGAATATTATCGCCGATGAAAAATACGGACCCAAGGATACGGATATGACGGCCCAGTTGACCAAAATCAAGGGAATGGCTCCGGCCGCTATCGTGAACTGGTCCATTGGTCCCACACAGGTTACCATGATTCGCAACTGGAAAGATCTGGGAATGACAGCCGTTCCATTATATCAGAGCCATGGCTTTGGCAGCCGTAAAAATATCAAGCTGGCTGCAGGATCTGCCGAGGGGGTTTTATGCCCGCTGGGC
>Ga0222626_1000047_pt1 | contig 90623 bp, 89 predicted proteins | sample AntAcemetageno91_FD_179862 | JGI IMG/M metagenome (GOLD analysis project Ga0222626, IMG submission 179862) | Saline water microbial communities from Ace Lake, Antarctica - #91 | ecosystem: Environmental > Aquatic > Non-marine Saline and Alkaline > Saline | place: Antarctica: Ace Lake | collected...
ATCAATTTTCTCTTGTACTCTTCTTGCCAATCCATAATAAATCCTCCTTACTTGATTTGTGTTGCGGCATCTTCCACTGGAACCAATTTTCTCTTGTACTCTTCTTGCCAATCCATAATAAACCCTCCTTTTTTAAACGAGTCTTGGAAATTGGAAAAAGGAAGAAAACCTGTTCTGTAATGTAACATCTGTCACAATCGATCCCGTTTCGCGCCTTACTCTATTCATGATATTTTATACGTATCGACCTTACCCATAAAAATTATATGAAATTCTGCCGTCTAAGACTATGCGCAAGCCAGCCTTTTAAGTCAAGGGAATAATGACCACTGTTAGAAGCAAGTAATATGTCCAGAGTTGTAGCACGTAATCTGTCCGGTTTTACCCTTCAGTTAACGGTTGAGGTGCGACACACTATCCAGGATCTTTTCATATGTCATCGGGGGCAGATCAAGATCGAAGAGGGCTCCCTTAAGCCCTTCAAACGTGCTGTACCCGGCAAGGTAACCGTTCAGGCGCGCTGCAGCCGGAGAGTCAAAGAGGGCCCGCCTGTCAGGGTATAGTTCGCTCAGAACCTTCATCAGGGTTCGCTCTTTTTGCAGGGAGTACTTCTGATGATATTCCTCCGCCGGATAGAACTCTGGAGCGGGGAGAATTTGAGTGAAGATCTTTCCTCCTTCCTCCGACAAAGAGCAGTCTCGCGACTTCAGGATCAAACGCTTCTGCTCTTCGGTATGATAAAACACGGCGTACATGTACTGTCGTGTCATGGACCGCCTTCTGGGATCGTGACTGCTCCAGAAGAGATCTGCCAGTTCGCTGTAAGAGACCTTTCCCGGATCAAATTCGATCTGAACCGCCTCGGTATGGTCCCCCAGATTGTAGTAAGTGGGATTGTGCTTAGTTCCCCCCGTGTATCCGACACGGGTGCGTGTGACGCCTTTGATGCTCCCGAACCGGGCATCTGTTCCCCAAAATCAGCCGAGCGCAACGGTTGCGGTTTCTGTCCGGGATGCCGCAGTGGCATTTACAGGGAACGCTCCGGTGGCAACTCTTCCGAAGAGAAGCCCCGCCATACATGCCCCGATGACGATAATGTTTCGCCCAGTCATGGTGATCCCTCCCTCAGTGTAATTTTATTGCACGAAATGTTGATGGCCTCCCTGGTTATGAACCAATCTTGGCGATCATCTCTAATGCGAATTTCTTGGCATCCTCAAGATCTCCCTGGTCGGGGTGACCCTCGGCGCTCTGGGCCTCCTGGGCCCATGCCCTGTGTTCCGGTTTTTGCATCAGGGTTTCGATAATCTTTGGGTCCACACTTCCCCGGCAACCGAAGTGGCCAAGTATGGTCGCCTTGGAGGCGAGGCCGATGGCGTGTTCGAACGCCTGTTTTGGCAGGTGCCCGCCCCGCAGAGAACCGTGGGTTGAGAAGAAGGCTATCTTTTGCCCATTGGGGAGTCCCTTGATGAATGGCTGGACCTTTCCCGATACGCTGTGGGCAAGAACAGGAAATCCACAGAATATGATGTCATACCCGTTGGTGTCTTCCACATCCTGAATGGGCTCGATCTTTTTCGCTATGGGGATGGCTTCGTGTATTGCACGGGCGAGTTTTTCCGTGTTGCCTGTTTCCGAGTAGTACGTGACCAACGCTTTCATACACCCTCCTTATTACAACGATTCACCTTTAATGTTACACAATTTTTGTGCCTCTTGCAAGTTCGCTTACCTCAAAAAGAATTGGGGGTCAAACCTTCACTATTGACTCATGTTTACTGATAATGGAAAATCAAATCTAACCTTCCTCTTTCAACCGACAGCTAATCGCTGCGGCTGAAGAGCCCGTTACAACAATTCGGGGGACACAATACTAATTCGGGGGACACAATACTAAATTATTTGACAATATTGGAATGAATTATTTAAGGTCCTGCTTCAGGAGAAGGAATTTCCGAAACTTCGTCAGCATCAACTAACAGACAGACCACTTAGCAGTGATTTGCTCATTGATAAGCTTGAAGCACTGTTCGGGAAACAACTTCGGAAGAAAATGACCGGGGCAAAAAGTTCATGGGAAAACATGGAGACGTGGATAATTTAGGATGTCCCCGGAATTTTCATGCCAATTGTTAAAATAGCGGGAGTCTAATGCCTGAAATGTCTCCTGCCCGTAAAAATCATCGCGATGCCATGTTCGTCCGCGGCCTTTATGGTTTCTTCATCACGTATCGATCCGCCCGGCTGTACGATGGCTGTAACACCCGCCTCTGCCGCCATGTCAACACCGTCCCTGAAGGGGAAAAAGGCATCAGACGCGAGCACAGTTCCCTTTGTTGGCAGATTTGCCTTCATTTTTGCTATATGCACCGAATCCACTCTGCTCATCTGTCCCGCGCCGACACCGATCAGCTGGTCTTTTGTCGCGAAGACTATGGCATTGGATTTCACATTTGTAACCACTCTCCAGGCAAAATCAAGGGCCTGGTATTCCTCTTTCGTGGGTGTTCTTTTGGTTGCCACCTCCGCCTTCATGATGTTGTCTCTGCCGGGATCTCTTTCCTGCACGAGAAGACCTCCTGCGACCCTTCTGAAATCGAGCCCTGCCGATTGATCTCCGGTCGGGGCCTGGACTTTCAGCAGTCGCACATTCTTCTTCGCGGTCAATATATCAAAGGCGTCTTTATCAAATTCGGGCGCGATAATAACCTCAAGGAAGGTCTTGGCGAGCTCCTGTGCCGTTTCCCTGTCAACAGGTCTGTTGAAGCTGACAATGCCGCCGAAGGCCGATACCGGATCGGTTGCCATGGCCTTGGCGTACGCGTCTTTGAGGCTGCCGTCCGATGTTGCCGCTCCGCAGGGATTGGAATGTTTCATGATAACGGCAGTCGGCAGGTCGAACCCGCATGCCATCTGCCATGCCGCGTCGCTGTCCATGATATTGTTGTAAGAAAGTTCCTTGCCGTGCAACTGTTTCGCCGACGATATGGACGAGATGGGTGCGTTCTTTTCCTTGTAGAAAACGGCATCCTGGTGAGGGTTTTCCCCGTATCTCAGATCCTGGGCCTTGTCGAACTGTATTGTGAGGGTGTCCGGGAAATTTCTCGTTTCTCCCTCTTTTTCGATAGCTCCAAGATAGTTTGAGATGGCCCCGTCATAGCGTGCCGTAAGTTGAAAGGTCTTTGTCGCGAGAGCGAAGTTGGTTGCTTCGAATATCATGCCCCCCGTCTCGTTCATTTCCTTGATGATTTTGGGATAGTCTTCCGGATCGGTGACGACGGATACAAAGCGGTGGTTTTTTGCCGCAGCCCGCAGCATGGTAGGCCCTCCTATGTCGATGTTCTCAATGGCGTCTTCAAGCATACAGCCTTCCTTTGCCACCGTATCTTCAAAGCGGTAGAGATTGATGACGACCATGTCTATCATGTCGATGCCGTGCTCCTCGGCCGATTTTACATGGCCTTCATCATCCCGCAGGGCGAGCAGACCGCCGTGGATCTTCGGATGGAGGGTCTTCAGCCTGCCGTCCATCATCTCCGGAAAACCCGTGTAATCCGAAACATCAGTGACGGCTATGCCGGCCTCTCTCAGCTGTGCGGCCGTTCCCCCCGTGGAGAGTATTTCGACGTCAAATCCTTTCAACTCCCTTGCAAAGTCGACGATTCCCGTCTTGTCCGTTACGCTTATCAGTACCTTTTTTATCTTGTTGCTCATCATGAATTATCTCCGTATCTCTTTCATATGCTGGATTCTTTTGTCTATCAGTGCCTGTGTTCCTATGTCGGGCCGGTGGTCGATGGGGCCCTTTATCGATGCTATCGCGCCCTCCGCTATCTCTTCGGCGCGACCCAGGGTGTCGGCTATGCCCACTATACCTATTGCCCTTGATGATGTCATGTAGAGGCCGTCCTCCCTCTTGTCGACAGAGGAATAATATAATTTCACGTTCCCTGTGTCCGGCACCTCAATCTTCGATGAGGTGGAGCCCGCGTCCGGGTGATCCGCGGGGAGGCCGTATCCTTTGGGGACAATATATTTGCAGACAGTGGCCTTTTTCTCGAATTCTATGTTCAGGTCCTTCAGTGTCCCGTCAATAACGGCCCTGCAGATATCCACAAAATCTGTTTTCAGGAGGGGGAGGATGTTCATTGCTTCCGGGTCGCCGAACCGCGCGTTGTACTCGAGCAACCTGACTCCCTGGCGTGTTACGATAAATCCGCCATACATTATGCCTTTGTAGTATTCGCCGGTCTCTTTGTGGATGGCTTGGGCGACCCTGCGCGTAATGGCAAGACCCTCCGCCACATCTTCCTTCTTCAGGAAGGGGAGGGAGTGATCCTCAATAGAATATGAACCCATTCCTCCCGTGTTCGGGCCCTTGTCACCTACAAACCTCCTTTTGTGATCCTGAACAGGAGGAGTGGCCACGACAGTTATGCCGTCGCACAGGCACTGCAGTGAGAATTCTTCCCCTTCGAACTTCTCTTCAACCATTACTGAAGAATGTTCCTCCAGGATTTTCCTGCAGTGTTCGAGTGCTTCAGCTTTTGTCTGAAAGTGGTCTCCCTGGACCATGACCCCCTTGCCGCCGGTGAGGCCGTCCGGTTTTACGACAACACCCTCAAGCCCGCCGATAAATTCTTCGATCCCATCGAGAGAAGAAAAAGTCCTGAAGAGGGGATTCCCCCGGATATCGTATTTCTCCAGCAGGTTTCTTGTGAAAGTCTTTGACGTTTCCAGTCTTGCGAGACTTTTTGTCGGACCCACGGACGGGATGCCTTCCTTTTTCAGGAAATCGACAATGCCGTTGTTCAGGGGGTCTTCCGGACCGATGATCGCGAAATCGACCCCTTTCCCCTTGGCGAACTCCACGATCTCTTCCCTGTCATCATAGCTTCCTACCAGCACATCGTCCGAAAGAGACGCGATGCCGGGGTTGTTGGATTTCATACAGGAAAAAAGAGCGGTGTCGTGAGCCGACCGTTTTACCGTTTCCGCTATCACATGCTCCCGGGCGCCGTTTCCGATTAAGAGTATTCTGATCATGCCTTCCTCCTTGGGCAGGTTCTGCGATAAGACTCAAACTTATACTCAAAAAATATATGTTCGTCAAATATCTTTCAGAAGACTGTTTCCTTATGGTGGGTTATCACTTTCACCATAATCTTTTGCTATTTTAACTGTTAACCAGTATTTTATTGACATACGAATTCGTTCTGCTTATACCCTTTCGTGAAAAAGTAATATCTTATCAACCAAGAATGGAAGCTGGAAAAATGAAAGTGAGATAAATATGGAGAAAAAAGTGATGTCTGCGGTCCAAGCTGCCGCTATGATTAAATCAGACATGCATCTGGGTGTCAGCGCAGGCATGGCCATGAATCCCATGCCTGTTATCAGAGAGGTTATCAAAAATGGTGTTAAGAATATAACCCTTACGCCTGTTCTCACCGGTGGGTATGTTGCCGATCTCCTCATTGGTGCAGGGTGTATTTCCAAGGTCCAGTTTTCCCAGATCGTAATGGATGAATTTGGACTGGCGCCCAACTTTCGCAAATACAGCCAGGCCGGTAAAATCATCACCAAAGAAACGACCTGACCAGTCCTGCTCACGGCGCTCCAGGCTGGAGCCAATGGTCTGCCGTTCATCCCTGTCATCGGATTGCTGAATTCTGACTATATGAAAGTGAATCGAGATTTTGTAACTATGAGAGATCCCTTCAGTGGCAGGAAGTACGTGGTGGTTCCCCCCATCGTTCCAGACGTGGCTGTTATTCATGCTTTCAAGGGTGATATGTTTGGGAATATAATTACCGACAGCTTCCGCAATGACCGTCTGCTTGCCATGGCCGCCAGAAAAACAATTGCTGTAGTAGAAGAACTGGTAGAACCTGATGCAGTCCTGCCCGGGAAGCACGGTGTTTTTGTCTCCAGGGTGCACATTAATGCGGTTGTCGTTGCCCCCGGGGGAGCTCACCCGACAGCCTGCAGAGATACTTATGATATCGATACTGCTCATATCATGACCTATATGGAAGCCACTAAAGATGAAAAGAGTTTCTTGAACTATCTGGAGGCATATATCACCGGGCCGAAAGATCACACACAATATTTGAAGCTGGTTAAAAGTGAGGTGAATAATGACTAACAAAGCAATTCATCCCTTTGAAACCATGATTATCGTAATTTCGCGCCTGATACACAACGGCGAAGTTGCGGCTACCGGTACCCTGTCGCCTATTCCGGCGGCGGCTTTATTCCTGGCACAGAGGCAACATGCGCCGGACCTTGTTCCTATGGTCTATGGTGATCCTGACATGCGCATCACGGACGGGTTGATGGAGTTTTTTGGACTGGTTCAGCGCGGGATGGTAGATCTGTTTTTCTTAAGTGCAATTCAGATTGATCAGAAGGGCAATTTCAATCTGTCTGTAATTGGTGATCACGCCAGGCCCAAACTTCGCCTGCCGGGAGGTGCCGGATCTAACATGATGGCTATGATGGCTAAAAGGACCATATTCTTCACAGTTACCCATACGCCTAAACTTTTCGTGCCTGAAGTTGATTTTATCAACGGGACCGCCCAGGATACCTCTATTCCATGGAGAAGAGGAGTCGTTTCCCATCTGGCAACACCCCTGTGCCTTTTGAGATATGATCCTGCCAAGGGGGCGATCGTGCTCGATTCCACCTATCCGGGCATTTCTCTGCAGATGGTTGCGGAAAACACGGGTTTTGACCTGGATATTGAGAGCAGAGATATTCCTGAAATTGCCCCGATATTGCAGGAAGAGCTGGATTTCCTGCGGGGCGAAGTGAAAGAAAGGTTGCAAAGAATATACCCCCTGTTTTGCTCGATGCTCTGGTGATAGGCGTATACCGTGTTATACCTTAGTGAGATGATAATATTCTTTGGACCAATAAAATCAGGTTTGTGAAGATATACGTGTCGATCTGAAATCGATTGTCCTCGTTCACAGGTTATTCGGTCTGCTTCGCGGGTTATTGCCGAATGACCCGGGATTTCCTCTTAATTATGCCTAATCTGGACAAGTCGGAATCAAAAAAATTTTAAAAAGTTGAATTTTCTAAAAACCGTCGCAAATACTATATGCGAAAGATTTTGCGGATATGGCGAAATTTGTTCTTGCCATTTTTGCGAGACCTTTACGATCAAGGGGCTATAGGGGAGGATCAAAAAGATTTCTTTGGGCAACAGCTTGCAAAGACCCCTCATTGATTCATATTATTGCTCCGGCAATAATATATGTCAATGTTGTCTTTCCGGCGAAAGCCGGAATCCAGAATGAATTTGACTGGATGCCGGATCAAGTCCGGCATGACGATTGATGTTTTTAATCGCCGGAGTAATAACTTGGTAGAATGTCAAGGAAGTCGATGTAAAGTATTGGATACAGAAATGTGGCCAGCATATGGATTTTCAAGTTTTTACGCAAACATTGTTTTTTTATTGACATGATAATCGAAACATTGTTACATCTCTACCTCTGATGATTATCATAAAATAACTCATAAAGGAAGTAGTTGTAAGATTGCCAGCATAAAGGAATGTTAGAGAGATGAAAGATACAGATACCCCAAATTTGGATATGCCGGAGAAATTGAAAAAGAGTCTATATCCCACTGTGCTGGAACTCTTTTCAAAGAACGATTTTCATCAGGTGAACATGAGAGATATTTGTAACTTGTCAGGCCTGAGTACCAGCACCATCTACAAATACTTTCCCTCAAAAGAGGACCTGATCTTCACCATAATCGATGAGAAGGTCGATGAGATTTACGAGCAGGTGCGACTGAATCTTCGGGGACTCGAGAGCACGAAAGAGATGTTTAGAAAAGCTTACTGGGTGCTGATGGATTACTATGACCGGAATCCCGGAGTCGCTATTACCTTTTTTATCACGGTACCAACGCGCACTTGGATGCAGAAGAATTCCTACCGCATGAACGGTACCTATGACATATTAGTCAATACGATAATTCACAGGGAAAAGCGAAATGAGATAGATCCTCGGCTCAAGGATTCTCAGATCATGGGCGTCTTCTTCATGCACTGCTATCACGTGGTTCACCGGTGGTACTATCATGGGATGAAATGGAAACTGGTAGATGCGATTCCGGAGTTCTTTCCCGTGTTCTGGAAGACAATATCAGTTTCGTAATCCTTCAGAGTCTTAGCCAGCAAAACAGACAGAAGCACTATGGAAAAATGGAGATAGATCGTAGCAGTTGATATTTTCTAAACGGATTTTTTTACAATTGCCTCGTTATCAGGTTTTGGGATCGCATTCGTGGTTTCCAGTTTTTGGAATATCCAGAGTTTAAAACGGTAACGGTTTTTTAAACATCTAAAGGAGGTGTGTGTATGCAGAAGTTTATGGATTCGGATAAGAGGATGACGGCCAGAGAGGCCATCGAGCGTTTTGTCAACGACGGTGAATCCCTCGTCTTTGCCAACTGTCTCTACAGTATGCCCCTGGCGCTGACCCACGAACTTATCAGGCAGGGCAAAAAGAAATTAATGGCTTTCCAGCAGGGAGGTATTGAGGAGATCGACCAGTTACTGTTGAGTGATTCTATTGACCGCCTGGTGGTTGCCTACAATTTTAGAGCCGGCGGCCCAAGGATCACAAGCCCGCTCGATCGGGCTCTCAAGGAAGGACAGATTGTGATCGAAGAAATGACCAATCATACCCTTCTTTCCATGATGAAGGCCGGTGCAATGGGTTATCCTTTTATCCCGGTTTTGCCTGGTATCAAAGTTTCTGATGTTGTCAAACGCAAAGGTTTTTTAGGAGATCAGCGCTTTGCCGAGATCAAAGACCCCTTTACGCGCGAGGATATGCTCGTGGTTAAGGGTTACAACCCGGATTTTGCCCTGATGCATGTACAGCGTGCCGATAAGGCCGGAAACGGCCAGCTCTGGGGTGCTATGATCAACAGTAAATGGGCCGCCCTGGCAGCGAAGAAGGTTATCCTGTCGTGCGAGGAAATTGTCGATACCGAGGTAATTATGTCATCCCCACACCTTACGATTGTTCCGGCTCACAAGGTCTGTGCAGTGGTGGAATGTCCCTTGGGAGCTCATCCCTCAGAAATCCTTGGACACTATGATTATGATTTCCCTTTCAGAGCCCTGTTTTTTGGATCCTGCTCCAACCCTGAAGGGGCCAAGGCTTGGATGGATGAGTGGATTTACAATGTTGCCGATCGTAGCGAATACATTGAACACTACATCAGACGTTTCGGTCAGAACACCCTCGATGCCTTCCGGGCCAAACCATTCAAGAGTGTTCCGGCTGATTATGGTTCCACGTTTTCACTCGACTGGGATGAAAACGGCTATTCGCGGAATATGGGCATAAATATGGATGAATTTGTAGCCATGCTTGATGAGAAAGGAGCTTTGATCCATGGGAACTAACTATACAATTAATGAACTTATCGTTTCCCGGGCTGCCAAGGAACTCAGGGATAATGAACTGGTGGTGATCGGCCAGGGGATTGCCATGGCAGCCGGTGTGCTGGCACGCAAAACCCATGCGCCCAATTCAGTCATCCTGACCGAAGCCGGTATGTTTGGCATAGACCCGTTCAAGGTCCCGCTGCATATCGCTGATCCGACCTGCAGCAGGGGCTTTATCTATTCGTGCGATATGATCGATATTTTTACCACGGTACTAAACCAGGGCTATGTGGACGCAACCTTTCTCGGTGTCGGCCAGATCGACCGCTTCGGCAATATGAACAGCAGCTATCTGGGAGACCCGGATGACTTTACGATACGCGTGACCGGAGCCGGAGGTGCCCCCGAATTTGTGGGCTACGCCAATCGCGCCATCCTGACCATGAGCGGCGGAAAATTCGTTGATAAACTGGATTATTTCACATCTCCCGGCTATCTTGATGGTGGCAACTCACGCTATGAGGCGGGTATGCCAGAAGGATCGGGACCGGCTATCCTGATTACCACCAAGGGTGTTTTTAAGTTCGATACAGATACCAAGGAAATGTACTTGGCAGGACTGCATCCTGGAGCTACGGTGGAAGATATCAAAGCGGATGTGCCTTGGGATCTGAATGTGGCTGACACCTTGGAGATAACCCCTTTGCCAACTGAAGAGGAACTCAACATTGTTCGTACCTTCGCTCCGGAAGTCTCTATGGGCCGTAAATTACAGCTCGAAGTCGTGATGAACAAGGTCTTTGATCTGTTATCCAAAAACGCCTGAGGAGGAAAGCATGCCGAAAACCTACAAAATCATCGACGCTCTTTGTTATGTTCCAACAGAAGATATAATACTTGACCTTGCGGTTTCTCTGCCGCCCCAGATGGCACGATACCTGAAGGATGTTTTCGGCCCGCGTGTAGCTCCGGCGATCGGCATAACTGCAGAGGAACTCTACCAGATGAAGATCAGCATGAGCGAGGATAAGCTGCGCGAGACACTGGCTCCGAAGATGAGGCCCATGGCCACCCCGTTGGACGAATTCGTCAGGCAGCTCGACAAAATGGGTGTAGAAAAAGCGGTCATCTTCAACCTGGACGAGGAAACGCCCAGCGGACTGAAAGGCCTGCCAAACGACTACTACGCCGATATCGTCAGGCAGTATCCGGATAAGTTCATCGGTATGGCTGGAATTGACCCCCTGAAGGGTATGGATGCCGTGCGTGAAATCAGGCGAAGTTATGATCTGGGGCTGCGTGGAATTGGGGTGCGGCCTTTCATGTTTGGCATTCCACCGCATCATGCCAAGATGTACCCTCTGTATTCCACCTGCGTCGAGCTGGATATCCCTGTTTGGTTTCATACCGGCATAAACTATTCCACCAACAACATGGAAGTGGAGAAGCCGATTTATTTCGACATCGTGGCGCAGGATTTCCCCGAGTTGAAGATTATCGCCGGACATGGCGGATGGCCCTGGGTTCCGGAAATTATGGCTGTGGCATTGCGCAATCCCAATGTCTATATTGACATCGCCTCAATCGATCCCAAATATCTCAGTATGCCTGGATCGGGCTGGGAAACTCTGATGCAACTCGGCAATTCCATTCTGCAGGACCGGGTGCTTTTCGCCTCAACTTGGCTGTTTATGGGCCGAACAATCAAACAGCTTGCCGACGGAGTGATGGGTCTGTCGCTCAAGGACGAAGTCAAGGCGAAATGGCTTTATCACAACGCTGCCCGGCTTTTTAATCTGGGATAACTTCTCCTCGCCGGAATTAGTCACAGCTTTTTATTGGCCGGTATCCGTATGGCGCGGATACCGGTATTAAAAAAAAGGGAGAATCTCATGGCAGTGGTAGAATGGGAAAAATACGATACAATTGCGCAGGTAAAGATGAACAACGGTGAAAACCGGCACAACCTGATCTTTGCCGAGACGATGCTGAGTGTTTTGAACGAGGTGCTAACTGACGAAAACATTCAAGCCGTTGTCATAACTTCCACGGACACAAAATGCTGGTCGCTCGGTATGGATGTGGATTGGTTGTTAAAGTGTAACGCCGAAGGCGATACTGATTCAATCAGGAAGTGTATGTATGCAGTCAACGAAATATTCAAAACCATGCTCACCTTTCCAATCCCCCTGATTGCCTGTATCAACGGGCATGTGGCTGCAAACGGGCTGGTTCTGGCTTGTGCCTGTGATTTCCGTTTCATGAGTGCCGACCAGGGTTTTTGCCGCTTTCCCGAGGTGGACCTTGGAATCCCCTTTCTGCCGGGCATGATCGAGATCACAAAAAAAAGCATCCCCTTCTATAAATTCGAAGAGCTAAAATATACCGGCAAGCGAATCACCGCAAAAGAGATGGAGCAACACCACATTATCCTCAAAGCCTGCGCGAGTAAAGAAGAACTTTTCAAAGAATCGTTTCGCTTTGCTCGTTCATTCAACAAGCAGCGCGCAATCTTCGGTGAGATGAAGCGTCGCATGAACCGCTGGATTATCAAGGCGATCGACGACGAAGACCCCGTCTACATCGAGCCGTTGAATCTGACAGTGTAACAGGTCGAATCTAACTGGCATCAGGCCAGCAACAAGTAGATTCAAGGGGCATCACTGTAATTTTTTGCTGTTTTTGCTTGACTTTCGGCTTCAGTTGTGTTTCTATACGTAGAAACACAACTCGCAGGAGTCGTTCAGATGGTACATTTGAAAATAGAAAACAGGTTCTTCTGGTGGTGGCAGGTCTTCCCGGATCTGTCCACTTAGGTGCCGAAGTGTTTACCGGCCGTGGGCGGAGTTTCCCACGGCTTTTTATATAGTCATAAAACGCCATGGGATTTTCTCATGGCGTTTTTGTTTGTATCGTACCGTGGGTTTTGATTTTTACACTATTACATAAGGAGGAAATGTTATGAGACAGACAAAGGTATTCTTGGATGAAAGTGAAATTCCGAAGCAGTGGTACAACATTCAGGCCGATATGCCGACCCCTATGAGTCCGCCTCTTCATCCAGGAACGGGACAACCTCTGAACCCGGATGATATGGCCGCGATCTTTCCGATGAATCTTATCGAGCAGGAGATGAGTACGGAGCGCTGGATAGATATTCCCGAAGAGGTTATGGAAAAATATCTGTTATGGCGTCCAAGCCCGTTATACAGGGCGTATAATTTTGAAAAGCTCCTCGATGCCCCGGTAAAGATATATTACAAAAACGAAGGGGTAAGTCCCGCGGGCTCTCATAAACCAAATACGGCTGTCGCCCAGGCGTATTACAATAAGGAGTTCGGGATAAAAAGGATTTCAACCGAGACCGGCGCCGGTCAGTGGGGGAGCGCACTGAGCATGGCCTGTCAAATGTTCGGTCTTGAATGCAGGGTGTTTATGGTAAGAGTCAGCTATGATCAGAAACCATACCGGCGAATGATGATGCAGACATGGGGAGCCGATTGCTTCCCCAGTCCGAGCAACTTGACGGAGACGGGAAGAAAGATACTTGCTGAAAATCCGGATTCACCGGGAAGTCTCGGCATTGCCATAAGCGAGGCGATTGAAGACATGATGGGGCAGAAAGACGCCCGCTATTCCCTTGGAAGTGTTTTGAATCATGTCCTTTTGCATCAGACAATTGTCGGGCAGGAAGCTCAGAAGCAAATGGAAAAGATCGGCGAGTATCCTGATGTGGTTATTGGCTGTGCCGGTGGCGGGAGCAACTTTGCAGGCTTGTGCTTACCCTATGTCAGAGATAAGATTCATGGTAAGGATATATCGATAATTGCCGCCGAGCCCGCATCGTGTCCTACCATAACCCGTGCGCCCTTCGCCTACGATTTCGGTGACCTCGCGCAGAAAACACCCCTTTTACCCATGTATAGCCTTGGCCACGATTTTGTCCCCGCCCCGATTCACGCCGGCGGCCTGAGATATCATGGTATGGCACCGATTATCAGTCATCTTGTTAAAGAAAATATCATTGAAGGAAGGGCCTACCATCAGCTTGAGACTTTCGATATCGGTGTAAAGTGGGCGCGAACAGAGGGTTTTATTCCTGCTCCAGAGACACATCATGCCATCGCGGCTGTCGCTGAAGAGGCCAGACGTGCGAAGGAGGAGGGAAAGGAAAAAGTTATACTCTTCAACTGGAGTGGGCACGGGCTCGTGGATCTTGCCTCATATGATGCTTACCTCTCAGGAAAGCTTGCAGATTATGAACTTCCTGAGGAGGAGATCGAAAGGGCGAAAAAGACTGTCGGGCAATATCCCAAACCGTAAGGCGGCAAAGCCGCGAAGTTACCAGTTACCAGTTATCAGCTATCAGCCATCAGGGATCGGGGATCAGGGATCAGTAAAAGATTATTACTACTTTAATTGCGACAAAGAGAAGGATTATCCTTTGATTTGTTGTAACAGACTTGCTGAACCCTTGATCCCTGAAATTAACATTTGCACAAAAAACACAGTTGTTGTGCATAAAAACTCTAAAGGAAATCTCTGGTTTTGAGCTTGAAGCTTTGAACTTGAAACCCGATTCAGGTATCGTCAACAATGAAAAAATATGAAGGTCTGGAAATCAGGTGCCCAAGACTGGGGGGGGAAGTCACTTTTGCCTATTGCCTGCAGGAACGGGGTGATCTTCCATGTCAACGTGTTATTACATGCTGGCAGGCGTACTTTCCTGTGGAAACCTATCTGAGGGAAAAACTTACAGCAGATGAGTGGGGTCGATGTTTTAATGAATTGCCAAAGGACCGGGTTTCGGTTATATTCGATGCAGTGGAGGCCGCGAGGAAGCGGGGATGATGCATCAAACCTGAAACTTGAAACCCGGTAACACAATGAATCTTTTTGACCAGCAGGAAAAAGAAACGATAGAAACAGGACGTCCGTTGGCGGACAGGATGAGACCCGAAACACTCGGGGATTTTGAGGGGCAGTCCCGTCTTGTCGGTCCTGACAGCCTGTTGCGCCGCGCCATCGATGAGGATAATCTTTTTTCAATGATCTTCTGGGGCCCTCCGGGTTCAGGGAAGACAACCCTGGCACGCCTGATTGCGAATGAGACAAAGTCCCATTTTGAGACAATCTCCGCTGTGCTCTCCGGGGTAAAAGAGATCAAGTTGATAATTGAAGAAGCAAAATCGCAGGTCCGTTACAATCAAAAAAAAACGGTACTGTTTGTAGATGAGATTCACCGATTCAACAAGGCGCAACAGGATGCCTTTCTGCCCCACGTGGAAAGCGGCCTGATTACGCTGCTCGGCGCCACCACCGAAAACCCTTCTTTTGAGGTCATATCACCTCTCCTGTCCAGGACGCGGGTAATGGTGCTTGAACCCTATTCCGATGATGAACTTCGCGCGATTCTGAAGCGGGCAATCGGGAATAAAGAGCGCGGTCTTGGCGCACTATCACTAAAAGTGAATGATGATGCCCTGGATCACATCATATGGGCGGCAGATGGTGATGCCCGCACGGCTCTTAACAACCTCGAGGCCGCAGCGTCGCTTGTCACCGGGTCGACTGACGGAAGCATTACAATTACAACCGTGGAAGAGGCGCTTCAGAAAAAGGCCCTTCAATATGATAAAAATGGCGAAGAACACTATAACCTGATATCAGCCCTCCACAAGAGTCTGAGGGGAAGTGATCCGGATGCCGCTCTCTACTGGCTTGCGCGTATGCTCAAAGCCGGTGAAGACCCGCTTTTTATCCTTCGCAGAATGATAAGGTTTGCCTCCGAGGATGTGGGTAACGCCGATCCGGTGGCGCTCAATGTCGCAGTGTCCTCCCTGCAGGCATTTCAGTTTATCGGGCTTCCGGAGGGAGAGCTTGCTCTCGCGCAGACCGCGGTTTATCTCGCGACCGCTCCGAAGAGCAACGCCCTGTATGCCGGTTTCGGTGCCGTGAAGGGAGACATACGGAAGACGGGTTCTCTCCCTGTTCCTCTTCACATAAGAAATGCGCCGACAAAGCTTATGAAAGATCTCGGTTACGGCAGGGATTACAAGTACGCTCATGACTTTCCGGACGCCCAGGTTCCACAGGAATATCTGCCGGAAAAACTGAAAGATCAGCGCTACTATTTTCCCACCAACAGAGGATACGAGAAGATCATAAAAGACAGGATAGAGAAATGGTACAACATCAGGAGAAAACTTTCCGGTAGCGAAAAAGATCGTGAAGAAAACAAATAACTGCGTTCTATGGAGAATCGTTCACAATATATCTTGATTAAATCCGGGATTAGATTTAGACTGGCCCCGTCTTTATCGTTGGTTCTTGTCTTGTGGCATTCAGAAAACGGGTGTAATGGCCTGTGCAAAGCAAATGAATTTTAATAGGAGGTTTATAATGTACCGCATGCCGCATATTAAATTTTCTTCTTATGATTTCACAGGTGAGCAGATAAGAGAGAGGGTTACCAGATCCGTCTTTTATGTTTATCGACCGATTCTTGTTGTGTTGATTGCTTTGAATACCGCTGCTGCAGCTACTTCCGCCATGCTTGCCGCATACTTTGATCCTGAGGGGGATGGGGTTGACTATGTAAGCAGATCCTGGGCTAAACTGTGTTTGATGTTGTCAGGGGTTTCCATGCTGGTAATCGGAGATGAATTTATAGATGAAGATCAACCATATATAGTGATGGCGAATCACCAGAGTTACTATGATGTGCTTGCCCTGATAGGGTATCTGCCCCTGAACCTGAAATGGGTTATGAAGATGGAACTCAGGGATATACCCATATTCGGAATTGCATGTGAGAAGGTGGGACACATATATGTAGACAGGGGAAACTCTGAAAAGGCGCAAAAAAGCCTCGAGGCTGCGGGTGAAAAGATACGGGCCGGCTCTTCTGTAGTATTCTTTCCCGAAGGCACGAGAAGCCCGGATGGAAAACTGCAGCGTTTTAAAAAAGGAGGTTTCGTTATGGCTCTTGAGGCAAGGGTGCCGATACTTCCAGTAACCGTGGTGGGAGGGAGAAAGATATTACCCAAAAAAGGCCTGCGAATCCTGCCGGGCAATATGAAAATAATAATGCATGAGCCTGTTCCGGTTGACAAATATACATATGAAACAAAAGAAAAGCTGATAGAACGAGTCAGAGAGGTAATAGGAAAAGACCTGGAATAGAGCGCCTGGCGCCCTGTTAAACCTGCCGGGTTGATTTGATTAGCTGAATTCATACAAGTAGTTCCCTTCTTTGGTTTGGATATTTAAAAACTCGCCAACTGCCGGATTCCCACAATGGGATCTGGTCATAAGATCCGTACTCCCTCTTTGTAAAAATATCTTGCTATTTGTAATCTGATTATATATGTTTCTGCCCGTAGAAACGGGGAGGAACGAATGGCTTCTCGAGAAGAGCTTATAGAGGTTTTTGCAGGGATATCTGATTTCGAGGAAATGAAATCATTTATTGAAGAAATTCTTACACCGAAAGAAATTGAGGATTTCGCTCTTCGCTGGAAGCTCTTGCAGGAGCTTAATGAGGGCCATTCTCAGAGGAGTATTGCAGCAAAGTATGGGATAAGTCTCTGCAAGATCACCAGAGGTTCGAAGATATTGAAGAAAACAGATTCAATAACAAAAAAAATACTTAACAGAAAACATGGAGGAACTCAGTAAAATGATCATGAATTCAGAATCAGTGGAAATGCCCGACAAGACGGGATATTTTGGAGAATATGGGGGCAGTTTTGTGCCGCCGCAGATACAGGAAGTGCTTGATGAAATCGCTGAAGCATACCGCATAATAAAAAACGATGAGTGCTTCAAGGAGGAACTGGCATCGTTATATAAAGACTATGTGGGAAGACCCAGCCCCATTTTTTACGCGAAAAGTCTTTCAGAAAAATGTGGCGGGGCACGTATATATTTAAAGAGAGAGGACCTGAATCATACCGGCGCTCACAAGATAAATCATTGTCTTGGAGAAGCTATGCTCGCTAAAAAAATGGGTAAAAAGAAGATTATTGCGGAGACGGGGGCAGGTCAGCATGGAGTGGCGCTTGCGACGGCCGCTGCCTTTGTGGGACTTGAATGCGATGTCTATATGGGCGAAGTTGATATAGTCAAACAACACCCGAACGTCATCCGGATGAAGATTGTGGGTGCAGATGTTATCCCCGTGTCACGCGGGACAAAGACACTCAAGGATGCGGTAGACGCGGCATTTGAAGCGTATCTTGAAGATCCGATTACCCAGTTCTACGCCATAGGTTCCGTTGTGGGACCCCACCCTTTTCCGATGATGGTCAGGGACTTTCAGACGGTGGTCGGTATAGAGGCAAGGAAACAGTTTGAAGAGATTACAGGCGGCCTGCCCGACAATCTGGTGGCATGTGTCGGTGGCGGTTCCAACGCGATAGGACTTTTCACCGCATTTCTGGGAGATGAAGGTGTTGCCATATACGGAGTTGAACCTTCAGGAATCAGCCTTAAAGACGGCGAGCACGCGGCAACTCTGACACTTGGCACACCCGGTGTCCTCCATGGGTTCAAATCCTACATGCTTCAGGACAAGGAAGGGGAGGCCCTCCCGGTATATTCCGTCGCGAGCGGTCTCGACTATCCGAGCGTTGGCCCACAGCACAGTCTTCTCAAGGATCTACAGAGAGTTACATACGTAACTGCGAATGACAAGGAAGCGCTCGACGCTTTTTTTGAACTCTCCAGGGTTGAGGGAATAATCCCCGCGCTTGAAAGCGCCCACGCGGTGGCATACGCGACAAAACTGGCGAGAACTCTCGGCAACGACAAAACCATACTGGTAAATCTGTCAGGCAGAGGAGACAAAGATATAGATTTTGTGGTTGAAACGTATGGGAAAGAATATGGGATAAAGTAGAACGGAGGTAATGGCTCCTTTCCACCTCAGGTGGGGGACAATATTTAACAGCGGCTCTCCGGCATAACAGCGCTAATCAGTCTCCCGGTCCTGTGCATCGACCGAATTGGACTGGCGAGACGATACGCTGATCTCATCCCCCGCTTTTTTGCTTTCGAAAATAAGTGGTATAATAAAAACAATACAGGAAATTAAAAAAATAATACTGCCTATCAATGTCAGGGTATCCCGATTTTTCAGGGCTGATGCGATGAAAAAGATGGCACATAGAACAAAAAGTATCCAACCGGCTAACTGGTAACCGATTGCCTGTCCCTTATGGTTTTTTCGGCGTTCATTCATTTTATCTGGTGTTTCCTCATTGTGGGCATATCGCTATTGAGCCAGAATCTGACAGATGCCAGTCACCCCAATCTATTTTCGGTCTACTTACTCTTCCAGTCCCTCTATCAGTGCCATGACATTCTGTCCCAGAACGCCGTGGTTGTAGCCTCCTTCAAGTATGGCGAAGCATCCTCCTCCGCTGTTCCGGCTGGCTTTACGGACCATACTCCCCATTTCCCGGTAATTATCTGTGGACAGGACGCCGCCCCAGTCTTCCCTGTGATTATCAAAACCGGCAGAAATGCCGATGATATCAGCGTCATCAGGAAGCATCTCCTCTACATTTTTTAGATATTTGTTTGGATCGGAGTCCGTAGGGTTGTATATGGTTACATAGTCGGAATTTCCAAGTATGTTAACATTGCCATCACCGAAATGGAGGTCAAAATCCAGGACGAATGCCGTATTTATCCTGCCGTCCCTCTTCAATTTTGATATGGCGATGGCCATATTGTTAAAGAAACAAAAGCCCCACGAACTGCTCGCAGACGCGTGATGCCCCGGTGGTCTTAACATGGTTCGACAAGCCCGAAGGAAGCTGCCTGGATAGCGCCACCGGCCGCAAGGGCGGCGATATTGTAAAGTCCCTGGCGTCTCACATGCGCCACATGATTGTCCTTGTGGCAGGCAAGGATATCTCCTTCATCGGCGGGAATGGCTTCAACAAATTCAACTCTGCCTTCGATAGCTTCGACAACAGCTTCGATTCGCCCATCGGCGGCAGCGGGATCGGAACAATAAGACTCCTTGAAATCCTCGTGATATATGACTTTCATATCGCTTCTCTCCTTACGCTATTACTACGGCAATTAAACATATCAAATGTCATGCCGGACCCCGATCCGGCATCCAGGCCAATTCTGGATTCCGGCTTTCGCCGGAATGACGGCTTTGACATATATTGTTGCCGGAGTTATAATGATAACCCTTTCTCCTGAAGTTTCTATGCTGGCGAGTACAGGGCATTCATCTGTTTTACTTTTACTGCCACTTCTTCTACCAGCCAATCGGGTTTAATTATCTGTGCTTCCTCACCAAAAGAAAGAAGCTTCCCTGTCAGCTCCGGTTCAGACGATGCACTGAATGTTATCCTGATTTTTCCTTTACCCTTCTTTGTTATTTTCTGATCAGGGCTCCAGATTCTTTCAGCCACATAGTTGGCAGACCATCCAGTAAACTCGACTTCGACTTCAAAGGTATCTTCTTTGATAACCCCAAAATTCTTATTAAAGGCCTTCTCAAAGTCGAATTTATCGGGAAACTCATAACTCCTCCCGGTTATTTCAACTGTCTTTATCCGGTGCACGGCGAGAAGGGGATCATAATCTGGTTCCTTGTATCGTTTGCCCGGATATTTGGCCATTTGAGCGTGGAGATAGACCGTGTCATGGTGTGAGAACAGCTTGAGAGGTTTGATATAAAACGTCTTCGCCTCCTTCTCCATGATGGCCTGATAATTTATTTTACAGACCTTTCTTGTATCCATTCCCTTTATAATCGTGCAGATTGTATCGTGATGAGGGGTGTAATCTATTGTTCCGGGACGAAAAGATGCAAAAAACCGGGAGGACTTTTTGCTTTTTTCGGGAAGCAGCGACTGGCTTTTTAAGAGAGCATGAGTGGCCTCCTCAAAGAGCTTATCTCCAAGAAGGTGCGCTGTAAAATCGCGGCACATCTCAAGGACATTCAATTCCATTTCTGTCAGCGAATGTGTCAGGGAAGTTCTTTCCGGCCTCTTTATGCGGTAGTATGATCTGTTCCCCTGCTTACTCTCTTCCAGATTAACTTTATATGCCATAGCGATATCGTTTACCAGCCGCAGCACCGTCTGTTTGGAACAGCCGAGCATTCGTGAAAGCTCTGTTAGTGAATAGCTCTCTCCTGAAAACAAGAGCCTGACAAAAAGACTGATCAGCTTTTCTCCATAACTTCTGTTGATGTCCCTTTTTTCAGCCATAGCATACCTCCTGAAAACGTTACAATTCGTTCCTTTATATGGAACGTTACCATGGTATTATGCACCCAAGCAATAAAAAAAGGAGTCATCTATGAGAAGGAAACGCATGCACAGAATTTACAAGCCAAAAAGTATCGTTACCATGAGTATGGTCGAGGATGAGCAATACATTGTAAAAAAATGCGCAACATATTTCGACAGACTCCTGGAGCGGCATGATTTGATTGATGATGAGACATTCGATTTTCTGAACTGGATTCTCGGGGCGAATATTGAAAAGATCGGTACATATCTGCTTTCCCGGTTGAAAGAACCGGACAGGGAACGTTTTGAAGAAGACCTTTCTGAATCCGGCTTCGATTCGGACGCCTATAAAAAAGCAGCGAACAGGGTTATCAAGAAATCGAGGAAGAGAACCCTTTCTGAGTTAAAAGTATTTATACAAGACACATTACGGGCAAGAATCAAAAAATTACAATATCGTGGGGCTTCCGGTATTGAAAAGAACATCTCTGCCCTTAAAAAGATGTTTGATCTCACAGATCAGGAAACTGAATTCACGACCTTCTTTTTCATTATCAATGCCTATGAACCGGCAACAGATTACTTCGATCGTCATCTGCACTGTGATGCGTTTATGGGACGGAAATACCTCACAACACTATTACAGATAAATCAGAAAGATCTGAATGAAATTTTTTCCGGAAAACTCTTTATGATAGAATTTTTCGGAATTGATGATTTCATTTCACTTAATGATGAATTTCGAGATCTTTTACAGAATCCTTCCGGAAAGAAATTTTCAAAGACCTTTTTTACCGGTATCTCACGCAAGGCCATCTCCCTTGAAAGGCACTTGATTGACAAAAAACAGACGGAACATATTTTGAAACTTCTCCAAGATAAACCCGAAACCTCAACGCATATCCTTCTGTACGGATCAGCCGGAACGGGTAAGACCAGCTATGCAACCGGCCTGGCTGAAAAGATCGGTGTCCCGGCCTATGAAATAGTAAAGGGAGATGAGAACAAAACCAGTCAGAGGCGAGCAGCCATCATAGCCGCGCTGAATATGACAAACCATGGAAAAGGGTCCCTGATCATCGTGGACGAGGCGGATAATATTCTCAACACTCGATTCTCTTTCTTTATGAGAGGTGAAACCCAGGACAAGGGATGGCTCAACCAGCTTCTTGAAGAACCGGGCGCACGGATCATCTGGATTACAAATTCCATATCCGGCATAGAAGATTCCGTTTTGCGACGCTTTTCATTCAGTCTCTATTTCAGACCTTTCAATCGCCGCAAGAGAATTCAGCTATGGGAATCCATCCTTCGCGTCAACAGGGTTAAACGCCACTTCAGCCAGCCGGATATTGCAGACCTTGCGAAACGCTATAAAGTCAGTGCCGGGGCCATAGATATTGCCGTCAAAAAAGCGCGAGATGTCGGTGTAACCGGAGGGAATAAATTTAAAGATACTGTAATCACGTCGCTGGATGCCCATAAGGTACTTTTCAACTACGGGAAGAAAGAGGTCAACAAGGAGGCAATTGAGAGAAATTATTCTCTGGAAGGATTGAATATCCAGGGAGATCTCAAAACGACAATGACCCAGCTTGAAGCGTTTGACCGTTACCTCAGACAATCCGGCAATGACGAAATCAAGAATATGAATCTTCTCTTTTATGGCCCTCCCGGTACTGGCAAGAGCGAACTGGCACGCTATATAGCAAATTACCTTAACAGGGAGATCATCATCAAACGGGCAAGCGATTTTCTTGATATGTATATCGGTGAGACCGAGAAGAAAATAAGGGAGGCCTTTGAGGAAGCTGAAAACGAAGAATCAATTCTGATTATTGATGAAGTCGATACCATGCTCTCCAGCCGGGGACAGGCACATCGATCATGGGAGATCAGTCGCACGAACGAGTTTTTGACCCAGATGGAGAGATACCGGGGGATTTTAATCTGCACGACAAACAGGTTGAAGGGGCTCGATGAGGCATCGATACGCAGGTTCAATCACAAGATCGGCTTTGATTTTCTCAAGCCCGAAGGAAACGTCGTATTCTACCGGAAACTTCTGACACCGTTGACGAATACCCACCTGGACGAAAAAAACGAGAAATCAATAATGGACATTCCAGACCTTGCCCCCGGAGATTTCAAGATTGTTCGTGACAAGTTTTCCTTCTATCCGAAAGAGCAGGTAAACCACCGGCTTCTGACAGATGCCCTTGAAGCAGAAGTCAGAACAAAAAACTTCCACAAATACGGCGGGCTGAAGATAGGGTTTTAATATTTTTCATTAAACAAAGGAGGTGAGGATTATGGAGAACAAAGAAGCGAAATGGCACTATGTGGATGCGGGAAATCGGGTCGGACCGATCACAGAAGAGGAAATTGTAAGGTTAATTGGTGAAGGAAAAGTTACACTGGAGACATCTGTCTGGCAAGGTGATGGAGATTGGAAACCGGCCCGAAAGACCGGGTTATTATCCCACTTTCAATTGACGGCAGGCGATCCGCCACCTCTTACCGGGAGTGATGTGGACAATAAGTTTGTGTGGTGGGTTGTTGCTGTCCCCATAATCGGGGTATTCATTGAGCTTATCCTCGAAACACAGCTTACTCTGATATATCTGTTGGCAAATATTGTGCTTTGCATACTTGACGAACGCAAGCTAAAGGCGGCAGGCCACAAAGCGCCGGGAACAGGTTGGGCTTTTGTGATTCCGGTTTATCTCTGGAAACGTGCGTCTTTCCTGAATCAGAAAAAACACTATTTCTGGTGTTGGATTGCAGTTTTCGTCATTTCCATGTTTATCGCTGCCGGGGGAAATTAGGCGGGCGCTGAATAATCGGCAGTTGTCATCCTGGTTTTATGAATCCAGACAAAATAGCATTTGGTATTCCGAGAGCAGTTATACTGGTCCCGGAATACCTTGCATATCCAGAAAAACAGCGCCAGAGATTGTGAATGTTTATGGATTTGTGACACCTGATATGGCGCGTCAACTTTCTCCCAATACATCCCTTGCTAATTTTCTCGGATTGACAAGAGTTCGGTTTGTTGCGAAAAACTGTATCATGTCATAGAAAAAATGCGTCCCACTTTGGAATAAATATCGCGTTTTCGGATCACAAGCTTGAAAATCTACCCAATGTTTGAACGATTCCAGAATATTTTTCCATGCATTTTTATTCCTAAAATTGACATTTAAAACTGTTTCGCTGCTTATTGCTCTTGTAATGGAAAGTGAATTCAGGATAAATTCCCAGCTCTGCAGATCACTCCAATACTTATACTCAAACTCGTGTCCTTCTCCCACCAGTGGTTCCACTTTTTTAATAGCTTTCGTGAGGTTATTTACCCAATCTATTGATTGCAAAAAAGGATCATGAAGATACGGCTCAAAATCCATATTTTCTATCCACATCTCAAACTCGTTAACAGATATCTTTTTCATCGGTTTCCAGACTGGTTTTTTCATGCCCTGTTACCCCCTCTTTACCTTTGATATTACGGTCTATCGTTTTCCCATATCGACCTTTTTTTGCATGATACCATACAAGCATTCCATATAACGGAACGAAATACATTTTTTAGTTTGAGACATTGTTTCAGAAACGCGTCCGGCGGGTCTGCAAAGAACACCTTGACATATATTACCTCAAGGGTTACAGTTTTTCCGGTGGTTTACAGCAATAAGCATATTCACACAAAGGTTCGACTATTTAATGCCTTCGACACGCCCCCGGGACTCTAGTTGAACCTCCAGAGCAACCATGATCTGTGGCAGGACATGCGCGATTCAAGGGAATGAATGGCTGTACGTACAGTACCTCATCTTACAGGTACAATGGGGTGAGACAAAATTCGAGGAGGAATACACCGTTGTTTTCAAGGAAAATTAAATATTGATGTCTATGGAATTTTAGAAATAAGGAGGTAAAAATGATCCGTTCGGCAGAAGAAATGGCAAAACAACTTATAAATATCTATGAACGCACACACAAAAAGTTTCTATTATCTCAGGATGATTTCAAGGCAATAGCAGGAAAAGAGCGATTGAAAGATGCATATTTATGGAGCGTAGATGAACAATTAAGGGAAGATGGGTATTTACTATTTGATCTCCGTCCTGAAAATGGAACAATTGGGGTTATAAGGATAAAAACTGTCAAGAAATGGATGAGAATAGACGATATCGATGATTACATTCCAGGGGACTGGGAGGAAGAAGACTAAAAATTGTCGCCGATAATGCAATGTGGGCTGGCCACTTCGGTAAGCACCAAATTCAACCATCCAATAACAAGGACAGAGGGCGGGATACAAGAAAATAGTTTTTGTTGAATGATGGCAAAAAACCGAGAAGAGCAAAACCGAAAAAGAAGGAAGTATTTTAATTAATATGGGAAATGTCCAAAACGCAGTTGTTGTGAATAAAGACTCTATAATATCCGATATACATCTTTTCCTTTGTAATTGGTGGCAATTAAGAGAAAAAATTCGATTTGAAAAAGAAAAACTCTTTTTGAAACAATGGTGGACACTAAAAAACTGGAATATGGTAGACAGTCCTGAAAAGTTCCTAACAGACTGGTGGCGTACAAAAAACGGATCTGACATTAATGAAAGTTCATCTTTTTTGAACAAGTGGTGGAACATTGAAGAAAACCGAAGGCAAAAAGAAGAACTAAACAAACAAGAAAATAGGAAATTTTTAGAAACCATTCTATTTGAAGATAGTTTCCTTGATGCCTTTTGGGAAAAGAGAAAACATCTCAGAGAACAACAGAAAACAACGACTCCTAATATTGACCTGTTTGACATACTTAAAATCGGTACTACCGAAATTCGTCATAGTAATTTCTTAGCATGGTTGTTTAATAAAGAAGAATCACATCTTCACAACACTCTGTTTTTAGAAATCTTTCTTAGCTGTGCAAGACCATTGCCATTGAAAAATGAGCAGGATAACTTGCTGGAAATAATTAAACCAGAACTCACAAAATATTATGAGATAAGAAGGGAATTCAAAGACATTGACATAGCTTTTATTTTCGATAATTCATATATTATCATTGAGAACAAAATACAACATACACTGCAAGAGCATCAACCCTCAAAATATGAAAATGTCGCCTTGTGTGAGTGTGAAAAAAAAGATATTTCAAAAAATCGAATATTTTTTATTCTACTAATGGCTATTGAGACTGATTTTGCCCCAGCAGATTATAATCTTGGTTGTCAAACATTTATTGTTACTTATAAAACCTTTTTCAAAAAGCTGAAAAACCATTATAACGAAATAAAGAGTCCTTATCTTAAGAAAATTATAGAACAATATATTGGTACGCTATCGACTATACTCATAAAAGAAGGGTGAAAAATGAAGATCGAAGAAACAGAAATATTCCTACTTCAAAACATCGACAAGTTTAGTGCTTTGGTGAAATGCGAAAGCGAAATTTCGCAAAAAATTAATGATAAGATAGAACTGATATCTTCATTGTTGATTGAGAAATTGGAAGCAGTTAACACATGGATTCCTTCAGAAATTAATACTAATGATGGGTGGTTTAGGTTAATTCCTGAGAAATGGAAACAGGAAGACATAAATCCCCCATTTTGTTTAGATGTATCTGACTTTAATCTTTGGGGGCTATTTCATCTGGCTGATGAATCTGTAAAATTGGAGTTTATAAAACAAACTAAATTCAATGTTCAATACAAGACTTATTTTAAGAAAGAATTAGATAATCTTAATTATCATACTACAGGCGAAATCGCTAATACAGACACATTAGAATCTATAAATATTATGAATTATCGAAAAATACTAAACGATGACGAGATCAACTTTGATGCCATCGCAGAATATTTGAAAGACTTTGTGCAACCGTCTGTATCTTTAATTGATCGAGTAATTAATAAAATTGATTTTCCCCCAGCCAAAACGAAAAAAAGTGGCTAACCTTAAAATTGTGTCAACCTGGAACGGGAATCTGGTGGCAGGACAGATAGTCCATTGCCACCATACCTGTTTCTGTTTGTTCTTGGGTTTTCTGCCTGTCTATTTCGGTTCCAAACTGTGATTAATCGAATTCTCCGGATTTTTCCTGAAGCTTGTTACCCACTACCGGGTAGTGGGTCTGCTGCCAGTTCATTTTTCCTCATTTTCATCGTTTCACCCCCCCCCCCCCCCCCACATTTTTCTCATTTTTCCTTCACGTATTACTCATTTTTTAAAAATCATCTTCCCACGCAGGTCTCTATCTTCTTTATGATCCGCCCCGGAAATTTCCTCTCTGTTTTACGCAGAAGATCAATAATGGTGTCATTCTGATCAGGGCTTACAAGTGTCCTTGGTTCCCCTTCAGTGGTTACTTTTGAATAATGCTTCTCATTGTCAAAGTATCTTCTCAGGTGTACGAATCCATATTCTTCGTATTGTTCGCCTCCGGTAGCTTTGCCATGATAAAGAAAAAAATCATTTCTCAGGCCCGGAACTATAGCGGCGACGAAATCGGGATTATCCTTTCTATGGTATGTCTGAATGAAGCTGCACCCATTTTCACCGGCCAGTTGGATTTCTCTCAGTTTGAGCAATGTCGATATGCCGCACTCGCGGAATAACTCTCTCACATATATGCAAATTATGGCGCAGTATTTGGTGCCATCACGCAGATTTCCGATGATAATCCAGTTGAAACCGGCGGATGTTGTTATTGTGCCAAGCGTGACCTTCGCCTCAATCAAGCAGATGTCAAATGGCTTACTATCGTCTGTATCACGGGATAGCTGATAATATTCCTCTCTGAAATCAGTTACAGACCTGTTAAAATAGTTCTCGTTACGATAATATTCGGCGCTTTCAACGATTTCCTTCGGTTCTTCCAATTTGTATCTCTTGCAGTTTTTAAGTTTTCCGAAAGGCCTTTCGATTATTTTTATCTGCGGAATCTTCTTCAGTCCAAGCCTTTCCCTGATCTTCTCCGCGCATTTTTTCTTCTGATCACATGAAATCATTTTGGTAACACCTCCCTGTTTTTAAATGTATTCAACGCCACAACGGATTTTGATTTTCGACGAATCTTCAATTATCTGGAACAATTTTTTCATCTTGTTCTCTAAATTCTCCGGCCCGACCCTGCTATAAGTCGGTTCATAAAGACTTACAGGAAAATCTTTGGATATGTTATATTCTCCCTTCATCATGAATACAGACCCGACCTTCAGGTCTTTAACTATTCTATCTCTTTGCTCACTTGTGTCCGGGAAAAAATCTGCGTGCATATCATATATCTCAAAGCTGTCCATTGCTTTACAATCAACCCATACCTGAAATGGAGAACCGCCAGGATGTTCATAACTGTCCACATTTATGATCTTTACAACTGTGGCTAATCCAATATCGGCGAGTAAGGGTTCCGTGTCTTTAAAAATATTTTCAGTTTCCGCATCAGTTATTTTATGCCTGTGTAAATCTTTTGAATATATTGCGGCTTTCTTTTTGACGTCCGGTAGATTCTCTTTCCTGCAGCTATATGCGCCCAATAAAAACATCGTTCCAGCATCGCATAAAAACTTACGTCTGGTAGTTTCTTTCTTCATGGCAATATCCTCCATCCTGTTTTGTCACATCATATCATTTCAATATTCCATATTGCGGAACGAAAAAACTATTTTTCCATCGCGTTTTTATACCTGAAAAAACTCATAAACCGTTCCTTAATATGGAACGTTGACATGGTATTGTTTGCTCAACCAGCAAAAATGGGGTGTGGAATTGCATGGATAAAAACGCGTATACTACTGCTGGCAAGACACACCATGAAAAACAAAAAGGAGGCTTCGCTATGACCGATAAAGCAAAAAGAGATGTTTCCTATCTCAGCAAGACACTGTTTATAAAGGGACTGCAATGCCACAAGGCGCTCTATCTTCATAAATATCATCCGGAACTGAAGGACGAGATCTCCCCTGCCAAAGAGGCGCTTTTCAGCAGTGGAAGTAATGTCGGTGTATTCGCCCAGCAGCTTTTCCCGGGAGGCGTGGAAATACCTTATGAGGGACTCTCCCTGTCTGATCAGATCAAACAGACACAGGCAGAAATCAAAAAGGGAACTGCCACTATATACGAAGCGGCATTCGGCTATAAAGGAACTTTCTGCAAGGTTGATATTCTCCATAAAGGCAAAAAAGGATGGGAAATTTATGAGGTCAAGAGTGGAACGCGCATGAAGGACGTGTACTACGATGATGTGGCTTTTCAGTATTATGTTTTGAGAAGCACCGGTCTTCCGGTTTCCAGGGCATCTCTGGTGTATATAAACAATCAATATGTAAAAGACGGCGATATCGAAGCAGACAGCCTCTTTACAATTCAGAACCTGACAAAGATGGCAAAAAAACAGGCGGCAGTTGTTCCCAGGGAACTTCAAAAGCTGCGCAAGATGTTGAAAGGAGACATCCCTGATATTGATATCGGTGAGTACTGCAGCAATCCGTATGATTGTGACTTTGCGGGACACTGCTGGTCACATATCCCTGAAAATTCGATCTTTGATCTCAGAGATAAAGGCGTTGATAAATTTGATCTTTACCGGCAGGGAATCATTCATATGAAGGATATTTCCAAAGGCATGTTAAACTTTAAACAGGGCATTCAGGTAGAGGGAACATTAAAAAAGAAAGATCGTATCATCAAAGCGAATATACGGGATTTTCTTGAATCGCTCTGGCAGCCTCTCTATTTTCTTGATTTTGAAACCTTTATGCTATCCATTCCGATCTTTGATGGGACAAGACCATATCAGCAAATCCCATTCCAATATTCCCTGCATTATCTGGGAAAAAAGGGGGAGGAATTGAAACACCACGAGTTTCTCGCCTCTCCAAATTGTGACCCGAGAAAAGAACTGACAGAAAAGCTGATGAATGAAATCCCGGATAACGTCTGTGTCCTCGCATATAATATGTCATTTGAAATACGAAGATTGAGAGATATGGCAATATGGTTCCCTGAATACAGCGACAGGATTGAAAACATTATCGGCAACATGAGAGACCTGATGGCACCCTTCAGAAGTAAAGATTATTACCTCTGGCAGATGAACGGAGCTTATTCCTTCAAAACAGTATTGCCGACACTTATCCCGGAGCTGAGCTATGAAGAAATGGAAATCAGCGACGGTGGTATGGCAATGAATGCCTACCCGGCAATGTGCGAGACAGAAGATCCCAAGGAACTTGCAAGAATCCGAAAGGCGCTCCTTGAATATTGCAACCTTGACACGCTGGGAATGGTGAGAATAGTGGAGAAGTTGAGGGAAATTTCAAAATGAAAACGGCTGGAAAATGAAATGGGCAGCTTACATTACAACTGTCGAAACCGGTAAGTCGTTCAGTCTTGCCGGAGTAATAACTCATATAATAAAGTTTAAACCCTGCGGCAAGAGAAAATTGTGCATTTCAGGAAGGGATAACTGCGGACACAAAAAACCGCGGTCGAAGATTCCATCTTCGGCGTAATGCTGGAACGCTATGGGGCGCGGGTCACATACGTGAAGGCGGCGACTATTGGAGATGTCCCATTCTTAGATGAGGTTGAAGCGGAACTTGGTAAGGCCGATTATAAGGGGTTGGCTGTAACACACGTTGACACCTCTTTAAACATGGAGCGGGCCTTACCGCCGCGTAGGCGGTCCTGTTAAAATAAAATCGCAGGGTCTGTCAGGAAACAGGCAAAAAGCCCAATCTATTCGAGGCAAAAGTGCAGGCTCGGCCTTTATAATCCTTAAACACGGTAGCCTGCTCGCTCGATTGCCTGTTTTACTTTTTCAATGTTATCTGCATTTTCTATCTCAAATTCCACGCTTTTTCCGTTCAAGAGGACATCCACGTCCGATGTCCCGATGACCGATTCGACAGCCTTTTTTACCGTGCCCGCGCAATGCATGCAGGTCATACCCTGAACAGACAGACTTATTTTATTGTCTCCCACGTCTCTTCTGCCCGTTACCTTGTCCAGAATCCTGGTTTTCAGATAATACCATCCGATCATAATGACCAGAATAATGGACCCGCCAGCCTTCAGCCATGCAGGCAGTATTTCGTGATTATGAAGGATTATGACGTTTTGAAAACCGAAATGCGCTGTAAATATGTTGAGCAGATATCCCAGCAAGAGGCTGATAAGGGCAATGGCCGATAGATAAACAACGGTGGATTTTTTGCCAAGAACTTTAAAAACCGTCAAAATAGTCATGGCATTAGTCGCGGGACCTGTCAGGAGAAAAACCAGAGCGGCGCCTGGTGAGATGCCCTTCATTATAAGGGAGGCGGCGACAGGTGTGGATGCCGCGGCACACACATAGATAGGAATTCCGACGACCAGCATTAAAAGCATGGATAAAAACTCACTGCCGAGGTATTTTTCAAAAAACCCGTCAGGTATCAGAGCGGATATAATGCCCGCGGCAATTATCCCCGCCAGCAATGCGTTTGCAAGAGAACCGAGCAGATCATATTCAATATAGCCGGGAATTGATTTGAGCCGCTTATAATAACTTTCCTGCGTTCCCGCATCATCCGACAAAGCACTCTCCTGTTGGTCAGATCCGTTCCTGCCAAGAATATTGACCATGATGCCGGCGACTAACGCGGTGACGAGTGACGCGACAATGCGGAAAAGAGCGAACACCCAACCGAGAAGAGAATAGGTAATCATGAAGCTGTCAGCGCCAACCTGCGGTGTCGCGATGAGAAATGATATGGTAGAGCCCTTTGACGCACCGCTTTTTCTGAGGGAAGCCGCAACCGGCACAACGCCACATGAACACAGAGGAAGGGGTATACCGAATACTGTCGACTTTACGACAGAACGAAAAGAATCACGCCCGAGGTGACGACGTATAACGGATTCCGGAAAGAAAACGTAAAGTATGCCGGCAACAATAAACCCGAACAGCAGATAAATTGATATCTCATTGAAAAAGAACAGAATTTCTTTTGAAACATGCGCCACAAAACTCATGCGTTGTGCCCCCTCATTTGCTGACGGCAGCAATCCATTTCAGGCATTATCTTTAGCAACCGCTGCAGCTTCCTCCGCATGAACCGCCGGACAGGCTGGAGGTAATGGAAAAGCCTGATCCCCTGTCAGTAGAGATGAAATCTATGTTTACGGGTTTTGCCTGCTCAAATAACTGTTCGTCCATCACGAATGTGATGCCATCTTCATCAAAAACCTTATCCTCTTCCTTTGCCTCATCCAGAGACATTCCCAGTGAGGGGCCCGCTCACCCGCCTTCGGAATATACCAGCCGAACAGGGATTTTTTCTTCCCTCGATCCAAGGGCCTTTCTGATCATTTCCTGTGCCTTTTCTGAAACTTCAAACATTTTCTTTTCTCCTGTATTTATTTCTTTTGAGTGAATATTCTCATAAATGCCACATAATCGTCTTCAGATAAGCAGCTATAATAAGTCCGAAACCCAGTATGTCAAATGTGATTTTATAACAATATTTTTACCCTATTGGACAGATATCCCGGATATCCACCCTGCCGTCGAGGGTTTCACAAACACTCTCTTTATCGGAAGCAAGGAATTGTATGCAGGCGCCGCAGTCGGAGCTGAGATGGCGCGGCACCGGTATTATCTTATGGGGAATGCCCGACCCTTTGAGGAGTTTTTCGGTAAGCAGCGCTTCGCTCGTCGAGTCAAAGAGAAGGACAAGGCAGGTTTTTGCGTCCATCATATTCTGATCACCTTTGAACAAGTTTCTGCACGGCGAAAAGAACGGCTTGAATATCGTCCTTTTCAAGGAAGTACCCCAGGCTGAGCCTCACCGTTCCCGCTGAAAAGGTTCCGATGGTCCTGTGAGCGGCAGGGGAACACTGCAGCCCCGGTCTCGACATGATATGGAATTTTTCATCAAGGGCCATGGCAACCTCGGAGGAATCCATACCCGATATATTGAATGACACTACAGCTGTCTGTCTTTTCGCGTCACCGCATCCGTACAGCGTAACCTCCGGAATGGATTTTAGGCCTTCCATAAGAGTTGCCGTCAGTTTCAACTCCTTTTTTCTTATGGTTTCTATCCCGATGGAGCGGATAAAGCGGATGCCGGCATTCAGTCCGGCAATTCCTATCACATTCGGGGTTCCCGATTCGTATCTGTCGGGAAGAAAATCCGGATGTTCCTCCGACTCGGACCTGCTGCCTGTGCCCCCGGTCATGATTGGACAGACCTCCTTTTCCAATCCTTCGGTCATGTAGAATCCTCCCGTTCCCTGAGGCCCGAAGATGGACTTGTGACCGGTAAACGCGAGGATGTCGATGCACATTTCCTCAACATCTATAGGAATGACGCCCGCGGTCTGCGCGGCATCAACGCAGAATATGACTCCTTTTTCACGGGCGATTTTTCCAATATCGGCGATGGGCATGATTGTGCCAGTAACGTTGGAGGCATGGGTAAGATAGATTGCCCTTGTATTTTTCTTTATACACCGACTCACATCCTCAGGGTTCATCTCGCCGGAAGGGGAGCAGGGTATGATTGACAGCTCAACGCCTTTTTTCTCCATCAACCTCAGTGGACGCATTACCGAGTTATGTTCCATTCCAGATGTGATTACATGGTCGCCGGGCATCAAAAGACCGGCGATGGCGATATTGAGAGCCTCCGTCGCGTTTTTAGTAAATACGACTCTGAGAAGGTTTTTTACGCAGAAAAGCTCTGAAACAGACTCCCTCGCATCCAGGACAACCCGACCGGCATCCAGGGACATGCGATGTCCTGATCGTCCCGGACTTGCCCCGATTGAGTGAGAATATTCCGCCATTGCCTTCATGGTTCCCTCAGGTTTCGGCCATGACGTGGCGGCGTTATCCATATAGATTATTTTCCCCATTAAATTCATCCTGATGTAAATTTTTTGATGTTGCGTGGTTTTGGGTTTTTGAAGTAAAAACTTCCGAATGGACACTACGCAAAAATGACAGGTTGGTCAAATTCAAATAAACTATAGGATTTGGGATAACTATAGAAATAATTAATAGGCTTCTACGAAATGAATAGTACTGATTTCAGGAAATCTCGCAGGTGGGCATGGGCGATTTCATTTGCCATGCTCACCATTTATCTCGGAGCGGTTATGTTGAAAGCAAAACTGCGCCGTTAAGCTCTATTCAGGCAGGATTATCCGCAAATCTTCCTCGATGTCTTTCAGCCGGTCTATATCGGCCTCCTCAATCCAGCCGCTCTTTGCCGCGAGCCTTCTCTTTAACCCTTCCAGTTCTTTTTCGAGACTGATGACGGTTGCACTCAAAATCTGCTGCAGGTCTTCCGGCACCGCATCTGGGGCCATGGCGCTGGTCATTTTCTGGGGTTCGAGGATCAGGGATTCTCTCATCCGGGGAACATATGCTTCCAGATGGAGATCCGTCCTGATTTTTTCCGCGAGTGCCTCGCTGGCAGTTGCCTCGCCGTGAATGACGAAGACACGTGGATGCGATTCGGCGAAGTTGCCCGCCCATTCCAAAAGCCCCTTCTGGTCCGCGTGCGCCGAGAATCCGCCGATGGTAAAGACCTTTGCCGCTACGGCGACGTCTTCTCTGAATACCCTGACCCGTTTTTCTCCGTCCACTATCCTTCTTCCGGTTGTTCCCATGGCCTGGAAACCCACAATGACTAAACTGGCTCCTGAACGCCACAGATTATGTTTGAGATGGTGTTTTATCCTTCCCGCGGTACACATTCCGCTTCCCGCTATGACAATCGCGGAGCCCGGCTTTCTATTGATCGCGATTGACTCTTCGGTCGAGGGGGTAAATCGCAGGTTGGGCATATCAAACGGATCAAAACCCTGATTCACGATAGCCTCTGCCTCTTCATCATAGTATTTCTTATTTTTACGGAATACCTCCGTGGCCTTGATCGCCAGGGGACTGTCGAGATAGATCGGTATGTCGGGTAGAGAGCCGCTGCGCTGAAATTCGCCAAGGATATAGAGTATCTCCTGGGTTCTCTCCACCGCGAACGCCGGAATGACAACCTTTTCATTGTTTGATACGGCATATTCGATCGCTTCAAGCAATTCAGCCGTGCTGTCCTCGAAAGAGCGGTGCAGGCGGTTTCCGTAAGTCGATTCTATAAAAAGATAGTCCGCATCTGCAATCTCGAAGGGATCTTTAACGATCAGCTGGCGATTTTTCCCAATATCGCCCGAGAAAACAATTTTTGTTTCCGCGCCCGCGTCTTCTATCCACATTTCTATGATCGAAGAGCCGAGGATATGCCCCGCATTTCTGAAGCGCACCTTCATCCCCGATTCGATTTCGATAATCTGATCCCTCTCCACGGGCGAAAAATATTGAAGGCTCGCCTGAGCGTCTTCCACGGTATAGAGCGGTTGAATCCCCTTTTTGCTCTTGCGCTTGTTCTTACGCGTCTGCCACTCCGCGTCCATCTCCTGCACGTGTCCCGAATCGAGGAGCATCACATCGCACAGCTGTGCCGTGGGGGGAGAGGTGATAATTTTTCCGCGGAAACCGTCTTTGACCAGCTTTGGTATCCTGCCGCTGTGGTCGATATGCGCGTGGGTCAGCAGGAGGGTGTCTATCTCCCGGGGATCAAATCCCCAGTCCGCTGAATTTCGCCATTCTGTTTGTTTTCCTCCCTGAAAGAGACCGCAGTCCACCAGTATCTTTTTGCCCCGGGAGTCTTCGATGAGATAATTCGATCCGGTTACCGTCCCGGCTGCGCCCATGCATGTTATCTTTATCATAGTATATTCCTTTTCTTTAAAACTCTATATTGTTGGGCGTCCGGGGAAAGGGTATGACGTCCCTTATGTTTGATATGCCGGTGATCAGCATTATCAGCCGTTCAAATCCCAGACCGAAGCCGCTGTGCGGAACGCCTCCAAACCTTCTGGAGTCCAGATACCACCAGTAATTATCTTTAATCAGGCCTGCCTCATCCATCCTTGATTCCAGGATATCGAGACGCTCTTCGCGCTGGCTGCCCCCTATTATCTCCCCTATGCTCGGCACCAGCACATCCATGGCGGTAACTGTTTCCCCGTCGGGGTTTACTCTCATGTAAAAGGGTTTTATCGTGGCCGGATAATCGTAAACTATGACAGGTCCCTTGAAGTGCTGCTCGGTCAGGTAATGTTCATGCTCGGACTGGAGGTCTTTCCCGAATCCCACGTCATAATCAAATTTATCTTTGGCCCTGCTCAATATATCCACCGCTTCCCGGTATGGAAGCCTTATAAAATCCGATGAGGCTATATTTTCCAGGGTTGCCATCAGGCCCTTGTCCACAAACTTCGCAAAGAGCTCAAGATCATCGCTACAAGTCTCCATTGCGTAAGTGACCAGATATTTAACCATTTCCTCACCAAGATCCATGTCGCCCTCAAGATCGCAGAACGCCATCTCAGGTTCCACCATCCAGAATTCCGCGGAATGCCTTCTCGTGTTGGAATTCTCGGCCCTGAATGTGGGTCCGAAGGTATAGACATCGCCCAGGGCCAGCGCGAACATTTCCGCCTCAAGCTGGCCTGATACAGTCAGGTTTGCCTGCTTTCCGAAGAAATCCAGGGAGTAATCCACTGCTCCATCGGTTTTCGGAAGATTGTCCGGGTCCAGAGCGGTTACCCTGAACATCTCTCCCGCCCCTTCGCAGTCAGACGCTGTTACGATGGGAGTGTGGATGTAGGTAAAGGCTCTTTCCCTGAAGAATTTATGTATGGCGTATGACAGCTCTGATCTGATGCGAAATGCCGCGCCATACTTGTTTGTTCGTGGTCTGAGGTGCGCGATGGTACGCAGAAACTCGTCGCTGTGGCGTTTCTTCTGCAGGGGGTATGAATCCGGCGCTATACTGATTATCTCTATATCGTCCGCCTGTATCTCCCATTTCTGTCCCTTGCCCTTTGATGCCAGCAGCTTACCGGTTATGGCTACCGCGGAACCGGTTGACAGCTTGAGGATGTCGTCATAGTTGTCCAGACCGTGGTCTGCAATGACCTGTATATTCGCGAGACATGATCCGTCATTAATCTCAATAAAGCAAAATCCCTTTGAATCACGCCTGGTCCTGACCCATCCCTTGATCAGGATCTTGTCCACAGGCGAGTCATATTCCAGAAGCTTGAATATCTTTGTGCGTTTCATTGTTCGTCCTCTTATAATAAAAATATCTTGTTCTTACCGCATTTTTCAATCATATCTTCGGGCCATATGCTTGCCTGTATTTCGCCGATATGGGCCTTTCTCAGGTAAAACATGCACAGACGCGACTGGCCGATGCCGCCTCCGATAGAGAGCGGAAGTTCTCCGTTGATAAGCCGCCTGTGAAAGAGAAGCTCCTTCCTTTCCATGTTGTTCGTAATCTCTAATTGTTTCAGAAGAGTTTCCGGGGATACCCGGATTCCCATGGAGGAGAGCTCATACGCGCAATCGAAGAGCGGGTAGTGTACGAGGATGTCTCCGTTGAGCCCCTTGCGTCCTCCCGCTGTCGGGGTGGACCAGTCGTCATAATCAGGAGCGCGGTTGTCATGCGGTTTGCCGTTTTTAAGCGCGCTTCCGATTCCTATGATAAAGACGGCCCCATGTTCCCTGCATACGATATTTTCCCGTTCTTTGGGTGTAAGATCGGGATATGTTTCCTCCAGCTCTTCGCTGTGGATAAAGGTGATCTCTTCGGGAAGTATCGGCTCGATAACGCTGCGCCGGTAGCAGATGTACTTTTCTGTGCGTCGTATGACATCGTATATCTTTCTCACCATACACTTCAGAAATTCCAGGTTTCGTTCCTCTTTCGATATCACCCTTTCCCAGTCCCACTGATCCACATATATTGAATGTGTGTTGTCCAGCACCTCGTCCGGTCTTATGCCATTCATGTCAGCGCATAAACCACGGCTCTGTTTTACGCCGTAATCGGCCAGCATCATCCTCTTCCATTTCGCGAGTGACTGCGCCATCTCGACGCCCATGTTCCCGGCACCTTTCAGGTTGAAAGAGACGGGTTTTTCAACTCCGGTGAGATCGTCATTAATTCCCGTGCCCGTCTTGACAAACAGAGGGGCCGTAACGCGCATCAGGTTCAATTCGAAAGACAGGTTGGTATGGAAAAAGGCTTTGATCTGGCCGATGGCCTTTTCCGTTTCACGCAGATCGAGCAGTGGTTTGTAACGCTCCGGGATGTAGAGGTTTGATTCCATAAAAAGACTCCTACTGAAAATTTCCCACACGTTTTAAAAATATCTTGCAGGATATTACCGGGCGGACACTATCAAACCTTGGGATTTGTTGCAAGATAATAGCCGGACGCTGTCCATCAGTCCAGCAACTTTATCTCTGAACCTTATTGAATCAGGAACTATATACTTTAGAGATTTTCCCCTTGGGACGTTCTGAAGCAATTGTACGCCGCGGTTCTTCGATGGGAACAGTATTGGAGCGATCTAGGTTCAGAATGTGAAGGATAAAGATATCGCGCCGTATTGTTGTTCTTTTTCCTGCGTTTTAAATTCTCTCGTTTGATATACGTGGGAGTACGTAATCTTGAAACGATTAACGATAAATCCGATTCCGCCGACAAAACAGGCAACGAACTTTTCCTTCTCGACACTATGACTGTCCCGGAACGTGTTACCGTCGAGAAAAATGTTTCTGGCCACGGCTAAACCGTCAACGGCGAAGAAAAGATGAACGCCGGCACGATGGAGTAAGGTATAGAACCTCGGATCGGTGTTGTCAACAGGAGCGTTACTGTCCGAACCGGGTCTGATAATATAGGTCCCGAAATCATTCGGAAGATGCCAGCCGAAGCGTACTTCCCCACCCGCGCTTGCGCCGGTAAAGGCATTCCCTGCACTGGCACCTATGTGGGGAATGAAGTCGGAACCGAGTCCCCATCTGTATTTTGCACGAAGCAGTCGCCATTTGCGTTCAAAGAAGACATTAATGATCGGCTCATCGCTAAGCTGATTTTCCCACCCATGGGGATCGGTTGCGGCGACCCAATGGTGAATGTTTTTCTGAACGTCCTCTGCATATGAATGCCTGCCAACGATACCCACATCGAACTCAAGTGTGTCCATCTGCCGGGCGTTTTTGCTGTGAAACCCGATTGCCAGATATGTGATGCCTGCGTAGGGTCGGTCGTCTTTTATAAGATCACTTCGTTCAATCTCCTCCGGTGTGTACATGTTTTGCCCCAGCGAGAAAGATATGGAACGCTGGTACCCCGGCTCATTTATGAAAGGCAGACTTTCAATAAGCGGATAGCTCCATGCGGGTACGAAAGGGTCGTCTCGATAGTTCGAAAGATCCGGCGAGATCCATGAGATCTTTGTTCCATGAGTGTACTGCCGGTCTGTATTGTAAAATAAATCATTCTCCATATAAAGGGTAACGGTGCTCATGTCCTGCGCGATATCATTTTCGGCAGCGGCCGTGCAGGGAAGGCTAAGCATCAAGCAGAAGAGCGTGATGAAAAATGGGTTCGCATGTTTGATCCTGTCGATTTTCATTATTTTGCTAAACTACATTGCAGCCATCGTCCTGTCAACCTTAGAGGGGAAGATCTTATCCCGTCACATACCCGGCAAAAGACATTAATGGCAACCGGAAAGACTTTTTTCTCCTCCTACAACACGATTATTCACACTCCTTTTTTCTGGTAATTTTTACTTGACAACCAATAGCAAAGGCTATAGGTTGACCGTCTAGTTCAAAAATTGACCGGGCGGTTTTGTGCTATGGATGTAGACAAAAACCAAGAACGCAAAAAGGTTTTGGAAGCCTTTACCAGAAAGGATATCCTGGATTCCGCTGTCGGTTTATTAACACGCAACGGGATTCAGGGCCTGACTATGGACAGGGTCGCGGCGGAAGCTGGTGTCGCGAAGGGAACACTGTACGTCTATTTCAAAAACAAGGAAGAGATCCTGGACGCGGCCCTTGATGCGTGTTTTGATCCACTTATCAGGGAAAGTTTTGCATTGCTGGATGGCGATCTAGCGCCTGACAGAAAGCTGGAGGAATGGTCTCTCTGCCATTTGCGATTTTTTGACAAGCACAGGGATCTTATCCGTGTCCTCTTTTTCGATCGGGAGAGGACGCATTCCGAGAAAAACCATTATACCGACAGCAAATATCGAACTTTTGTGGAACGAGTGGCCAATGTCCTGGATGAAGGGGGCCGGCAGGGCTTGTTTTCCCCTTTCGATTCGATGAAGGTTGCCGCCATGTTTATGGAAGCCAATATGGGAATGATTATGCAGCGTATCCATGACGGGATTTCGGGGGATGTTGAAAAAGACGCACGGCAGATTGCAGACATATTTATGAAGGGATTGAAGAGCAGGGAGCAGTGAGTAAGGAGAATCTGATGCAACTAATTAGAACTATTTTCAAATCACTTAAATGGAACCTGGTTCCGGCTGTTATGTTGGGAGGCCTGCTACTCGGAGGATGCGACAGCGCGGAGCGAGCACAACCCCCACGCCCGGTGCCGGAGGTGGCGGTGATAACGCTCCAGGAACAACGTGTTGTACTGACCACTGAATTGCCGGGACGTACGGCTGCCTTCCGCATGGCGGAGATTCGGCCCCAGGTCAGTGGCCTTATACAGAGGCGTATGTTTAAAGAGGGTTCCGATGTCAAGGCCGGCCAGGCGCTCTATCAAATTGATTCAGCTCCCTTTCGTGCGGTGCTCGACAATGCTGACGCGGCCCTTGGCAGGGCTGAGGCCAGCCTGTACGCGACGCAGTCAAGAGCCAGCCGTTTTGAGAAACTGGTTGCCATTAAGGCGGTCAGCCGGCAGGACTATGACGATGCGGCCGCCGCCCTGAAGCAGACCGAAGCAGACATTGAGTATTGGAAGGCGATGGTAAAAACGGCGCGTATAAACCTGGGATACACCGGGATCAAAGCGACTATTTCTGGACGCATCGGCCTGTCCAGCGTGACAGATGGCGCACTGGTGACAGCGTATCAACCAGTGGCCCTGGCAACCATCCAACAGATGGACCCCATGTACGTTGATGTGTCTCAATCTACGACCGAAGTGCTGCAATTGCGACGCAGCCTGGAGGAAGGCCGTCTGGATCAAGACGGAACAAATCAGAAAAAGGTACGACTCATTCTGGATGACGGCACAGCCTATCCATTGGAGGGGACCTTTCAATTTCGCGATGTCACGGTTGAGCCGACGACTGGATCGGTCATACTTCGGATTGTCTTTCCAAATCCGAAGGGTGTTCTCCTTCCGGGTATGTTCATCCGGGCAGTAGTGGAAGAAGGCGTTAATCCGCGGGCGATTCTGGTTCCTCAACAGGCCGTTTCGCGCAACCCGAAAGGGAATCCCGTGGTACTGATCGTGGATGCCGAGGGCAAAGTCCTGCAGCGAATGCTTACGCTCGATCGGGCCATCGGCAATACATGGCTCATTTCGACGGGTCTGGCACCCGGCGATCGGGTAATCGTCGAGGGGATGCAAAAGGTTAGGCCCGGCGCTTCCGTGAAGGTTGTTGCTTTTGCAACCGGTAGCAAAAAAAATAGCGGTGAACGAACAAAACCGGCCCCGCTGCCTGCAAAATCGAATTAACGGAGGCATTACATGTTATCCAAATTTTTCCTGGATCGTCCGGTGTTCGCGTGGGTCATCGCTATTATTATGATGGCGGGGGGGGGGCTGGCGATCTACAACCTGCCCATATCCCAGTATCCAGCCATGGCCCCGCCATCCATCGCCATCAGTGCCTTCTACCCGGGGGCTTCTGCTGAGACCGTTGAAAACAGCGTGACGCAGATCATCGAGCAGAAGATGACCGGCTTCGACAAGCTGCTGTACATGTCCGCCACCAGCGATTCGGCGGGGGGGTCCCGTCTCGAGCTGACCTTTGCCCCGGGAACCGATCCGGATCTCGCCTGGTCACAGGTGCAGAACAAACTCCAGCTTGCAATGACGAGCCTGCCCGAGACGGTCAAAAGTCAGGGGGTCCAGGTCAGTAAATCAACCAGAAACTATCTGATGGTTGTGGGGCTGATCTCGGAAGACGACAGCCTGGATGGTGATGATTTGAGAGATTATGCCAAATCCAGCCTTGAGAAAATCCTGGCGCGGGTGCCCGGCGTGGGCGAGGTGGCAATCTTTGGTTCCGGGTATGCCATGCGCATCTGGCTCAATCCCGACAAACTGACAAATTACCATCTGACGGTGGAAGAGGTGATCATGGCACTCCGGCTCTATAACGCGGAGGTTTCAGCAGGGCAGTTCGGCGGCGCGCCTGCTGTTCCGGGCCAGCGTTTGAACGCCTCGATTGTTGTTCAAAATATGCTCAAGACCCCTGAGGAGTTTGCAGCCATCCCAATTCGTATCAATCCGGACGGCTCCACCGTGAGGATCAGGGATGTAGGCCGGACGGAATTAGGAACTGAGGTCTACGATATCCAGGCTTTTCACAACGGGAAACCTTCTGCCGGCATAGCCATCCGGCAGGCTGCCGGTGCCAACGCCCTGGATACAGCCGATGCCGTCAGAGCGAAGCTGGCAGAGATGAGCCGGTTTTTCCCCTCGGGGATGAAGGCGGTCTATCCTTTTGACACCACCCCTTTTATCAGGGTAGCTATCAAAGAAGTGGTGAAGACCCTCTTCGAGGCGATCCTCCTGGTATTCCTGGTCATGTGGCTTTTTATGGGAAATATCCGGGCTACCCTGATCCCGACCATCGCAGTGCCGGTGGTAATCCTGGGGACCTTCGCGATGTTGGGACTCTTCGGGTTTTCCATCAATATGCTGACCATGTTTGCCATGGTACTGGCGATCGGTCTGCTGGTGGACGACGCCATTGTGGTGGTGGAGAACGTGGAGAGGATCATGAGCGAGGAAGGGCTTTCACCCCGCCAGGCCACGGCCAAGTCCATGGAACAGATCACCAGTGCCCTGATCGGTATCGGACTGGTGCTTTCGGCGGTGTTCGGCCCCATGGCGTTCTTCCCCGGCTCCACCGGTGTCATCTATCGCCAGTTTTCCGTAACCATCATCGCCTCTATGCTCCTGTCAGTTGCCGTAGCCCTGATCCTGACGCCGGTCCTCTGCGCATCGCTTCTCAAGCCGGTCGTGTCGGGACACGAAGCGGATAATGCTATCCGTTTCCTGCGCCCTTTTTTCAGATGGTTTAACCACATCTTTTTTCGCTTAAGACGCCTGTATGTAAGACTGGTTGAGGATTCCATTTCCAGGAAATCACTCTACCTGATCGTTTTCCTTGTGGTTGTGGCAGCCATGGGATTCCTGTATCTCCGTATGCCCACAGCCTATCTCCCGGATGAAGACCAGGGCATACTGCTCGCCCAAGTGATCATGCCGTCAGGGTCAACGCTGGAGCAGACCGGAGAGGTAACAAAACAGATCGAGACCTATTTCAAGGAGAACGAAAAAGAGGCGGTGGCGTCCTGTATGACCATTTCCGGGATCGGATTTTCCGGAAGGGGGCAGAACAACGGCATGGTGTTTGTCAAACTAAATGACTGGGATCTACGCGATCGGGATGACCTGAAGGCAAAGGCCATTGCGGGAAGGGCCACAATGGCCCTTTCGCATATTCGCAACGCCATGGTGTTTGTTTTCCCGCCGCCGGCTGTTCCCGAACTGGGCATGGCCCAGGGGTTTGACTTTCAGCTGCTGGACCGGGGCGGTCTTGGTCACCAGGCCCTTATGAATGCTCAGTATCAACTTCTTGGAATAACCGCAAAGGATCCCAGGGTAGTCAAACTTCGACCCAACAGTATGGCCGATGTGCCCGAATACCGGATTGATGTGGATTGGGGGAAGGCTGGCGCTTTGGGCATTCCCATTGCCTCCATTCACAGGCTTCTCGCGGTAGCCTTCGGGAGCGTTTATGCCAACGATTTTATTCAGGGTGGCCGGATCAAGCGGGTGTTCGTTCAGGCCGACGCTCCCTACCGCATGTTGCCCAGGGACCTTGAAAAACTGTATGTCCGGAATATGGCGGGGAAGATGGTTCCCTTCTCTTCATTCGCCTCCGGCCGATGGACCTCGGGTTCTCCCCAGCTAAATCGTTTCAATGGATTTCCTTCTATAAACATCTGGGGAGAGCCGGCACCGGGAATGAGTTCGGGAGAGGCCATGCAGGCCATGGAAGATGCGGTTACGAAATTGCCCCGTGGATTCGGTTTTGACTGGACCGGGCTTTCCTATCAAGAGCGGATGTCGAGTTCTCAGGCACCTTTGCTGTACGCGTTTTCCATTTTTGTGATCTTCCTGTGTCTTGCGGCGCTTTACGAAAGCTGGACCATTCCCATTTCAATCCTGCTGGTTCTCCCTCTGGGGGTGATCGGCGGTATCATTGCCTCGAGTACGCGGGGGCTGGCCAATGATGTCTATTTTCAGATCGCTCTTTTGACCACGCTGGGTTTGGCCACCAAGAACGCCATCCTGATCGTTCAGTTCGCCAAGGACGGCCTGGAAAGGGGAATGGGGTTGATCGACGCCACCCTGGAGGGGGCTAAACTACGATTTCGTCCAATCATTATGACCTCTCTGGCCTTTGGTTTCGGTGTCCTGCCCCTTGCCATGAGTACAGGTGCAGGTGCAGGAGCCCAAAATGCTATCGGCACCGGCGTTCTGGGAGGGATGGTGAGCGCCACCGTCCTGGTGGTTATTTTTGCGCCCCTCTTCTATGTGCTGATCGAAAAGATCTTCGGCAAAAAAGGGAGGCGTGAATCAATCGAAACAGGTGGCGCAAATGTATCAGGGGGCAAATAAAATGATCAGAAACCTACTTTTTCTGCTATGGGTAACGATTTTCCTGCTGTCTGGCTGTACGATGGCACCGGAATACATCAGACCCGCATCACCTGTCCCGGCCAATTGGCCTACGGGCGCGGCCTATGGAGAACCCCAGGCTTCGAACGGCGTTTCAGTAGCGCATGAGTTGCATTGGCAAGAGTTCTTCACTGATGAGCGACTTCAAAAGCTCATAGAAGAGGCCTTGAACAGCAACCGTGACCTGCGGCTTGCCGTACTGAATGTGGAAAGAGCCCGAGCCCTGTACGGCATTCAACGAGCTGAACTATTCCCCACGGTCAATGCTGCGGGCAGCGAAAGTAAACAAAGGGTGCCTGCCGATCTTTCAATCACCGGTAAATCGATGACGGCAGAAAAATACGGCGTTAATCTCGGTATCAGTTCATGGGAAATCGATTTCTTCGGCCGTATCCGCAGTCTGAAAGATCGAGCTTTGCAGGAATACCTGGCCACAGAGCAGACCCGCCGCGCCGCGCAGATCTCGCTGGTGTCCGAAATTGCCAGGGTGTACCTAACCCTTGCAGCGGACAGAGAAACCCTTAAACTGGCACGGTCCACTCTTGAAACCCGGCAGGTCGCTTACGCTTTAATTCATCGGAGCTATGACATTGGACTTGCAGCCGAACTGGATCTGCTTCGAGCGCAAACTCAGGTGGAGGCGGCCCGTGGGGATGTCGTCCGCTACACACAACTAACGGCACAGGACCAGAACGCCCTGAACCTCCTGGCCGGTTCTCCGGTGCCGGATGCTCTCATGCCGATGGATCTGAGCAGTGTAACCCATCTGAAAGATATTTCTCAGGGACTGTCCTCCAGCGTGCTTCTGAACAGGCCTGACATTTTACAGGCGGAACATAAACTCAAGGGGGCCTATGCCAATATTGGAGCAGCGAGGGCGGCATTTTTCCCGCGCATTTCCCTGACCACTTCTGTGGGGACCGCAAGTGGCGAGTTGTCCGGTCTTTTCAGCTCCGGTTCGGCTGTCTGGAGCTTTGTGCCGCTGATTACGATACCGATTTTTGATGCCCGCACATGGTCGGCATACGATGTGACCAAAGTTGACAGAAAAATCACCTTGGCCAGTTACGAGAAGGCAATTCAAACAGCTTTCAAGGAAGTGGCTGATACCCTTGCTGTGCGTGGTACGGTGGATCAGCAATTGGCTGCCCATCAATCCCTGGTTGATGCTGTTGCAAAAACCTGTCGTCTCTCAAATGAACGATACGAACAGGGGATTGACAGTTATCTGAACGTCCTTGACGCGCAGCGATCCCTCCATGCGGCGCAGCAGGGGCTCATTCAGCTGCGCCTGACGAAGGTTGTCAGTCAGGTCAGACTTTACGCGGTGCTGGGTGGCGGGAGTGAGTAATCGGAACTCCCCGCAACAAGTTATGGGTGATCTCCAACAGACAAGTTACAGTAAATAAGAATTAAAAAAGGGGACGTTCCAGAACCCCAAAGCTTAAAGAGAGGATGCGGAAATGGAGAAATATGAATACTATGCAGTGGAGAAAAAACCGCCAGTTGCCTGGGTGTATCTCAACCGGCCGGAGAAGAAAAATGCCATGAATCAACCGGCATGGAGAGAATCCATACCGATATTTGATGATCTTGATAAGGACCCGGATATCAGAGTGGTTATCATAAGCGGCAGGGGTTCCTGCTTTACTGCGGGCATCGACCTTATGGGGATGATAGGGGCTGTGCCGGAGATCCTTAACAGCAATCAGAAGGGCGGGACCAAGCGAACCTTACTTCCCAAAATATATGACATGCAGGAGGCCATAACCTGTATCGAGCGATGCAGTAAACCTGTCATTGCCGCTATTCACGGGTACTGTCTGGGTGCCGGCCTTGATATGGCAACGGCGTGCGACATCAGGTTATGTTCGGAAGACGCGACCTTTTCGTTGAGGGAAACCGCTGTCGGTTTCGTACCCGACATGGGTGTGCTGCAACGAATACCGCTGATTGTTGGACAGGGCATCGCCAGAGAACTTGCCTACAGCGCCAAAGATATAAGTGCGGTGCGTGCAAAGGAAATCCTGCTGGTCAACGAGGTTTACAGCGATTACGAAGAGTTAATGAAGAAAGCTGAAGAGATGGCAGTAGAGATTGCCGAAAAATCCCCGCTGGCCGTACAGGCATCGAAGGAAGTGCTGAATTACGGGGTTGGCAAGTCCGTCGATGACGGCCTCAGATATGTTGCCACTATCAGCACGAATGTTGTCCCCTCAGACGACCTGATGGAAGCAGTTACCGCCTTTACCGAGAAGAGAAAGCCCAAATTTACCGGGAAGTAATAACTGAGAGACAGGACAGAGGCCTGTGTGGCTTGTGCAGGAGACTGCCAGGCGCACACAATGTCAGCGTGCGGTACAGGGGGGCGGAGTTAAACCGGGTTGCGGTGAGTTTCAAATTAAAGCTTTCACCGCCAATTCTATCCCCTCGTTCTGTCATCAGTGTTTTCTTTTTAAGGCACTGATGACATTAAATCGGAGCCGGCTATGATTTCCTGTCAGCCAATCCGGTGAGTTCCCTCCATTTGTTATTGGTCAATTCCTGTGCCGCATTGACAGTATCATCGGCTATATACCGGAATCGGCCCTGAGCTTTCATATATTCTCCCACAGCGACTTCTTTTTCCGGATAGACGTTGATTGTATATTTACCGTCTTCTACTTCGTAGATCGGAAAGACCTTTGACTGCGTGGCCATGCGGGAGACCTTGATTGAATCGGCGGAATCGATCTGCCAGCCGGGAGGGCATGGTGACAGCATATGGATAAACTTTGTGCCTTTAATAGAGCGGGCTTTGCTGAACTTCGTATATATATCAGCCGGATAGGCTACCGACGCTGTGGCCATGTAGGGAATGCCATGGCTCAGCATAATCTTTTCAATATCTTTTTTTGGTTCCTCCTTGATCGCTTCACCCGGTGTAGTAGTTGTCCATGCGCCCGCTGGTGTGGCGCCGGAACGCTGTATGCCGGTGTTCATGTATGCTTCGTTGTCATAACAGACATAGAGGATGTCATCATTTCGCTCAGCGGCTCCCGAGAGGGCCTGCAGACCAATGTCAAAAGTGCCGCCATCCCCGGCCCATGCCATGACAACCACATCTTTCTCTCCCCTGACATCAAGGGCGGCGCGAATACCTGATGCCGCGGCCGCGGCCGTTTCAAAGGGGACATGGAGAAGAGGAACCTGTGAGGCCGAATAAGGATAAGAGCCGACAATAATCGACATGCAGCAGGCTGGTATAACGACAACCGTGCGCCGACCCAGGCCTTTTAATGCAAGCTTCAGCGCCAGCGAGGCGCCACATCCCTGGCACGAGAGCACACCGGGCTGCCACAATTCTTCTCCGGTCATCACATCGCGTGGTATTTCTATCATCTTCTGAGTAGTTCTCTCCATAACTCACCTCTTATTGTTTCAAACCCCAGAACAGGGGAGCACCCGCCGGGTCATCGCTGGACAGGGCATGGTTGATAATGCCTTCAATATCTGCCGGTGTGACATCCCGGCCGCCAAGGCCGGCAACAACCGGGTAGATCAGAGGTCTGGTTTGTAAAGGATACAGGGCGGCTTGGATCTCATTGGCAAATACACCTCCGAGACCCGGTGACAGGTTTCTGTCTATTACAACCACCTTCGCGACCTTTCCGAGAACGTTTCGCCACAGCTCAACCGGTGTAGGTCTGAACACACGCAGTTTCATCAACCCGATTTTTTTACCCGCTTCTCTCATCTTGTCCACAGTGATACGAGCAACGGATGTGATTGTTCCCGCGGTAACCACGACAAGTTCCGCGTCATCGATTTGATACTCTTCGGTGACATCATACTCTCTGCCGAAAACATCTTTAAACTCTCTGCATACCTCCGGGTAATAGTTCAGGGCCTCCAGGGATGCTTTATGGACCGTGTATCGATGCTCATAGAAATAATCCGGGGAAATCAGTCCGCCAAACATCCGGGGGTTGTCGATGTCGAGTTTAAAATCTGGCCGATATGGGGGCAGAAACTCATCAACGCGTTCGATGTCCGGCACGTCAACAACCTCGGTGGTATGACTCAGGAAGAACGCGTCATAGGTTAGCATGACAGGCATCAATATTTTTTCAGCCAGCCTGTAAGCCATTATCACGCTGTCCAGTACCTCCTGACTGGACTCGCAATAGATCTGAAGCCAGCCGGTATCCCGCTGAGATATTGAATCGGTCTGATCAGCCCATATATTCCATCCAGCGCTGACAGCCCTGTTAACATTCGTCATTACTATGGGCAGACGGGCGCCGGCAACCCAGTGGAGAACTTCATGCATCAACAGCAGACCGTTGCTGCTTGTGGCCGTGAATGCCCGAACGCCGGCTGAAGACGCGCCTACAAGTGTTGCCATCGCTGAATGTTCGCTTTCCACCTTTATAAATTTCGCGTCCAGTTCACCGCTTGCGCATATCTCAGACAACCTTTCTACAATAGAGGTCTGCGGTGTAATCGGGTAGGCCGAAATAACTTTGACACGACACAGCCGCGCCCCCTCGGCCACAGCGTAATTTCCCTTCAGTAACTGTCTCACTTGTTACCCTCCTCTTCACGTACCATAGTTATGGCGTGCCGCGGACATTCAGCGAAACATATGCCACAGCCTTTGCAGTAATCGTAGTCAAATTCATAACCGAAGTGGCCGTCACCTTTAGGCAGGACAGACATGTCCGGACAGAAAATCAAGCAGTTATCGCACTCGGTACACCGCCCGCAGTGCATGCAGCGGGAGGCTTCCATCTGTGCTTCTTCCTCTGTGAAGGTTTCTCTGTAAGCGTTAAAAGAACTCTTCCGGGTCTTGGCGTCTCCGGTTTTCTGCATGACTCGCGGCGATTTTTCGAAATAGTCATATACTATCTTCTCAGAATCCACGACCAGATGGATGTTCCGCGGAACCGCCGGTTTCCAGTTCATGTATGTTGAAAAACTCAGTGCCGGTCCATTGCCAATGGAGATTTTCTTTACCACATCGCCGAAGTCGGTGCCCCTGTAATCGCAATCAATGGCGATGGCCGCTTTCTTGCCGGAAGCCACAGCGTTGACCACGGTACGTGGGATATCGATGATATCGCCACCCGCAAAGATTTTTCCGTTCCCTTCGGTATTGACCATCATGGTGTCATTCACCGCCACCATATCCTTTTCAGTCCCCGCTATACCTTTCAAATAATCGAGGACAGGCACCTCGCCGATAGCGGTCAGGATACTGTCTGTTTTAACATCGAACAGCGCGCCATCTTTCTTGACCGGTCTTTTGCGGCCACTCTCATCAGCGGGACCGAGTTCCATCTCGCAGCATATCAATTTTCTGATAGAGCCATCATCATTCAGCTCAACCCTCTCAGGAGCGGCGAGAAACCGGAACTCTACACCCTCTTCGCGCGCTTCCATAACCTCCTCGGGATTCGCGGGCATTTCATTTTCCGAACGTCGATAGATAACGGTGACAGAACTGCCCATGCGCAGCGCTGTTCTCGCCACGTCGATCGCGGTATTGCCTCCGCCGATGACCGCCACATTGCTGCCAAATTCAACCTCCTCGCCAAGGGCCACCTTTCTCAACATCTCCAGGCCGCTCATGATCCGGCGACTTTTATCTTCGCCTTCCATGTTGAGCTTTCTATTCCCATGCGCGCCGGTGGCAAGGAAAATATAATCATACCTGCCGCGAAGTTCTTCAAGAGAGATATCTTTCCCTATCGCGGTACCAGGCTTTAACTCAATGCCCATAGTCTTCAATCCCTCAAATTCTGCCGTTATTATCTTGCGGGGCAGGCGGTATTCAGGGATGCCCACACGAAGAACGCCGCCCATTACCTGAAGCTTTTCAAAAATGGCAACTCTGAATCCAAGCAGCCTGCCATAGTACGCGGCTGACATGCCCGCTGGCCCGGAACCAACTACGGCCATATTCTTCCCATTATATTCGGGCAGATCCGGGTGAGGGGCTGACTGGGCGCCACGGTCACCAATAAATCGTTCCAGCGCACTGATGCTGACATGATCATCGAGAGAAACACGATTACAGGCCTCCTCGCAGAATCTGAAACAGACCCTTCCGAGGATAGAGGGGAACGGTTCTTCGCGCTTCAAATGCCAGTAGGCCTTTTCATATTCACCCTGCTGAAGGAGCTTTATCCAGCCTTCAATGTCGTTCCCGGCGGGACACGCGTTCTGACAGGCCGGCATCTTATCCTCGAAGACGGGCTTTATCGTACGCCAGCTTCCCGTCTTATTATGAAGCATCGTTCCCGCGGATATGTTCATCGGTGTGATGTCATGCCACGTTTTAAAATCATAGGGCTTAGATAAATCACTGCGCTTTTTGACAGTCATAACAACAATCCTTTCTATGACCGGTTATTTTCTGACAGTCTGTTCATAGGCTGTGCGGGCGGCCTTTTTGTTGTCCTCTCTCTTAACATGTAAATATTCTTCAATAGCCCGCTCCACAGATTCAATTTTGACCAGACCAGTCGCCTTGGCAAAGGCGCCCAGTATGGAGGTATTAACAATAGGGTTAGAAGGTGACCCCAGCCGGAACTCTCGCGCTATGGATGATGCATCAACCGCATACAATTGATAATCACTGCCGACAAGTCCGTTGAAGCAGTCCGAATTCTGCCTGCAATTGACCACGATTGAACCACCCTTTTTCAAACCCTGCGTGACACCAGCCGTCTCAATCAGAGCGGCATCCAGCACCACCACATGATCAGGTTCATAAATCTGATTTCGCAGGTTGATATGGTTGTTGTCAACACGGCAAAATGCCATGATCGGGGCGCCGCGCCGCTCCACACCGAATGCAGGAAATGCCTGCACATACCTGCCCTCATTGAAAAAGGCGCGGGCCAGAACCTCGGAACCAATCACCGCGCCCTGACCACCACGCCCATGAAATCTTATCTCAACCATCCCTCGCCTCCATAATCGTGTTTGATCACTAACATTGCGTTTTGGAACCGGCGCCTTACCCCCTGCATTTCCCTCGCGATTTCATCGTTTTTACATCTTGAGCATCAGCATCGGCATTATATTTTTCCCGAAATGTACGCTGGACATCCTGCTTTGATATCGTTTCTTAACAGTTGAATTTCCACTAACTCAGTAAAATAGTTTTTGTCAAGTTATTTTTGATATAATCAAAAATAATTTATTCTGCTGAAACACCATTGAGTGTCTCGCTTTGTGTGCGGGGAGTTTTACGGTCCGGTCAAATCTTTTCATGAGAGGTAAGGTGCTATAAATAAACAAGAAATAGCATCCAGAGGATTTGAGATAACAGATGAAGGTGTTGAATGGAAAATTTGATTAAAGTAAAAAAAGTTTGACACCAGACTGGGAAAGAGGGTATCAAACACCCAATAGAAGAAGAATCCGTAAAGGATTAGCAGATAATCTCAGCAAATTGTTTTTTTGTTGCTACATTACCATTCACTCTAATTTGTTAAAGAATATGAAAATTCAAAATGACAGTGATTTACAGAATCTCAACCTCGGACAGAAGATTCGAACTCTTCGCCAACAAAGAAAATTTACATTACAGGTCCTTTCTGAGAGGGCAGGGATCTCCGTACCGTTTCTATCTCAGATCGAGAACAATGGCGCCTTCCCGCCGGTTTCCACATTACTGAAAATATCAAAGGCATTAAGTGTAAATATTGTACACTTCTTCGGGGGCGAACCCACATCCCAGCGTATCGCGTTGGTTCGCAGCGATGAACGATGGAAAACCAGCAGAAGACAAAGCCAGGGTAAGGCCGACGTAAACTACCGATACGAAACATTATCGCACTCGATATCAGGCAAGAGCATGGAGCCCTTCCTGGTTGAGTTTGCACATAAAGCCGAAGAAGACCTGATTTTTTTCACTCATTCGGGTGAAGAGTTCATTTTCATTATGGAAGGAGTGCTGGAGGTGAGGTTTCGAGGCCTTGAATCCAAGCAGGTCGTTGTCATGAATCCAGGTGACAGTCTGTACTTTTACTCCGATATTCCACACGCTATTCGAGCGATTTCTGGTGAGAATGTCACAGCCATTGTGGTAATTCACGATCTGGAGCAAACTACCTGAAAAACAGGGACAGTTGTCTCTGAACAGGTGCGTTTTGATTAAGAGTGAATCTTCTACAGTATTTCTTTCAGCTCCCGTTTGAGAATCTTGCCGGACGGGTTTTTTGGAAGCTTGTCGGTTATCACGATTCTTTTTGGGCATTTGAATCCTGCAAGGCGTTCTTTACTGTAAGTGATCAGTTCCTTCTCTGTAGTCGATGCGTTCTTTTTAGGTACGATCACGGCAACTACCACCTCGATCCATTTAGGGTCGGGCATTCCAATGACTGCCACCTCTTCGACAGCGGGATGCTGGTATAAAACCTCTTCAACTTCCCTCGAGGCCACGTTTTCTCCGCCGGTCTTGATCATATCCTTCTTGCGGTCCACAACGTAAAGGTATCCGTCTTCATCAAATTTGCCGAGATCGCCGCTGTGGAACCAGCCAAACGCAAAGGCCTCTTCGGTCTTTGCCTCATCGTCGAGATAGCCAGTCATGACGTGGCCGGAGCGGTGTATGATCTCTCCGACCTGGCCGAGCGGGACGAAATTTCCTTCATCATCCATCAGCCGTGTCTCTACATTCAGAACAGGTTTTCCTGCAGACCCCGGTTTCAGGAGTTGATCGTCAGGTTTCAGAATAGTTGCGACCGGTCCCATCTCCGTCTGTCCGTAGTAGTTCCAGAGTTTAAGGCCAGGGAAGGTTACCAAGAGTTGCTTGATAACCTCTACCGGCATTATGCTGGCGCCGTACGCGGCTTTCTTGAGGCTGCCGTGATTATAATTTTTGAATTCCGGGTGATTCAGAATCCCGATCCAGACCGTCGGAGGTGCAAACATGTGGGTGATCTGGAATTTTTCGATGGATGTGATCATTTTCAAAGGGTCTGCGCTGTGCATGATGACATTGGTTGCCCCGATGTACAGGTACGGCATGAGAAAACAATGAAGTTGGGCGCAGTGAAAAAGAGGCAGGGCATGCAGACTTACATCGTTTGTCTCATACTGGCCGTCGAAGATACAGCTGTGATACTGCGACATGAGCGCCCTGTGAGAGAGCATGGCTCCCTTGGGTTTTGATTCTGTGCCGCTGGTATATGCGATCTGGACGATATCCTCAGCTTTGACTTCCACCTGCGGTTCATCATACGGCATGGATTCCATTTCCGTTATCAGGTTGAAATACCCGTCAGGCACCATGGAGCCCCCAAGTGGGATGAACCCCCACTTATCCACTGTGGTGAATTTTTCCTGAGACTGTGCGATGATCGGATAAAGCGCATCCTCGACAATGAAGATTTTAGCTCCTGAATGGTTTAGTATATATGCGATCTCATCTGCGTTTAGCATATAGTTGATCGGTACCTGGATAGCTCCGATCTTGGCGAGTCCAAGCATGCTGATGGGATAGTAATGAGAGTTGAATGCATAGACAGCTACGCGGTCTCCCTTTTTGATGCCTTATTTCATCATGAGAAGGGCAAAGCGGCGTGTCTCGCGCTCGAGATCATAAAACGAAAGCTTCACATCACGGAAAATGATAGCGGTTTTATCGCCGTATTTTGTCGCTGCTCTTCTGGCCATATCGCCGATTGTGTCACGGTTGATGATGTTTCCCATAATTCAGATCCTTTTCCTTGGGGCTCAAGCAGTCCCAGCATTTTTATTGACGACGGAGAGCGATTGCTATCATGACAATAAAGAAATGTAAATAAGAAAAAATAGAGAAAAAACAGGGACAGCTGATTCTTTTTGAAGAAGGACATTGGGACTAAAGCAGCTAATGCCAAGACAGGAGATCGCCATACCTTTACCGGCATGAAGATCTCCTGTCGTATGTGCAAGGGAGAACAGGTATCAATGTGAGCATGCTTCCGTAAATCAACATATCCCGATGATGCTAATCGTATCGGAAATTTACTTATTTCTTCAGCAAATTATCGATGTCCGCGTCAGGGAAATAGCCCCGGTATATCTTTTCGAAGGTTACCGTTGGAGTAGTGCAGCAGCCCATATGAACGGGCATGATGATATACTTGTGAGAGTTGGCCCTCTCTTAGATCTGATAGAAGACTGGGGTAATTTTCTATCGGGGGGTGTAGTGAAGGAAGATATGGAGAAGTTGCGTTTGCATGAACGGACAGGCAGACCACTTGGTGACGAGATTTTCATGGAACGTCTGGAAAGGATAGTTGGTAAAATTTTGCGAAGGCAAAAGCCTGGCCCCAAAAAGAAAAGAAGCAATAATTAGGTATACTGTCCCTGGAATTGCCAGGAAAATGATGCCCTTTTGAGGAGACCATTGATCACCGGGCAATGTTACGTATAGCTTCATCCTGAAGTCAAGCTTCCAGCGATTTCGAGGGTTATGCCTTATTACAAACGGGAATGTTGGATATGCTGTGGGACCGTTGGGAAAACAAGTGAAAAACGGAGAAAACAAATCTGATCAACATGTAGAATCGAGAGAGAACGGTCTACTTGACGCAATCAAATCCTGGGCGATAGAAAACAGTATTATCGCCACGCCAACCGGTTCAAAAAAGTCGCTACTTCTGCAAATACATTACGGGATATCTCGCCTCTGACGATACCATGAAGATGAAAATGAACATTCCGATACATTTTGTCGGTGGATGAGATCCGGTCATAGATTCTCCTGCCGCTCCGACCCGCCACCTTGGGATCATTGTTCGCCTGAATGATCAGTGCGGGCATGGACAAGGCGGAAAGCGCCCGATATACTTTTTTCATTAACGCCTTAACTTGGACGATGCTCCGAACGGGGCAACGGTGATAATTGATATGAGGGTTATCAGGGTGATTGATGACAAAATTCCTGCGCATGCGTTTGATGCCCATAATGCGGGAAAAACTATTCCACTGGTCGAGTATTTCTGCAAAACAAGAAGAGAGGCTCTTAAATTTCAGCGGTGCGCTGATAGAAATCACCGCCGCAAATGCTTCCGGATTGGTGAGAGTTTGATGCAGTGCTAACCCTGCGCCGGTTGAGAAACCGGCCACAATGATTTGATCGCAGCAGGTTTTCAGGATGGCGTGCCCACGGGTTACGGACCCCACCCAATCGTCATAGCTGCGATGTGCCAGATCTACTGCGGAAGTTCCATGACCTGCCAGTCTGGGTGCATAGACCGTATACCCCTGGGAATATAGAAAGTCTGCCCATTCACGAACCTCCTCCGGTGCGGCCATAAGACCATGGATCAGGAGCACCCCCCGATTTGTCCTCGCATGATGAAGCAGGTAGGGCTCTCCAATATGACGGTCTTTTGTTTCTCCTGCCAGAAAGTGTTCTTTATAATCCCTTTCAAAAAGGAGGGATTCCTGGTGCATAAGTCGCTTACATTCGGCTGAGACTAACATCGTTATGAAGACCTTTGGCTGAAGTCGGGATGATCGGTTTATTAAAAATCTTTAATGGAATTAGGCTACCTTTTGGAAATAGACGATGTAGATCATCGCATAGTGAAGCCCGCTACCGAACAGAACCATGACATGAAAAAGTTCATGAAAGCTGAAGACTCCGGGAAAAAGTCTCGGTCGTTTTATTGCATAGATTAAACCACCCAGTGTAAAAAACAGTCCACCGGCAAATAACAAAATCCCCGGTACGATGGTCATGGATGGTAACATCAGCTTAATCGGAATAAGCGCTATACAGCCCATGATGAAATAAATAATAAAATAAAGACCTCTAGGTGCCCGCGGAAAAAAGAGTTGAGAGATAAGTCCGAATCCCACAAGTCCCCATTGGATAGCGATCATGGACCAGCGCCAGGAACCATCGAGGTACATATAACAGATAGGTGTAGAAGTACCGGCGATCATGCAAAAGATGGCAAGGCGATCCATTCTTCTCCAGAAGGACAGCTCGTTTTCGCCTTTTTTGAAGACGTGGTAGAGTGAACTCGCTAAAAAAAGAAAGATCAATGAACTCCCATAAATCAAGGCAACAATCAACGCTGAAATCGAATAGCATGCGACTAGCGCTAAAAATGCAGTGCCAACCACTGCCGCAATGACGCCTGCCAGATGTGAATAGACATTAAACGCTTCCTGGATTCTTATGTGCATGACCCTTTCCTTTTATCTGGTATTTTTGGCCTGCCAGCCAAGGGAAGATTGGTTGCCGCACCTGATCAAAAAGATGCCATAACGATCTGCCCACGCCTTTATACCACATATTACTTTAGAATGCTGTCATTTTAAATTTCTCAATAGAAATAATAGCTTGGCGCTGTAAGAGAGTAATACAATGAGTTCTATGAAAATAAGGGGACACTTCCCGTATTTTGCTAAAGTTCTTTAATGAATGATTTCAAACAACTTGAGAGGGGCAAAAGGTTCGGAAAAGAAATTTGTAAATTAATACGGGAAGTGTCCCTAGTTTATGCCGCTTCTTTAAGAGGAGCGATAGCGACAAGTAAATTAGGTGTAATGATATCTACAGGAAATGATCGTAATATTCTCATCAGATACAGCATATACTAATCTATTTGGTTCATTGATCCTTCTTGACCAAAAACCAGACAAATTTTCTTTCAAAGGTTCTGGTTTGCCAATTCCCTCAAATGGTTGACGTTTTGCAGCCTCAATCAATTTATTAATTCTCTTTAATGTTTTTTTATCTTGAGATTGCCAATAAATATAGTCTTCCCAAGCTTCGTCTGTCCAGGCTAACTTTCTACTCATTGATCAACTCTCGTTCTTTTGTTTGATTGTTTTGAAACTGTTGGATGGATTTCATCAAATGATCAGCATTGGCAGGTGTTTTGAGAAGATGAAAGGTTTCCATAAGGCTATTAAATGTATCTAATGACATGACAATAGCATCTTCTGAGTCACGTCTTGAAATCACTGTATAATCTGCATCATCTGTGACTTGATCAAGGATAGACTTCAAATTATTTCTTGCTTCACTAAAATTAATTACTCTCATATTTATCTCCTTACTTGTCTCGTTTATTGTACGAGTATAACCTGATAAAAATAATAAGACAAATGGAAAGTTTATTCATAGCCGATTCTCCCCACAACATTGAGAATAAATCAATTTACCCAAACCAAGGCAATATCGTTTTCGAATTTTATTATCACAGTATCCGCAGTTCCCCTGTGATTTATGATCCTTCAACAATCCTGATTTCTTCTTCTGTCAGTTCGTACAATTCATAAACCAGTCGATCAATTTGACTGTCCGTGGTCTCGATCCGGTGCTGGAGGGCGGTTTTTGTCTGGGGTTCCCTGGCGTCGGCCAGTTGTTTGCTGAGATCGAGCATACGCAGGCAAAGCCGTCAGTCTCTGACCACGCTCAAAGGACGTGGATTTCTAGAACGAATTAAATAAATCCGTCCCCTTTTCCGCAGCCTCTTGACATACCTTATATGGTATAGTACATTATTGATATGTGGGAGATATACGAACATCGTTCTTTGGTCAGAAAGCTTCCAAAGCTCCCCTTGGAAGTCCTGAAGAGGTATGAGAAGTGGAAGGATATTGTGGGGATCTCAGGCCCGGAAGTCCTGAGGTTAATTAAGGGATTTCACGATGAATCCCTCAGAGGCAAATGGCACGGCAATAGATCTTCACGGCTTGGTCTGCAATACCGACTGATTTACAGAATTGAGAAGAAGAAACTGTACGTTCAGGAGATCGACGTCACCCCTCACGACCACAGGAGGAAATAGTATGAAGGATTATAGAAAAGCAAAACAGACCGTCGAGGTCTCCGTTGGTGAATCGGTCAGAATTATGCGAGAGCTTCAGGAGTTCAGCCAAACCGAACTGGCAAGACTTACCGGTATTCCTCAGTCGACCATTTCCGGAATCGAGAATGACAGAATCCACATTGGGGTTGAAAGGGCAAAGGTTCTCGCACGAGCCCTCAAGTGCCACCCCGCCGTGCTTGTCTTCCCCGGTTGGGACATCAAAGAGGCGGCAGCAGCCTAAAAATAGTGACAGCGACTATTTTTTAGGAGGGTCCAATCCCGCAATTAAGGTTTTGCTTCCCAGGGGACGACCCAGAAGTCGTTAAGTATAAATACGGGATATCCCTGGTTTCTCTGGTTTCTCTTGGGGGAGAAGGTGGCATCATCGTCAACCGGCTCAAGCTAGAGTTCGATTGCCTCACGAATGTTTTTGAGGGCCTCATCTTTGGAGCCACGCTCGCTGATGCATCCGCTCGAATCCTTCTATTGGTGGGCTTTTTCAAGGTGCTGAGAGATGAGTACCTTGATCAAGGACTGGCGGGGGACGCCGAGCCTTTTGGCTTCCCTGTCCAAAGAATGAATCATCCAGAGGGGAAAGTCTACATTGACCCGCTTCTGCTCCTGCGCCGGACGGCGTGCCTTCGACAGGTCCAAATACTTTGTGATCTCTTCTCCTGAATCAAATTCTTTGTCGAACTCTTTAGCCTTCATAAAGCTCAATCTCCTCTTTTCGGGATCGACGAACCGAGATAATTCGAATGTGTTCGTCTCGCCGGGTAATGATTCCCGACCAGTGCTTGCCAACGATTTTGCCGATGACCACGCAACGCGGTTCATCGGTGGTATGAGCGGGGATTTCGATCAGGTCCGGGTCATCCCAAAGGGAGTGTGCCTCAGTGAAGTCGATCCCGTGCTTTTGCTTGTTTGAATCACTTTTTTTCTGGTCGAATTCAAATTTCATGGTATGAATACTATACCTATCAGGCATAGTTTGTCAACTATGGGTTTTGAACACTATGGGTTTTGAACACCGGAATTTATTTCTATGCTGTTTTCCCTGCACCATTCTTTAAGTGCCACTTTCTGCCGTTCTTTTTCAAATTTGTACCAATCTTCAAGGGCACCCTTCCTTTCCAGTAGACCTTTAAATCTTGAATATGCACCCATGTGACGAAAGATTGAATAAACTTTTTCAAGTTCATCGGGTAAATATGTTGATGTGAATTCATGGACTATAGTTTTTCCAAGAGCAAGTTCATTTTTATGCGGGATTTCTATATATTTCTCTGGCTCGTCAATGTCTTCCGGAAGTTCATCCGAATCACCAATTTCCGAAGTATAGAATATTTGCCCCGTCTCTTTGCATAGATAGGCGTTATGCGTGAACATTTGGTCCATATTGACGAATAAGAACGCATCTTCGATATCACTTAATGAAATTATCATGAATGCCAAATCCCCCCATAAATTCAATGATAAAAATTTGACCGTTCGCAGTAACAGCTGAATGTCTAACGGGTTGAAGTCCCGTCCGGGGAGTTATCCGTTCGCCCCGGTAGTTCAAGGAAGCGGCGTTTTGGTAACAAGGGGTCGTGAGTTTCCAATTGGCAAAGCAGCAGGCCGTAACGAAAGTGAACCTACAAGTAGCCTCGTTAAACTGAAGTGGAGATGCCGACCCAGTGGACACATGGGGAAGGCCGAAGACACGGACTTGGAGAACGGAAGCGGTTCGTGAGATCTTCCGGGGTAGAAGGTATGGCATGTTGTGGAAGATATTCAACCCAGTGCTGGAGACCCGATATGGTGATTGAGAGGGATGACAACTGGCGCGTATAAGGAGACGAAATCGTGGCGGGCTGTATCGGGAGTCGGAGGGGGTCATAGTACCGTTTGAGGGCATGGGACAACAAAACCCTGCCCGAGGTAAGGGACCCTACTTTGTTCATGCAACCGAAACGTAGAGGGTGATGAAGATTGCCGAATGGCTATTCACTTTGTAATATCACCAGGACACGATGGAGGAAGCTCTATTGTCAGGCCAAGTAGGAAACGCTGATACTCGGCGGGTTTCCTCAACCCACTTAATACCGGGGTACAGCGAGTGCTATGCATGCCTTGCGATGAAGAACATCGGAAAGCCGTGTGCGGGAAAACCGCACGCACGGTTTGATGAGGGAGGGCTGGTCAGCGCTGCCATGGAATGGCTATTTAGGCACCGCCAGATGAAAAGGGCGGAAACAGATAAGCCGAACCTAAAGCTTCAGAGACCTGCTCTCTACTCTACCCCCCCCGTTTTTTCTTTTGTCAATTCGTATAATTCATAAACCAAGAGGTCAATTTGCCGGTCTCGGTTTCAACCCACGCCCCCGTACGGGGGGGGCGACATGAGTCAAGCGTAGATTTGATAACCTCTATTACAAAATTCACGTACAAACACTGCGGAGAGGATCTATTCGTTGACATCCACCCCCTGAAGGAATATCGACGCGGGAGCGTCCGATCCGAACAGTTTCTTATTCCGATGATTTTCCCATCGCGCAAAGCGGTTCTTGAGCCTGCTGTCCACGGCGGGTCCGAATGACTGGATAGGGCTGCCTTTCTTCTCGTAATTTGAGCGCCAAACGGCAAACCTTCCGTCTACAATTTTAGAAAACAGGATTGCATAGTGCCAGAAGTCTGTATTCTCGTCTGTCTGGCACATCTTCTCGAACCAATACTGAGCCCAAACATTGCGCTCGTAAGCGTATTTCGCCGCCTTTTGCGCGTCTCCTATTAGACCGGCACTGAATTCATATCTTTTGAGAATTTCGTCATTGAATTCGCTTTGATCGGAAAATCCGGCGACCATTATGCCGCAGGAGACTATTGCAGGCTCATCCTTGCGCAATTTTGCCGTGATATATGCTGTGAGCAATTCCTGCTGGCCGCACAATAGGGCAGCGAGCACCTCGAGCGATAAATCGTGGTCGCAACCCGCCCGGTCTAGGCGGGCAAAACGCAGGTTATCCAGTACAGGACTGCGGACGCCAGCCCAGGTGGCCATCGCATCAAGTTGGACACCGGCCCTGCCGAAGGTGAACCGCACCAGCGGCTTGCTATCCTTGACTCGGCGGAACAGCTCTTCGGCCTTATCGGGCATTTTGCTCCCAAGAGCGTGTGCCAGCAAAAGGATGAGGTTGTGGAGGGCTGGCAGCTTGGCCTCGGTAATGCTCATAAACAGCCCATGCCAGCGATCGGAAAGCTCTTCAGCTGTTGCAACCACTGTTGCGAATTCTTTAAGACTTATATGATCGAGGATGATGCGGGCCTTCGCTTGCGTAAGATTGGCCTTGAATTCAAGGAATGCACTATAGTTGCGTCTCTGACGTTGCTCGAAAGCTTCGCTGCTTTCCGACAGCCGCTGCATTGCCTCCTTGATGTCCTTGGGTTCCGATGACCGTTCACTCACACTGAACATGCTGGGTTCGTAAAGATCGGATGGATGGACTTGAATCTCAATATCCGGTGCGACGAAATCATCGTTCAGACCGGCGGCTTGATTGATCGATGCATCGATACGGCGCGCGATTTCAAGTACTGCACCTGCATCAAGCATTGCCGCTGCCCGGCCATACAGACGCGCAGAAATGCGGTCGAGTGCTTCGTCATGGGCTATCAATCCCTTTACTGCGGCTTCCAAAAGTGCCAACGAACCGTACCAGACTTCAAACCCGTTTTCCGTTTCGGTATCCGTGGCTTTCCAGTCGCTTTCGGCGACCAAGCATAGCAATTCTTCGTCACTGCTTTGCGCTATGACACGCAGGGCTTGCGCCCGCACGCGTTCCGATTCCGACCGAAAGAGCGCTGCAAGGTGGGTGCGGGCATCCGTCGATAGCTGCGCAGAGGCACATTTGGTAAGTCTGAGCAGCAAATACTGCTTACGTTCATTATCCTCACTCCAGGCTGTTCCAAGCAGGCTCTCAAATTCCTTCTCACCGAGTAGCTTTGCTAAGTAGATTAGATCGAGCAGGATGTTTTCATCCGCTTCATTCGATAATAGAATTTCGGCCTGCTCCCGGGCGGTTAAGAATGGGAAAGCCAGAAGCAGTTGGTATTGGGAGACAATCCACGTATCCTTATTCGACAAGCCGTTTGCCGTATCGATGGTCTTCGCCTCATCCCGCTTTTTGATGAGTTCCCGTGCCTCTTTAATAGTAAGTAGAGCATTGTGCTGACGGAGTTCGAGCAATCCCTGGCGTAGAGGAAAACCTGCACGGTTTAGAACATCCGCTGCAAATTCCCTGTGCTTTGCGACTGCGACTTCCGGCTTAAACCGGGCCATACCGGGACGTGCCATGTTAAAGAAATAGTCTTCGGAGGCCTGGCCCATACTCTGCCGCAGCTTGCTGACATCGATCGCCGCGTATTGCTCTGCGGTTCGCGTTACATTGTCCGGTTTTTCAGATACGGGGTCGCAAGGGTCTGTCGCACAGTATTTATCAATAAGACGCCAGCCTTCAAAAGGGGGCCAGTCTTTGGTGAGGTCCCCTACCAAAGACTGTGCTTCTTTGTCATCCTCGGAGTGGCCCGTTGCACGCAGGATATTCACAAGCGTCCATTTTCCTGTCGTCGACACGTCTGTATCGCGTAGCGGGGCACTCACCTCAAGCAAGGCCGCACGGGTCTGTGACCAGTCAGTCCGGTTCAGACTCACAAGATGTATGAACTCCTTGTACGGTGCGGCATGATCAGAATTCAGCGCGAACGAAAAACTCCAGTTTAGAAGACTTTTTGCAAACGGTGCCAGAGATTTCCCGGCCAGCAGAAACAGGGCAAGGCGTGACAGTCTGCTCAAATCGCCCTCTACTTTCGGCAAATTTTCCAAAATCGCCCGTTCATTTGCCGACAGGGCCTGAATTTTGTCTTTGATTTTTTCACTGTTCTTCTCGCGTTCTTCCTGCACTTTCTCGTTCGAATCGCGCGCGGGATGTGAAAAGGTGCCCCGCTCCGGAGATAGCGAATAGACGGAGAGCCACAAATGTACAGTATCGGCCATCTTCCGCCATGCCTGACCGTTGCTGCCAGCTATGATGAGCGCTTCCTGTATCCAGTCGAAGTTGGGCTGGTGACTCCCCGTAAGGCTGAGCCCACATGCGGCATCCATAAAGCCTTGCGGCCGGCTTTTCGCCAAGCCAGCAAAGGCAAAGAATTTAGCTTGGTCAGGGTTCTGGAGCGCTGCAAATCCCTTTACGAGAGAGGCGGCAATATCCTGCTCGTAGAACTCGTCAGCCGCGGTCACTGTCAATGCCGCTAGGATGACGTCTGCCGTGTCATCCAGTGCTGCGATCGGTTCAAGGATTGCGTCTATCTCGGCATCAAGATTGCGGTCGTTCCTTTGCACGGTGCGTAGCCGGTCGATCACAGAAAAGCCCAGCGCCAGCGTGAGTCCATCATCCTTCAGGGAATAGCGTGTCGGATCACCATCGACCGCTTGGTAGAAACGCCCGTCCGCGACCGCTCCCATGTCGTCCTCAAAAATATTGAGGTCGTACTGCTTCTTCGCCTTGACCCGGGACATGATCTCCTGAGCATGCTTCTGCAACTGGCGTGCAAACTCCTGCACCGGTTGCGGCAGGGGAGCATCCCGCTCGCTCATCCGTATATGTTCGAAGAGAAGGCGACTGACGCTGAGCTCTTCGAAATTGGTGACATCAGCCTTGTCCATAAGCTCAAGCGCAATGCCCAGAAGGCGCGGGTTGCGAAGCGATATCGCTACTGCGGGATGCAGGTCCGAAGCCTTTATGCCATGTCCGGTCAGGATTTCGTCGCGTTCAGGTTCTGTCCATTCCGGAACGGAAATTTCAGTGAAACGCACAGAAAGGCGGCCTTTTATACGGCCCCGGAAGTACGGCGTGCGCGCGGTAACGATAAGACGGCCGCCAAGCTGGTTCAGATCATCACCTATAATCTCGATGATCCGCGCCCAGTCGAATTTAGGCCGTTGGTTGACACCATCGATGATGACGATGAGCCGGGGACTATCCGTTGCCGGACGGCTCCGCCACTGCCCCAGCCTTCTGCGCCACCGCTCTATGGTGGTTGCAGTTACCACATCCCCGGTTTGTTTGATAAGTTTGGCGATAAGGAGATCAACGACATTGTTCTGCCCGGCCGTCTCGGCGAAATCGTCCGGGCTCATGAAGACCATCAATGGCTTATGCGCCAGGATAAGCCAGCTTTGCACGACGATCCAGGATTTTCCGTGACCCTCACCTCCGAGGATGCAAACTACCGTCTCGTCCGGGGTGGCGGTGAGATAGGGGTGTAGTTTGTCGGTCAGAGTTGTGCGTTGCCGGACATTCGCCGTATCCGTGTCACCGGGTGACAGTGGTTGCCCAAATTTCGTTTTCGCCCGTCCCCTGCTGGAGAATGCGTCATTCAGCCAGTCAGTGTTCGCTCTTTGCGCGAGAGTCCATCCTACTGCGGGTTCATTGCACTGTGCCCGTATCCGGTCGGCATGAGGAGCGAAGTCCTGGGAACTTCTGACGGCTTCGAGGGCTGCTAATGCTTTCCGAAGCGTCTCATCGTTACTGATATTGCTCTTTAGGAATTCTTGCACCCGAGTTTCACCCATCGCCAAGGCAACCGCGAAAGGGGGCAGGCCTGTTTCAGACCAGTCGAGGATCATAACAAAAATTCCGTTCTTACTTCCGAGTAGGCGCGCATCATCTGCGAGTTGGCTCCCAATCTGGGAAGTCGCGCCAAGAACCCAAATGTCAGTTTCAGTGCCATGTATCGAAAGCTCTGCGATTTTTGAAAGAACTTCATTCCTGGGCACCGTGCCATCATAACGCTTGCCTTCGAAGCAAATAGTATCTCCTTCGTAGGCTGGCATGCCGTCGACTCCGAACTGCGATCCGCTACGTGCAAGTCTGAAAGGCACCCCGGTAATCTCACGAAGTGTCGCCCCTATAAGTCCCTCGAAGCCCTTCTCTCCTGTAGCTGGTAGAGACAGGAGGGCAGACTTGAGGTGTTCAACATTCCGACAAAGTAACTGATTCATCTGCTAAGTATTCCGTTTGACGTCATTGTTTCTTGAATAGTTTTGTCGCCGTTATTCGTGATGCAGGTAATCCTTCTGCCAAGAGGTGCCACATAATGCCGAGTTGACAGGCAAATTTGCCTTGCTCCATCATCTTCAATATTGTCAGCATTTTTATCAAACAAAAGCATCACATGTCAACGCCTGAAAATACCGACTAAAAGAAGGGAACTGCGGATCGGTATTTAGGAGAAATGCCAGAACTGGCGTTTCTCCTAAATGAGTTCCTTGTGATTTATGACTCTTCGACGATCCTGATTTCTTCTTCTGTCAGTTCGTACAATTTATAAACCAGTCGATCAATTTGCCGGTCTGTTGTTTCGATCTGGCGCTGGAGGATGGTTTTTGTCTGGGGTTCCCTGGCGTCGGCCAGTTGTTTGTTGAGATCGAGCATTTGCGGGCAAAGCCGTCAGTCTCTGACCACGCCAATAGGACGTAGATTTCTAGAACGAATCAAATAAATCCGTCCCCTTTTCCTTTAAGTATTCTGTTCCTGGAATTCGCCACACAAATCCAAATAATACTTCTGTATCCAATACGCATAATGATAGATGCTGATTTTCAAGCCAACAAAATCATCAAAATATTCCTTGGCTCGTTCTTTATCACCCAGGAAAAGGGCATATCTGGCTATACGCACAATATACTCGTTTGAGGCCGGGTGTTGCCGGAATTTTTCAAAATCTCTGCAGGCATTGTCCAAGTGCTCCAGCATATTCTTTCGTAAGTAATCTATGGTAGCTATATCTCGGATCGCTTGAATTACTCCCATACATTCATCGGCAACATTCAAATCCGCCTCAATGGCCAGCAGTGGATTCCCGTGTTGAAGTTGTATGTCCTTGATGTTGCGTAAATGTTCAAAAATAGCTTCATAAAAGTCTATCAAATTTATTTGTGGTTCATCTTCTCTCTGAATCCTACGTAAAAATGCTTTTTCTTTTTCCCAAAAACAACGTTCATAAACGCAATAATCCGGCAATTCAAGAAGATACCGGTCTATATCATCGTTGGACTTTCCCATGTAATCTATCAGTTGTGAAAATAGGTCTGCAAACGGCCCTAAATTGTTCGTTTTTGCAAGATCACGCAAAAGGTTAAATACTTCTTTAAGCACAAAGTGACGACCAGGAAACTCTAATTTGAGATATTCCGGCAAATAATGTCTCACCCAAAACAGTTTTTCGTCCCATCCGTATCCACTATTCCATCTAATCCTGAGCTCGCTAATTTCAAACACAAGCTGTTCTTGGACAGAAATATTCGGCAAAATTTCAATTCTTCCCTGGGTCAATGCATCTAACATAAGCATTTTATTTTTTATCTGCCTCGCATATTCAAGCTTATAATTGTTGAATCGGAGCAGATCATCAATGTTATTTTTGTCGATAAGGTTGAAATATATGTCCAAAAATGAAACAGCATTTTTGGTATCACCATTAAGCAGATAAGTGTCTATGAGGTTTGGGTAAGCAATATGGATGAGATGTTTTTCTCTGAAAAGGAGGGCAAGTTCTGCTGATTTGCGGTAATAGTGATAAGTATTGGTAGTATTTCCGAGTAGTTTCTCCATACGTCCAAGATTATTATAAATCCTTGACAATTGTATATCTTTGACATTGTCGTGTTCACCCACTGCTGACAATAAATTCTGCCTCGCTTCTTCAAATTCGCCTGCTCTTTCATCAAACAAAGACTGCAAATAAAGAATTTCATAGTATCTATTTTGATCAATTTTTTGCTTCGCTCGCTCAAAAATAGATTTCGCTTTATTTGTATCTCCGAGCAGAAAAAGCGCAAGAACCTGATTCAATCTGATATTATTTTCCTCTTTTTCGAAGAGGGGAAAACTCAAAAGCTCGGAATACATTTCGTAGGCATCCCTTAATCTCGGTTGTTCTTGCGTCATGAGCTTTCTGGCCCAAAGTAAATTCCATTTTATTCTGCCTGGTATGCTTCTTAGATAAAAAGGCTTTCGGGAGAATCGTTTTTCAATTTCCGTATATCTGCCTTCCCTGACAAGATCTGATAGATGAGAAATCACTAAAGTTTCGGGAAAGATCGGTATTGTCGCAGCATAGTAAGCGACAAAAATATAAATCACCAATAAAGCAAGGAGAATAGATGCTATCCATCCCGAGAAGAAACCTGAGAAATAAAATGTTAAAATTATACAGAATAAAAATACCGAAAGTAAAATGTAGTTCCGGTGTCTTTTGCTCCGCCAGAGAGGTGCGAGCAAAGCTACAAGCAAAGTTGCAAGCAGAGAAAAAGCTGTTCCTAATAATAATTTGAGTAGTTCACTCATTTTTCCACGCTTTCATCCACAATGGCAATCTCCTCGGTTGTTAAACCATACAGTTTATACACCAATCGGTCAATTTGCCTGTCTGTGGTTTCAATCTGGCGCTGGAGGACGGTTTTTGTCCGGGGCTCCCTGGCTTCGGCCAGTTGTTTGTTGAGATCGAGCATTTGTTGGACGAGTTCGACCATACGATAGTGTTGGGCCTTCTCGGCGGGATCATTAAAATCTATTGTCCTGAATGGTAATTCCCTCGTCTGCTTTAATACGATCTTAGGGAAATCGTCCCTTCGCCCTACACTGTGAATTGCCAAGAAGTACCATGAAAGAAGTTTGCTGTTTATGATCCCTAAGGGGTAAAGAATGTTGTATGATTCGTCTGTTAACAAAAGACTTTGCATAGATTTATTTGTAATGAAATCCTCATTGGTATACACCGCCTGAAGTTGGAATTGTCGACTTATCATTTCACGCAAGAGTAATCGAGACCCGTTGAAATATTTATACGGTTTGAATTCAGCAAGAGTTTCATCATATTGGATGAACACCCTTTCGCCCTTCTCCATTCGGTAACGTCTTACCGTTCCTTTAAAAGCTAAGTAAGAATGGATCTTCGGGTTTTCGGGAGTAGTGTGAAAAGGGGTTACTCCCCGCTGAATATCCATAGCATCTGACAGTGTTCCCCCAATTCTATCAATCCTGTTGATGATATCCTGCTCAGTATCGGATAGGGTAATGAGAAATTCATTTCGATCTTTCTTAATCCACTTGGCAGCATTAGCGTTTTTCGAGTAGTTTGCAAATTCATCTAAAGAATGGATTTTATGCCGAGGGGGAAAAACAACAAGATTTACAGGTGTCTTTTCCATACCTGCCAATGCACTATCTTTTTCAGCCCTTTCGGCAATAACAATCACAGTGTCTATATAAGCACTGAACACATCATGGGGCATGGATGCAAATGTTACTGGTTTGAATCGAAGTGAGAAAAATTCTCGGAAGGGTTTCATTGACGGAGCGGATACCCAAGCAGACTGGACGATCATTCCGAAAAGACCAGCATTATTTAGTAGAGAAGATGCCTTTTCCATAAAAAGCATAAAACTATCATCCGTTGACGGGCAAGCTTGAAAATGACAGCGGTAGTAAAGTTGTTGCCCTTTATCTACTAAAGCCCCATAAGGCGGATTTCCAATCACCGCATCGAATCCCCCTGCCCCCATGATTTCGGAAAATTCGGTTTCCCAGTCAAAGATATTTATGCGGTACATCTCTTCCTCGTCAAAAATGCCGATCTGTTGTCCCTCGTAAAAGTCGGGGCCGATAAGAGAGTTGCCGCATTTGATGTTGCTTCCAAGATCGGGCAGGGCGCGTTCCTGGAAGAGTTCGAGTGTCTTTCCGATTGTTTCAGAGCTTTCGTCCTCCAGCACCTTGAGAAGCAGTGAAAGTTTGGTCACTTCCACGGCTTGGGCGTCGATGTCCACGCCGTAGATATTGTTGATAAGTATACGCTTCCGTTCGTCAGTCGTAAGTCGCCAGTCACCTCCAGGCCCCTGATAGAGGCAGGGCTTACGCCCTTTGGCCCATTTCTCCGGGTCATCGGTTATGTATTGATCCCGATGCCAGTCGAGGAGGTATTGATAAGCGCCGATCAAAAAAGAGCCCGAACCGCAGGCCGGGTCCAGAATTTTCAGTTTGCTCACAGTCCCGCGTGGTCCCGGCTTCTTGTCCTCAACCAGTTTGCCGACGGTCTGTTTTACGATGTAATCCACTATGTATGTTGGTGTGTAATAGACGCCGCCCGCCTTTTTTACCTCCGGCTTTTCCTCGACAACAGCACGGTGACCCGGCGTCAAGCGAATTACTTTTCCCAGAAATTGCTCATAAACCTGCCCCAGAATGTCGGCGGGTAGTACGGAAAATTCGTAGGGGCTGTCAGGGTAATAGAGATTCGTAAAAATATCCTTGAGGGTTTTGTCGTCAATTGCGATATCAAGCGTAAGGTCGTCAGGGGAAGAGGTGCGATCCTTTTCCTCTCTGAAGTGGAAAAGGCCGGAGTTATAACGATCGTCGGCGTCCTGGAAGAGCTGGCATAGTCGCTGATATGCCTGTGTGCCGTTTCTCAAGGACATGAGCCGTCCGTATGGTTCGATGCCTCGGTCTTCACAGATGCGGAGAAAGATTATACGATCGATGGTGCGCTGTACGGCAAAATTCAGTTCGCGTATTGTCAGGCCGGGATTCCGCAGGGCAATGTTTCTGGCGAGTGTTTCCCGCCAGCGTTCAATCTCTTCGAGAAAGGCGGTGTCAACCTCGGCGGTGCCACGTTTTGCTCTGCTGGATTCGACATACCTGTCAAAAGAACCTTTGAGGACCGCTTCGCGGGAGAAGATCGAGGCGATTTCATCCCAGCGGTCAGGATATTCGTTATACGTGAAGTAAAGGGTGCGTGCAGTGGAAGGCTTGTCGGTCTTGACCGGTTTGATCCGGCAGTCATATACGGCAAGTTCCTCAAAATCCGTGAGAATACTGAGCGGCAGTTTGGCGGACCATGCGTAACGACGGAGCTGGTAGGCCGGGTGGATATCCTCTTTAATGTTGACCGATGGCTTTTTGGCTTCGAGAAAGAATTTGCGTGTCCCGCCGATGCGGAAGCAGTAGTCGGGGGCCTTTACGGCGCTGCCTATTTTGATGGTATCTTCGTGAATTACATCCTTGTAGGCCTCTGCATAACCCTGTTTGTTATAAACATCCCACCCGAGGGCATTGAAGAAGGGGTTGATAAATTCCTGTCGAACCTGGGCCTCATTGTACCGGCCTGACCGATAGGTATCAAGATTGCGGTCAAAACGTTCAATGAGTTCATGTATTTCATCGGGAGCTGACATTGTTACCTACCTTGGTTGATTCCGGTCAGGCCTTCAACAAGCCGCAATTTTATAAATTGAAGTAGCTATTTATTAATACGTAGCAGTGTAGCAAGCTTTGTTAAGATCTCTAAAGTAATTGACTCAGGGATTTTATCAAAAAACTCGACATTCCTTGTTTTCCAGTCAAGACTTTTAACCTGATCGGATAAGATTGCCCCGGTTACCTTAAAACCTTTTGGGAGAATAACTTCAAAGGGATAACCTTTAACCCGGGTTGATATCGGGCTGAATAAGGCAAGGCCGACTTTGGCATTATAGGGATATGGCGATAAAACAAAGGCAGGGCGTCTTCCAGCCTGTTCATGGCCGGCCTTGTGGATTCATATTTATTCATACCACATCGCCTCTGTCTGGAATATAATTATCCGTCATTACCAGATCTCTTTTCCTGTGGGTGCTCCGGTATCAAATTCGCTATGTAAATTAGTTTCTGAGACGCCTTCCAGAAGCTCCTGCAGATCCGCGACCCCTCTTGCCTTCATGAGGTCCTTCCAGAACGGCTTGTACAGGAAACTTTCCTTACCCAGCCCGCAAAGCCACTGTTTGTAAAAGGCGAAAGTACACGCCCACACACCCGTTTTGGGCTTCACCAGCGGCTCGAATGGACCTGTATCAGGCGCGTCGTAGAATCCTATGAGGGGAGTTTTCAGTCCGATCTTTTCAATCAGGTTTGTTGGATCGGGTTGCAAATCTTTCTCCTCCCTGTATCTATCTCGGGGTCAGTCCGGATCAGCTTCTTCACCCGCGGGAAATTCCAGGAGCGGAACGGGCTGAATGGCGTTCCCCGCAATTCCCTTGACCGAGCTGTACATATAGGTTGTGTTCAAAAGCACTTTTTCTATCTGTTTTTCTCTCTTTTTCCAGATGCTGTTCATGGCTCTCTTTTCTGATTCCAGGTCCGTATGCATTTGCGTGAAGCCTTCCACAATGGCCTCAACCTGAAGCCGGAATTCATTGCCCGTCAGATAGTCATAGAGCATTCCCATTTTGTCGCCCTTATTTTCCTGGATTGCTACCGCATTACTTAATCTGACTACGGAATCTCTGAGAATGACGCACAGGCTCTTGAATTCCTCGAATGTGCATACCCATATTCCGTCTTTCAGCCCCATTCGCTCCATGTCGGCCGGCATAGATTCGGTGACCAGCACGCCTATATCGGCGCTTTTTTCTCGAATATCGTTTTTAAACTTTTCGATCCAGCCGGGCTGAAATCCTTTTGTTCGTTTGCTTTCGTAGTAGATCGTTCCGCAATTCTGCCTTGTTCTTGTATTGACGATTTGCATGCAGTCTGCGCCTCTTGCCCCCTTTTTTATTTCTTCAATTGTATCTAAGGGGAAATTACTGCTGAGCCACTCCTCGATTGCCAACTCCTGCACCTCGCCCTGCAACTGTGTTGAGCCCTGCTCAGCTTTTCTTTGCGCCTCTTTCAACTGCTCATTCAGTTGCTCAATGACCTTTTCTTTTTCGGACAACTTCAATTGAGATCGTTGCTCTTCATTTTTGCGGATTTTTTCTTTTTCTTCGCCGATTATTTCACTGAGTTTTTTTTCTGATTCAGCTTCGATTGAGTCTTTCAGCTCACTTTTTTCTCTCTTTAACCTCTCGATTTCTGATTTTGCCTTGTTGTATTCCTTTAACTGCCCGGATTTCTGATCAAGCTCTTCCCGCAGGGCTCGGATACGCTCTGATTGCTCTTCCTCCATTAGGGCCCTTATCTCGATCTGCAAACGTTTTTTTTCTTCCTTCAGACCTGCCTTGATCGCGTCGGTTACTGCCTCATCGTGCTTTTTCTTTTCACCTTCGAGCTTCTCCCGCTCTTCATTAAGCGAATCCAGTTTACTCTGGTATTTATTCTTCTCCTCGGTCAACTTGGCGCTATACTTTTTTTTCAGCTCATCATCAACCTGATGATACAAAAGATCATTCACGTCAATTTTATGACCGCAATTGGGACATTCGATTTTATTTGTCTGATGATCCATCGCTATCTCCCTATTTCTGATACGCGACATCCAACTGCCGTCAGATCGCCTCGATTGTTGAAGGGGGCTTTGATGCTATGTTGTATGTAACGCTGACAACACCCGGAACCTTTCGTATAATATCATCGGCGAGCTTTTCAAGGATTTCAAATGGAAGCCTCGTTGGTGTTGCCGTTCGCGCGTCGACGCTGTCCCAGCAGCGCACCTCAATCTGCTGGCCGAAGTCACGCTTTCCGTCACGCATGCCGGTCACGCGGTCTTCATGAAGGATGGCCATGTACTGAAAGGCGTTGGTGTCGTTGAGCAGTAGCTCGACAATCGCGTTCGCCTTTCTTACCGTTTCGATGCGCTCCGGGGTTACCGCTCCTATCACGCGAGCCGCGAGGGCCGGCCCGGGGAAGGGGATACGATCGAACAGTTCAGCCGGAAGTCCCAGGGCCTCGCCAACCTTCCTGACGCCGTCCTTGCGAAGCTGAATAAGCGGTTCGATGATGTGGTAGCCGAAAGTCTCCTGCGGGTCAATCCCGAGTTGTTCGAATACATTGTGCTGCCTTTTTATACCCGCGACGGTCTCGTCGATGTCGGTCAGGATAGTTCCCTGGAGGAGGTGTTTAGCCTTGCTTTCTCTGACGATTCGCCCGAAAACATCCTTATAAAAGGTCTGAGTAATCGCCTCGCGCTTTTCTTCCGGGTCCGTGATTCCGGCCAGCGCGGCGAAGAATTCTTCGCGCGTATCGACTACTTCGACCGTAACGCCGAGTTTCCGGAAAAAATCCACAACCTGCCGGGCTTCTCCCTCGCGCATAAGGCCGTTTTCGACAAAGACGGTCCTGAGACGTTTTCCCAGAGCCCTGTGCCCTATCATTGTGACCGCGGATGAATCGACGCCTCCAGACAGGGCGTTAATCGCCATTCCGTCCCCGACTGTTTCTCTGATTTCTCCGACCTTCTCATTAGTGAATAGTTCAGTGTTAAGTTCCTGAGCGGTGATCTCTGTGGCCATTTGGCAATCTCCCTTTTGTGAGTTTTTCTATCTGAGCAGTTCAAAAAGCTTGCAGTTTGATGCTCTCTTATCAAATGTAAGCACACATTCACAACCCGAAAATTTTGCTGAGTGCGCGATCAAAAGATCAGGAAGATCCATTTTGGTTTCTCGAGTCGAAGTGGCAAAGTTCAGAACTGCTGATTGAGCCTCAAACTCCAGGATGGGCATCAGTATAAGATCATTAATGGAATCCAGTATATCTTGTCTCGGAATATCATAAACAGATTCCAACACCCAGACGGTCTCAAGGACAACAAGCAGGGGCACGAACAACACTTCTTTGTCGGATTCAACCTGTTTGAATGCCCTGTAAATGGTTTCAGCTTGTTGTTCATTATCCCTTACGAGGAAGCGAACCAGCACGTTAGTATCCAGGGCCTTCATTTAAAATCCGCCCGCATTTTCTGCATTATTCCAGCGTCCATCTTCTCAATAGAAACGGGTTTTCTCCCCGGCTTGTATAACCTGCCATATACATCAGCTGCCTTCTTTGTGATCGGCCTGAGAAGAGCTTCTCTGCTTTCAGTAATCACAAACTCGACCTTGTCTCCTGAGTGCAGCCGCAGAGAATCCCGAACTGCCTTCGGAATCGTTATCTGTCCCTTGCTTGTGAGTGTCGATAATGCCATAGGAATCTTTCTCCTTACTATTGTTTGTTTTCTTACCTTACAGTAAGACAAAGCAGGTCAGTAGTCAACCCATTTTTTAAAAGGACAGCCAGCCGCAAACATTAATGGAGGGCCTGAGACTTAATCATTAATGAACTCCATCAGATCGGTAATTTTATCAGGGAGACCAAGGACAATAATTACATCCTGGGAAAGCAGTTGTGTGTCCCCGTCCGGATTCGACAATATTTGCGAATCCCTGCGTATTGCCAGTACTGTAACCCCGAATCTTTTTCTCAGATCAACTTCGGCGATACTTTTGCCAGTCAGGGCAGATCCCTCAGCAACCGTCAAGGCGCTGATTTTGACATCAGGAAGATGAAGTTTCAGATCCGATAAAGATAACGACTTTTTATAAAAACTTCGAAACATTTCGTAACCATCAGATCTGGCTTCAGCGACGAGCCCTTCGATTTGCTCTCTTGGGATGAGATATTTAGCGAGAACCCGGGTGAAAATCTCCACCGACGTTTCAAATTCTTCCGGAATGACATCGTTAGCGCCCAATTCATACAGTGGCTTCATTTCCTGGAGATAACGCGTTCGAACAATCAGGTGAGCCTTCGGGTTAAGTCTCCGGATGATTCCGGTAATTCTGCGGGTTGAAGAGGGATCATTGATTGCGACCACAGCGATCCTCGCGGCCTTGATGTTTGCCTGCTGAAGAACCGCCTCCTGGGTCGAATCGCCATAATAAATTGGCTCACCCTGAGCCTGTTCACTTCTCACCGTTTCCGGGTTCATTTCAATAATTGCGTAGGGGATGCCTGCAACCCCGGCTGCGCGAGCGACATTCCGCCCGTTTACTCCAAAGCCGATTATAACAAGGTGGTCCTTTTTGGCCTTAACCTTTATCTCTGAAACAGGATAAAAGCCCGCAATTAATCTCCCGGGCAGAGGCAACCGAACGACAACATCCGCCAGGCGTGGCGCGATAGTCATAATCAGAGGGGTTGCAGCCATGGTAAGTATTGAAAAGGACAGAAACATTTGATAAATGTCTTCCGTGACCAGGCCATATTCAATCCCCGACCTCGACAGAATGAAAGAAAATTCACCAACCTGGCCGAGCGCAAGACCGACCAGGATTGAAGTGCGGAGGGGGAAACCCAACAGGATTGTCGCAAAACCGCCAACGATGGATTTTAAAACCAGAACGCCTGAAGCGATCAGCACAACAGTTCCCGGGTTCCTGAAAAGAAAACCTACATCCAGCAGCATGCCGATGGAAACAAAAAAGAAACTGGTGAAGACATCGCGAAATGGCAGGATGTTTCCGAGCGCCTGATGGCTGTATTCAGATTCGGAGATAATCAGTCCCGCGAGAAACGCGCCCAGGGCAAGTGAGAGTCCCGCGCTGGAGGTTATCCATGCGACCGCGAGGCATATTACAACAATGCTCAGCAAAAAAAGTTCACGGTTTCGTGTTCGGGCGATTTGATACAATACCTTAGGCACAATCCATCTGGCACTGACGATTACGAGCGCTATGATCCCGATTCCCTTAGCGGTGAGAACGATGACGGACTCGACAGGATTGCCGTTTGCTCCGGCCAGAAGAGGCGTGATCAGGATCATCGGTACAATGATGATATCCTGGAATATCAGAATGCCAAGAGTTACGCGTCCGTGAGGGCTGTCAACTTCAGCCCTTCCCTGTATCAGTTTGAGAACGATGGCCGTGCTGGAAAGCGCTATAAGAAAGCCTGTAAAGATCGAGGCGCCAACAGACTGGCCCAGTTGCCTCGCTATAACAAAGGTAACCAGTACCGTCAGCGATACCTGAATCGACCCGCCCAGCAGGAAAGATTTCCTGATTTGCAGCAGTCGTTGAAACGAGAACTCGATTCCAATAGTAAAAAGCAGCAACACGACCCCGATTTCAGCCAAGGTTTCGACATCCTGAACACCATTTATCAGTCCAAGCCCGTAAGGTCCGGCCAGTATTCCGGTAAAAAGAAAACCGACAATCGTTGGCACGCGAAGTCGATGGCATATAAAGAGAACGGCAACTGACAACCCGAATATTATGAAAATGTCATTTAGCAGCGGTATTCCCATATTTTGATCTGCCTTCCGGTTTCATTTTTTCAATACAACAACACGATCGGATCGTGCTCCGGGCCTGTCAATTACTGTAAATCCTTTTTCCCTGGCAATGGAAACAGTATTTTCAAACTCTGCCTGTGAAATATGCCCTTTAGGTTCGACAACCAGAAATTTGTGCCCGGGTTTTAATGTCTTGTATATTTCCGAGAAGAAACCGGAAACATCAGGAATTTCGTGCGCGACAGCAATGGCAAAAGCGAAATCAATCTTTTCTGTTATATCATTGAGTTCGAGTGAATTCTGGGTGCATATCCGGGGTTCAATCCTGTCTGTCACCCCGGCTTTTAAAGCATGTTTATTAAGTGATTTAATCATTTTCTCTTGAATATCTATACATATGACTTTTCCATTCGGTCCCACCATTTGAGCGGCAGGCAGGCTGAAGAATCCCATGGCACAGCCAATATCAAGAACGGTCATACCATCTTCAATATATGGACCGAGTATCTTGTCAGGATTTTGAAATAATCTTCGAACAGGACTGGCAAGCAGATAACCGACCCATATAGGACATACTTTTTCAGCCATTGATTTTCCCCCTGCCCCGGATTTTTGCGTCCGGTAAAGATAGCTCCGGATCTCGTTGTCGAGAGTGTGACGAGTCGGCTGTATCCTTTGTTTGGCTATCGCTCTTGCCTGGAAAGCGCTTCGAGCATTTTGTCCACTCGGCCTCCTATGGTTTCATGGAGTAGTGTGGCCATAGATTCACTGTATTCTCTGGTCTGTGCCTGTACCTTGCCGAGCTCGTTCAAAACACTGTGGCAGCTTTCCGCCATTCGTTCTCGTATCATCGGCCAACCAAGGCCGCTCTTCTTTGCCATCTTTTTCCAGTCACCAATCGTGAATGCGTTGACTGATTCGGAGCCACCGATTTTCATCGCGAGATTCCTGGAAAGGCCAGGCCAGGCAACGGTAGAGACAAGGTCATAATAGGGAGATAGCCTTCGTTCGCTACCAGAATATAATAAAGAGTAGTTCTTCCCGTGAGCATCGGCGTTGCCGATCAACACATTGAAAATCAGACTGTTAATAAAGTCTGGAATATCAAGAACGGGTGCGGTGGACCAGTCCCGAAGCAGCGAAATGCAATCGCTAAGCTTTGGACCTCCCTCTGCCTGATACTTTCGCTCCGGCGGAAATCCCAGTGCCTGGCAGAAATCCTCCTGGTGGAGTCGGGTAGTACTGCCGTCTTCATCAGTCGCTCGGTCATATCTTTGAATTAGAATACACGGTTTTTTTCCGATCAGACGGTATTCCGTATTGGACGCGTTTAATCCAACTGCCTGCCCTAAAGTCATGCAGAAAATCTCGTTGGCGGCCAGCCCCGGAAAACGATCTGGGTCCGGTTTCAGTATGTGGGTGCTGGGAGTATCGCCAAGAGGGAGACATATTCCGTTGTTATGAACGATAATGGGCAATTTGTCCTGCGCACCGGCGAGTGAGAGCCGCAGTCCATCCGTACCAACCATTAAGGGACGACCGGGTAACTCGGCTATGATTTGCCGCAACTCCGGTTCGGACAGTTCGCGATGCCGGACACTTTCGGGATCTGTGGGAGCAACGCCTTCAGGAAGCAGGCTGACAGCGCCGGCGCACTCGCCTCCTATCCTCTCCAGCATAGCAAAGTCATTGGTGTCACTGATCCCGAGGATCTCCGCTATCTTTTTTCGTGGTTCCTCTTCAGGCAGTATGCCTGCAAAGAAAGGTCTGGCCTTTTTTCCCGGGAATACCTCGTTTTGGAGAGGCAGTGAGCGGGAGAGGGGCATAGCGCCCGGTTTGTCCAGCCATGCCTGATTGTAGGAGAATTGCATCAAACCACTATCGTCTTGCTCGAGGATTCCGACTCTCTCGGCGTTCAGATAAACGATCAAGTTATTCATGGCTTTTCGCCTTGACCAGTGTCAGTGCCGGGGCTGGCGATCTGGAGTTTGAGCCCCAAGGCGTGGAGAATCTGTAGGATCTTTCCGATTTGGCAGGTTGGCTTGCCCTTCTCAAGATCGATAATGAAGCGCAGCCCCGTACCACAGGTCATCGCCAGATCCTTTTGGGTGACCTTCAACTGTTTACGCCTTGCGCGAATAGCGGCGCCAATCTGCTCTGGAATCTTAATAGTATTCATGTTACCGATCGGGAATATACCGTACTGTGGAGTGCCTGTCAAGCAAAATATTACCGTGCGGTAATATTTTATCGCACACAAGTCTTTTTGGGGCAAATATTACCGAGCGCGAACATTGGTGACTCAGGAGGCTGCCTGGAGGAGCGACGAGAGCGCGAAGCGCTCCGTCCTATCATTTACATAAAAGGCAATTTTGCCTGATACCCTGATATTGAACCTATAAACAGGCAAATTTGCTTGTTTTCAATATTCAATATAGTATATTGTTTCCGATCACGAAAAAAATAATAAAGCAGGAAGAAAGCCATGTCAAGTAAGATTCTTGATGATATGCGGGATGTTATGCGGAGGTATGACCAGTCCGCTTGAAGATCTTTGATTCATCTTCTTAAAGCGAACGAAACTATGAGCCTACTGATCCCAAACCAAAACTCGTTTGTAAGGTGTAATTCTCCGACAATTTTCCAAAATACAGGATAACCATTTGAAAGATTTATCATCAAGTTTCGACGTATTGAAAAAGAAGTTTCCGGGGTATGAAGATCGTCCGGAGCAACGCGAGATGGCGGGTGAGATCCTGGGCTCTTTTCAGGAGCGAAAGAGGCTGCTGATTGAGGCCGGAACGGGTGTCGGAAAGTCTTTTGCCTACCTTATCCCCGCGATACTTTCTCGCGAAAAGACCGTTGTGTCCACATCCTCGCTGGCCCTCCAGGATCAACTTGTGAAGAAGGATCTTGTCTTTCTTCGAAAGGCGCTGCCGCAGAAGTTCTCATTTGGGATACTCAAGGGAAAGAATAACTATGTGTGCCTGAAGAGGGAACAGGATTATGCCGGAAGCGGCAAGTTTTATCTAAGATTTCGTAAATGGCTGTCGGAGACTGAGACGGGGGAAAGGAGCGATATTTCCTTCACTCCGAGGTTCTGGCCGGAGGTCTGCGGCGATTCTCAGGACTGCGGCGGACGGGCGTGTCCTTTTTATGGCCGGTGTTTTTATTACCGGCATTACCGCAGGCTTCATGCCAAGGACCTCCTCGTGGTCAACCACCATCTGCTGATATATGATCTGCTTTCGGATTTCAGCCTGTTGCCGTTCCACAAACAATTGATCATAGATGAGGCTCCCGAAATCGAGGATGTCATATCAACCGTACTCGGCAGCACCCTGAATTATTCGAGAACAGTATGGCTTCTCTACCGGCTCAGGGGATTAAAGGTGGTCGTTGACCATCTTTTTCCACTGGTGGAATCATTCTTCAAGAAGGGTGATGTTCCGTCCTGGTCTGTTTGCCCTGTGCCCGATCCTGTTATAGAAAAGCTGAAAAAGCTGAGGAAAGACCTTGCGCTGAGCAAGACGGCAGCGGCGCTGGGAAAACGCAGGGAATCCACGGTGGATGATGAACTCAGAGACAAGATGGAAACAACCATCGGTTATATCGAATCGTTCGCAACGGATATGGATGATTTTATAGGGCAGGAGAACGGGGACAAGGTTTATTATACCGAGTCGGCGAATGGCAGTATGGAGATTAAAAGCAGTCTTGTGGAGTCGGGGAATGCCTTTGAAAATCTTACGCGTGCCTACGGAAGCGTGATAATGACATCCGCGACGTTGACATCGGGCGAGAATTTTTCCTTTCTGAAAAAGAGGCTGAATATCGAAGACTTCGCGGAGAAGGTTATCGGTTCCCCCTTTGATTACAGGCAGCAGTCCCTGCTTTATATTGACAAAGATCTGCCAAAGCCTGACAACGAAAGCAGCGGCCCCTTTCAGCAAGAGAGCCTGAAGATAATTGAAATGCTTATCGAGGCGTCACGCGGCAGGGCGCTGGTGCTTTTTACATCATACAGACACCTTGATTTTGTCGCGGAGAATACAGCGACGAGCTACCCCTTCAAGAGCCAGGGAGATATGCCGCCGCCGAAACTTATCAAGTGGTTCAAGGATACACCCGGTTCCGTGCTGTTCGCGACTGCCACATTCTGGCAGGGGATCGATATAAAGGGAGACGACCTCAGTCTGGTGATAATCGTCAGGCTTCCATTCAGTTCACCGGGTGATCCGGTGTATCAGGAGCGATGCAACAGGTTGGAGGGCAGGTGGTTTTACGACCTCGCGCTTCCCCACGCCACTCTGTCTCTGCGGCAGGGATTCGGCAGGCTTATCAGGGGGCGTGATGAGTACGGGGTGGTCGCCATACTGGACACGCGGCTTGTGAAAAACTCGTATGGCAGATACATTGTCTCGTCACTGCCGCCAGCGGGTATAACCCACGATATAAGGGATGTAGAGGCTTTTTTTGACAAACTTTAATAATAGAAAATGAAAGGAGAACAGGGATGTTTGATTATTTACTTACGGAGGAACAGATAAAGATAAGGGATGAAGCCCGTGACCTTGTCAAATGGGTTCCCAAACAGATGATTCTCGACATGGACAAGGATGAGATCAAGTTTCCGAAAGAGTTTCTTCGGGAGGCCGGACGCAGGAATCTTCTGGGGTGTCGCTATCCGAAAAAATGGGGCGGCCGGGATATGGATTGGGTAACGACCTGTGTGCTTATGGAAGAGATCGGAACGCTCGGTTATGAATTTGCGTGCGTTTTCGGCGTGGGGGCCGAGCTGGTATGCGATGCCATTGTTCAGCACGGCACGGATGAGCAGAAAGAAAAGTATGTAAAGCCTCTTCTGAAGGGTGAAATCTTTGCAGCGGAGTGCCTTACCGAACCGAGAGGTGGATCCGACTTTTTCGGCGCCACTACCATAGCCGAAGACAAGGGTGACTATTTTCTCCTGAATGGACAGAAGCGGTTCATCGTCGGAGGAGAGGGGGCGGATTTCTTCCTGCTGTACGCCCGGACGGATCAGAATACCGCCAAGCCGCAGGAGGCCTTGTCCGCGCTGATAGTGGATCGCGGGCCGGGGGTAGAAACAAAATATCAGTACGGCCTGATGGGATGCCGCGGAGGCGGTACCGCGCGTCTCATATTCAAGGATGTAAAGGTGCCGAAGGAAAACGTGGTCGGGAAGCTTCACGGGGGCTATGCCGTTTTCAATACCATGATGATTCCGGAAAGACTCGGCACGGCTGTCATGACCATAGGCGCGGCCCAGCCTGCCGTTGATATCGCCACCAGTTATACATCGCGCAGAAAGGCATTCGGACAGGTTATCGCGCAGTTCGAGGGTGTAAGCTTTCAGATAGCGGAGGCGGTCATGCTCCTCGACGCGGCCCGGGCGATGGGATACGCGACAGCGCGCGCCGTCGATGCCGGTGTCGATATGCATCGCGTCCGTCGTATGGTGTCCGAATCGAAGAAGTTCATAACGGAATCATGCCAGAAAGCCGTCCATAACGCCATGCAGGTTTTAGGGGGGATTGGTTATACCAACATATTCCCGGTAGAGCGCATATTCCGCGATGTGCGTCTCGCCTCCATCTGGACGGGCACCAGCGAGGTCATGTCCATGGTGGTAGCGCATGAGTGGTACCGGGAATTTCTGATGAGCAAAAAGGCAACCCTGGCGCGTGACTTTGAGGCCGACGCGGAAGAGGCGGATGCCCTGGATGAAAAGATATACGAGTAGAGTTTAAGGGACAGGAGACAGGAGACAGCGTGAAACTGGAAACCTGGGTCACGGGTTGCGATTTAACCATCGTTGGATTTTCAAGTTTCAAGTTTCAAATTTCAAATTTCGGGTAGCGTGGGGCCTCTGTGCCCCACACTATGGTCTTTCCGAATCTATTTTGCCAGCAGGCCTCCATCATTGATCAGTATATGGCCTGTCATGTAGGATGAGGCATCGGAAGCGAGAAAGACGGCTACGCCCTTCATCTCGTCAATGTCCCCTATCTTCCGCAGCGGGATCGTATCCATGGTCATATCCAGGGCCGCCTTGAATTCGGGTTTTTCAATAAATGCCATCATATCTGTTCGGAAGAAACCAGGCGCTATGGCGTTGACCCGGATGTTATAGGGCGCAAGTTTTACGGCGAGGTTCATGGTCAACAGGTTTATGGCCGCCTTGCTCGAGTTGTAGGCCACTGCCGGATGGGTGAGCTCATCGGATCCCCTGAATCCCATGACCGATGAAATGTTTATAATGTTTCCCCCGCCCTGTTCCTTCATCATTCTGGCCACTTTCTGGGTGAGCATCCACACGCCCCTCACGTTGACATTGAATATCTGGTCCCACTTCTCCAGGGGGAATTTCAGGGTCGGCGCGCCCCAGGTTGCACCCGCGTTATTTACAAGGATATCTACGCGGGGGAAGTTTTCGCTTATCACTTTCAACATATTATCAATATCTTCTTCTTTGCTCACGTCACACCGGACGGGCAGGGCCTTGACGCCGAACTCATTCGCTATCTCTTTCGCCGTCGGCTCGAGATTATCCATTTTTCTTGAGGTGATAATGATATGTGCACCCGCTTCAGCGAGACCGGTAGCAATAAACTTTCCTATACCTCTTCCTCCGCCGGTAATCAGCGCTATCTTGCCGTCTAACTTGAACAGATCCTGAAGTTTCATATTATCCTCCTGTTGTTTATTATGCCGAAGGCGGGTTTAGTTTGAACGCCCGTCCGTCCGGTGTATATTCCAGAAATACATCGTTTTCATCAACGATCACCCTCGTCAGGATTGATTCGATCTTTTTCCCCCTTGTGGATAGTATAACATCCTCGATGGTTTTATGGCTGGCCAGCTGCTCCATGGTTATAACAGTCGGCAGCACCATGTCGAATGACTGGTTGTTGAAACGCTCGAGGGCCCTCGCCGGTGTTATCCAGACATGTCTCGTCAGCTCGATGCCGTCGTGGATTGCGCTCTGGTTTGAGGGAGCCTCGGCCACAAAAAACCTTACATCATAGCGGATTGGAGAGGGCCGGGGGGTTATCCAGTGAGAAAAGTAGTGAAGTCTGTCAGTCGCGAGGGTAAGTTCTTCATTACGGATAATATCGTAGAAATCCGATTTTCCATCGAGAAGAGACCGACGGCGCGAAGCAAACCTTTCCTTGAGGAGTTCCGAGTCAAGGGGGATGACAGATCCTTCCTTTGTGTATGCCATCAGAAGGCCGACTTCTTCAAATGTTTCGCGGATCCCGGCGGCCCATAGCCCCAGCGCCTTTCCGGGCGACGAAATATCATCCAGCGTATGTACCGCCAGCTTTCTGTCCATGCCGGCACAGAGGTCTTCAACTTCCGGCAGGCAGTCTTCTTCGTCAAGGCCCCCACCGGGAAACACGTACAGGCCTGGCACGAACTTGCTCTTGGAACTTCTGAGAACCATCAGCACCTCAAAGCCCCCGCCGTCCGGGTCCGGGTTGTTTCGCATGAGGATGACAGTCGCTGCGTCTTTTGGTTTTACCGACATGGGATACGTTCTAATCCAGATTGCCTTATGATGTAAAGCAATTTGTGCCTTTGCCCCTTTAGTGCTTTGCCCCTAACCCCTGATGATAATATCATCTGACGAGTGACGCAATGACCTCTATATGTTTTGTCTGTGGAAACATATCTACAGGCTGCAGAGCTTCAAGGGCAAACCCCCTGCCTGTCAGGTATCTGATATCGCGGGCCTGGGTGGCAGGATTGCAGGATATGTAGATGATGCGTTCGGGTTTGAGGGCATCGAGACGCGCGAGGGTCTTTTGGGTGCAGCCGGTCCTTGGCGGGTCAAGTAGTACGATATTTGCGCGGGTTTTCTCTCTTATGAATCTGCCCAACATGCTCTCCACATTACCCCTGTAGAAACGGGCATTTGTGATGCCGTGCCTCTGTGTATTCTGCGTTGCGCAGTGGACGGCCGTGCCACTGATTTCCAAGCCGAACACCTTCCTGACGCGGGGGGCTATAAACAGAGAAAAGAGGCCGGAACCGCAGTAACAGTCCAGCACGGTGTCGGATTCATTCAGATCGCACATATCAAGGACTTTATCTATCAATGTATTTATCAGATATAAATTCCCCTGGAAGAAACCATCGTTTGCAACCTGTATCTCTTTCCCTTTTGCGGTTCTGGTAATATATTTCTCCGGGGGATAGGCGGTTTCCGACCAGAGGACGTATCTCTTGCGGTGTGAGGCAATTTCACCGGATGCCATCATTTTACGGAGCCTGAGATATTCCGTATTTATGGATTGATGCACGATCTCGCAAGCCTCAATATCGACCAGGCTTCCTCCCACCGTGTCCTTAAATCCGAGATGTAACTGGTCGTAGTCGCCCGCGATACAGTGGAATTCCGCCTTTCCCCTGTAGTTGAAGGGCTGTGGCGAAGGGATGATAGTCATTGGCGGTGGAGAAGAGATTTTGCCTATTCGTTCAAATGATTCCGCGACCTGTCTTTCTTTTATTTTCAGCTGGACCTTATACGATATGTGCTGATACTGGCATCCGCCACAGGTTGAAAAGTACGGGCATCCAGGTTCGACCCTGTCAGGAGACGGGGTGATTACCTCCCTTATCTCACCGATACAGTAGTTTCTTTTAACCTGTGCTATATTTGCCTCGACCACGTCTCCGGCAGCGGTAAAGGGGATAAAGACGACCATGTCATCAACCCGTCCAACCCCGTTACCTCCGAATGCGACAACTCCGATAGAGGTTTTGATTATGTCTCCTGCCTGTAATTTTCCATCCATAGCAATCAAGCCCCTTATACCTTGCCGGAAAGATCCGGACAAGATAAAACAAACTGCATCGGCTCAGGTATGAGTTCCTAACTGGCTGACGAATATGAACTGCTGGAACTGATAAATTGATACTGCAGGGCCGGGGCCCTTGTTCTTTGTGCCTCTGTGCCTCTGTGCCTCAGGCATACAATAAGCCTTAATTTTCTTTACAACCATGGCTAATATTGATATCTCCAGCCTTCATTTCTTTTGTTTGAAGGGTAATATGTCGATAGAGAACAATAAAAACATACACCGCATTAAAACAGGTGACAGGGAAATTATCATCGTGGGCACGGCGCACGTTTCCAGGGATAGCGCTAATCTCGTGGAGAAGGTTATAGAGGAAGAGCATCCTGATACCGTATGTGTAGAACTGTGCCAGTCGCGTTATGATGCGATCACGCATAAGACCGCCTGGGAGGAGATGGATATCCTGAAGATAATCCGCAAAAAGCAAACCTCCCTTCTGCTGTCGCAGCTTATAATGGCGTCATTTCAAAAGAAGCTCGCGGAAAAGTTCAACATAAATCCCGGCGAGGAGATGATACGCGCGGTAAACAAGGCACGTGAGGCTGGCGCGGAGGTTGTACTGGCCGACCGCGACATTAGTATTACCATGAAGAGAACATGGCGGAACATGCGGTTCTTCAGCAAGCTGCGGTTTATTTATGAGCTGATCTCCTCCATATTTCTGGGCGAGGATATCACCGAGGAAGATATAGAAAAGCTGAAGGAGCATGACGCTCTGGAATTGGCGCTTCAGACCTTCGGCAGGGAGCTGCCGGAGATCAAGGTCAGCCTGATTGACGAGCGGGACCAGTTTCTGGCCCATTCGATTGCCGGCGCGTCCGGCGATAAGCTGATTGCGGTTGTGGGGGCCGGTCACGTGCCCGGCATATTGAAAAATTTTGACAGAGATATAGACATTGCCGCGATAAGCGAGGTTCCGCCGAAGGGCAGGGCGGGGCGGTTTGTCGGATGGGGGATTTCTATTGCCGTTATAGGTCTCATAGCCGCTGGATTCTTTCATTCAGGCGGCGAGGCGAGCCTGAACATGATTAAATGGTGGTTTCTTGTGAACGGCATACTCGCGGGCCTGGGCGCGGCGCTGATCCTGGCCCACCCGCTTACGATAATAGTTTCAATTATTGCCGCGCCACTGACATCAGTAAATCCAATGATAGCGGCCGGGTGGGTCGCGGGCCTTACAGAGGCATCATTAAAACGGCCCCAGGTGAAGGACTTTATAGACCTGAAAACGGATATAGCTACAATCAAGGGGTTCTGGCACAACAAGATTACCCGCATACTTCTCCTTATAGTATTTGTAAATATAGGTAGTTCCATTGGAACCTTTGTCGCAATCCCGTTGATGATGAGGTTTCTCAATTAAACACTTGGGAATCAAGAATAAACAAGTTATACAGATTGCGCCGTAATTTTGTTTGTTTTCAAGGCGTGTTGAAGCACGCATAACGTGTTATGTAAGCTTTGACACAACACAGAAAAAAAGCAAAAGGACAAGCAAGGTGTATGAGTTGTTTTTTCTTGCTGACTTAGCACCGAGAGGACGTAACATGCAGCGCCCTGAGAAAAAATCCATACTCTGCCCCAACTGCAGGAAACTCATCAATCATGACGATCCAAACTGTCCCTACTGCGGACTTTCGAGACCCGGATCGGGATGGAGGAAGACCCTCCCATCAAACCTGCTGAGCAGCCCCTACGATATGATAAAGATCATAATATATGTTAACATTGCGTTTTATGTCCTTGCCCTCTTATTAAATCCCAGGGGACTTGGACTGTCCTCCAATCCCCTTTCATTCCTGTCGCCCTCCAACAACAGTCTTTTGCTTCTCGGTGCAACGGGGACTATCCCGATAGATAGACTGCACAGGTGGTGGACACTCCTGTCGGCCTCATATCTCCATGGCGGGCTGATTCACATCGCGTTTAACATGCTGGCCCTGCGGCAGCTCGGACCGTTTGTGCTGCGCGAGTACGGTCTCTACCGATTTTTTGTAATATACACGATAACCGGTATAGCGGGATTCTACCTTTCATATCTTGCCGGTGTTCCACTGACTATAGGCGCGTCTGCCAGCATCTGCGGACTTATAGGGGCGACCCTCTATTATGGAAAAAGCAGGGGGGATATTTATGGACAAGCAATCTACAAGCAGGTGATGGGATGGGTAGTGGGCCTGGCGCTGTTCGGTTTCATGATTCCCGGAATCAATAACTGGGGGCATGGGGGAGGCATAGTCGCGGGCGTTCTTCTGGCTTTTATTATGGGGTATAATGACAAGCGCAGAGAGAATCAGCTTCATCGCGTGCTTTCGACAAGTTGTATGTTGTTGACCGCGGGTATTCTGTTATGGGCTGTACTGCAATCCATCTATTTCTCCCTTACCTGATACGGGGGCAGGGAGTCTGTTCTGAAAGGCAAAACCTGTGAAAATCATACTGGCAGGTCATAACATTGATTATGAGGTGATAAAAGAGTGCCGCGAATCTCTTGATGGAGATGAGCGCCTGACCCCGGAGACCGTCTCCGCCGCCTACGCCCGTATAAGCAGAAATCCCCTGCCGGTCGATGAACTGAGAAAGATCGCGAGGACTGAGGTCGAAAAGGCGAGAAAATCCAACCGTAATATCGTCTTCGATATGGGGCACAGTTCCATTGCCGAGCATGCTGTTTTCAATATCGATATCCTTGGTGTATCGCGACTTATCGTGGAGGAGATAGAAAAATTTCGCCTCTGCTCCTACACGGAAAAATCACAGCGATATATCCGGCTGGAAGATGATTTTGTTATCCCCCGTGAAGTGCGGGATGGCGGTCTGAGAGATGTCTTTGTCGAGACAATAAAACAACAGAACAGCCTGTATCATGAACTCTACTCCGGTCTGAAGGAATACATGTTTGAAAGGCATGGAGAGATGCTGTCCGACCCGCAGGACCGTTCCACAGTGGATGGATGGGCGAAAGAGGACGCCAGGTACATAGTCGCAATGGCAACTCACGCCCAGCTCGGCATGACCCTGAACGCGAGGAACCTTGAGCTGATGCTCAGGCGCTGCGCTGCGCACGCCCTGAAAGAGGTGAACGAATACGGGATTAAACTCTACGACGCGACCGGGGATATCGCGCCTTCGCTGATCAGGTACACCGAGGCAACGCCGTTTGACCTCGGTGCAAGAAAAGGCCTGAGAGAAACAACAGAACGTCTGATGGCAAAAATGGGTGCATTCGATGAAAGTTCGATTATCGCGAAAGAGGGGAATGTGACACTTGCGCACGCCACGCCGGACGGAGACGAAAAAATTATTGCGTCCATAATACACTCATCTTCCGATCTTCCAATGGCCGGGTGCCTGGCCGCTGCTCATAAGATGGATGGTGAAGAAAAAGAGGGGATAATCAAAACCGCCTGTCGCCATATGGGATCGTATGACCCGCCGCTGAGAGAATTTGAAAATGCCGGGTTTTCATTCGAAGTCACTGTCAGCGCTTCCTGCTTCGCCCAGCTGAAAAGGCACCGGATGGCCACAATAATGAGTCAGGATTATAACCCTTCTCTCGGCGTTACCATACCGGATTCAGTACGCGAGATCGGAATGGAAGGGCGTTTCATGGAGGTTATATCCGGGACGGAGGAAGTATACGGCCGGATCAGAGAAGTGTCGCCGCAGGCGGCGCCATATATCCTCACCAATTCCCACAGGAAGAGAGTGGCGCTGAAGGTGAATGCAAGAGAATTGTACCATATTTCCCGCCTTCGCGAAGACATGCATGCCCAGTGGGACATCAGGGAAACGGCCGAGAGAATGGTAAAACTCGGCAAGAAGGTAATGCCGCTGACGTTGATGCTGACCGCGGGCAAAGACGCCTTTAAGCCTTGAATTTGAAGCCCTTTTCCCTGAAGAGTTTCAGGCAGGCATCTACTGCGTCCGGATCGTAAAGTGTGCCTCTGTGGGTGGAAATTTCGTCCAGCGCTTTCTCCTTTCCCAGCGCCGCCCGGTATGGCCTGTGAAAAGACATGGCCTCCACAGTATCTGCTACCGCTATTATCTTCGCCTCCATGAGGATCTCTTTTCCCTTCAGACCACACGGATATCCCGAGCCATCAAGCCTTTCGTGGTGCTGAAGGACTATCTCGGCAATAGGCCACGGGAAATCTACCTTCTTCAGGATATCGTAACCGCCTTGGGGATGAGTCTTTATCATGTCGAATTCGGCACTCATTAATTTGCCCGGTTTGCTCAATATCTCTGTAGGAACCTGTATCTTACCGATGTCATGAATAAGAGCGGCAAGATATACGCCACGGGTTTCACTATCGGAAAGGTTCACCTCCAGGGCAATGGCCCTCGCAAGATCTGCCACACGTCTCTGATGGCCGGCAGTATAAGGATCACGTATTTCCAGTGTTGATGCAAGAGCGTCGATCACCTCCTCCATGCTTTTAAGGAGTTTTTCATTGTTACTGTGTTTGTAGAGGGCCATCTCGATGGTGCTGTGCAAATCTCTCTCCCCGAAGGGCTTTAAGATATATCCGAAAGGGTCTGTTACCTTCGCTCGCTCAAGGGTACTGTCATCGGAGTAAGCGGTAAGATAAACAACCGGAATATTAAAACTGGTTTTGATCTGACCGGCCGCCTCAATGCCATCCATCTTACCATCCAGCACAACATCCATCAGTATGATGTCCGGTCTGAGTTTCCCGGCCTTCTCGACAGCTTTTTCTCCGGAGCTAACAAGAGGAAGTGGTTCATACCCGATATTGCGCAGTTTGCTCTCGATGTCTTTCGCTATCATTGTCTCATCTTCTACAATTAGAATCCTACGTTTCATCTGAAGACCCCTTCCGTATGTAATTACTCACTGGTTGAGTGGTTGAGTGGGCTAGTAGGTTAGTGGTTGAGTGGGTGACCCCTCGCAACCCGTAACCCGTAACCCGCTTAGTTTCCAGTTTCAAGTTTAACGCTATCCCTAGTCCCTGCTTCTACGCAACCCGCAACCCGCAACCCTCAACCCGTCTCACTTCACCCTCTTAAATCTCAACACAATGACGGCTCCCTCTGGCTGGTTATCCTCAACCCAGGTGTAGCCGCCATAGCTCTTCATGGCCTTTTCAACAATGTGGAGGCCGATGCCGGTGTGGGCATTGTCCCCGTGTTTAAAACCCTCTTCAAAGACCTTTTCCTTTATCTCATCGGGGATACCTGTCCCGTTGTCGGCAATCCGAACCTCGCACAGGTCTCCTTCTTTGCCTGTGGTTATTGTTATTCTGTCGGCCTTTCCGTGGTTGA
>Ga0222626_1000053_pt1 | contig 86476 bp, 78 predicted proteins | sample AntAcemetageno91_FD_179862 | JGI IMG/M metagenome (GOLD analysis project Ga0222626, IMG submission 179862) | Saline water microbial communities from Ace Lake, Antarctica - #91 | ecosystem: Environmental > Aquatic > Non-marine Saline and Alkaline > Saline | place: Antarctica: Ace Lake | collected...
GAAGTTCCCGATTCAAGGTATAGAAATCTTCAGGGGAAATGGTGGCAATTTAGAGGTACCTGATTGAACCGACAATCATTTTGTGAAAATATTACGAATATTATTTTTTCAAAGAGCGAAATGTAAGCTGTAACCTCCATGTTTAAGTTTATTGCCAGCCAACGTCGCTGAGGTCTTTTGCAAAAAAGAACCGAGTCTTTCCAGAAAGCGGTTTCGATCGGTATTGTCTTTAAAAATGTTTCGTCGCTCGATACCCCTGCATATGATATGATGCAAGGCACCCGGGGCATTTATTCTGGCTTGACGTGGCATGTGACTTCATTTCCACAAACAAATGAAAAAAGAAACGCCTAACTTCAACCCCGTCCCCCTTGTTTTCACGTGCTCGCTACTTGTCGCAGGAGCAGAACACATATAGCAGCTATTAGATATTTTATTCATTTCGAGATAGCCAACGTTAATCTGAGTGGCGCGGTCATGCACCTTTCTGAGCTCCACCTAAGTTCTCCGCGTCCACTCAACCGTCTGGTTGGGCTCGGTTTTTTATAAATTCCAGCAAACGTGCGAACAGAGGCGTGGTTCTACCAATATCGCCTTCGTAGTCCGTGACAGTCATGGTGATTCTCAGGTAAAGTCCTGTCCTTTCAAGCTTGGCCATGAAAGCCGTAAACGCATTTTCTGGAATGAAAAATTTTTGGATCGACTCCTTTCTGAAGTTGTCCCAGTAATGCCTCGCGTTTTGCACCTCATTCTCCTCTGCCTTTGGCGGATGATGGAGTTCATTTTTTCGCAAATCGTTTAAGACCTCAAATTCTCGCAAGGTAACCATATCGAGTACAGCGAGTAGTTCTTCAAATTCGTCGGCCGAGGCAGGGTTGGGCTGAGTCAAGGATGAATTTAAAAGTTTGGCAAACATCCGAATTTTTTCTCGCTGCCGAGTATTCAGTGAGGCACGTAGTGTACTGAAATAGCAGTGGAGAAAGTCCTCCGATTTTATAAGTTCCTCCGACAATTCTATTTTGCTACTAGCAAGCTCATCAAAGAAAGTCTTAAGCCGATCACTTCGAATCTCATCGACGCGTTGTTGAAGCAATGAATTGGCGACACCCCAACTCGGAACTAACTGCAACAGAGCGCGAATCATAGGTTTCTCGTCGTAGAGAAGAGATAATTTTCCAACGACATTGAGCTCTTTTCTTTCTGTCATATTTCAGCTCCTAATTTAAAGCCCAACGCTTGGGCTGACAGGTGTGTGGACGTTTTTTCCGCGCATCATCATCCAGCCCGTTGTTATGTGCCAGCTGTATTATGAGAAAATTTTATTCCTCTTTTTTCATATTTAAGCACGAATCACATTGACACTCTGGATCATGGAACCCAATCATTTTGATCAGCCTATCCCAAAACAGCATTGCCCAAAGTGTAAAATTGTCCAACCTTGGTTCGACAATGTATTTATAATCAAAAACGCCTGGATACTGGCCTCTTGATTGGGTATTCCTCACAACATCGAATTCTGGTGGCGGCTGTTCCCCAACAGAAATGACTTTGCGATAAGTTATTAATGTGTTTTCCGGTAGAAACCTTCCATGTTCTTTGAAAAACAATCCACGAACTATTTTCCAAACTACACGCCATACACGATCTGCATTAAATCTTTTAACAACCTTACCACGGGGGAGATAAAGTCCAGAAGGTCTGTCATCAAACTCGGTCGAGATCATTTGACCTAATCTAAAGCCTTGAGGTCTCCCAAAGCGCTGAGTTATGTCCTTCCATATCTCCTTTCCGGAATAAGATTCCATAGTGAGGGGGGCAATAGAGTTAACAAAATAATCCTCGTCTTTTTGATACGATTTGTTGCAAGCGCTATGAACAGGTAGGGTTAATAAGTTAGGGCCATGCATTTTCCTGAGTTCTTTCGCATAGAATTGTTTAGGAGGAACATGGTCTCGGTCTATATCGCCGCTCAAATCATGACCACATAAGTAACAGATTTCGACTTGTTCACTCATCTCAATCCTTAATTCACATAACGTATAGGGTTTTATCCTTTGTCCCGCATGTTGGATTGAGCAAAGTTGTAAGATTAGCAGTGATAGATAGTGGGTCAGGGAGCTTTTGATCATCCTTCAGCGGGATGAAGGATAAAACCATGTTGGACTAAGCCGCTTATACGGGTCCAAGTTGCTGTACCAATATTTATGGGGATTGTAAAGGTATGATTTTGTATCAGGATTTGTAAATTTCCGAAGTTTACAACTCTCGTCGACCTGAGATTTGGTTCATATTAGCGAAAAAAGACATCCGGATAACCAAATCTATTTCAAATAAAGCTTTTTACCGCGGTTTCAGGCCAACCATCACCAAGTTTGGGCGCACCTCTCGGGTTGCTTTTCATTGTTAACATCAATTGAGATGTTAAATCATGCTTCGCTATTATCTTTGGATTCTAATGAATTAGCTTTGCCTATTCCATAGTTTTTCTGGCAGATCTAACTTCGTAAAGAGCTTGGGCTTCACAGACTTGCAGTTGACCTGAATTGTCGGTGATCATTTTTTCAAATATCAATTTGGCACTTATAAACAGGTTGCTGCTCTCTTTTTTAAGATATTGTGCAGACATACGACAATATTCAGGATCAATATCTATTCCGATACTGTTTCTCCCGTATCTCAAAGCAGCAATCATTGTGGTTCCAGTACCGCAAAATGGATCAAGAACTGTATCATCATGGAACGAGAACATTCTAACCAAACGTGAGGCAAGTTCAAGAGGGAAAGGGGCTGGATGTTTTCGAGTAGATGCACCGGTAATATTCCAAATTTGCTGGAACCATCTATGAAAATCTTTTTTGTCGATTTTGCTTAGCTTTCTCTGTTCTTGAGTAGGCTTTCGATACCCTCCCGGCTTTCTTTGCATTAAAATGAATTCCATATCATTTTTAATAATGGCATTAGGTTCATAGGGTTTTCCTAAAAACTTAGAGCCATTTTCGACTTCAAAGCTGGCATTTGAAATTTTATGCCAAATAATTGGATTTAAGTTGTCAAAGCCTATTTTTCGGCATAGAACACAAATATCTGAATGTAATGGGAAAACGAGATGACGGCCAAATTTTCGCCTGGAAACGCATACGTCACCTACAACACACACTAATCTTCCACCTGGGACTAATACCCTAAAAATTTCCCGCCATACTTTTTCAATTTCACTTAAAAAAGATTCATAATCATTAATGTGTCCTAATTGATTTGTATTTTCGTTATAACGTTTCAGATTCCAGTATGGAGGTGAGGTAACAACGAGGTGTATGGATTCATCTTCTAAGAAGGACAAATCTCTTGCATCTCCATTAATTAATCTTTGATAGGTATGAGTTGCTTTTTTCTTCAAATGAATGCTCCAACATGAGAAATAAGAGATTTGGCGAAAATTAGAAATGAAAGATCAGATGCAGGTTCTTTATAGGAGCCCAAGAGACCTGTTTCGCTATCTGACGTTATGAATGATGCCGATGTATAATGACGTTCAAGAACGAGCTTGCGGCAAAACAGCTCGTACCTTTTCATATATAGAAGCCCCTACAAACTCTTGAAACACTTTGAAATGGGGTTCTCTAACCCTTACAGGTCGATTTGAAGCATCACAGTCATCAAGCATAAAGAAATATCCGAGAAACGGCTGAACTCCTCCATTAAAAGCTCCTTCTCTGAATGCTGTCCAAAGATCAAGAGCACTACCCATGGCTTCCTCGGTTCTATTGTTAAAATTGTTTCCGAAGGAAGGGCCAACTTGGGATTTTGCTTCAACTGCTGTAATCAAATGACCATCTTTGACTACAACCAGATCCCATTCTTTGGTGGGGCGAAAAAAACCCGGCAATTCAAGCTGCCTTTTTCTGAAAATATATCCTTCATCCATACCGGCATCAATAATTATTTTCGTAAAAAGATCGATAAAACCATCCATTTGAGCTCCGCCGGTCACTGCACCTCTTAATCCTGCATCAGCAACCCCTCTTTTTTTCTGTTTTTCTCTTTGGGCTTTGCGTGTCTGCCAGTAATGAGAAACTGCGCCGGAAATGTATTTTCCAATGTTATCAATTAGGTCAGTCATTTTTTTGCATTTACCCTTTATTTTTTATTTTGCAGACCAACGTGCACGAACCGGGGTTCCGCTCAACTCGGCAATACGCGACTGTCTTGCCCAATAGCAGTTTTTTGTTAAATATTATAACTTCATGATTATATAGAGAAAGTAATGCAGTTAAGGTTTATATGGATACTGAAAATGGATCTGAAAATGTAAAAAAGTGCTGGAATATAAAGAAATGAAACTGTATTTTATTGATTGTGCTTTTGGCCTAATTAAATGTCGATTTTATATTGCATATTTATCGATGAATTGTCAATATTTGACTTTCGACAGTTAAAATGATTACGATTTATTATCATTATTAACATGGTGTCACAATTTAAAACGCTCGTTTTAGTTTCTTAATTGTGAATTTTGTGTTTTTTGTGGCAAAACTTTTTTCTTCTCGCCACAGGCACCAAGACACTAAGAAAGAATAACAAAATAAAATCCTTCGTGTCTTTGTGCCTTGGTGGCAAATATTTCTTGGTTCCGGCCCGTCCGCCTTGCTCCGCTTGGCAGGAGGGCAGGCTTGTCCGGTTCAGGCAAGAGGTAATTCGCATGAAAACGAAGATTTTTTTGATTTTGGCCATGGTGTTGTTTTGGGCTGTTCAGGGGCACAGTGCTTCACCCCAACCCGTTGACCTGGTTTCGCTGGTGTCTTCCGTTAAAAATATGGATACCCTCTCGTTTTGCGGGGAACGGGTTCCCCTTGAAAATCAAGAGGTTCGGGAAAGATTTGAGAAAGAGCTTCTGCTTTCGATTTGGGATCGGCCTCAGGTGATTCTCTGGCTGAAACGTTCCCGTCGATACCTGCCCTATATTGAAAAAATGTTGAAGGAAAACCACATGCCGGATGACCTCAAGTATTTGGCAATTGCCGAAAGCGCGCTTCGTCCCCATGCGGGCTCCAGAAAGGGGGCCATTGGATTTTGGCAGTTTATGCCGGATACGGGCAGAAAATACGGGTTGATAATAGACAAAAATATCGATGAACGGCGCAACTTATTTGCCTCCACCCGGGCTGCCATAACGTATTTTAAGACGCTATACCAATCCATGGGATACTGGACCCTTGCCGCGGCCGCGTATAATATGGGTGAAGAAGGGCTAACTGCTGAAATTATGGTGCAGCACACCCGCGATTATTACCGGCTCTACCTGCCCCTGGAAACCCAGCGATTCATATTTCGCATTCTTTCGGTCAAACTGATTGTTTTAGATCCGGTTAAATTCGGATTTAATCTCACGGATGATGAGTATTATCCGACCGTTGAATTCGACCGGATTACCATGGATTGTTTTCAGGAAATCCCCCTCAGCCTGATTGCAAAAGCTTCGGGAACGGATTTTAAAGCCATCAAGGATCTTAATCCCGAAATTCGGGGACATTATCTTACCGAAGGCACCCATACACTTCTCATTCCCAAAGGGGCGAAAAAAGAGTTTGATTCGCGGTATAAAAAACTGGTTAAAGCGTATCAGGCAGACAAAACCGATCGGATCTATATCATTAAAAAGGGGGACAATTTATCCTCTATTGCCGAGAAGTTCGATGTACCCTTGGCCGCGCTTATTATCTGGAACCGTATGGACATAAATGAGCCGATCCATCCGGGAGATCGGCTGATTATTTATCCCAAGGACAAAAAACAATAACATGGCATAACGGTCAAAAACGCATACCCCGTGTGTTCGGACAAACCTATCAGTACAGGTCCGGGAAATAGGCAAGACAATGGATTGATATTACAATAAAAGTAATGTATATGGCTTGATTTTTTGATTGGCATGGCTATTTTGATGTGAACATGTTATTTGGATTTATTAACTTTTTACGAGTTACTCAATTTTGACTTTTGTGCTTTTTCTGACAATAGCTTTTATGTTTTGGCCCCCTTCCGGCAAGGGTTATGGTGTTTGTGTTGAGGTTCTATGAGATACTATCCGGTCAATCTTGATATCCGAAATCGAAACTGTCTGGTGGTGGGTGGGGGTGACGTGGGCACCCGTAAGGTAATGACCCTGCTTGACTGTGGTGCAATGGTCATTGTTGTCAGCCCGGCGGTTACCGAAAAGATAGAGGAGCTTTCAGATAAGGGCTTGATAAAATTAGAAAGAAGGGGGTTCAAGCCCACAGATCTTGACCAAATGTTTCTGGTCATCGGCGCAACAGACAACCCGGAATTGAACCGACAGATTCATACCGGAGCGGAACGACTCGGTATGCTGTGCAACATCGCGGATCGCCCGGAAGTTTGTAATTTTATTCTCCCGGCCATTGTAAACCGGGGGGATTTGATCATCGCCATATCCACTTCCGGCAAAAGTCCTGCGTTTGCAAAAACAATGCGAAAAGATCTGGAGAAAAAATTCGGAACCGAATATGCCAAATTTCTGACGCTTATGGGAGGCATCCGCACCAAACTGTTAAGCGAAGATCACGAACCCGAGGCGCATAAGCATCTTTTTGAAAACTTAATCAAACGGGACGTGGTTACCCTGATAAAACAGCACGATATTGCAGCGATTAATTCCTTGCTTTTTGAAATTCTTGGTGAGGGGTATCTGTTTGAGGAATTAATGGCAAACCCACCCACATCCAACCCGGTTTTGAAAAATGCATAGGTGCCATCCGTGGAAATTTTGACAGGTATTACCATTTTTTTCTACATGCTGAGCACGGCAGGATACGTGGCCTATCTTTTCCTGCAGAAAGATTACCTTGAAAAAATCGGGGTTCATCTGATTTCAGCCGGCTTTTTATGTCATACGGCATGGATCGGCTACGGGTTGGTTCAATCCGGACATTTTCCCGTAAATAATCTTCACCAAACCCTTTCCATGGCAGGCTGGACCATTGCCGGTGTTTTTCTGATCTTTCACTTTCGGTTCCATCTTAAAATTCTGGGGATATTTGCCGCTCCGCTGGTCACCCTGGTAATGGTCATCGCGGCCCGATTACCGAGCGCACCCCATCCGGCCGATACTATCTTAGATAGTGTATGGCTTGTGGCTCATGTCATTACCATCTTTATCGGTGAGGCCTCATTTGCTCTGGCCTGCGGGGTGGGGGTGTTGTATCTTGTGCAGGAACACACGATAAAATCCAAAACTCATGGATTTTTTTTCAAACGCCTTCCATCTTTAGAACTTCTCGATACCACCGGATATGCATGCATTGTTACCGGATTCACCATGCTTACGTTGGGACTGATCACCGGTTTCATCTACGCCAAATCGGTCTGGGGCAGGTTCTGGGGCTGGGACCCAAAAGAGGTCTGGTCAGGAATCACCTGGCTGTTGTATGCGGCCTTGCTCCACCAGCGCCTCACTGTGGGATGGCGGGGGCGCAGGGCGGCAATTATGGCCATCATCGGTTTTGCCGTGATTTTATTTACTTTTTTTGGAGTCAACTTTCTATTGCAGGGCCATCACGGAGGGTTTACCAAACTATAAATACAAAGGTAGCCGACGTGTGTAATTCACTGATGTTGGTTAACAGCGGTCATTTATTACTTTCCGTTGGAATTCGAAGGTCAGGTTTCAGGTGTCGGGAGGACGAACGTAAGAGCTGACACCTGAACACTGACACCTGAAACCTGGATTGCTTGAGCTAAATCACCAACAATCTTGATTTACACCCGTAGCCGACCTATATTATTAAGAAATATGTTAGAAATCGTCTTATTGGGATTGAATCATAAAACCGCACCGGTGGCCTTGAGGGAGTGCCTGGCCTTCTCGCCGGACGAGACATCCGCGATACTGCGGGCTTTTCTGGAATCACAGGTAATCAGTGAAGCAGTGCTTGTCTCAACCTGTAACCGTGTAGAAGTTCTCATGGCCACCGAGGACAAATCCAATGCGGTGAGAACGGCTAAAATGTTTCTATCCGAATTTAAAAAACTGCCTGCGTCCGAATTTGAAAAATCCCTTTATATCCATAAGGGGGAGGATGCGGTACGGCATATATTCCGGGTGGCTTCGAGTCTTGACTCCATGGTTGTCGGAGAGCCTCAGATACTGGGTCAGTTAAAAGAAGCGTATAAGCTGGCCACCTTAAAAAAAACATCCGGTGTTATTCTGAACAAATTGTTTCATCGAACCTTTTTCGTGGCAAAACGCGTCCGCAGTGAAACCGGGATCGGAGATCATGCGGTATCCATCAGTTATGCGGCGATTGAGTTGGGGCGCAAAATATTCGGCGCCTTTGAAGGAAAAAAAGTGCTCCTTATCGGAGCCGGGGAAATGGCTGAACTGGCGGTTGAACATCTGATTCGAAATAGAGCCGGGGATATTTTGGTCGCCAACCGAACCTTTGAAAACGGGGTTAAACTTGCCAAAAGGTTCAAGGGAAGCGCCATCCGATTTGAAGAGATTGCAGACAGCTTAGAGCGGGTTGATATTGTTATCAGCTCCACCGGTTCAACCGATTACGTGGTTACCCGCGAACAGGTCAAGGCAATCACGCGCCGCCGCCGGAACCGCCCCATTTTTTTTATTGATATCGCGGTGCCTCGAAATATCGATCCGGAAATAAACCGTCTGACAAATTCATATGTTTATGACATCGATGACCTGAAAGGGGTCATCGATGAAAGTATTGAAAACCGCAACAAGGAGGCGATTAAAGGGGAAAGAATCGTTGACGAGGCCGTCATCGGGTTCCGGCAATGGTACGACAATCTGGATGTGGTGCCCACAATTGTCGCCTTAAGAGAAAAAATGGACGCCATCGCCCAGGCGGAAATAAAAAAAACATTGCATGCCTTAAAACATCTGTCAGATGATGATCGCCAGGCCATTAACCGAATGACAAGCGCCATGATAAATAAAATCCTGCATGACCCCTTGCTGCTGTTAAAGAGCAATGGATATCATCAAAACAAATCCGGTTACCTTGACATTACCCGAAAACTTTTTAAACTTGATGAATAAACGGAGGACAACGTTGAAAAAAACAGCATTCCTTTTTCCCGGTCAGGGATCACAGTCAGTGGGTATGGGGCTTGATTTTTATCAGGAATATGACAGTGTCAGAGAAATTTTTGACATGGCGGAAGAGATAACCAAAATCAATATATCCAAACTGTGTTTTAAAGGCCCTTTCGACGAGCTTACCCAAACGGTGAATCTTCAGCCTGCAGTAACCGTTGTAAATCTGGCCTGTTTTTTTGCCATTGAAAAACAGGGGGGCGGAGCTGATATATGCGCCGGTCATAGTCTGGGCGAATACACCGCATTACATGCATCAGGCATCATATCTAAAGAAGATACGATCAGACTGGTTTTTAAAAGAGGCAAACTCATGCACCGTGAGGCGACCCGGTATCAAGGGGCCATGCATGCAATCGTCGGCTTGCCGATCCATACCGTACAAGAACTGGTCGCCGAGGTGCAACAACAAGGAATTGTTGCCGTGGCAAATCACAACACCGAACAGCAGATTGTCATCACCGGAGCGCCGGACATGGTTAAAAACGTTTCCGCCCTGGTTTCTTCCCTCGGAGCAAAAGCCATCCCCTTAAAAGTCAGCGGCGCGTGGCACAGTGAATTGATAAAAGGCGCCCAGGACGAGTTTAGCGACGTTATCGAATCCATGCATTTTAACCCACCGGAGCGCCCGGTGGTGTTTAATGTAACGGCCGATTATGCTGAAGATCCCAATGAAATCAAATCGATTATGGCCCGGCAGCTTTGCAGCCCCGTAAAATGGTATGACTCCGTGTGCAGGCTTATGGCCGAAAATGTGGAGGTCTTTGTTGAAGTTGGCCCGGGAAAGGTTCTTACCGGTTTAATAAGAAAAATCTTGCCCAAGGATTATCCCGCCAAAATATATACGGTAAACAGCATGAAACAGCTGGAGCGATTCTTGAAAGAAAACGCTTGATTTTTATTGAATTATACCGTTTCGTGTCGCATGAATCTTTTTCTTTGGCACGGCTGGACCCTATATCCATCGTAAAAGACGTTATAAATATTTAGCAACATTGACGTCTTGCTGAAAAATAAGAACCATGGATTGGTTGCAGGATTGTCAAATTAATTTTTGACGACAAAGTAAAAAGTCCAATTTCTGCGTTGCGAATTTCGTGGAATGAGGCGTACTTATGTACGCCTCATTCCACGAAATTCGCAACGCCTTTTTATCCCGCCTATGTTTGGCGGGGGAACTTGATCTTTTTACTTTGCCGTCTCAATTTTGACTTTTTACGGGGTTATTGATTTTTAAAAATAACAAAAAAATGAGATTTTACTTTACATAGACATTTTGTTAATATAAGTTAATTAATTTTATAAAATCCTAGTTGTTTTTTTTATTAAAAGGGTTTGACATGAAAAAGAATGATATCGAATATTTTACAGACTTTTTAACCAACCGTTTGGAAGAACTGTTAAGTCATGCAGATAATACGGTTTCAGGTATGACCACCCCGAAAGAGAATTTTCCGGATCCGGCGGATCGTGCGACGCTTGAATCAGACCGAAATTTTATGCTTCGTATAAGGGATAGAGAAAACAAGCTGATCAAGAAGATAAAAAAAGCCTTGGCACGTATTGACGACGGCACGTTCGGAATCTGTGAAAAATGCGGTGAAAATATTTCAGCAAGTCGCCTTAAGGCCAGACCGGTTACGACATTATGTATTAATTGTAAAACCAAAGAAGAGGCTTTTGAAAAAGCCCTCGGATTATAAATAAGAATGTGAAAATTGATCTTCATATTCATTCAACCGCTTCTGATGGAACGCTTTCACCATCGGAAATCCTAAATATGGCCCAACGTCTCAATCTCGGGGCCATATCCATTACAGATCATGACACCATCGATGGCGTGAAAGAAGCCCTTGCCATTGGGATACCTCCTTCTCTTAAATTCATAACCGGTGTTGAAATCACCGCGAATCCCCTGCCGACTTTTTCCTGTCCGGGAAGTTTTCATGTTTTGGGTTATGGTATCAATATAGATGATACCAAATTGAACCATACCCTTGTCCGGTTACAGGAGGCCAGAAAGAACAGAAATCCCCGGATTGTTGAGCTGCTGAATCGCATGGGGTTTGAACTGACGCTGGACGAAATACGGAAGGACGCTGGAGAATGTCAGCTTGGAAGACCTCATATTGCAAAACAAATGGTAAAAAAAGGCTTTGTTCAATCCCTTAGCGAGGCATTTGACAGCTATCTGGCAACCGGGCAACCGGCATATGTTGACAAATATCGTATTGACTGTGACCGCGCCATTGAAGTTATACTCGATGCCGGGGGAATCCCGGTTCTGGCCCATCCCGTTCTTCTCAACATCAACGATGATGTCCTTGAAAAACTGATTATCTGTTTGAAGGAAATGGGCCTTAAAGGAATAGAGGCCTATTATCCTGAACAACTGCCGGATCTTATTGCCCGATATACCAAGATAGCAGACCGGCATGGATTATTAATTACCGGGGGTACGGATTTTCACGGTTCTATTAAGCCCGAAATTAAAATGGGGTCGGGTAGAGGAAATTTCTCGGTTCCTTATGAACTGTATGAAAAATTAATTTCAAATCTATAAATAGGAACACACATGGTACAAACAGCTCTGTCTGAATTAATGCGGAAACTTAATTATGAATTTAAGAACACGGATCCCCTTGTTGAATCCTTAAGACACAGTTCATTCGTAAATGAACAACTGGACACAGACCTCAAAGATAATGAGCGCCTTGAATTTCTTGGAGATGCGGTTTTAAATCTTATTGTCGGGCACATTCTCATGCAAAGATATCCGGATTTAAAGGAAGGGGATCTGTCCAGAATGAGGGCCAATCTGGTTAATGAAACTCAACTTGCATCCATTGCCCGGGGAATAGATCTGGGTTCTTATATACAACTAGGCAAGGGAGAAATTCAATCCCAAGGCTGGAATAAGCAATCCATACTGGCAAACACGTTTGAAGCCGTAATTGCAGCGGTTTACATAGACGGCGGTTTTGATGCTGCTTTTAAAATCATTGACGTCCATTTTTCGTTGTTGATCAGTTCCGTAGCCACGCCCACTGCCAATCATGATTTCAAAAGCCAGATTCAGGAACTTGTTCAGATGGAATACCGATCCATCCCCATTTACACTGTCGTCCATGAAAGCGGTCCGGATCATGACAAAACCTTTCGGGTTCAGTTGACGGTGGGTGAGGTTCAGACGGAAGGACTCGGAAAAAGCAAGAAGGCCGCCGAACAGGATGCCGCCAGAAAAGGCCTTGATATTTTAAAGTCCGAAACTCCCGGTTAAGTGAGCTTGAACAAAAACACGCCATTTATCATTCCGATTTTTTTGCCCAATCTCGGGTGTCCCCACCAGTGCGCTTTCTGCAACCAAACCTCCATCACCGGTGTAACACCGGACACGATTTCCCCGGAAACACTGTGCTTGCTGATAACCGAGTTTCTTGAATATAAAAAAACACAGAGACGGTGTGTTCAGGTGTCTTTCTACGGGGGAAATTTTCTGGGCCTGAAAAAAGATTACATCAGAATTCTACTTGATGAAACCACAAAATTTGTAAAAAATAAAAAAGTCGACAGTATTCGCTTTTCTACTCGGCCGGACACGATAAGCAATAAACAGCTTGATATCATTAAGAATTATCCTGTTTCAACCATTGAAATCGGTGTTCAGTCCATGGACAATCAGGTGCTGGCCATGGCAAACCGGGGACACACCGCTTTGGATACGGAAAAAGCCGCGGCCCTGCTAAAGGAACAAAATTATGACGTGGGCATGCAGATGATGGTCGGGCTGCCGGGTGACGATGAAACCAAATCCCTGTTTACCGCACAAAGAATTGCATCACTTTCTCCTGATTTTGTCAGGATTTATCCTACGGTTGTTCTTGCACATAGCCGTCTTGCCGTATGGTATCGAAACGGAGACTATACGCCCTGGTCTGTTTCGCGATGCGTTTCTCTGGTAAAAAATCTTTATCTTTTTTTCAAAAGCAAAAACATACCGGTCATTCGTATGGGGCTTCAGGCCACGGAGGATCTTGCAAAAAACACAACGATTTTAGCAGGACCTTTTCATCCGGCATTCGGACATATGGTTCATTCCGAGATTTTTATGGATATGGCGGCATCCCTCTTGGAAGCCGAGAGAGGCTCATGTGACAAAATTATCATAAACGTTCATCCCCGGAGCATTTCGAAAATGAGGGGGTTAAAAAATAAGAACGTGGAAAGTCTGAAAAAAAAATTTCAAATCAAATCCCTCAAGATTATCCCGGATGTTTCCCTTGCCCAAGATAAACTGAGGGTTATCTCTTGAATTTCAGGGCTACTGACCTGGCGTAAATTCAGATTCAACATATTTTAATGAGCAATCCACGCCTTTAGAGCATATAAAAGAGGAACCTTGAACATTGAACATTGAATAATGTATTCTGCCATTTATAATAAAGACAAAGCGACCCGCCTCGCCTGAGCGAGCCAACAAAAGGACGAAGGGCATTGAGTACAGCTCGCGATGACGGGCAGGAGCGCCTTCCACATTCGACGTTCGACGTTGAACGTTCGATGTTCGATGTTCAAATTGTTGCATCTGAAGTTACGACTAAAGCTTCATATCACGTTGAAATTACGTAAACAGGTCAGGAGTTCTGGATTTATTTTTACCCAAAACCTCCTTGGGATGAGGTGGGTAATCTTGTTTGATAATCAATGGATGATGAACTCGTAAAAAGTTCAAATTCAAGGCGTGCAAATTTTGTAATCATGAGGCGTACTTTTCGTACGTTGAATGATTGCGAAATGCAGCACAACGCAGAAGTTGGACTTTTTACGAAACCGTCAATGGATGAGGTCAAGTATCTTCCGTGACGTATATTCCCCGACATCCGCCAGCGCGTCTATGGGCAAAAAGGATAGCGCATTATTAGAATAAAGGCAGGTGACCGACGCCGAAAATTCATCATCTGCTTCATAGAAAATATAGCAAAGGGCTATTTTGGGCAATGGGTAGACAATAAATGAAAAATCGCCTTCCACACCTGTCGGTGCCTTACGTCCGCTAAGATTTGCCATAATTTGGTCTTTTGTTTTTTCGATTCTCTCAACGTGCGGTACCAGAATCTGCTGGGTATGGGTAACGAAAGCTCCGGCGTAAGGCATACTGTTCGGAAAATCCTTAAAGGCCTTTAACGGCTCCAGTATGGTTGGCTCAGGCCCGGTATGAAGTGCATACAGGGAAATCAGGATCCCGATCACCCCGGTCTGCTGAATGTGACTCAGAAAGATTCCACCGGGTCGAAGCTCACACTTCTCACCAAAAGCATGAAATAAAAAGGAATCTTTATTCCGTTCAGCGGGTAGTGTCCGTTCCAGATCTTCCGGAAAACTTTCATAAAGTCTTTTAAGATTACCCTGAACAATTTTAGCATAATTGTCGCCCATAACTTCCATACTTAATAACTCCTTACCGTCTCGTTAACTTACTAAATACTATCGATAAATTCCTAACGCCTTATGAACGCGACCTGTTATAAATTCATCCAAACTGATACCGTATTTCTAATACATAAATAACAGATTGAATCTTCAATTCCTATTAAATTTATGCGCTATGACAGAACAACACTTCAAATTGTATTTAAAAAGCAGACGCAAAAGAGAATTTATTTCTCTGGAACGGCTTCCAATATAAGGATACATAGAGTCCTTCCGAAAAGGTTGACAATAGCTATTCATAGGACTATATTTTCTTTTATTGTTGGTTTTAAATGAACTACCCCGCAGCAGAGCTGCGAGGTATCAAAATGAATTTTTATCTTATTAACCCCGATGCAGAGCATCGAGGAATTCTTTTGATTAAAAAAAATCAAAGAAAGGAAATTCTGTTATGGCAAACGATATTATGGAAATCGCTGACAACAACTTTGATGCCGAGGTGTTGGAGTCTGAAAAACCCGTATTGGTTGATTTCTGGGCACCCTGGTGCGGTCCGTGCAGGGCCATAGAGCCACTTGTTGAAGAGCTTGCCGCAACTTATGGCGACAAATTCAAATTCACACGATGTAATGTTGATGAAAACCCGACTACCCCGAGCAAATACGGGATAAAATCTATTCCTACCCTTATTTTCTTTAAGCAAGGAAAAGTTCTCGATAAGATTGTCGGTATCGTTCCCAAATCAAAACTCGAAGAAATTATAACCAAGGCGTAACAGGAAAATATGCAATGAAAAGCGTCGATTATGAGCTTGTCATTATCGGCGGTGGTCCTGCGGGGCTCACCGCCGGTCTTTATGCGGCACGGGGCGGATTAAATGTAACCCTTATCGAAAAGATTGTGCCCGGCGGGCAGATCATTATTACCGACTGGATCGAGAATTATCCCGGATTTCCGGAAGGACTCAGCGGACCCGACCTGGTTCAAAAGATGACCGAGCAGGTCAAACGATTTGACCTGTCCATCGAAAGCAATGAGGTTATTTCCGTAGATTTCTCTGAACCGGTTAAGAAAATTACCTTAAACGACAGAACGCTCACAAGTCATGCAATAATTATCGCAACCGGTGCTTCACCGAAAAAGCTGGGGGTTCCCGGAGAAGAAACTTTTTACGGCAAAGGTATTTCTTCATGCGCCACTTGTGACGGTCCGTTTTTCAAAGAAGGTATTGTGGCGGCTGTGGGCGGTGGCGATACCGCTGTACAGGAAAGTTTGTTTTTAACCAAATTTGCGAAAAAAGTATACCTTATTCATCGGAGAGATAAATTGCGCGCGGCGGCGATTCTTCAAAAACGTGCATTGGCCAATGAAAAAATAGAAATGATATGGGATTCTGTGTTGACCGATATTAGCGGGTTAACTAATGTTGAAAATATTACCGTGAAAAATGTCAAAACAGGTGATAAAACACAATTTTCTGTGGATGGGTGCTTTATATGGGTTGGCACAATTCCCAATGCTCAATTCCTGGGGGATAGTGTAAAACTGGATGAATACGGATTTATTATTGCAGATTTAAATATGGAGACATCCGTGCCCGGTGTATTTGCCGCGGGCGACGTCAGAAATACCCCGTTGCGCCAGGTTGTAACTGCGGTTGGTGACGGCGCTATCGCAGTTATTTCTGCGGAAAATTATATTGAAAACATAAAAAAATGAAAAATATCATAGCGTTAAGCCTCATTTCATTGTTTTTGGTTTCGGGGTGTGCATGGTTCGAAACCAAAGAGGAAAAAACCGCACAGGAACTCGCAAGTGATGGAATGGATCTATTCAACCGTGGAAAATATGAAAAATCCATAGCATCCTTTGAGAAACTCAAAGACTGGTATCCTTTCAGCAAATATGTGCCTTTTGCGGAATTAAAAATAGCCGATGCCAATTATAATATTGAAGAGTATGAAGAAGCGGTCTCAGCATATGAAGAGTTTGAAAGCCTTCATCCACGCAACGAAGCCATACCCTATGTTATTTATAAAATGGGACTTTGTTATTTTCAGCAGATAGATACCATCGACAGGGATCAGTCCACGGCTAAAAAAGCCCTTGATACGTTCCATCGTCTTAAAAAACAGTTTCCAAAAGATCCATATGCGATTAAAGCCGAAGAAAATATCAAAAAATGTCTGAAAAGCCTCACCGGGCATGAACTTTATGTTGGACTTTTTTATTTAAAAAGCAAACATTACAAAGCTGCTTTACATCGGTTCGAGTCAATCCTTACCCAATACCCTGATGTGGGAGTCCACCAAAAAGCTTTGCAGCATATTGCCACCTGTGAGGCGTTATTAAAAGAACAGGACCAGGAAAAGGGGTCTCTGTAGAAAAGAAATGCGGTGCTTAAGAAAAATCCTTTACATCTTGTTTGTTAAGATGTACTGAATCAGGTTTTTATAAATATAAGGAGAAATAATAATGGCCAAAGTATGTGAAATATGCGGGAAAAAACCGCTTGTCGGAAATAATGTTAGCCACGCCCACAATGTGACAAAACGTCGATTCAATCCAAACCTTCAGAGCGTACGGACAATGTATAACGGCAGGGTTAAAAGGATGAAGGTCTGCACAAACTGTATAAAATCAGGCCGTGTCGTTAAAGCGCCCTAACCCTAAGGACTTACAAAATTTACAATTAAGGGATTACGCGTCTACTCTCTTTACTGCCTGAATATGTTTTATCTTCCTGACGGCAGATAGAACTTTTTTAAGGTGTTCGGTATCGTTAACCGCTATGGTAAAATAGATGTCAACGATCTTATTCTCCCGGGTTTCCGTATGTGCGCTGAGTATATTGGCGCCATTTTTGCTGATATTGGAAGTAATATCCGCCAGCAATCCAACTCTGTCGTAAGATCGAATTCGAATCTTTACAGGATATGTATCGTTAGCATCGACATTCCACTCCACGTCTATTTGCCGTTCGGGACTCATTTTCAGAGCATTGACACAGCTGGTCCTGTGAACGGTAACCCCGTACCCCCTTGTGATATAGCCTGTTATGGGATCTCCGGGAACCGGCTGGCAGCACTTGCCGAACCTTATCAGGATGTCATCAACCCCCTTTACAACCACACCTTCGCTCGGCTTTTTCTTCCGTACACGGCCTATAATTTTGTTAAAGAGAGATTCGCGCTCTTTTTCCTCATCGGGTTTGGGGGCAATTTTTCGTACGATCTGTAACGGGGTAATTTTACCATACCCCACACTGGCAATCAGATCATCGATATGCTTAAAGCCAAAATGCTCAACAACCTTATCCATGTCTTCGGATTTCAAAAGCGTATTAAAATTAAGCCGGTGTTTGCGAAAAGCCTTTTCGCACATCTCCCGGCCAAGGGAAATGCTCCGTTCTTTTTCCTGAATTTTAATCCACTGTCTTATTCTGGAACGAGCCTTGACCGTCTTGACAAAATTCAACCAGTCCCTACTCGGATGGCCCTTTTTTGATGTAAATATTTCAACCGTGTCTCCCGTTTTTAATTCATATTGAAGGGGGACAATACGGCCGTTTACTTTGGCTCCGGCGCATTGATTTCCGACTTCTGTATGGATTAGAAACGCAAAATCGACAGGAGTCGCGCCTCTGGGTAAGGATTTTATTTCTCCTCGGGGAGTATAAACATAAACTTCATCAGGAAAAAGATCGATTCGGACATTTTCCAGAAATTCATCCGGATCTCTGAAATCTTCCTGGTGTTCCACAAGGTTTTGAATCCAGGAAAATGTTTTGGTCATCTTTTCATCGAAACGGCGACCTTCTTTGTAGCTCCAGTGGGCTGCGATGCCGGATTTGGCGACCCTATCCATTTCCCGGGTCCGGATTTGTATCTCTATGCGTTCACCAAAAGGCCCAATAACTGTTGTGTGTAAGGATTGGTACATATTGGGTTTTGGAACACCGATATAATCTTTGAACTTTTTGGCAACCGGTTTCCAGAGCGAATGTATCAAACCAAGCGCTTCATAGCACTGAGGTATTGTATCGAGGATTATCCTGAACGCAATAATATCGTATACTTCTTCAAATTCAAGATTCTGAGAGATCATTTTTTTATAGGTGCTATAAAAATACTTATATCTTCCCAGTACTTCGCAGTTTAAATTGTGCTCATCTATTTTTTTCTTGATAACGCTTTTAACGGTTTCGATATATTTTTCGCCTTCTTCCCTGTCTTGGTTGACATAACTTTCTATTTTAGAATATTCTTCAGGCTGAAGATACATAAACGAGGTGTCTTCCAACTCCTCTTTTATCCAATAAATACCGAGACGGGATGCAATAGGAGCATAGATGTCTAGGGTTTCCTGCGCTATTTTTACCCTTTTTTTCTCCGAGTGAAACTTAAGCGTCCTCATATTGTGAAGCCGGTCAGCAAGCTTGATCAGTATGACCCGGATATCGTCGGCCATGGCAAGAATCATCTTTCTGATACTTTCGGCCTGGCGTGCCTGAGAGCTGCTGCTAAAGGGGAGAGCGCTCAACTTGGTTACCCCCGAGACGATATGGGTAACTTCCTCACCGAACATTGCATTTATTTCTTCCGGGGTGGCATGGGTATCTTCAATCACATCGTGCAACAGGCCGGACGCAACGCTGATCACATCGAGCTTCATGTCGGCCAGAATGCCGGCGACTTCCAAGGGGTGAGAAAGATAGGGTTCTCCGGACAGACGCATCTGACCATCGTGGACCCTGGCCGAGAAAATATAGGCACGGTCTATGATATCCAGATCCACATCCGGATAATATGCTGTAATTTTATCAATTATGTCATTGATACGAATCATCGAAGATTAATGGTTTCGTAAAAAGTCCGATTTAGACGGTTTCGTAAAAAGTTCAAATTCCCCCGAATAAATCTCTCGGGATAAAAAGGCGTCGCAAATTTTGTAATCATGAGGCGTACTTTTCGTACGTTGAATGATTACGAAATGCAGCACAACGCAGAAGTTGGACTTTTTACGAAACCGTCAAGATTAATATGCCTTTGCAAATATTACCCGTCCACTGCTCGGTCCGCCGCAACAAATACACTTGCCTTTTTCCAATGGGCCGGACAGGGGGATGCATCTAATGGTCACACTGAGATCTTCTTTTATTTTCGATTCGCAATGATTTTCCCCGCACCAGTGTGACAATGCGAAGCCTCCATGAATCTCGGGCTGTTCGGGGTTTTCCGGGGTGAAAAATTCGTAAAATTCTTTTTTATCGTCTAAGGTTACAGAATGCGCTTTTCTAAACAAAAGGGCACGATCAAAAAGCGTCTGCTGTATGTCATCCAGGATCTGTGTTATTTCTCCAACAAAACGATCCCGTTGTATGGAAATCCTGTTTTTGTGCTCCCGATCTCTCCTTCCAACATATACAGAATTGTCGGCAATGTCTCTGGGACCGATTTCAACCCGTAGCGGTATTCCTTTTTTAATCCATTCCCATCCTCTGGCCCCCCCGATCTCGCGATCGTCGATTTCCACTTCAAGACGCCGGTGATGGTAAAATTTATCTTTCAGTTCTTTTGCCAGGCTTTCCACATAGGTCATAACGGTCATCCTGTCCTCAGGATTTCGGATGATGGGCATCAGAACCACATGTGAAGATGCAACCCTGGGCGGAAGAATGATACCATCATCATCACCATGGGTCATTATAACTCCGCCGATAAGGCGAGTGGACGTTCCCCATGAAGTGGTCCAGGCATATTCCTCTTTTTCTATGGACGACTGGAACGTTATCTCAGAAGCTTTGGCAAAATTCTGCCCCAAAAAGTGTGAGGTGCCGGCCTGGAGGCCTTTTCTGTCCTGCATCATTGCTTCGATGCACATGGTGTCTACTGCTCCGGGAAATCTTTCCGAGGCCGTCTTTCTCCCCTTGATTACCGGTATGGCCAGGTATTCTTCGGCAAATCTGGAATAAACATCGAGCATCAGTTGGGTCCGTTCAATGGCTTCTTGTGCTGTGGCATGGACCGTGTGTCCTTCTTGCCACAGAAATTCAGTGGTCCGTAAAAATACACGGGTCCGCATCTCCCATCGGACAACATTTGCCCACTGGTTTATAAGGAGCGGAAGATCGCGATAACTTGACACCCACTTGGAAAACGAATCTCCAATGATGGTTTCGGAAGTCGGTCGCACAACTAAAGGTTCATTGAGCTTTCCCGCAGGCTCAAGACCACCGTTGACCCCTTTTTCGAGTCTGTGATGGGTAACAATTGCACATTCCTTTGCAAAGCCTTCCACATGTTCAGCTTCTTTTTCAAGAAAAGAAAGCGGTATAAAAAGAGGGAAATACGCATTTTTAACCCCTGTCTCCTTAAACATATCATCGAGTACGCGCATTATATTTTCCCAAAGCGCATACCCCCAGGGTTTTATCACCATACATCCTCTTACTGGGGATGGGTCTGCCATTTGGGATGCCTTGACCACCTGCTGGTACCATTCAGGATAATCTTCGGCCCGAGTAGGAGTTATTGCCATTTTGTTTTGTTTTCTCATTCTGAATTCCTATGATTATTAAATTTTTCAACCTCGGCCAGTAAAACCTCGACGAGTTTCTCTTCGGGAAACTTTTTTATGACTTTTCCTTTCTTAAAAAGAATCCCTGTGCCATCACCGCCGGCAATACCGATATCCGCTTCCTTGGCTTCTCCCGGTCCGTTTACAACGCAACCCATGATGGCAAGTTTAATGGGCAAGGGGTTTAAAAGTAACGCCTTTTCAATACGTTCCACAATATTAAACAGATCGATTTTACAGCGTCCGCAGGTCGGACATGATATAATGTCCGGCCCATGCCGCCGGATATCCAGTGCTTTCAGAATTTCATATCCAACCCGAACCTCTTCAACCGGATCCCGTGTTAAAGAAACACGGATTGTATCTCCGATACCTTCCGCAAGAAGCATTCCGATGCCCAAAGATGACTTGACGATTCCTGAATAAAGCCCTCCGGCCTCTGTTACCCCAACATGAAGCGGCAAATCGGTTTTTGAGGAAAGGAGCCGGTAAGCCTCTACGGTACGATGTACATCAGAGGCCTTTATCGAAATTTTTATATTGTGAAAATCCAATGACTTTATTAAATCAATGTGCCGCAGGGCACTTTCAACCATGCCTTCTGCACTTGCCCCACTATATTTCTTAAGGATGTCTTTTTCAAGGGAGCCGGAATTCACTCCAATTCTAATGGGGATATTAAACGTCTTTGCGCAGTCAACAACCGCTTTTATTTTTTTTTCACTACCGATATTACCGGGATTTAGCCTCAGCCCGTCAGCACCTGCCTTTACCGCAGCGATTGCCAGACGATAATCAAAATGTATGTCAGCGATAATCGGTATAGATACGTTTTCCTTTATTGAAGAAATTGCTTGAGCCGCCTCCGCATCAGGCACGGCCACCCTTACAATTTCACATCCGGCCGTTTCCAGGCGCTGAATTTGTGAAACAGTGGCCGGAACGTCTTGAGTAAATGTATTGGTCATAGACTGGACCGCAACCGGCGCATCTCCGCCCACGGGTACATTTCCGACCATAATTGGGCATGTATTTTTTCGTTTTATTAAAAAAGGCATAACCGTTTGTTGTTACTATATAATAGTATCGAAACCCGTGTGGATTGCTCGCAAAAGACGTGTTACGTGTTCATCAACTTATGCTTTTAAAAATTTTACCAGCACAATAATTAACAGACAGAACTTTTAAGTTCAAGAAAAATACAGATTTTGTATTTGGCTTATAAAAAATATGGTAGTATAAAAGATTCGGGGGTCGCCCCAAATGGAATAATGGAATAATGGAATGATGGGTTTGATGGAGTTTTTTTACAATTAAAATGGTTTATTTCCGCTCTTATTCCAATATTCCAGTATTTCAGTATTTCATTCTGATGGCATAAACAGGTTGCTATTAAAAAACTTATTATTTCAAAAATTTGTAGAATTTCTGAGACGATAAATTATCAAAGGAGCAATGTAATGGATCTGCAAAATAGTAAAAAATTTGTGGAAAAACACGGGCCGGATGCACAACCGGATCGTGTCATTAAAAACGAAATTCTAAAAAGGACGCATAAAAATGAAGTTCCTTGCGCGGTTGCTTTTGAAATAGTAAAAGAGCTGCAGGTATCACCGGATGCAGTGGGTATGACCGTTGATCTGATTAATTATCGGTTGGTCAAATGCCAGCTGGGACTGTTTGGGTATCAGCCCAAAAAAAAGATTGTGACGCCTCAACATACGGTAACCGAGGATTTAAAAAATGCAATTTCCCAAGCGCTGGTCCAAGGGAGACTTTCTTGTAAAAGCGCATGGGATATCGCAACTCGATTTAAAATGCACAAAATGAAAGTCAGCAGTGCCTGCGAAGCCATGGGTGTCAAGATAAAACACTGCCAGCTGGGAGCTTTTTAATTTTATTCTCAAATAGTTAAATGGTATTTTATTTAATAAACCGCAATATGTTGTAATTCTACAAAATTACATATAAATTATACACAAATTGCTTGACACATGAAAATCACAAGTTTATGATATGATTCATAATTGTTTTGCCAAAGAATGTTCCTATAAGCAAGTTGGTTTTTGTATGCACTCTGAATTAAGAGCGGGCAAGATTTTATACCAAAAAGCCGATCAAAGGGAGCAACGGGGAAAATGAAAGACGTCATATTGATATTTTTTTTGGCTCTTCTCTTGTGTGCATGGATCAATCTCATTGCAAAACGTACAAAGGGAAAAAAAGGATCGCAAAAAGAGATCAAAGACATGCTTGACGAACGGATTAAGGATAGAGTCATACCTGTTCGGCGTGACGTGCAGAAGGCTTTGATTAAGAAAAAACCCGTTTATTTTCCAAGACAAACTACAGTATCAAGAAACAATATTTATCCCTATCTTAGAGAAGATCGCAGAAATGGTATAGAAAGACGCAAAAGCAGGGTTCCGGTGGGCATAACCTTTGAATTTATCGACCGCAGGCAGGCCGACAGTACCCGGCATACAGGGCCGGAAAGGCGAAGCGGCGCAGACAGGAGAGGCAGGATTTGGGATAGAAGAAAACCGGTTGCATTCCAATATTGTTAAATGAACACGATGCCTTTCTACGAACTTGAAATCATCATGCGTTCATAACATCAACATGCAGGAATAAAGACCTCTTATACCCCCCCGTCGCTCAATATCACCATTTAATGCACCAGCACTTATTGAGATGTTACTAAAATTCCACTTAACCTGCTTGTATAATAATAAATAATTTTCGCGAAATAGTTTTTTTCGTGATGTTTTGAAATTATCTTGTTTTCAAACACAAAATAATTTATAGAGCATACGACTTGCCGTATTTTACTGGTCAAAGGAGTCGACAAAAACATTGTAAGTCATCGAAACTTCTACATCGCAAGACAAATGCCGGAGTGGTGAAACTGGTAGACGCACGGGACTCAAAATCCCGCGGGGGCAACCCCATGTCGGTTCGATTCCGACCTCCGGCACCAACCCAAAAACCAACCGTTTTGGTTGATCACGTCAAAGCTTCTTGGATTCCTTCAAGGGGTTTTTTTGTATCAAAATCAACAGGTGTGCCCAAGGAATTTTTAAAAAATATTATTGATGGCTGCTGTTACAACGAATGAAATTTATTTAAAACCAATCAAATCATTATCCGCATCCATCCAGACGGGAAAGGATTCCCTGGCGTTTTGCAGGGTCTCATAGGACAAATTCACCGTATAGGTGATTGTCGCATTCTTCTTGTGGAATATAATGTTACCAATGGGATCGATGATTGAAGAATCACCACTGTAATGGTGACCGTTTCCGTCGATTCCCACGCGATTAACCCCTATAACATAACACTGGTTTTCAACGGCTCTAGCCTGAAGCAGTAACTTCCAGTGAGCTGAGCGTCTTTCAGGCCAGTTGGCGATAAATATAGACGCATCATACCGGTTTTCGATATTTCGCGTCCAGACCGGAAACCGCAAATCATAACAGATAAACGGTCTGATCTTCCAGCCTCGCAGTTCAACCGTAATATTTTGACGGCCGGCACTGTATACTTTTTCTTCACCGGCCATACGAAAGAGATGCCGTTTATCGTAAGTATAGATCTGGCCTTGGGGTTTTGCCCATATCAACCGGTTGAAAAACTTGCCATTTTCAGTGACGATGATACTCCCGATGATGTCAGCCTTCTTTTGCCGTGATTTCTCTCTCAGCCATGTTACGGAAGACCCGTTCATGTTTTGAGCAAGACCGGCGGGATTCATGCTGAAACCGGTCGTAAACATTTCCGGCAATACGATAAGATGTGTATCCTCCTCGATGGCGTTAATCTTATCATCAAATGCAGCAAGGTTGGACTCAATATCTTCCCATACCAGTTCGGTCTGTATAATCGTGGTTTTTAAATCCGGCATAATTTCTCCGCGGCATTGTCCAGGGTTTCATCCTTTTTCGCAAAGCAGAATCGCAACACATGATGATCGTCTTTTCCATGATAAAACGCCGAAGGTGGAATTGAAGCCACACCATGTTCTAGGATAAGCCGTTTTGAAAATTCCACGTCGGATTCATCAGAAATTTCAGAATAATCAAGCATCTGAAAATAAGTGCCGTGACAGGGTATGGGTTTGAAGCGAGATTTTTCAATGAGTGTTAAAAATCTATCCCTCTTTCGTTGATAGAAATTTGAAAGGTTCAGATAAACATCTTGGTTCCGCATGAATTCGGCGTAGGCAAACTGAATCGGCGTATTGGATGCAAATGTCAAAAACTGATGCACCTTTTGAAACTCATTAGATAACACCTCCGGTGCCAGACAGTATCCGATCTTCCATCCGGTTGTGTGATAGGTTTTTCCAAAGGAACTGATGACAAAGCTTCGTGAAACCAGCTCGGGATGGCGGGATATGCTTTCATGCCTGAGGCCGTCAAAAATAATATGCTCGTAAACTTCATCACTCAAAATCAACACTTGTGTATCCATAACAATTTGTTTCAAGGCGGTTATGTCTTCATGCGACCATACGGCTCCGGTGGGGTTATGGGGCGAATTTAATATAATAAGCCTTGTCTTTGACGTCACAGCGTCTTTGACGTCATCCCAGTCTATGCGATACTCCGGAAACTTAAATTTGACATATACCGGAATCCCCCCGTTTAGCGTAATGGCCGGTACATAGGAATCAAATGCCGGCTCGAGAACGATGACCTCATCACCGTTATGAACAACGGCAGTAATTGCCGCGAATAACGCCTCGGTGGCACCGGATGTCACGGTGATTTCAGATCCGGGATCGTAGCTTGCATTATATAGTTTCATTACTTTTTCAGCAATCCTTTCACGAAGAATCGGTACGCCTTGCATGGGCGCATACTGATTCTGTCCGGAACGCATATATTTGTTCACCAGCTCCAAAAGATCCGGATGAACATCAAAATCCGGAAATCCCTGTGAAAGGTTTATGGCCTTATGATCATTGGACAGCTTGGACATTACCGTAAAAATGGTAACGCCAACACCAGGAAGTTTTGAACGCAGCATGTGAATCCCTTGTTCTGAAATTTTGCTGTTTGTGGCAAAAAAATTTTGATTGCACCCGTATGCGTTAAAAAATTGCCGGATCAAATTAAAAAAGGCATTGCCTTGCCCATTGTCTTAAAATATATTTTTATTCTCAATTCATTAACCATATTAAGACATAGATGTTTAGTCAACGTATAATCTTTAAGCCCTCCGGGTTATTGGACAAGATAAGCCGATTGAATAAAAACCTTCCAGCCCTTCCCATTGACACCCGCCAACGGTTAGCCTATATTAAAATCCCTCTGTAAATTTTTCGCAGGAAAGACACGATCATGGTAAAAAAAATAATTTCCGGCGGTCAGACCGGCGCTGACCAAGCCGCCCTTGATGTTGCTATTCAGTTGGGGATTTCACACGGTGGATGGATACCCAAAGGACGATTAACGGAAAACGGAATGCTGGATGACAAATACCATCTAAAAGAGATGGAAACGGCCAACTATAACAAACGAACGGGACAGAACGTGATAGATTCCGACGGAACGCTGATAATATCCCATGGTAAACTTACCGGAGGATCAGAATATACTCGAGACATGGTGCTGGGTCATGGGCACCCGTGGCTTCATATAGATTTAAACAAGACCGAGTCTTTTCAAGCCGCAAAACAGATCAAATCTTGGTTGGCGGAACATGAAATTGAAGTTCTAAATGTTGCGGGGCCCAGAGCAAGCAAGGACCCTGACATATACCAGGCCACGGTCCATATCCTGAAAACAGTTTTTTATCGAGACGACTTATCTCTATAACCGCTTTAATTTGTGTAATATGTTAAACATTATCTTTGTCTGTACGGGTAATATCTGCCGCAGCCCCATGGCGGAAGGTTTTTTGCGATATAAATGGCATGGAATGGAACGTGGTGCTCTATTTGTTTCATCCATGGGTATTCACGGAGTAACTGATTCTCCGGCCACCGAACATGCCCAGGCTGTCTGTAGAAAAAACGGTTTTGACATTTCATCCCACAGAGCCCGATCTCTTGTCGGGGAAGAGTTGCTCAGGGCGGACCTGATTCTATGTATGGAACCGGTCCAGAAGAAATTCGTTCAGGTTTTCTTTCCATGGCGTCGAGACCGGGTCGCTCTTTTGGGAGCCTGGCCCGACAAGGAAACCAGAAAAAGTGCCATCGAAGATCCCATGGGCGGTTCTTACAAAAAATACCAAAAGATATTTACGATAATCGAGGGGCACATAGAGCGAATCATACCCCTGTTGTAATCAAGCAACTTAGTTAGTGTCCATCCATAAATGAGGATTTTTGTTCAAGATCAAGCCTACGCCCCGGAGGGGCATGTGAAAAAAATAACCGCAGGTATATGTTCAATATTCCGAGGATTATTTTTTGAACATAACGCAGAGATTGGGCCCCGGTTAAATATTAAGTACGGATTTAACTGGGCAAGCAAAAAGACCATTTATGGATGAACACTAGTTAATAAAAAAGGGGAAATCCATGATTGCCCAAAGCCTATCGGGTCTGGTCGTATTCGCTGGAATTGCCTGGCTGATCAGTGAAAACCGCACAAAGGTGAGTTTTAAAATTATCATCACCGGAATCTTAATCCAGTTTGCTGTGGGATTAATCCTGCTAAAACTGCCGGTGTTCAGAAATTTTTTTATCTCTTTGAACCGGCTGGTTCTATGCCTTGAAGAATCCACAACCGCAGGAACCTCCATGGTGTTCGGTTACCTTGGCGGCGGAACACTTCCATTTGCTGAAAAATATCCGTCAGCCAGTTTTATTTTGGCCTTCAGGGCGCTTCCTCTCATTCTTCTCATTAGCGCCCTGTCGGCGCTTCTGTTTTACTGGAGAATCCTGCCCATGGTGGTAAAGGCCTTTTCCTGGGCATTACAAAAAACCATGGGATTGGGCGGTGCCGAGGGATTGGGTGTATCGGCTAATATATTTATTGGTATGGTCGAATCCCCGCTTTTCATCCGCCCGTATCTGAATGAGATGAGCCGAAGTGAGATTTTCACACTCATGACCTCGGGAATGGCCACCATAGCAGGCACGGTCATGGTGCTCTACGCCAGCATTCTGGGAAACATTATTCCAGGTATTATGGGGCATATTCTGACGGCGTCCATTATCAGTGTGCCGGCGGCTGTCATGATTTCCAAGGTCATGGTGCCTGAAACCGGCCGGCAAACCTCCGGAGAGTTAACATCTCCGGAAGTGTCTTTGAGTGCCATGGACGCGATCACCAAAGGAACCCTGCAGGGTATCCAGCTCCTGGTCAATATCATGGCCATGCTCATTGTGCTGGTGGCTCTGGTCCACCTGGTTAATATCATCCTGTCTCTTTTGCCGGAATTTGGCGATCAACCGGTTACGCTGCAAAGACTTCTTGGACTGATGATGGCACCGGTTGTCTGGCTTATGGGTGTCCCTTGGGAAGAGGCTCCCGTGGCCGGCGCACTTATGGGAACCAAAACCATCCTCAACGAATTTTTGGCCTACCTTGATATGAGCCGTCTGGCACAGGGCGCTTTGAGCCAAAAAAGCCTGGTGATTATGACATATGCCATGTGCGGTTTTGCCAATCCCGGAAGTCTGGGGATTATGATCGGCGGAATGGGGACAATGGCGCCTGAAAGACGCGAGGAAATCGTTTCGTTGGGGTTCCGTTCCATCGTCGCCGGTACCCTGGCCACTTGTATGACCGGAGCGGTTGTCGGCATTCTTATTGGCTGACTCGAAAGCGGATCGCTTAATTTGGTGGCCATCCATGAATCTTTATTGGGCACAAATTAAGTTTCGGATCCAGCCAAAACAAGCGGTCCGGACCCGGTAAGAAAAAATTTTGTCCAGTCAAAGCCAAACTTCATCAGTTCGACATCTGACGTCTTCAACTTTTCAATTCTTTCCCCGGGCAAATTAAAGCGCGATAAAAAACTGCTCTCGAATATGAATTTCTTAAACATATCTATATTAAAACAGGCCATAAACGCCATTTTTAAGGCGGGGCTGTCAATCCCTTGATCGCCCCATGGATTTTGTCTGAATATGGAATCGACATCAACCCACAAATCATTCATCTCATTATATAATTCCATCTCCTGGTCTTCCATCCACTCCGTTACCGTCCATTCACGAGATTCTTTATGCCCGAGACAGTAGCTGTGACGCATAATGAAGTATAAAACCTTACGTTCATTTTCATCACCGCTTCTTGCCACGGCGCGTTCCAGCGGATAAGACCGGCAGGAAAAGGGCCGGTCTTTGTATATGGTGCATCCTTCAGGAGACAGGAAGGGACATGATTTTTCTTTATCGTCCGACATTTTGAGCATAAGACTTGGAAAATATGGGTTATCTCTAAATGCTTGAATGCTATATTGTTCAAGAAATCGATCCGAAGACATACCGAGTCCGTTCTTCATGCGGATAATATCATAGGGATAAAGATACATATCGGCATCCTTGCAGCACCGGGTAAAACACGCAACCTCCGGATGGCAATCAAACCGGATCTTGTCTTTCGTATGGATCTTTTTTCTGCCGCTTATTTGTTCATTAAAGATATTATCTTTCATAATTTATAGGTTACCTCTTAATTTTTTGTGTTTTAATGAACAATCATAACCTGTTATCTTTATGGTGCAACAAAAATATATTCCTTTATCATTTTAAAGCAAGAGTTAATTTCTTTTTTTAATTCTTTGACTTTTCTTCAAAAAAACCTTGAACCCTTGTCTAATTTTGTATAACGTGTAGACATAACGCCAACTTTTTATTATGATCTGTTTCTGGTTACAGCATACGATTGTTTCGTTTTGCAAAGGTCTCAAAGAGCGCTTATGCAAGAAAATACCCCCACAGACAGCCCGGAAGAAAAAAGATCTGTATTAAGAAAGATACTGGATAGATATTACAGCGTAGAGTTTAAGTTAAAAGAAACCGGTAGCCTATATCATTTTAAATTAAGGGATCTTTCATCAAACGGCTTGGGCATCCTGGTAAATGAGGATTCTGCAGTACTGGAACATTTAACAGTAAACGAAATATTAAAAATGAAATATTATCCGCCGGAAGCGTCGAGTTCTGCCGAATTCTTAACAACAAAAATCAAACATATCACAAAAAAAGAACAGGGATCATTTAAAGGGCATTTTTTAATCGGATTGTTAATTATAGAAAAACATGCTCTTGATAATAAAACGTAAAGTTAAAAAAGTTTGAGTTGTGTTGGACCGTTCTTTCTTTTCTTACCCGGAATAGATTTCTCTTGCATTTTTAGACGGTTTTCGATTTCCCCGATAAATGGCGACATAATCCGATCTTTGGTTTTTCCGTAAATTTTCCTTTTTTTGGCAAAGGTTAAGTATAGTCGCTCCCGGGCACGGGTCATGGAAACATAAAAAAGCCGTCTTTCTTCGTCCACATCCGTCGTCTCCATGTCTGACCGCTGAAACGGAAGATACCCATTTTCGCACCCCACAAGAAAAACTATCGGAAACTCAAGGCCTTTGGCGGTATGCATGGTCATCAACGAAACTTTTTCAGCTTCGTGTTCGTAACTATCCGCATCGGTGTTCAAGGCGATCGTGGCAACAAAATCTGAGGTATTAAAATCGAATGCTTTGGAAATATTAATCAATCGTTCTAACACCTGTTTTGTTTTTGGATTACTGGTTATGGTCTCCGCAAGCCGGGTGTTTTTCACCAGAAAAACAAGTTTTTTTTCAACATCCAACTCTCTCATCTTTTTTTTCATTTCCAAAAGATCACTTAAAAAACCATTCAATTTTAAGTGCCTCGCCCGATCCATTTCTGGTATGGGTAACTTTCGTGCGCTATCTATTGCTTTTGACAGTGCAAATCGGTTTTTGTAACTCCAATTTTTAAAAATTTCCACGATTTTTCTACTGATCGGTTTGTTCAATAAATTTATACTTCTTTCAAAATCAGCAAAACATCCCAATCCTTCAATGATTTTCAATAATGAGATTAATTCTTTTATATTTTTTGTGTCAAACGCATTTGTCCGGCTAACGATTTGATAGGGTATGCCCGCCGTATCAAAAACTTCTGAAAAAATTCTATTCTGAACGTCAGTTCGGTATAACACAGCAAAATCAGAAAAGCTTTTGTTCGGTATCTGGTGTCGGTCACCAGCGGAACCGAAATCCATAAAATGAAACCCCAACCCCCCTATTAATTTTTCAATGATCTTGCCGACCGCTACAGCTTCGCCTTTTGCCGAACCCGCTTCAATAACACTGATCGTTTTTACTCCGTTGATCGTAGAATAAATACGCGATCTGTGAGCGTCTTTTTCTCGGGCGCTGATGACCTGATACGAGGCATCAAGAATAGTCTGGGTTGATCGGTAATTTTGGGCCAGCCTGAAAACCTCGGCGTCAGGGTAGTCTTTAATAAAGTTATTAAAATATTTAACATCCGACCCTCTAAACCCATAAATTAACTGGTCCGGATCTCCAATAACGCAAATATTTCTGTTTTTTGTTCCAGGGGGCATAAGAGTTTTTAGTAACCGGTACTGTCCATGATTTAAATCCTGATATTCATCTACAAAAACATATTTATACCGTTCCCGGTATTTTTTTATAATATCTTTATCTTCTTCAAAAAGACGGGCGGTGTTATATATCAGGTCTTCATAATCACAAAGGCCCTGAATGGATAGCAGATTCTGATAACATTTAAATACAGCGAGAAAAATCTCCTTCTTGGAACCGGCGATTTCACCAGCACATTCTTCGGGGGGGGTTATCAACTGCTTGGCTGAAGCAATCCAATCTAAAAGCGTTTTCGGTTTAACGGCAACTGCATGGCCGTTTTTCTCCATATGTTTAATGACGTCCGAAATTATATTTTTTCGATCATCCTCATCGATGATCACACAGCCATTTTTTTGATGGTTATTCAACAGGGTTAGACAAAGACTGTGAAATGTTCCCGCAAAAGGAAGTTGTTTTGAATTTTTTATTAAATATTTTAGTCTGTTCCGCATTTCCTGAGCGGCCTTGTTTGTAAATGTTACTGCCAAAATATTTTTCGGCAAAATGTTTTTATCAGTTACAAGGCGAGCGATCCGATGGGTCAGGGTTCGTGTTTTACCGGTACCCGGACCTGCCACGATAATCATCGGGCCGCTTTCGTATTCAACCGCCCGACGCTGTTCCTCGTTCAACTCAAACTGGCCGCTTTTGACGTGGCTTTCTTTTTTCAACGGTTTAGAAAAAAGAGCTTTTTTTTCTGAAATCTTCTCAATGCGTACCGTAGGGTGAATTTGTTTAGATAATTTTTGTTGATGCGATCTTTGGTTTTTTGTTTTCTTGTTTTCATCGGAATCCGGCGGCTTAATAAAAAAAAGCTCTTTTTGTCCGAGCAGTATTTTCCGTTCTTGAAGATCAAAAATTTTTATTTTGCCGTATTCTCCGTCATATCCGGGTATAAGAACAATTTTATTTTGCCTCATTTTTGAAATCGCTTCACCAAGCAAGGGAATGCCTGCCGAATTAATTTCTTCTTTTTTTTTGGTATTAAGAATTTTAAATTCTGGCCCGAGCTTCTCGAGCAAGGCCATATAATTTCTCATCACTTTCTTTGATCCGGAACCCACTTCTAAAACATCCGATAATATTTCCGTAAGTGGAATAATATTAAAGAAAGGAAGGGACTTTTCGGGTTTTTCACCCTCCAAACGGTCGGAAAGTTCCTCTACTCTGTACAAAACACCAAGTGTCAGCGGTTTCCCACAGACTGGACATTTTCCGTCATGTTTTCGGGTCTGTTCCGGCCAAAAACCAACATTACACTTTCGGTGTCCATCGATATAATATTTCCCCTCTTCGGGATAAAACTCGTAAGTTCCGACAAAACTTTCGGGGTCTCCTTTTTTGATGCTTTTTTTTATGGATGAATAGGAAAGCTCCGTATTAAAAATATTTGCTTCCCTTCCAAGTTTTAATGGGGAGTGGGCATCAGAATTCGAGATCAATGTCCTTCCGTCCAAAGAGGATACTCTCCGGTTCATGGCCGGATCGGATGAAAGGCCGGTTTCAACTGCGAATATATAAGATGAAAGATCTTCAAAACATTCTTCAATGGAATCAAATCCTGATTTTGAACCAAGGAGTGAAAACCATGGGGTCCAGATATGAGCAGGTATTAGAAACCCCTTGTCGGAAGTCTCTATAAGAATTTCAAGAAGGTCTCTTGCGTCAAGGCCAAGAATGGGCCTGCCGTCAGATTTAATATTCCCGATTTTATCTAATTTTGAATTAAATTTTTCTACAAGGTCAAGGTTTGGCAGAAATACAAGATTATGATTTTTACGGGTTTTATTGTTTTTTTTATAGATATTACTTATTTCGGAAACCAGTATAAACCTGACGTTCCCTCGACACGAAAGGGGAACCCGTTGATCGCATAGTTTTGCGATTTTTTCCTTTAACTTGAAAAGTCCGGGTTCAGCCGGAACAAGTTTTTCTTTAATTTCTGCAAACCATCCCGGATGGGTAAAATCACCGGTTCCGATAACCATTATACCTTTTAACTGGGCTGCTATGTATAGATTTTCAAGATCAAGATTTTTCGCCGTTGCCCTTGAAAAATGTGAATGAACATGAAAATCAGCAATAAATTTCATATGAGATAATAAATTAAACCGTAATGGTTTTGTAAAAAGGTTGACAAGTGGCCGGCTATAAAGGTGTTTTATAATCTAACCCATTGTTATATCAAAATATATTTCAAACAAACCATAAAACATTAAATAACAAACTTTTTATAAATTTATTATTTTACGAATTTGTAAAATCTTGCATCCATATTCCATAAAAACTCTTGTGTAAAAATTATAAACAGTATATATATAATAAGTTATATACTATATATAGTATGTCCTATACTATCAAAAATATCAGTTTTTAGCAAACAATCAAATTTTGGATATTTTAAAATATATCTTTTTAATAACTTATAATTTATAAACAATTATTTTTAATTTCTTTAAAACTCATTAGTTTTATATTTTTTTTATAGCCTTTCTTTTTATAATTTTATTAAATTTTTACTATCAAATAAACAGGTTCAAGAGTTATTATACTTATTAACAGCCTTTAATATTACTAATAATATATTATAAAATATTAAAAGGAACTAATAATGAAATTAAAAATTAAAAAACAAAACATCGTCGATATATTATCAAAAGTTCAAGGACTAACCGGAAGAAAAAGCAATCTGGCGATAACAGTAAATATTTTAATAAGTACAACGGATTCCGGTATAACTATGGTGGTTACTGATCTTGAAACAGGATTTGAAGGGCAATATCCTGCGGAAGTTGAATCACATGGAACCATCGTTATTAATTCAAGAAAATTCTACGAGATCGTAAAAGAATTTCCGAGTGATGAAATACAGATTAATGAAATTGAAAATCACTGGATCAAAATAGGAAATAAAACGGTTGAATATAATATTGTTGGAATGAATCCCGAAGATTTTCCTGAAACGCCACATATAGATGATGTTGAATTTTTAAGTATCGATTCGGGCGTATTTAAAAATATGATAGAAAAAATGATTATTATTACTGGCGCGTCTGATGAAAAACGGGCTCATATTACAGGTATATATTTTGAAATCATTCATAAGGATGATAAAAATATAGTACGGATGGTGTCAACCGACGGCAACCGGCTTTCAAAGATCGATCATGTTTATGAAAAGGATGTTAAACTTCCCAAAGAACAAGGTGTAATTATTCCCAAAAAAGGTATGAATGAAGTTATTAAGTTCCTTGGTCCTGTCGGGATGGTTCAATTGGGTATTAAAAATAATAATTTTATAATAAAAAAAGATACAGAAACAATAATCACACGGCTTTTAGAAGGAGATTTTCCGGAGTACGCCGATATAATAAAAAAAAGCGCTTCTCATGCAATTCATATAGATAAAAATATGTTTTTAATGATGCTCAAAAGAATGAGTATTTTGTCTTCTGAAAATTATAAAGGAGTTATTTTTAATTTTAGTGAGGATAAACTTTTCATAAGAACTACAAATCCAGATATCGGTGAATCAAAAGAAGATATGGATATTGATTTTAAGGGTGATTCTATTGAAGTTGCCTTTAATCCAAAATATTTTATTGATACACTCGGTGTTATAGATTCTGAAAAAATCATTATTAACATCGTTGATGAAGAAAAACCGTGTTTAATCGAAGGGGAAAATGACGATACTTATATTAGTGTAAATATGCCGATGAGAATATAATATGAATAAAGAACAACAAACATATAACGCAGATAATATAAAAGTTTTAGAGGGCCTGGAAGCTGTGAGAAAAAGGCCTGCAATGTATATCGGAAATATCAATATCCAAGGCCTTCATCATCTTGTTTATGAAGTTGTAGATAACAGTATTGATGAAGCCATGGCAGGATATTGTGATAAGATTATTGTTACCGTTCATACCGATAACAGTGTCAGTGTTGAAGATAATGGAAGAGGTATACCCGTAGGAATTCAAAAAACAGAGAATATGCCCGCCCTTGAAGTTGTAATGACAAAGCTCCACGCAGGAGGAAAATTCGACGATCATTCCTATAAAGTTTCCGGAGGGTTACACGGTGTGGGCGTTTCAGTGGTAAACGCACTTTCAAAAGTATTGGAAGTAGAAGTGTATACTGACGGAAATATTTATTATCAGAGCTTTGAAAAAGGTAAAAAAGCGAGAGAATTAAGTATTATAGGTAAAACAAAGAAACGGGGTACGAAAATACATTTCATTCCTGATACTCAAATTTTAGAGACAGATAATTTTAGTTATGAAATATTGATTCGAAGGTTAAGGGAACTGGCGTTTTTAAATAAAGGGGTAAGATTAATAATAGAAGATGAACGTTCGGATAAAAAGGATGAGTTTTTTTATAAAGGGGGTATTGTTTCGTTTGTTGAATATTTAAATAGAAGAAATGTGGTGCTTCATAAACCTATTTTTATAGAGGGAACAAAAAACGAAGTTCAGATAGAAGTATCCATCCAGTATAATGATACATTTAACGAGAAAATATTTTCATTTGCTAATAATATCAACACAATAGAAGGAGGGTTTCATCTTATAGGTTTTAAAGCGGGGTTAACGCGTACCATAAATCAATACGCGACCAATGGAAATCTTCCGAAAAATCTTCAGGCAAAGATTAGTGGTGATGATATCAGAGAAGGATTGACCGCGATTATAAGTATTAGAATAAAATCCCCTCAGTTCGAGGGTCAAACAAAAACAAAACTTGGAAATAGCGAGGTCAAAGGACTCGTTGAATCTCTTATAAACGAAAAATTAAATGTTTTTCTGGAAGAAAATCCGGCAGTGGCCAGAAAAATCATTGGGAAAGCCATTGATGCGTCTCGAGCAAGAGATGCGGCAAAACGCGCCCGGGATTTGGCCAGAAAACAGGGCGCTTTGATTGATTCAACACTTCCGGGTAAACTTGCTGAATGCCAGATTTCGGAACCCTCTGAAAGAGAACTTTTTCTTGTGGAAGGGGATTCTGCAGGGGGCAGTGCCAAACAGGGTAGGGATAGAAAATTTCAGTCAATTTTACCGTTAAAGGGTAAAATAATAAATGTTGAAAAATCGCGTTTTGATAAAGTCCTCCGCAGCGAGGAAATAAAAAATATCATAACTGTCCTGGGTACCGGTGTGGGGGAAGAAGAATACGATATTGATAAAATTAAATATTACAAAACCATTATCATGACGGATGCCGATGTTGACGGATCTCATATCAGAACGCTTTTGCTAACATTTTTTTACAGATATATGAAAGAAATGATTAACAAAGGCTATCTGTACATCGCTCAACCCCCGTTATTTAAAGTGGGTAAAGGAAAAAGTGCAATTTATCTAAAAAATGAAAAAGAATTTAATAATCATGTGTTAAAGCGGGTTTGTAATAAAAAAGATATTAAGCTCGGGAAAGATGAAACCATGCTTCCGGAACACAAATTATATCTTTTTATATCCGATCTTTCGGAATATTTTTTAATTATGTCAAGGATGGAAAAACGTGGGTTTCACAATGATCTCATAGAACTACTCATAAAAGAAGAGGTTGAAAATAAAGATTTTCTTCAAAACGAAAAAAATATGTTGAAATTAAAAACAATATTAACCGAAAAAGAATATGATGTCAGTGAATTGACATGGAATGATGAACGAAATATTTATGAAATGACCGTTAGGCCCCCCCTTAACGGAGACCAAAGACAAGTTTCCATGGATTTGGCTGTCAAAAACATTACACCGGTAACCATAGGCCGGAGTCTTATTTATTCAAATGATTTTCAAAAACTCATTGTCCTGGGTAAAAATATTTTAAAATATGATACTCCGCCGTTTCTTGTTTTTAACAAAGACAACAAAACAGATTCGGTTTGCATACCAGACAAAGCAAGCTTTCTATCTTTAATGATAACAGAAGGAAAAAAAGGGCTCGGTATTCAACGATACAAAGGTCTGGGTGAAATGAATCCCGACCAGTTATGGGAAACCACAATGAATCCCGAAAAAAGAACCCTTCTACAGGTTAAAATAGAGGATGTGGTTGAAACGGAAGAAATTTTTACAGTTCTTATGGGCGAACAAGTTGAACCCAGAAGAGAATTTATAAACAATAATGCCCTTGAAGTAGGCATGCTGGACATATAGGATATGGATTAATTTTTTTTAATCGATGATTTTTCTATCCAAACAAAGAATCGTCACCATTATATAAAAAAACATAACCATGTATATTCATAAGATTAAAGCAAGAGATTTACCGGACCTTTGGTTTCAGGCCGTTCATGATATTCTCGATCATGGACGACGGTTTAAAATAGATCGAGGCAGTTATGCCGGGCAGACAAGACTTGAATATGATTATTTTTTAGGTCATGTCATGCACCCATATTCAGAACCGATTTTACCGGACATTCCTCCCGCATGTGGAATTCCTAATCCAGTGGAGTATGATTATGTTTTTGGCGGGGAGGGGTATCAACGATCATACATTGAGTATTTGATGACCGGGCAAAAAGAGCCCGGCGAATCTTATACTTATGGTGAAAGATTAACAAAAGCCCCGCTTACCGGTGATAAACTTGCATGGTGGGAACAGGGACATACTGAAATAATAGATAAAAGACGGGTTGACGGCCAGGCTGTTTTTGAAGAAAACGGGAAACTGTATCTAAACCAGATCGAGTGGATTATTCAGACATATAAAGCATACGGGAGCAGGAATAACCAAATGGTATTACAGGTTGCTCACCCGTCTGATCTTACGCTTTTAGACCCCCCTTGCCTGAGATCTATTGATACACGAATACAGGATGACTCCCTTCATTTTATTATATATTTTCGATCATGGGATTTATGGGGAGGACTTCCGGCAAATCTGGCCGGCATTCAGAATCTTAAAAACTATATGGCCGGACAAGTCGGTGTGAAAGACGGTGAAATGATTATTGAAAGCAAAGGGCTACACTTATACGGCTATGCCGAAGATCTTGCAAAATTAAGGTGTATGAAAACCTAAAATTCAAGCGGACAACGGCAAAAACCCGCTGAGTCAAAATTCAATATTGTTCGGCGTTCTTGGAAAAGGGATGACATCCCTGATGTTGGAAATTCCGGTCATAAACATAATCAGTCGTTCGAATCCCAGACCGAAACCACTGTGCTCAACGCTTCCGAACCGGCGGGAGTCCAAGTACCACCAGTAATCGTCTTTAGGCATTCTTGCTTCGTCCATTCGTTTTTCCAGCATGTCTAATCGTTCTTCGCGCTGGCTTCCCCCGATAATTTCTCCAATTTTCGGTACCAGAACATCCATGGCAGAAACGGTCTTGTCGTCGTCGTTTACGCGCATGTAAAACGGTTTTATATTTTTAGGATAATCATAGACGATCACAGGGTTTTTAAAGTGTTGTTCCGTGAGATAACGTTCATGTTCGGTTTGTAGGTCTTTTCCAAAATCGATATCATATTCAAATTTTATCCGGGATTTTTTTAATATTTCTACAGCTGAAGCATACGACAGGCGGTTAAAACTGGACGACGCCACGGAGTCAAGGGTTTTTATCAAATTTTTATCTACAAAATTTGCAAAAAGTTCAAGATCTTCCATGTTTTCTTTGAGTATAAAACGGGTTAAATATTTTATCATTTCTTCGGCAAGATCCATGGTTTCTTCAAGGTTGCAGAACGCCATCTCCGGTTCCACCATCCAGAACTCGGCAACATGCCGGCTGGTATGAGAATTTTCAGCCCTAAACGTTGGGCCGAAGGTATAGACATCTCCCAACGCCAGGGCAAACATTTCGGCGGACAACTGCCCGGAGACCGTCAAGTTTGCTTGGGATCCAAAAAAATCCTGTGCATAGTCAACCCGGCTGTCTTTTTTAGGGAGATTTTCCAGAGTTAGGGTTGTTACCCGGAACAATTCGCCGGCGCCTTCACAATCGGAACCGGTTATGATGGGGGAATGAATATATTTGAAACCTCTGTCCCTGAAAAATTTATGGATGGCATATGAAAGCTCGGATCTTATCCTAAATGCGGCGCCGTATTTGTTGGTCCTGGGTCTTAAATGGGCAATGGTTCTTAAAAACTCGTCCGTATGGCGTTTTTTCTGCAGGGGATAGGATTCAGGGGTAAAACTGACAATTTCAACCCGATCCGCCAGGATCTCCCATTTTTGTCCGGACCCCATGGATTCCACCAAATTACCGCTGATAATTACCGCAGATCCTGTCGAGAGCCTTAAGATGTCCGGGTAATTGCTTAATGAGCTATGGGTAAGGATCTGAATGTTCTTGAGGCATGATCCGTCGTTGACTTCGATAAAAGAAAAACCTTTTGAATCTCGACGGGTTCGAACCCATCCTTTTATAAGAACATGAGTTGCCGGGATTTCCGATTGTAACAGCTTAACTATTTTGGTACGTTTCATTTATAATCTCTCTTTCAGGCGTGGTAGTTACTATCTGAAAAACAGCATTATTCGGCACCTTGTTTTGCTTTAAATAAAATGTCTTTGTCTAAAAACGAGGCCCATTTTTCATATTAGAAAACGAGAGTTGTGCTTATAATTTTACAGTTATATTATAGAGTTGATCTCCTCGCTGTAAAACGATTACCAGAGAATTTTTTTGGCGGTATTTTATGATGGCCTGCTCAAAGTCTTTAATGTTTTTAATGGGTATGTCGTCTATTTGTCGTATAACGTCTCCGGGTTTTGCGCCGATATGAGCCAGGAAAGATTGTCGATTAACATCTGAAATCAGCACGCCTTGTTTTGCCAACGCTTTATAGGTGTAACGGTTTTTTGTTGAAAGATTTTCAACAGAAATTCCCAGACGGTCGTAAGCAAGATCCAGAGCCAGTTCTTTGGGGAATGTCGATGTTTTTACTGAAACCGTTTTGGTTTTGCCCTCCCGCCAGACCGTTATATCAATTTTTTCTTCGGATGAAAGGGTGATCATTGCTCTATGGAAATCTTTTTCAGAAGCAATGTCGCTGGTATTAATTGAAAGAATAATATCACCCTCACGGATACCGGCTTTACGGGCGGGTCCGACGGTTTCCAATTTTTTGACCAAGACGCCATTGATGGCCGATGCGTTTAGATACCGTGCAAGGTCTTCGTCAACATCCTGTATGGTGATACCGATCCATGCCGGTATAACTTCTCCGTATCTTATAAGATCGGTGATGATTCTTTTTGCGGTATTTATGGGTATGGCAAAGCCGATGCCTTGAGCCTTGGCATATATGGCGGTATTTATACCGACAAGCTCTCCGTTTATGTTCAGCAGGGGGCCTCCGCTATTGCCTGGGTTGATTGAAGCATCGGTCTGTATAAAATTATGGTAGACCATGTCATCGGTCCTAACGCTTCTGTTTGTAGCGCTGATAACACCGGTGGTTACGGTATTGGAAAAGCCGAACGGGTTGCCGATAGCGATTACGGTTTCGCCGATCATCAGATTGCTGGAATCGCCCATTGTGATGTCAGGCAGAGCTGTTGGGGAAGAAATATGCAGTACCGCCAGATCAGAGTCGGAATCGGCTCCAACAATCTGTGCCGTGAATTCTCGTCCGTCTTTAAGTGCAACCGTAATGGTTTTGCTCTTTAAGATAACGTGTTTATTGGTCAGTATAAACCCCCGTTTTCCATCGATAATGACGCCGGATCCCAAGCTGGTTCGTTTGTATCGGCGTTCAAATCCGGGGTCAAAAAAGTCATTAAAAAAATTTTCGAAAGAAGGATCCATGCCCAATGCGGAAAAAGGATTTACCCGCTTGCGAACCTCGAACTCTGAACTTATGTTAACCACAACAGGACTGACTTTTTTAACGGCGATTACAACAGCGCTCTCCCGCAGGTTATCGGACCCAACGCCGTCCGGGAGCTTAACAAGAAATATAATAAAAAAAACAAGAAAGACAAACGCTGAAACGAACCGTTTGCTTTGTGTTTTTATTTTTGTCATGTTACACACCGTTATACCGATATAAAAATTTTATTATACTCGAGGCAGGTTTGAAACTGATTTGTCTCAACGAACCGACCGATTACAACCGTGAACCATCAAAACCATATATCATGAGCATAAAAATCATTCAAGACATCTTGCCGCTGGTAGAGCAACCCAGCAGGTACTTAGGCTCGGAAATAAACACGATTAAAAAAGATCATAGCAAGGTCAATCTGTGCGTTGCGCTTGCTTTTCCGGACCTCTATGAAATCGGCACTTCGCATTTTGGTATTCAGATCCTTTATCATATTCTTAACCGTCACCGCGAGATTGCTGCGGAACGGGTTTTTGCTCCCGGGGCCGACATGGAAAGCCACCTCAGATCCTCCGGCATCCCGATGATGTCCCTGGAATCTCATAAGCCAATTAACCGGTTTGATATCATCGGTTTCAGTTTGCTTTATGAGCTTAACTATACCAATGTACTTAACATACTTGAGTTGGCACATATACCGTTTTTTACAAGACAAAGAGACGATTCACACCCCTTTGTTGTTGCAGGAGGACCGTGCACTTGCAATCCGGAGCCGGTGGCGGATTTTTTTGATGCCATTGTGGTGGGAGACGGGGAAAACGTGATCCTGGAGATGTCCCAAGCCTGGCTTACATGGAAAGCGAGCGGCAAGTGCGATAAAAAAACGCTTTTGAGAAACTGGTCCCATATTGAAGGTGTATATATCCCCTCGTTTTTTAAACCCAACTATGATGAAAAAGGTTTTCAGACCCTTGTTCCTGAGTTTGCTGACCATAAGACGGTTAAAAGAGCGGTTGTCAATGATCTTGACCATGCCCCGTTTCCGGATGCGCCCATCGTTCCATATGGAAAACCCGTGCATGATCGTCTTCGGATTGAAATATCTCGGGGATGCACCAGGGGGTGCAGATTCTGTCAGGCCGGAATGATTTATCGACCGGTTCGCGAACGATCCTTAGAGACACTGCTGGCTCTTTCCGAAGCCTGTATTGCTTCGACCGGGTATGAGGACATCTCTCTTTTATCCTTAAGCACAGGGGATTATGAAGGTATATTTCCGCTCATGGAATGTTTGATGAACCGTTATATGTCCCGCCGAATAGCGGTTTCATTACCGTCACTACGTGTCGGCACATTAACACCGGAACTTATGCAGCTTGTCAAAAAGGTCCGGAAGACAGGGTTTACCATAGCACCGGAAGCCGGCAGCCAGCGGCTCCGGGATGTTATTAATAAAAATATAACGCAAGAAGACATTGAAAATACGGTCAAAAATGCTTTTGGTCTTGGCTGGCAGGTGATAAAACTCTATTTTATGATCGGTCTTCCCACGGAAACCCATGATGATTTGCAGGCCATTGTTGATCTCGTAAAAAAGCTGCGTAAGATCAAAGGGCCCAAGGGCCCAAGGGGCAAACTCAATGTAAGTGTGACAACATTTATCCCAAAATCCCACACGCCTTTTCAATGGTCTTCACAGCTTTCTTTGGCCGATTCAAAGCAGAAGATTCGATGGTTACAAAAGAACCTTAAGATGTCCGGGGTTCATTTTAAATGGCAAAACCCTGAGGTCAGCATGCTTGAAGGGCTTTGGGCCCGTGGTGACAGGCGCCTTGGCCGGTTGTTGCAGAAAGCATATGGGAAGGGGTGTAAATTTGACGGCTGGAGCGACAGGTTTAAGTTCCGGTTATGGGAAGACGCGTTATGTGACGAGGGTGTGGATGTGGATTTCTATACCACACGGGTCAGGGATACGAAGGAACCTTTGCCCTGGGATTACATTGATACAAGGGTTACAAAAGATTTTTTAAAAAGCGAATTAAAAAAAGGCGAACAAGGTGAATTTACTGTTGACTGTCGCAGGGGCGACTGTAACAATTGCGGGGTTTGTGACTTTGAAAATATTGGGCCCAAGGTGTTTGAAAACTATGAAAAAATGGCCCCAAAAGAATTTATTTCAGACAATATGAAAGAAACTTTTTATAAAAACCTAAAGGTTTCATTTTCAAAAAAAGGCGAGGCAAAGTATTTTGGGCACCTTGAACTGGTAAAAATATTTTTGCGCGCCATCAGTCGCGCAGGAATACCTATTAAATTTACACAAGGGTTTCACCCGAAGGCGAAAATTTCATTTGAAGATCCGCTGCCGGTGGGTTTGGAAAGCCTGAATGAAAATTTTTATTTATCATTACGAGGCGATGTTAAACCACAGAGTATTATCGGTCGATTAAATAAAAATCTTCCAAAAGGTCTTAAGATCTTGGATAGTCAGCTTGCCATAAGAAAGCCTGTGTTTGAAGCGATGTCGTCATCAACCTATCTTGTGACAAAAAAAGATGGTTTTTTTAATGAGAAAGACTTAATCTGTTTTAAAAACAAAAAAGAGTTAATTATTACTAGAACCGGAGCAAAAGGGAAAACAAAAAATATAGATTTAAAAGAAATGGTTTTGAAAATAGAGTTGGCGGATTCGAATGGGCTGAAGATGACCCTTAAAAAAGAACCGGGCAGAACGGTGCGACCTTTTGAGGTTATTGAAAAAATATTCTTTATACCCGTTGAAGAAATAAAACAGGCTGCTATCGTCAAACTGTAATATTTCAGCCGTTTGAAAAAAACCATTGGGCTCATTTTTTCACTTCATGAAGCCAAATCCATGCGTCAACATAACCCGCTGAGATATATTATATTTTTATTGATACCAATCTCACAGGAAAAAAAAGATGTATAAAAAGATAATCATAAATGCAGCAGAACATGAAACACGAGTGGCTCTTCTTGAGGACGGGAACATAGCGGAACTTTTTATAGAGCGTGGAGATGTTTCAGATATTGCCGGCAATATTTACAAGGGCAAGGTGCAACGCGTTCTACCGGGTATGCAAGCCGCCTTTGTGGACATTGGACTTAAGCAGGCGGCGTTTATTTATGTACGCGATATACATGGCGGAAGATATAGTGATATTGAAAACCTGCTGACAGAACGAACCGGGGATGAAAATAATTCCATTAGTGTTCATGGCGCCGGCCCTTCCCCGCACTTTATTAATCACGAATATCATATAGAGGACTTGATTACAGAGGGTCAGGATATAATGGTTCAGGCCGCCAAATCCCCTATGGGTTCTAAGGGGGCTCGCGTAACAACACATATATCTCTTCCCGGCCGCTTTATCGTACTTATGCCAACATCTGATCATATAGGTATATCCCGTCGAATAGAGGATGAAACGGAGCGGAATCGGTTAAAGGAAATCGTTGAATCTTTATGTAATGACAAATTCGGTTATATCGCAAGAACTGCTTCGGAAGATATCGGGAAAGAGAAAATTGCATATGAGATGGGTTTTTTAAAAAATTTGTGGGAAAATATACAAAAAAAGTACCAGACATCTCCGGCGCCGTCTCTTTTACATAAAGAGGTTGCCATTAGCCTTCGCGCTGTGCGGGATTTGCTTGTGCACGAAGCTGAAAAACTTATCATCGATTCCCGTTCGGGTTATGAGTCTATTCTTTCGTTTCTTGATTCATTCGTTCCCAGTTTAAAAGATTCGGTGGAGTTTTATGAGGGTCTGGAACCGATTTTTGATGCCTATAATTTAGAGGGTGACATTTCACGTGCTTTGAAAAAAAAGGTGTGGTTAAAATCCGGCGGTTACATCGTAATAGAACATACCGAGGCGCTTATTGCAATTGATGTAAATACCGGACGCTTTGTGGGCAAGTATAATCTTGAAGAAACAATTTTAAAGACCAATCTGGAGGCCGTAAAGGAGATCGCCTATCAGATCCGCCTCCGGGATATCGGTGGTATTATAATTATCGATTTTATCGATATGGAAAAAAAGTCCAATCAGGAGAAAGTGTTTAATGCGCTAAAAGAGGCTTTTATAAAGGATAGGAGTAAAACCCATGTCCTTCCCATATCAGAGATGGGCCTGATACAAATGACGAGAAAACGAATCAGGAAGCCTATTACCCAGTTTCTATGTGAGCCGTGCTTTTATTGCGACGGGGAAGGGTATCTTATATCAAGGCAGACCATATGTTATAATATATACAGGGAGATACTCCGTGAATCCCGCGACATGATGGGCGTCAAGGTGAGCTTGAGGGTCAATCCGGAAATTGCCGAACTGCTTCATGGCGAGGAAAACCATCTTATTGTTTCCCTTGAACGAATTATTGGAAAACAGATTGTAATATATCCCAATTCACAACTTCATATGGAAGAAGTTGATGTTTTAGAAATTCTGAAAGAATAAAAGAGCGTTAATTTTCAATATATCAGGGCAAGCGCATTTGAATCCCAATACAGGGAGAACACGCCGTCGCTACGCTGCACCGAGATCAAATGCGTTTACCCGGTTCAATGTTTTTTTGGGTCTTGACAATATAAAAAGCTTGTGCTTACATAGTACATTTTAAGTTAACTTCAGTCTGTTCAATCGGCAGGAAAGAGCTTTAGTTCTTTTTGGGTAATTACCCAGGCTGGGCATTATATTAAGGATTTTACATATGAAAAGAACGTATCAACCAAGTAGAATAAAGCGTGCACGAACACACGGGTTTTTAAAAAGAATGTCAACCAAACAGGGGAGAAGGATTATTAACCGGCGAAGATCTAAAGGGAGAGCGCGTTTATCGGTATAACGAGCAACGTTTTTAATCGACACCATAATATAATAAATGCATAAATAGCAATAGGTTGCAGAGGAAGACACTTTTTGCGCTTTTTTTTTACCAAGACAGACAGAATTTTGAAACGATCAGAGTTCCTTAAATTGGCAAAAATCGGCAAGAAAACCCAAAACCAACACTTTGTGGCTATATTTTCTCCGGGTCGATTTAAAAGAACGCGTCTTGGTGTGACAGTAGCGAGACGGGTGGGAAACGCAACAATACGAAACAGGATTAAACGGTTTAATCGCGAAAATTTTCGGCTAAACAGGCACATTATTACAGGTTATTGGGATATAAATATAATAGCAAAGAAAAAGGCCGCCGACGTATCATCGAAACAAACTTTTTTATCCCTGCAAAATATTTATAATCGCATATCAAGGAGTCGAGTCCATTAATCGAATCTTTCGGAAAATTCCCTTGTTTTTGATAAGGGCATATCAATTAATATTGTCTCCGGTTTTGGCTCCTTCGTGTCGTTTTTATCCAACCTGTTCTGAATATGCCTATGAGGCTATTTTGCGTTATGGACTACTTAAAGGGTTTTTCCTTGCCTTAAAGAGAATTTTAAAGTGCCATCCCTTTAATCCAGGGGGAATCGATTCTGTTCCTTAAAGCGAAACGTCCTACAGCCTTGATAGAACAGGAGTCCTTTGAAAAATGTTCAATTTTGTTCAAGGCCAAGGAAGGCAAAAAATTTAACCACCCCAGTACGATCTGCCGGACCTACGGGGCAGGCGCCGGAATTGGACAAAAAGGGGCGTTTTGCAAAGGTCTCGACAGTATCGGCATACATAATACCGGTTATAGACGGAAACATATATGCCCGTCTTCTATCATTCCCGCAAGAATATTTACTCCTCTGCACGTAACGGATAAAAATCATTCATTTTTGTCAGATCTGGATTTGTTTTTGGTTATTTCTAACTATTGGAGAAGATAATGGAACATGCTCGACTAATTATTGCCATAGCGCTATCCTTGCTTATTTTTATTTTATGGAATTTTTTCTTTGTAGATAAGAAAGAGAATCAGCCACCCAAACAGGCTGTTCAAAAAGAGGAAAAAACAGATGAAAAACCGGGGATATTAAAAAAAGAGCAGAATATAGCAGAAAAAACCCCTTTATCCGCAAAGATTCCCGCTTTGCACATAAAACCAGCGAGAACCGTCACGGTAAAAACGCCCTTATATAGGGTAAAAATTTCAGAAAAGGGGGCAGTGTTTAAAAGTTATGTCCTTAATAATTACCGGGAAACCGTGGATGCCGATTCACCGTTACTTGAAATGATATCCCCGGACATCTCCTACGGAACAATCCGCCTGGGATTTGCAGGGAATAGCCTTAGTGGCCTCGATGATGCAGTTTTTTCAGGAGACATTGACGGGGATTCGGTTGATGTCACTAATAACTCCAAAGAGATCTCTTTTGTCTGGACATCTCCTCAGGGGGTGACTATTGAAAAGAAGTTTTTATTTTCACCTGAAACCTATATGATCGATCTTGGCGTTACCATCAAAAACCTCTCTGGAGAGACCCTTCGAGACAGCCTTTTTCTTTCCTTAGTCCAACCGGCGGAAGTAAAAGAGGGCAGATATGGTTTTACGGGCCCGAGTGCGCTGATAAATAATAAACTCAAACAGGTTAAGACCAAAAAAATAAAGGATAAAAACACATATACAGGAAATGTAAAATGGGTGGCGGTTCAAGACCGTTATTTTATGTCTGCCATCATACCTGATGATCCGGTGGATGCCGGCATGCATCTTTACATGGATGAAAAGATACTCGCAAATCGTTATGTGCGGCCTGAAATGGTGATGGATTCCGGTACCCAGCATGTTTTTAAGTATAAAATATTTTTCGGCCCAAAAAGTACGAGGGTCTTGAAAGGTCTGGATTATGACCTGGTCAAAGCCGTCCATTTCGGCATGTTTGATATAATCGCCAAGCCGTGTGTGTGGATAATGAATTTTATATATGATCATTTTATTCCCAATTATGGTATTGCCATAATCATGTTAACACTATTTACCAAAATTATTCTGTGGCCGCTGGGGAATAAAAGCTATAAATCCATGGCTGAGATGAAAAAAATTCAGCCCCTTATGGCGGAAATCAAGGAAAAATATAAAAATGACAAGAAAAGAATGAATGAAGAGGTCATGGGATTGTACAAAACATACAAAGTCAACCCCATGGGCGGATGCCTTCCCATGGTTGCACAGATTCCTATATTCTTTGCTCTGTATCGAATGTTGTACGAAGCCATAGAATTAAGACACGCGCCATTTTTTTGGTGGATTAATGATCTGTCCGCTCCGGATCGACTTTTTAGCTTTGATATTTCCATTCCTTTCATGCAGGCGCCATACGGCATCCCGGTTTTAACCATAATCATGGGAGCCTCCATGTTTATACAGCAAAAAATGTCGCCACCCATGGGGGATGCCACGCAAGCCAAAATGATGATGCTGATGCCGTTAGTTTTTACGGTGATGTTTATCAATTTTTCTTCGGGGTTGGTTTTATACTGGCTTGTAAATAATGTAATATCAATGGCTCAACAGTACTATATTCAAAAGAAAAATGTTTAATCACGGAGGTTATAGAATGTCGCATTGTGTGGAGTTTGAAGATAAAAATGTCGAGATGGCTGTCAAAAAAGCCTGTGAGGAACTCAATATACCCCGGGAGAAACTTAAACATGATGTTATTTCTTATGGTTCCACCGGCATTTTTGGACTGGTTGGGACTAAAAAAGCACGAATTCGCGTTACATTACCGGAGACGTCCCCAAAAGCTGTTTTTGAAACATCAAACAAAGAGCAGGAAAATGAAAATTCTTTTGAACAAGCTGCAGAAAGTGTGCCGTCACAGATAGAAATATCGCACGATGAAGATGAGGATCACCGTGTGGCTGACGATCCAAGGGATATTGGCCGGGAAGCTTTGCAAAAGATAATCGATTTAATAACAGAAGACGCAACAATATCCATGGAAAAGCGTTCAAATAGAATTATTTTTAATGTGACGGGTGGGAACTCTGCTGTACTTATTGGTAAACGGGGGCAAACCCTTGAGGCGATTCAATATCTCGTGGAGAAAATTGTCAATAAGAACAGAAAAGGACGGGTCGGTATCCATATAGATGTGGAGGGCTATCTTGAAAAGAGACGAACGAACCTTCAAGGGCTGGCCCTAAAGATGGCGGAAAAGGTAAAAAGCACCGGAAAACCTGCAGCAATCGGTCAAATGAATGCTCACGATCGAAGAATCGTACATATCGCTCTGCAGGATGACAACATGGTTAGAACTCAGAGCAAGGGAGAAGGTTTTTTAAAGAAACTTGTCATATTTCCCAAAAAAAATTCTTCCCGAAAGGAAAAATGAACCCAGGGGTTTATTAAAGCAAGATCGACAGAATCTTGTCGATAATTGCAGGGTTCAAATTAATTTATCAATTGCGACAGATACTGGATGACGGTATTCGGATGCTGGATAATAAAGGATAATTCCATTGATAGATCCGGTATCCAGAATCAAGTATCCAACATCCTGACCTTACAAACAATTACAATTTCGCTGCCCGTTAAGAACCACATTTTCTAAAGGCTGGCTTGGAAGATGATTAGATCCTTTATCAAGGCAAATATTATAATAACCCAGTTCTAATTTTCCATTTTCCCATGACCCGAAATTCCAATGTTAAAATTTTAAGGGAAAAGGACCCGAAGGTATCGGTTACCTTGTTCTGGAATATTCAGCTTGGGAATGGAAATTCGACGTATAAAAAATGGACATCGCGACGATCGCTGCTATAGCAACGCCGACCGGTAGAGGCGGAATCGGGATTATTAAAATTTCAGGTAAAGATGCGTTTTCTATTGCTGCATCTGTTTTTCAAAAATCCGCACCGTTCACCGATGATTCCAAAAAAAAAGGCGGATCGCTTTTTTCTTCTTTAAAGTCACACCACCTTTATCATGGTCATATCGTGGATAAAGAAAGAGAAAGGGTTCTTGATGAGGTTCTTTTGTCGGTGATGCTGGCCCCACATACCTACACTAAAGAGGATGTTGTTGAAATAAATACGCATTCAGGGCCGGTTGTACTATCGTCGATTCTTGAATTAGTAATAAAAAATGGTGCAAAACTGGCCGAACCGGGGGAGTTTACAAAAAGAGCCTATCTAAACGGCCGAATTGATCTGACACAGGCCGAAGCGGTTATAGATATTATCAACTCAAAGACCGAAAAAGCATTAGAAATAGCAACTTCCCATATAAAAGGCGGGTTAAAGACAAAGATTGAGTCTATAAGGAGCGCCCTGCTTGATATTCTGGTGGAGACGGAGGCCGCCATAGATTTCTTGGACGATATCACAGAAACCCTTAATTCGAACAGGATAATTAACATACTTAAGAAGCGGGTTGTTGATGAGTTAAAAGCGCTTATTGAGAAATATGAAAATGCACATGTTTTAAGAGATGGACTTAAAATGGTTGTCGTCGGAAGGCCAAATGTGGGCAAATCCAGCCTCATGAACCGATTGATTCAGGAAGATCGGGCAATTGTCACTCCTGTTCCCGGCACGACCAGGGACCTGATCGAAGAAACGTTGAATATCCACGGAATTCCGGTAATAATTGCAGATACCGCAGGTCTTCATGAAACCGATGATCCGGTTGAAGTCATCGGTATTGAAAAGGCGCATAAATATATCAGGGATTCCGATCTGATTCTTTTCATGACAGACGCGAGTGATCCGCTAACCGATGAAGATTATAACATATATAAGACCATAAGAAACAAACGGGTGATACTTGTGATTAACAAGTCGGATCTTGTGGAAGATGATTTTGAACCAGCGGTTCCTGCTTCATGGGGCGCACTGCCGAGGATTAAAATTTCAGCCCTTTACGGCATGGGGCTGAACGAGCTAAAGGATTTAATCGTAAATCTTTCTGTCGGGGAATATGGTCTTGAGGCTAAAAATACAATCATTCCCAACTTAAGGCATAAGATAGCCCTTGAGCGAAGCTTAGAGCTTTGTGTTGCCGCAATGGAAGAAATACGAAAAGAGACCTCTTTTGAGTTTATCTCCATAGATATAAGGGAGGCAATAGACAGTCTCGGTGAAATAATAGGAGATACTGCGAAGGAAGATGTCGTAGATCAGATTTTCAGCCGGTTTTGTATCGGAAAATGATGTTTCACGTGAAACAAATTAGGAGTTAACTTATGAAAATAGACTTTAAGCCATATTTTGAAAAATACAAAACAATTGTAAAGCAAGCCGATGAATTGTTTGAAAGGGTACAAAAAGAGCACCCGGAATGTGTAACCTGTAAAATCAAATGTGCAGACTGCTGTCATGCCCTGTTTGATCTTTCGCTGATTGAAGCCATCTATATAAATTATCAGTTTAAAAAAACCGTCAAAGGCAAGGAAAAAAGCAGGCTTATGGAAAAGGCCAATCGAGCCGATCGAAAAACGCACATAATTAAAAAACAGGCGTATAACAGTAAAAAGGCCGGAAAGAATGAGGCCGAGATACTCATGGATATTGCCGCCGAACGGGTCCGGTGCCCCCTTCTAAATGATGATGAAATGTGTGACCTTTATGAATATAGGCCGATAACGTGTCGGCTTTATGGAATACCGACGTCCATAGGCGGTCGCAGTCACACCTGCGGGAAATCGGGGTTTGTCGAAGGAAAACCGTATCCGGCGGTTAATCTGGATGCGATTCAAAAAAGGCTTTATGACATTTCAAATGAACTTGTTCGAGACATAAAAACAAAGTACATAAAAATGGGAGATTTGCTTTTACCGTTATCAATGGCGATTCTAACAGACTTTGATGAAGAGTATCTTGGTATTGCAAGCCCGAAAAACGCCGAAGAAAAAAAAGGAAAGGAAAATGAATAAAATCTCACCTGAAGAAAGGGAAAACAGAAAAAAGGCGATTTTCGAAAGCATGTCACCGAGGCGCCAGAAACATATCCTTAAAAAGGGATATGAAAACTGGGACCCGTTTCAGGAACCCAAAGATCCTATAGATATGAGAAAAGACGAAACAAAACGAACAACCCAGTCCCTTGTCCGGGAGTTCTTACAGACAAAAAATTTTGAAGAATACAGCAATGAATATGGAAGGGGAGCATTTGAACTATGCCTCGGTCTTATCAATAATGATGACCGGTTCAAGGGGATGTACGAATTCTCAGTATGGTACCGGGAATTGTTAAAAAAAGAAGGGCATGAATAACCGAAATCATAAATTTCTCTTGGACACAATCAAAGTCCTACCATAAAACTCCACAAAACACCGGCACAGATCGCGGAACCGATAACCCCGGAAGAATTGCAGGCCATGGCGTGCATAAGAAGGTAATTTTCGGGGTCCTCGGACTGCCCCACCAGATGAACTTCTCGGGCCGAACCGGGAACAGCGGATACACCGGCAGCTCCCAAAAGAGGATTTATTTTTTCTTTAAGAAAAAGATTCATAATTTTAGCGAAAATGACCCCCGAACCGGTTGCAATGCTGAATGCCACGGCACCAAGGAGGAAAATACCCACAGATTTTCCGGTTAAAAAAACATCACCCTGGGTGCTGGCGCCAACCGTTAGCCCTAAAAGTATTGTCGCGGTATCAATGATAGCCGTGCGGGCCGTCTGAGCCAGTCGATCGGTTACGCCGCATTCTTTTAGAAAATTCCCAAAAAAGAACGTTCCCAAAAGCGGTATGGACGCCGGTGCGAGAAAACAGCAGAGCAAAACGCCTACCGCAGGGAAAATAACGCGTTCTTTCTTGGATACCTGTCTAAGTTCCGGCATGCGGATCAACCGTTCCTCTCGGGTGGTCAGGAGTCTCATGATCGGCGGCTGGATTACAGGTATCAACGCCATATAAGAATATGCGGCGATGGCGATCGGGCCAATCAGATGAGGGGCAAGTTTGGCGGTTAAAAATATGGATGTGGGTCCGTCAGCACCGCCGATGATGGCGATTGAAGCGGCTTCCTTGGGCAAAAAGCCGAAGGCCAGCGCACCCAGAAGTGTGAAAAATATCCCCATTTGAGCTGCGGCGCCCAAAAGCATGAGCACCGGCCGTGCCAGCAAAGAGGAAAAATCGGTCATTGCTCCGAGACCTAAAAAAACGATTGAAGGATAGAGGCCTGTAACAACACCGAAGTACAGATAGTGTAGCACACTGTTGTTTTCATATATTCCAAGTCCAAACCCCTTGAAAAAAGGGACATTTCCCACTAAAATTCCAAACCCGATGGGAATAAGAAGGAGCGGTTCGTAACGTTTTGCAGTGCCTAGATATAAAAACAAAGAACCGACCATGATCATTATGACGTTTCGATAGTCAGCCAGATAATATCCGGTGTTTGATAAAAATTGAAACAATAGCTCCATTAATTAACCCTCATTTTTTTCATTATCATCATTTTCTGTGGGAGGATTCCAGGTAAACACACCATCGCCATCAGGAATTAATATTTTAGATTCACGCAACGCTGTAAGGGTAATGTGAGGATGCGGGAAATCATTTTTTCTTAAAATTTCATAAAGCTCGGAAAGATAAAACGATTCACCGAGCGCTTCAATCAACGGGTTATAAAGCCGCACAATTTCATTAATGTCTGCAGGAAATGGTTTGGGTAATAAAAATCCGGGCGTGTCTTCGGATGGTTCGACATCGGGTATTTCCGGATCTTGTTGAACATCCACAGATTTTTTTTCAAAAAACATCAAGACCTTGTGAAGTTGAGAAATTACGAGTGACAGCAGCACAAGACCGGAAAAAACGATTAGAGCGCCCGCAAGGGCCATGGCCCAGCCGTTGTGAGCGGTTATTGCTTTGAGACCGTACAATTTAATACCCCGGTTTTAGATGTTTGGATAAAAAACTAAAAAAATCTTGATAAGAAAACAGAATATCTTTTTCGATCATACATTAAAATAAATGTCAACAATAAAGAACGGCGTTCTCTATCTATATGTTATAACAACGACTTCATAAATGCTTAGAGGCTTCTCCCCAATTGGAATAATGGCTCCGGTGAAATAGAAAAAAAGTTTCACCCCGGTAAAATCTGCCGGATTTACCCCATTACCATCTGCCGGAGCTACGGGGCAGGCGGGGTAAAAATGGTGGGTTTGAAGAAGTTTTTTTACAATCAAAATGGGTTATTCCCACTTTTACCCCCAATGTTCTCTCCGAGCCGTAGACATTACGAGCCGGAGGCCAGCATTCCATTATTCCATTCTGATGGCACAAAGCAAAAATTACTAAAATTACTCTAATTTCAAGCAATTGCAGAATTTACAAGACGTTAATTTATTGGGTCTTTTTTGCAAAAGCTCTATCTTGAGCCGGCCCTGCGATCCATAACCTGAGAGCTTTTTAGGAGCACGCCCCCGCTAAGAGCAATGAGGCTGCTTATCATAAACAGTCTAAACATCCCCATGGTTTCAAACAGATAGCCATTAATAAAAAATCCAACCATTAAGCCAAGCCCATAAGTTGTCGCATTATTAACTGCCTGCCCCAGGGTCTTGGTCTCATCAGGCGTTAATGAATCAATATATAAAATACTGGCCACATGAAACGTTCCATAGGTAATCGCATGAAAAAGCTGTAAAAGCAAAAGTGCGGCCGGGGATACGGCAAAAAAGAGTCCCAGCCACCTTAACGCCGCCACCAGGAATGAAAACACCAGAACATTGTCCAGGGAAAAGCGTTTGAATATGCTGTTTGATTTTATCATGACCAGAATTTCGGCAATCGATGCCAGGGCCCATGAAATTCCGATAAACGTATTACCGTATCCCAGCTTTTCAAGATGAATGGAGTAGAACCCGTAATAGGTTCCATGACTCACCAGCATTAAAAACGCACAGAACAAAAAAACAATAAAACGCGGCGTTAGAAGAACTTTGACATTTACGGAAAAAGAGGTCTGTTTTTTAATCTGAATATCGGGAATTTTAGTAGAAATAACCGCCTGTGCAATGGACACGGCAAAAATGAGCACAAGAATTATTTCAATGGAATAAAGATCTATAACCCTGCCCAGAACGATGACCGTGGCGATAAACGCTATGGTACCCCACGCTCTTAATCTCCCATAACTTTTCTTCTCTGTGCCCAATACATCCATGGTGAAGGCTTCCAGAAAGGAAATGATCGGGGAATAAAATATGCCGTAGAAAACAGTGATAACAAGCATTGCCCAGAAATCTGTGGTATAGAAATAAAAAACCCATATTGCGGTACTGATAAAATTGCATGAAATATATATCTGTCTTCTGATTTTAAAGCGGTCTGCCAAAGCTCCCCAGACGAGTGAAAATAAAATCAATGCCACCGACCGTATCGCCGACAGGGCGCCGATCTGAAACCCACTGAACTTGAGATGATAGCAATATAAATTAAAATAGGGCAAAAAAATGCCCATTACACTAAAGTATAAAAAATACTGGGAACCGATAATAAATTTAAATGAATTTCCGGAGTTTTTATCCATGTGTATTTAGTACGGCATTTATAGACAAAAAACAATTTTTTTTGATCGCCTGCAACGTATCAGGGCAAACGCAGTTTAATCCCAATACACGAAGGACGCTCCACGAAGGCGTATATCTCTTTCCAACCGACTGAAACTTGTGCTTAAGCCCTATAAACACGCCGTCGCTACGCTGCACCAAAATCAAATGCGTTTACCCTGTGCAACGCATTAACTTACCTTTACAAACAAAGGGCAAGTATGGTAGTTTAACATAAATCTTCTGTTTCCTGAATCTTACCGGTGTAACCGTTTCAGGGATACAAAATTTTAAAATATACGGGTTGTTTTCATAAGAATGAATTCAGGTTTTGGGTGAAAGGTATACCATGCGAGATATGGAGAATAAGGTTGCTGAGTTTAAATCCGGATTTGTGGCCATTGTGGGAGCGCCCAATGTGGGCAAATCCACGCTGTTGAACCAGATCCTGGGCCAAAAAATTTCCATTACCTCCAAAAAACCGCAAACCACCCGCAACCGTATCCTCGGTGTGTTACACAGACCGGGTTCACAAATTGTCTTTATCGACACCCCGGGGATCCACAAGGCAAAACGCCCGTTGAACGTCAGGATTGTGGAGACAGCGCTTTCAGCGTTAGGAAATGTGGATATTATCCTTGTTATGGTTGATGTGGCAAATCCGGACCCGGATTCGGAAGCTTTGCTGGTAAAAAAACTCGAAAAAATAAAACAGCCCGTTGTTCTTGTCCTTAACAAGACGGATCTGGTAAAAAAACCGGCACTCCTTTCAATCATAGATAAATGGGCGACGGCGCACACATTTGAAGCCATCATTCCGGTCTCCGCCATACTTGGCGCCCAGATTGAAGAGCTGATTGACGCCATGGAGGCGCTGCTGCCCAAAGGTCCGCCATTTTTTCCCGAAGACACCCTGACCGATTTGACGGAACGTTTTATTGCCGCTGAAATGATCCGTGAAAAGGTTTTCCGTTTAACCGGCCAGGAGATACCTTATTCTACTGCCGTAACCATAGATTCGTTTTCCCAGGAGAAAAAAAGAAAGCTTGTAAAAATTCATGCAACCATTCATGTTGAGCGGATGTCACAAAAGGGGATGATCATCGGCAAGAACGGGAGCAAGCTGAAAATGATCGGAACGGAAGCAAGAAAAGAAATAGAACAGATGGTGGGGAGCAAAGTCTTTCTCGATCTTTTTGTCCGGGTGCATAAAAACTGGGGAAAAGATACCAAAGCGCTTATAAAATTTGGCTACTGATGATTTTGTCTTATCACCCCTGCTTTGAAGCAGATAAAAATATACTCTGTGCCGGGCGGGATCCGAACGCTGATGATCTTGCGGCAATTAGAGCTGCCCATGCCGTGGTGCTGTCCCAGGGATGCCGCGAATCCCTGTATGAAATGGCCCGTAACAACTGCACACTCGTTTTTCCTAATTTTGACTCAAGATTCCAATACGCGGGTAAAATCGGTCAGGTTCGACTATTTCAGGAAAAAAATGTCCCTCATCCAAGAACCGAAACCTATCCGAATCTTAACACATTTACCGAACACTATGGGGGGATTACCACAACGCCGGCATTTGATTTTCCGTTTGTGTTCAAATTTAACTGGGGAGGGGAAGGGTACCAGGTTTATCTTATACAATCCGTCTTGGAATTTAAGGATATGTTGCAAACCGCCAGGGACTATGAAGACAGCGGCCATACCGGATTTATAATTCAGGAATATATTCCTTCAACCTACCGGTCGTTGAGAGTTGTGGTCGTCGGCCAAACCCTTATTTCTTACTGGCGGGTTCAAAGCGGCGCCCGGAGCTTTTGCTCAAATCTTTCCAGAGGAGCAGTTATTGACGCCCAGGCCGATCCGGAGTTGCAGGCCCTGGCGGTGGCATCGGTAAGGTCGTTTTGTTCCCGGACCGGTATCAACCTGGCCGGCTTTGACCTGCTTTTTTCATCCCAAAGAAAACGCAGGATACCGCTTTTCCTTGAAATCAACTATTATTTCGGCAGAAGGGGTCTGGGGGGGTCCGAAAGATTTTATGAAATATTGGTTATGGAAATAGAAAAATGGATTGACCGTATCGGTCTAAAATCAGCCCGAACTTTTTGAGTATGGAACCCTTTGCGATAGATCTGGATGAAGAGGATATAAAGAGAGAACGACGCAAGGCAAGGGAGCTCCGGGGGTCCCAGTGGTGGAAACGTCGCCGGGCCAAAGGCGTCTGCTATTACTGTGGGCGCCCCACGCCTCCCAAAGAACTTACCATGGATCATATTGTTCCCATTGCCCGAGGCGGTCGAAGCACAAAAGGAAACGTTGCGGCCGCCTGCAAGGAATGCAATACCGCCAAAAAGCAGCGGCTTCCCATGGAATGGGACCAGTATTTGAAAGACGTTGGTTCGAACTTATCATAAAAAATCGAAACAGGAGTTCGTAAAATGCGAATTGTTACCCGGCCGGATTTTGACGGTGTGGTATGCGCTGCGCTTCTATATGAAGCGGAAAATGTAAACGTTCCCGTGAAATGGGTCGAGCCCAATGACATGCAAAAAGGAATCGTTGATATTCATGAGGGCGATATTATTGCAAACCTGCCTTATGACGATCGATGTGCCCTGTGGTTTGATCATCATCATACAAATAAAATCGACAAACTGTTTAGCGGCTCTTTTAAGATTGCCCCTTCAGCGGCAGGCATCATTTTTGAATATTATAAAAACAGATTTAATTTCGATTACAGCGAATTGGTCAAAGAAACAGACAAAATCGACTCTGCGGATTTATCTTTGGATGAGGTGCTGCATCCGGAAAAATACGAGTATGTCCTGCTTTCCATGACGGTTTTAGGCTGTGATATACATGATGAGCCGTATTGGAACCGGCTTGTGGATTTGCTCAGGAAATTCCACATACATCGGGTTCTTCAAGACCCGGAGGTAAAAGCACACTGTGATGCGGTTGTTGAAATGAATAAGGAATATAAAAAGGTATTACAAGAAAATACCGAACTCATCCAACACGTATCGGTGACAGATTTTCGCGCCTTCGATAAGACACCCGCGGGAAATCGTTTCCTGGTCTATTCCATGTTCCCCGAGGCGGTTGTCAGTGTTAAGATCCGTTATGATATTGGCGATAAAGAAAATGTGGCCGTCAGTGTCGGGCATAGTATTTTTAATCGAAATTGCCATGTGAATGTCGGACTGATGCTTTCAAACTTTGAAGGCGGAGGCCACCGAGGCGCAGGTTCCTGTCGATTTCATGTGAGCAAAGCCCAAGAGAATATTCCCAAAATACTCGATATCTTGTTAAAAAATCGAGACAATGAAGACTGACAGTTTAACGTGAACTTAGATGTTTCTCTCTATTGGAATGATGGGTGAGCTTGTTCTGATGGAGGTTGATGCAAAGAAGTTTTTGACCATTTAAATAGTTGGGGGCCGGGGAGTGATTCTAATTTAACCGCTCCATGAATAATCCGCAACGACACCGTACAAACTCATGCATAAGGGCTCGTAACGAAAAAACAGTGTATCAATATTTAAATAAATAATTTGGGTAGATAACATTTTTTATCTTTTCATTCCGCATTCAATAAATCGCTGTTTTTTCGCAACGATCCCTAATGCATTCAAACAGTGCACGATGTCGTTGCGGATCATTCATTCCGCTTAATTTAGGGCTCTAAAAGAAAAACACTCCGACTATTGAAACAGTTAACTTCCGCTCTTATCCCAATATCCCAATATTCCAGCATTCCATTTTTCCCTGCCCTGCCACAAACAGGTTGCCATTATAAACCTTCATTTTCGAAAAGTTGTTGAAATTATAGGACGATTAATTTGCTGCCAGTTTTTTAAGGTGAGAAATGGTTTGCCATGAAAAGGGTTCTTTCTGGCAAGGCAGTATGGCGTTGTTTGTAAATAGAGGGTCTGATTCAAGATTGTAGCGCGAGGCGGCAACGGCCTGGCGCCAGAGCGTTGTTTTGGGAATCGGAGAATAATAGGCTAAAATTGGGGTTGCGCCGGTTCGTTTGACGGTTTGAATGGAATGCTCAATAGAATCAACATGTTGACCAGGAAGACCCGCCAGCAGGTATACTCCTATTCCGCGTTGATCAAAGCCTGCCTCCTTCAGGCAGGTTATGGCTCTTAAAAATTCCGATAGCGTTACCTTTTTGTCCAATTCATTTCGAATATCCAACGATGTGGTTTCAAGTCCCAGGCGCAGGGTTTTGAAGCCCGCGTGAAACATGAGCCGGGCCGTCTGTTTTGAAATCTCACGGATATGGACCGCATTGGGTGTGTGGAAACGGACCTTAAGGCCGGCGTTGATTATCCCTTCGAGCATGGGGACCGCATGTTTTTCTGCATCCACGAGTAATGCATCATCGTAGAATACAAAATCTTTTACGTTATATTTTTCATGCCAAGCCGTTATCTCTTCTACAACAGATTCGGGATGTCGCAACATTCTTTTTGGATTTAAAAAATGTGAAGCACAGTATTTACAGGCAAACGGACATCCTTTGGAAGTTTGCAGGGAAATATAGGCAATTTTTCTTTGAAGATCAAATGCCGGATAGGGGTAGGTGTCAAGGTCGTCAGGATCAAATGTGGGGGTCACGGAACACCCGGTATGTTCACCGACCAGTTTGAGAATATGTTTTTCGCCGGATCCTGTTTGTATCCGGTGTGCGCCGGAACAGTTCAGTGCATGCTCGTGACAGAGACTGGCATAAATACCCCCAAGAACAATGGTCACATCAGGAAAGATGTCTTTTATGACCCCGATGGTTTCCGTAACGCCTGTGTACCAGTAAGTCATCATGGAGGTCATTAACACCAGGTCAGGCTTTTGCATGCAAAGAAGCTCTTCCCTGAGCCACTTTATTTTGATTCCGTATCTGGAAAAGGTCCGGGGGATGTCTTCCAGTCCGACGGGTTTCGGAATTTTGGTTTTTAAATAAGGCCCCCGGCCGTATCTGGCATAAGGATCGGTTTGAAGCGCTTTTTCATGGAAACGATCCAGGCAATCTAAATAGGTAATGTTAAATCCATGGCGCCGGAGTATGGACGCAAGGGTGAGAAGCCCCAGAGGCTTGGCCCAGAAATCATAAGCAGCAAAATCATGTATCCATGGATTTACCAGAAGAATATGTGGGGTATCGTGTTTCACGGAAAGGATTGTCCCGGATATTTCATGAAAATCTTCAAGTTAGTGTCGATCCATAAATGAGGATTTTTGTTTAAAATCAAGCCTCCGGCCCGTAGGGCCTACGCCCCGGAGGGGCATGTGAAAAAAATAACCACAGGCATATGTTTAATATTCCGAGGATTATTTTTTGAACATAACCCCAGAGAAATAGGCTCCGCATTTCACGTGGCAGGCGCAGAGATTGGGCCCCGGTTAAATATTAAGTACGGATTTAACTGGGCAAGCAAAAAGACCATTTATGGATAGACACGTGTTAGTCGTCATCATCGGTGGGAAAATACTTCATGGATGTCTTTTTCAATTCCTTACGACTGAACAGAAGGCTGTAAGTGTTGATTTTGGTTTTAATAGAAATATTGCGGGCAATTTCCCGGCAGGATTCCTCATCTTTTGCATGAATCATGGTATAAAGATTATACGGCCAGTCAACCGTTGGATTCCGCTGGTAACAGTGTGAAACCTCGTTAAAAGAAGCCATTTTTTCTCCGGCCTCATCAATGCGATCTTCATCAACCTTCCACGCCACCATGGCATTTGCCTGAAATCCTGATTTCTGATGATATATTGTTGCACCAAATCTTCTCATCACCCCTTTGTCAGAAAGATCTTTCAGCCGTTCAAGGAGGGTCTTTTCGGAAATCCCGAGTTTTTGTGCCATTTCGAGATATGGACGTTGAGTGATGGGGATATCGCCCTGAATTAACCCAATGATTTCATTTTCGAGTTCTGTCAGCATATGGCGATATAAGGGGTAGAATAAAAAAAAGTCAAGGTTTTTTCTTTGGTTGTAATAGGGGGGGCATAATATGAAACGCTCAAGTTAGGTATTGGCAAGTAGTGATTATTCTGCTAACGGTTTAATAAAAAACGACGGAGGTGCTAACAATGAAAAAAACAATTCATACTGTTTTGCTGTTTTCCTTGGCCATGCTTATTGGTATTTTGGGCGCCAGCTGTGGCACAAAATCTTACATTAATGTCAACTACCGGCTCCCGTTATCTTCCTATGACCTTAAGGGTAAGAAGGTGTTCCTTGAAATAAAGGATATGCGATCCCATCAAGCTATTTTTAGTGAAAAAGCAAAAACCAAATTTAAAAACTTTACCGGCCTTTTTTTATTGTCTTTATCTGAAAACGAAAAAAACGACTATGTGGCCGGTGCATTTGATCTTCCATCACTTTTCGAGACGGCATTTTCCAGACGGCTTGAAAATATGGGAATAGAAATTTTAACGGAAAAGAAAGAAACAGAACCGGTCATCGAAATTGATCTCAAAAAATTTATTCTGGATCTGGCCGATCGAAAATGGATCGCCGAAATCAGTTATGAAGCCCGGCTCATAAAAGAGAACCGGATTCTCGCCAGAGAGACCATCAGCGCCAATGCAAAACGATACAAATGGCGTTCTCAGGGTGATGTGGAAAAAGTTCTTGGAGAAATCTTTACAGACCTGGTCAATAACATCGATTTTGTCAAACTGTTTCAACAGGCAGATCTATCGTCGCAAAACTTTTTAATTTCGCCACCAAGCCACAAAGGCTCCCCCGGTTAAATAGCACTAAAATTCACTTACGATAGATATATAATTGTATTTTTAAACAATTATCGACATGGGTTTTTTAATAGCAAATATAATGACCTTGAAAAAGTCCTCTAATAAACATATTATATAAAAATGAGTTAGTGTCCATCCATAAATGAGGATTTTTGTTCAAGATCAAGCCTCCGGCCCGTAGGGCCTACGCCCCGGAGGGGCATGCGAAAAAAATAACCGCAGGCATATAGTTGATATTTCGAGGATTGTTTTTTGAGCATAACCCCAGAGAAATAGGCTCCGCATTTCACAGGGCAGGCGCAGAGATTGGGCCCCGGTTAAATATTAAATACGGATTTAACTGGGCAAGCAAAAAGACCATTTATGGATGGACACGAGTTAAGGAGGTTAGAATTCAAGGTTTATAGGTTCGCCTCACAACCCTGAACGCTGAACCTGTGAACGATAGGGTTTAGAAAGAGGGTATTAAATGGAAGGTAATATTTCGAACAAAAAATTTTCTGGGGCCACTCGGTACGTTCTGGATGATGAGCTGGCCAGCATTGTTAACGTGTCCATGGCGCTTGAAATGCCGCTTCTTCTCAAAGGAGAGCCGGGTACCGGAAAAACCATGCTGGCCCATGCCATTGCCAAGAGTCTGGCCATGCCGCTGATTGTCCTTAATGTGAAATCGAGCATGAAGCTTGTGCATGCCCTGTACCAGTATGACACACTGACTCGCCTTAACGACAGCCGTTTTAGCGATTCTAACCGGGATGTCAGCAATATTGAAGATTATATAAAGATGGGCAAGATCGGCCAGTCCTTTACCTCCGAACAAAGGACCGTGCTGTTGATCGATGAAATCGACAAGGCCGATACCGATTTTCAGGATGATATGCTGGATGTGCTCGATCAAATGGAGTTCGATATTATCGAAATTGATAAAACCATGAAAGCTGTGCATCGTCCGGTAATCATTATTACGTCAAACGCCAAAAAAGACCTGTCAGACCCTTTTTTGGGAAGATGCAATTTTCATCACATCGCCTTTCCGGATCCCAAGATGATGCGTAAGATCATAGGGGTGCATTTTCCGGATATCGATTCCAACCTTATGGAAAATGCGCTGACAACGTTCTGCAGCGTGCGAAAAATTGATGCCGTTGAAAAGAAGCCGGCAACCCGGGAACTGATCAACTGGATCCGGGCCTTGAAATCCGATCCGGATTTTAAGCCCAAGACTCTGATCAAAGGCGACATTCCCTATCTGGGGGTTTTGTTTAAAAAAAGCCAGGATTACCAGCGCGCCGTGGAAGCAACAAGTGGCGGCCCTGTGATTTAACCCGAATATTTCATGAGAATTTTCGAAAGGTCTTTTTATTTTTACATTGAAAACCGGGTCCTTTGGGCCAGGTCAGAGGCTTATGGCCCTGTCTGAAGAATCGCTGTAAGAGTTTGAAGTGAACTAAAGTTTAAAGTGAGCTAAAGCCCGCCCTGGTGCGACTCGTACATGTATATTGATATCGGCTATATATCATTGCAAACTTGCCTTTTTGAATATAGCGTATTGGTGATCGGTCTGGGCCAGGGTTAAGGAATTCTGCAAATTATATAAAATCAGCGGAGCGAAGCGACACCATAACTTTAGGCACTTTAGACACTTTTAACTTGTACGGCTTTAACAAAAACAGCCCCTTTCAGGGGTAACCCAAAGCCTGGCCCTCTGGACCAGGATATTTATTAGCAACACGCCAATGTTTATAGATTTTTTCTATAGCCTAAAAACTGCCGGAATTCAGGTCAGCCCCACATCGTTTCTGACCCTGCAGAAGGCCCTTAATATGGGATTGATTAATTCCCTGGATGAGTTCTACACATCGGCCCGGGCCATTCTCGTGAAAAGCGAACGGTATTTTGATGTGTACGACCAGATTTTCGCCCACCGATTTGAAGGGGCGGAACTGCCCGAGGTTCAGGGATTTGAAATCGATGAGATTTCCAGGGCCATGCTGGACGAATGGCTTAAAGATCCCCAAGCCCTTGCCCAGGCTCTGGATATGGATGAAGCCCAGCTGCTCCAACTGACCCCTGATGAGCTGATCCGATACTTCAAAGCGCGCCTTGACGATCAGAAAGGGCGTCATTACGGGGGCGCAACCTGGATCGGTACGGGGGGATCATCACCGGTGGGCCATTCCGGACACCACCCCGGAGCCATGCGCGTGGGAGGAGTTTCCCGGAACCAGTCCGCGGTAAAGCTTGCCCTGGAAAGACGATACAAAGATTATACCCGCAGGGGACTTTTGACCCAGGATATGGTTGGAGAAGCCTTAAAACGGCTTCGCAACATGATCCCCGTGGGTCCCGAAGATCTAGTGGACATCGATAAAACCATTTATCAGACCATGAAAAACTGCGGAGAAATTGAAATCGTTTTTTCAAGAAGTTTAAAAGATCGCCTCAAGGTGATCCTTGCCATCGACAACGGCGGATGGTCCATGGATCCCTACATACCGGTTGTCCAGACCCTTTTTGATTATGCCCGCGACCAGTTCAAGGATGTTAAAATCTGTTATTTCCACAATACGGTATATGACGTTCTTTGGGAAGATCCGGCAAGAGCCAACAAACCTATTCCCGTGGAACACCTTTCCGCCTTTGACCCCCGGGCCCGTCTGATTCTGTTGGGCGACGCAAGCATGGCCCCCTATGAACTCATGGCCGCCGACGGATCCATACATGTAGAGGAACGGAGCGGAAAACCCAGCCTCGAGCAGCTTAAATTTCTGGCTCAGACCTTTCCCCACAGTGTGTGGCTGAATCCGGCCTCTTCGAAACTGTGGGACTATACCCCCACCATTAAGACCATCCGCCAGATTTTTCCCATGTTCGAGCTTTCCCTGGACGGTCTGGAGGAAGCAGTAAGGCATCTCATGGCCAGATAAAAATCCTGGTCCAACGGACCAGGCTCTCAATGTAAAAACAACCCTATGTTACGGAGCGCGGTTACGATGAAACAGGAGCTTATCCGAATCTTATGTGAAAAATCTTTTAAATACAGTCCGGAGCCGAGTTTTAAACTGGTATCCGGCAAAACGAGCCATTTTTATGTGAATTGCAAGCCCACCACAATGAGCCCCCGGGGTATGTTTCTGGTGGGCCATCTGGTGTTCGATGCCATCAAAGATCTGAAACCCGACGGGATCGGGGGACTGACATTCGGTGCCGATCCCATGGCCATGGCCACCGCCTTTGTCTCGGAATTAAAAGCAACCCCCATGAATGCCTTTTCCATTCGCAAGACCCAAAAAGACCATGGTATTGTGCGGTGGATCGAAGGAGATATGACCCCCGGACAGCGGGTCGTGATTATCGATGATGTGGTCACAACCGGAGGGTCCACGATCCAGGCCATAGAACGGGCCCGCTCCGAGGGACTGGAAGTGGTAAAGGCCGTGATTCTGGTTGACCGCCAGGAGGGCGGTCTCGAAAACGTCCGTGAACATGTCCCGGATGTAACCGCGATCATTACCCGGGATGATCTCATGGCCCAATGGTCAGAGGTCACGGGTTCTAAGGCTTCATGAGCGTTCCTTATATCCGTACAAAAGAAAATCAGGTGTTAGACCTGACCGCCATGGCGATTTTGCTGGTACTGTGTGTGAGTTGGGGGCTGCAACAAGTGGCCATCAAGGTGGCCAATCGCGGCATTTCACCGCTGTTTCAAGCCGGTATCCGGTCCGTGGGCGCAACGGCGTTTATCTGGATCTGGATGGCGGTGCGCCGGGAAACCATAATGGAAAGAGACGGCACCCTGTGGTGGGGCATCGCGGCAGGTCTTCTCTTTTCCGCGGAGTTCATTCTGATTTACTGGGGGATGGGTATTTTTTTGGTGAATCGATCGAATGCCGATGGAGATGGTTTTTCAGACCCCGGTAAACTATAGAACAAAAGATTTAAGCGGGACGAATTTAACCGGGGATCCCCGACCCCTTTAGTGGAGGTAATTATGGAATATCGTATGCTTGGCACTTCCGGAATTAAAATATCCTCAATCATTATGGGAACATGGCAGGCCGGCAAGGACATGTGGGTGGGCATCGATGATACTGAATCGACACAGGCCATAAAAGCGGCCTATGATGCGGGTATCACGACATTCGATACAGCAGAGGTATATGGTAACGGTCATTCGGAAAAAATCGTGGGAAATGCCCTTCAGGATGTGCGTGACAAGGTCGTGATCGCCACCAAGGTATTTTCGAATCATCTGAAATACCAACAGGTCATGGATGCATGTCATGGATCTTTAAAAAATCTCAAGACCGACTATATAGATCTCTATCAGATCCATTGGCCTCCGGGTTCCTTTGGGAGCAAAAAGGTTCCCCTGGAAGAAACCATGCGCGCCTTGACCGATTTGAAATCACAGGGTAAAATTCGCGCTGTCGGTGTTTCCAATTTTTCCCGATCCCAGTTGGAAGACGTTGCAACATACGGAAAAATCCACAGTCTCCAGCCCCCGTATTCGCTGTTTTGGCGCAAGGTTGAAACCGATGCCATGCCGTATTGTCTTGAAAATAATATCACATTGCTGGCGTATTCTTCCATGGCTCAGGGGTTGCTGACCGGAAAATTCGGTCCGGATCACACATTTGCCAAAGGGGACCACCGCTTTAGAAACAAACTGTTTCAACCTGAAAATTATGAGGGGGTCCAGAAGGCATTGGAAAAACTCCGTCCCATAGCCAAGGCCAATACCATTACTTTGGGGCAACTGGCCCTGGCCTGGATCATTTCCCGGCCCGGAATATGCGCCATCGCCGGTGCCCGGAACGCCGAACAAGCCGTTCAAAATGCCGCCGCCGCAAACGTTCACCTGTCTGAACAAGATCTGGCGGCTGTCAATGAAATCGGAAAAACGGTCACCGATCCACTGGATGATGATCCAATAATGTGGAGCTGGTAACCCCCTTCCAGAATGGGTTTAACAGTAAAGATTACGCACTATTTTTATCCTTAAAAGGATAGGTTATCAAGATTTTAGTACCCTTCATGGGGCGTGATTGAATGGTCATTCGACCTTGAAGCAACTTGACCCGTTCTTTCATGCTTCGAAGGCCCATGCGCCTTTCTTTATTTAATTTGAGTTCCCGAGCCGTTACATCAAAACCTTTGCCGTTGTCCTCAATGCGAAGGATGATATTCGGGAACGCTCCCACCATTTTGATGGTTGCCCGTGTGGCATGGGCATGTTTACGGATATTGTTCAGGCCTTCTTGAACCAAACGGTAAAGATGGATTTCAGTATTAGAATCAAGATGTAATTTATGTATGCCGGCCGATTGAAAATCAACTTTTACTCCACTATTTTCATAAAACTCTTCACAATATATGGCAAGAGCTTTCACAAGACCTATTTCATCCAAAACCGGCGGCCGCAAGTCATAGGCCAGATTCCGAACGGCGGTAATTGTCTGGTCGAGAAGGTTGGAATATTTTGCCATCTTTACCTTTAATTCATGGGGTATTGCCGGTTGATCGTCGAAAATCAGATCACAACCGATTTTCAGCGTGGAAAGGTTTTGGGCAATGCTGTCATGCAGCTCATGGGAAATCATCTGCCGCTCATGTTCCTGGGCTTGCATCAGCATTTGAGAGAGATTCAAAACAAGATCTTCAGCCCGCTTGATCTCGGTCATATCCATGGCCGCTACAATAACCCCTTTGGACAAATCAGACGGATCCAGAGGACTTCCCTGAAGAAAGCAGTGAATTTTCCTGCCGTCCTTGGTCACCCACCGTGTCTCCAAATGTCCGATTCCCTTTTCCTCCATTTCGGAGTAAAACTCCTGACCCACACGGTGATACTCCTCGTCATCCGAATAAAGCACTCTGGTACTTTTTCCAACCAGGGACCCGTTTTGGTAACCCCAAATTCGATCCATGGCCCTGTTGGCCGTAACTATTATTCGATTTCGGATCAAACCAATCCCCACCGGAGACGCAGCGAGTATTGCATTCATGATCTGTTCCCTCTCCGACAGTTCCTCCTCCGCTCGCTTCCGTTCCGTGATGTCTCTGATAACTCCGCAGAGCACGTTTCGGTTTCTCAATGTGAACGTACTGGTAGATATCTCCACAGGGAATATGGAAGCATCTTTTTTCTTGTGATACCGAACCGGAATTCTTGCGAGTGTTCCCTCTATGGTTTGCCGGATGGAGATATCGGAATCTTCCGGTTCTGATGTAATATCTTGATGCGTTAACTTCAAAAACTCTTCCCGGCGGTAACCGTAGAGACTTACTGCAGCGTCATTGACATCTATAAACTGACGGGTTTGTGCGTCAAAGAGCAATATCGCATCTGTTATGGTTTGGAAAAGATGCCGGTAGTTCTCTTCGCTTTCTTGTAACGTTTGTTCCGCCCGTTTACGCTCTTGTATTTGCCGCCTGAGTTCCTGGTTGGCCGTTACCGTTTCCTTCCCTTTTGTGCGTTCAACCGCTAGTTTTTCAAGCTCCTGAACCCGTTGTTCCAACTCTTCATAGGTCGGCATTTTAGCCATTTGAATTTTCCCCTGATTTGTATTAACATCCTATTTGTATTAAAAAAAACCTGATTACTGATATTTTTGTTAAGAATCAAGGCCTTTGTTAATATAATTCGGATTTACCCAATAGATTTATTATTGTCTTAAATGATACATAATGAAGGAAGAACAAATTGAAAAACTTTTGGAAAAATGGGGAGCAAACAAAAAACTGAGCCACAAGAAGCACCCTCTCCCTGGTTTATCACTACCTATAACCGGTTTATTAAGTATAAAAACAGGATTGAGGAAGCATGGAGCGGTATTGATGTTGCGTTGAAGCGCCGCTTTGATTTGATTCCTAATTTGCGGATTAAACCGCACTTATGGAGCAAACGTATTTGATTTCGGCCCATCGGAGCGACGGCGTGTTTCTCTTGGAAACCGACTGGCTGTTTGAAGGGTTTTAGCACGCGTTAGCCCGAGCCGAATGAAATTATGGCTTAAAAAATTAATGGGGTAATTTAGCGAGGAATTGTTCTTAACACTTCCGGCGCGGCTTGGGCTTACGGGTGCTTAAGAACAGAGACCTTTTCAAAATGCTCAGTTTTGTTCAAGGCCAAGGAAGGCGAAAATTATAACCACCCCAGAGAAATAGGCTTCGCATTTCATGGGGCAGGCACGAATACATTGAGTATTTTGAGGATTAACCCGCCAAAGTTCGGTGGCGGGTTAAAATTTGAGCCTGACGCAGGCATTGGGCAAAAGGGGGCGTTTTGCAAAGGTCTCGCACAAGTTTCAGTCGGTTGGAGAGAGATACATGCCGTCGTGGAGCGTTCTCCCTGAATTGGGATTCAAATGCGTTTTCCCTGCCCCGGGGAAGTTTCCAACTTATTTTTATTGATAATAACAAAGATTTATTCTTATAATTTTATTGACGGAACTTAACTTATGGAAATTAAACGAGGTGTCGGGTGACGGGAGAGCTAAAAATGGAGGAAAACAATAATAATGTTGCTTCAAAAATAACCCAAAAGCGATTTGGTTGTTTGCAAGTATTTGGGTTAATGGTCATTGCCGTCATTATTACCGCAGGGGTGACCGTTTTGGTTTTTAAAACCTATTTTTTTCCATCAGAGTTCAAGCCGGTGACACTGAATTCTGCCGAAGAAAAAATTTTGGCTGCAAAATTAGAAAACTTGGACTCAACAGGGGGTGGTGTTACTTCACATAAGAATGATGACTCCAACACCTTATCCAAATCAGACCGGTTTGATCCGAATGCCCCTCTCGAACCGGAACCTTATCGTGAAAAAGACATTAAAAGGGAGATCGGATTCACCGAAAGGGAACTCAACGGTCTACTGGCAAAGAATACGGATCTTGCAAAAAAGTTGGCCATTGATTTATCCGACGATCTTATCAGTGCCAAATTACTCCTGCCCGTTGATGAAGATTTTCCGATACTTGGAGGTAAAATTCTCCGTCTCAGATCCGGTATGGCCTTTACGTACAATAAGGGCAAACCCGTCGTCATTCTTAAAGGCATTACGATTATGGGTGTACCCATTCCAAATGCGTGGCTGGGAGGAATAAAGAATATCGATCTGGTTGAAAAATTTGGTGCGGAAAAGGGGTTCTGGAAGACTTTTTCTGATGGGGTCGAGGACATTAAGGTAGAGGAAGGTCTTTTAAAGATAAAACTCAAGGAATGAGAAGACCATGACAGAGTATCAGATTCGGAATCGTTTTATACCTTTCAGAAAAACCGATATTATAGAAATGTGCATTAACGATTCACGGCTTTTGAAACAGGATCAAAATTTATAGGGATTAAAAAAGGAGAATGCCATGACATGGATAGTAAAAGCGTGCAAAAATTTGTCGCTGGTTCTTGTTTTATTTGCCTTTTTGGCCATTGCGGGCTGTGAAGGGACTGAGACTCGCGAGCAGATAGATGATACGGTTAAGGAATTGGCCGGAAAGAAAAACATTGATCGAATGGACCAGATGAAAAAAGATATCCATAAGGCCCGGCAACAACAGGCGGATCGATTTGAAAAGACGGATGAAAGTGCTGAAGATAGATAACATGTCAAAGAATGGCACATTTTACGACCAAAATTGTCAAATTCTTTTGGTGTGTAAAATTATCGAAATCAAGCTATCTTATTGAATTTATGTGTTATCACCCTTCTAAAACAGCCATTTTAATTTTTGTACGATTTTTGCATGACATCATCGGAACCATGAAAAAAAACACCTGAACATAACCTCCATTTAAGTCAGCTAAAAATCTTATAAATTTTTAAATAGTCGTACAAATGGATGTTGAACCATCGGGTGAATGTTAAGCAAAAATGTTTTTAATGAAAAATAAAAAATACAACGGCCCGGAGAGAACAACAACAAATTGATCATAATCATGATGAAAGCCTTCAATGTGAAGGAGTAGACATGACAGTTAACGAAAGAAGAAAACATCCGAGATTTAAAACAAACGACCCCATATCTTATGTTTGTATAGATAATAATGGCAACCGGATAAAAGAGGGAAAAGGAAAGGCTGTAAACGTAAGTAAAGGGGGAATCCTTATAGAAACTCGGGACGCCTTTAATTGGCAGGATATTCTATTACTGGGCATCGATCTTAAAGATAAATCTGTTAGTGTTAAAGGCAGGGTCGTTTACTCCAATACAGACGATTCCGGAATGGTTCAAACTGGAATCGAGTTCCTTGAAACCGGGGAAATCATTCTGACGGAGGAAATGACTATTGGACCTTGGAAGTGTCCTGACTGTGGCCAGACGAACGATGGGCTCTCCGCCCATTGCATACGGTGTGGGTATACAGAAGAAGGGTTCATAGAAGTACAGAGAAAATCGGCAACAGATCATACCGAGAACTCGCGAAAACAACAAAAAAAACTTATATTGACTTATTTAATTGCCACCCTTGCTATTATCGTCGTCGGCACATTTTTGTATTTGATTGGGGTGTTGCCAGGGTTTGATTGATGTGACCGCATCAACAAGAAGCGCCGTAACTTTCAATTCATCACCCTCTTTCCTTTGGATTTCATCAAAACTATGTAAAAAACTTCATAAAATTTATGTAATTTACCCCACAATTTCAGAGGTTTTTCGATCTATCAGCATGGTTTGTCTTATCTTCCAATTATATAACTATTTGAAAATAATCACATTGTGTTGCAACCAATTGATTTAGCATATTTTTTGCGTGCTTGTTTAAAACAATTTATTTTCATGCCCTGGGATTTGTTTATAGAATGATTATGTTAGGTGGTGTTAGACTGAAATTAACCAATTAATAATGGTTGAAAATTTCCCTTAACAAAAAATGCAACTATGGAAAATAACAAAAAAGAAATTAGCATTGCCGAAGTCCGGGGTTGTTTGTTGGAATTAATTTTTGGTATGTGCGAAGCAGACTCTCGATTACTCTTGGCAGAACTTCAAAAAAGACGGCAGCCCAAAAAAGAGCCGGAGGAAAAAAGAAAACATCCGAGGAGAAAAACCTTTATCCACGTAGATTGTTTGGGCAAGAAATGCGCATTCACGGATTTTATCCAAAATATAAGCGATAGCGGACTATATATTGAAACTCAAATGTTTTTATCTGTTAACCAAGAACTTTCAATGTCTTTTTTTCCCACAACTTCTGAAGACCCTATCAAAATCATCGGAAAAATTGTCAGAATAGATTCAAAGGGAATCGGTTTACAATTACATGAGCGTTTACCCGCTATTTAGGTTCTTGTTTGAGATTTTTTCAATGATAATGTAATTTTTTTTATGCTTAAACTCATTTTATGGAATTTTGAAACGATTAAATGGTGAAAATTATCAATTCATTTGAAATGTCAAAACAAAGAGAACAAAAATTTAATCCTCCTGTCCCTGAAAATTTGAATCAAACCGGACTCAACGAGAAGCTTATCGAAGATCTTATTTTTAAAGTCCTCCTGAGTCGGGGTGTGATGACCGGCAGACAAATTTCAGATGAAATCTGCCTCCATTTCAAAATAATCGAACCGATTTTGTCGAGCTTAAAAAAGCAACTATTTCTGACCTACAGATCCGATGCCGGCATCAGTGATTTCGCTTACATGCTGACAGAGCAAGGACGAACAAAAGCAAATATCGCTGTAGAATCTTCTGCCTACATTGGCGCTGCTCCGGTTCCTTTCGCAGAATATTTGAAAAGTGTACAGAGTCAGTCCATTCAAAAAGAAAATCCCGGACTTGAAGAATTAGAACATGCATTCCATGATTTGGTGTTGGAACCGCATATCTTTTATACGTTGGGACCGGCAATCAATTCGGGCAGGGGCGTATTCTTGTATGGTGCACCGGGAAACGGAAAAACATCCATCGCCAAGAGAGTTCACAAATGCTTTAAAGACGCTATTTATATACCCAAAACACTGCTTATCAGTGGTGAATTGCTGAAATTCTACGATCCCCAATGGCATAAAAGTTCTGATGATAAAGGGCTTAAATATGACAGACGATGGATTAAAATCGAGCGGCCGGCTGTGATCGTAGGTGGAGAAATGGATTTGGATTCCTTGGGAATCAAGTACAATCTCGAAACCAAAATTTCGGAAGCCCCCCTTCAGATGAAAGCCAATTGCGGCACCTTTGTGGTGGATGATTTCGGCCGTCAGCGGATCAGTCCCCGGGATTTGTTGAACCGATGGATTCTTCCCCTTGAAAAGCGAATTGATTTTTTGACTCTATCCAACGGAATTAAAATTCAAGTCCCCTTTGACGAGCTGCTTATTTTTTGCACCAATATAGACCCCAAAGAATTGTTGGATGAAGCTTTTTTAAGACGCATACCTTATAAAGTAAAGCTCATGGACCCGTCAGAAGAAAAGTTTCGTCATATCATGAAGTTTATAGCACCCAAATATGATATAGAATATGATGATGCTGCTGTAGATTATTTAATCAGCAACTATTTTTGTGGAAAACGCCCGTTCAGAAACTGCCACCCCAGAGACATACTCGAGCAGATTGTAAATGCCTCGGCGTATCAACGGATACAGCCAAAATTGACGAAAGATCTGATTAAACTGGCCGCTTTCAATTATTTTGCTGCCATGGAACAAAGTAATAAAAAAGAATAACTTTTTCTGCTTATTTCACGTTTCACTTTTTACGAGGTCGTCAATTATAGACCTTCAGAGCTTTTTTAAGCAGGGAGAATATCGGGAACGCCCCTTGATTCTCCTGTCGTAATGACCACCTGCTGCCGCTTTACAGTATGTCCGATAAGTCAAGGACGTTCCCAACCCGAATTTCTCATTAAGAATTCAAGTCACCCGATATACGGTTTAAGATCATAAAATGTTACAAACGATAAAACGATTCATAAAGCGCAAATCCAAAGACAAGGATGGGTCTATTCTACCTATCCCCGATCAAATCGACTCGTGGCGAACCGCCAACCGAAAAATGGTATGGGGTATCTATGAGGCTGAATTCGATAGGATTGGAGCACCGCCCCTATTAACAGACAAAGACAGGCGTGACGGGTTTGTCGGTGTCATTCTTTGCTATGGCTTTGGCCAGGACGGTCACGGCAATGCCGATGCGGTTCTTTCCGGCAAATTGGCATGGGAATATGCGTGTAAACGTCGGGGGGTTAAGACATGGCAGTGTGAGGATATTCATTTTGACAGATCCGACCATTTCCGCTTGCGTCCGGAAGCGCCGCCCAGACCCAAAGGCTATTATTTTTCAAAGATCCAGACCGGTGAAAGATACCGGAATTTGAAGGTGTCTCAATTTCTAAGAAGACTCGATGACGATACCTGCTGCGGCCCGGAAGGGATTCAGCTTTTAACCATCACGCATACCCATTTTACAGATATGATGAATGATCGAAAAATGCCTTTTATGGCATTTGGAGATTACCATGTGGTGCCCCACGGGTTCAGTGATTTCTGCGACGCCGTGCAAATGTTCTGCAATCAGGGTGTTCTGGGGCTGGGTATCGGAAAAGTGGATCTAAATTATCCCCTATTTGGTATCCCCACCCTGCGTTTCTAACCCGGATATTCACGAGTTAAAATAATTTTCCCATTTTGTTTACGATCAAATAGGGTTTTATCATCCCTAACATACCCATTTTGTAACATGTTGAATCACCTATTTATTTTCATTGTAGCAGTAAGCAGAAATACCGGCTTACGGATAAAGGGAGGGCTTTGCTGGATCAAACAGAACGGCGGCCCAAATGAACGCTGAAAATTCAAAAAAAATCAATTTTGATAAACTCGTAAAAAGTCCGATTTAGACGGTTTCGTAAAAAGTTCAAATTCAAGGCGTGCAAATTTTGCAATTATGAGGCGTACTTATCGTACGTTGAATGATTGCGAAATGCAGCACAACGCAGAAGTTGGACTTTTTACGAGACCGTCAATTTTAAAGGTCACAAAATGTACTTAATAAAGACAGCATTCTAAATATTTGTTCTTTGCGTTTACCGGGCAAGGGGTGGCTAATAAAAAATATGTGAGGCTTGACATTTGCTCAGCCTGTCGAGTAAAATTACTCACAATATTGAGCAAATTGTATAAGCGACTGATTTATAATGAAATAAAAAAAAGAATAGACGAGCCAAGGCGTTTCATACAGGTCCTCTCCGGACCCCGACAGACCGGTAAAACAACCCTTGCCCAACAGATGCTGAAATCATTGGATTGGCCTGGACATTATGCCACGGCAGACGAGCCTGCGTTGAAAGGTCCGGATTGGATCGAGCAGCAATGGGAGGTTGTTCGTACCCGATTAAAAACCGATACTAAAGCTCGGATCGGCATCCTGGTTTTAGATGAGATTCAGAAATTACCGGGATGGTCGGAAACCGTCAAACGTTTGTGGGATGAAGATACCTTCTCAGAGCTGCCACTTCATGTTTTTATTCTGGGCTCTTCGCCGTTGCTGGTTCAAAAAGGGTTGACCGAAAGTCTTGCCGGACGATTTGAAATGAACCATATTAACCATTGGTCCTATGCCGAAATGCAGGCGGCCTTTGGTTTTGGGATGGACGAGTACATCTATTATGGCGGATACCCGGGAAGTGCTGCATTGATTGAAGATCGGGCGCGATGGGCCGGCTACATTATAGACTCATTGATCGAAACAACCCTCTCGAGAGATATCTTGATGATGACCCGGGTGCATAAACCGGCATTGCTGAGAAGACTTTTTGAACTCGGATGCTCGTATTCGGGTCAAATCCTTTCCTATCAGAAAATGATCGGCCAGTTGCAGGATGTCGGCAACACGACGACCCTCGCGCATTATCTGAATTTGTTGCAAGGCGCCGGACTGCTGGTCGGTTTGGCGAAGTATGCCGGCGAAAAGGTTCGGCAGCGTGCATCCAGCCCTAAATTGCTGGTTTTAAATACCGGACTGATGACTGCTACGGCCTATGAGTCTCTGCAAGACACCCGGAACAATCCGAAACTATGGGGGCGACTGGTGGAAACGGCGGTTGGGGCATCGCTTTTCAATTCTATTATCGGAAAGAATATCGATCTGTTTTACTGGGCCGGTCGTAATCGAGAGCTTGATTTTGTTCTGTCCAGGGGAAACGAATTGATCGCCATTGAGGTTAAACCCACGGCACATAAAATGAGACTACCAGGGATTGCCGAATTCTCAAAACAGTTTCCTGCCGCAAAAAAACTTCTTGTCGGCAGCCAGGGGATCCCGTTGGAAGAATTTTTGTTCACGCCGGTGGAGGCGTTGTTTTAAAAAAGTTTTAAGGATATTATTTTTAAATTGTCTAAAAAATCTAAGGGGTAAGGAAGAAACTTATAAACCTGTGTAGGTCCCGAAGAACGACAAGACTTACAAAATAAGGAGGTGACAACATGGCCATTATTTTACCTGAACTGCCCTACGCAAAAAATGCGTTAGCGCCCTATGTCAGTGAAAAGACTCTGGAGTTCCATTACGGAAAACATCACAACGCCTATGTTGTAAATGCAAACAAACTGATTGAAGGGACAGAACTGGCTGAAGAACGTATTGAAGATATTATCAAGAAAACCGCGGGAGATGCTTCCAGAGTTGGAATATTCAATAACGCGGCCCAGGTCTGGAACCATACGTTTTACTGGCAGTGCATGAAACCAAATGGAGGTGGGGTTCCGTATGGCCTCATTGCAGAAAAGATCAACGCAGATTTCGGGAGCTATGAAAAGTTTGTAGAGGAATTTAAAAATGCCGGTGTCACGCAGTTCGGCAGTGGGTGGGCATGGTTGGTTTTGAAAGATGATGCGTTGAAGATTACCAAAACCGCAAATGCGGACACACCCATCGCGCAGGGTACAACGCCGCTTTTGGTGGTGGATGTTTGGGAACATGCATACTATTTGGACTATCAAAACAGGAGGCCTGACTATCTGAGTGCTTTTGTCGAGAACCTGATCAATTGGGATTTTGTTAACGCGTGTCTGAGTTAATAATATAGGAAGCGAGAATTTTTCAGCTAAACCCGGAGCATCGTATCCTGAACACTGAAACCTGTACCCTGGTATGTCTGGATGAGTTATGTTTTACCTATAAATTAATGGAGATGAAATCTATTTTATCAAATAACTCTGTAAGTTAACAAGAAACTTATAAAACAGTGGACGTCCACTATTTACCGGGGAGGTGAATGTAACAATAAATAAAATTCAAGGAGGGCTCTTATTTTGAAAAAGAAACAAATCGTATTCGTACTTATTCTGGCTGCGGTATTTGTTTTCACAACTTCTCAATTTTTGTTGGCAGGGGAAAGCAAGGTAAAGTTGACTGTTCCCGGGTGTGTCTGACCCGGAACAGCTGCCAGGGTAAGTTCTATCCTGAAAGGTGTCGATGGTGTTTCAAATTTTAATACAGACACGAAAAACCACTCTGTAACAGTTTGGTTTGACGATGAAAAGACAGATGTGTCTGCAATAGAAAAAGCCCTTGCTGATGGAGGCTTTCCTGTAAAGGGTGAAGCGCAGTTTTTGAAATAGTTTTGTTTTCGGACGAGACCGGTTCACTTATCAAGCCGGACCACACCGTGGAGGTGTCGTACTGGGGCGGTGAATAAAGAGTTTGCACACGGATGAACGCAGATAGATGACTCAGAGGAATATCGACTTTTAAAGTGCCAATTTGGCACCTTAAAGGTAAAGGGGAGGCCGTTACCCAAGAAACTACCCAAGAAAAAATCATGGCCAGCCTGCGCGCCGAGCTAACTATGACTCGTAATCTGCTTGCCCAACGCCTGACCCATGACAACAAACAAGATTATTTGTAAATCATATCAAAAAGTTTGTCTGCGGTTTGTCTGTTCAATTTCTTGAGTATTTTATATTCTTCAAGGGCGGCATCTTTCCGGCCCGCATGGAGATAGAAGAGTCCCATATTAAAGTGGGCCGGTACAAAATCAGGGGCCATGCGAATTGCCTGCTTGTAGGCCGCGACTTCCTCCTTTAACTTGCCAAGATTACCGTAAATAATCCCTATGTGATAATATGCCTCGGGTATTTCGGGATCGATTTCCAGGGCCCGTTTAAAGGCGTCGAGAGCGTCCTGATACCGTCCCAGCTTTCCGTAGGTGATCCCGATGTTATAATGGGATGAAGCATAATCCGGATGAATCCTTACCAGCTGCTCAATGGCTTCTTTCTCGTCGTTTATCCGCTTCTGCACGCTGTATATTTCAGCCAGGCCCATATATGCCGGACCGTAATCCCGGTTGATTTCGAGCGCCCTTTGATAAGATTCAATGGCTTCTTTGTACCGGTCCAGGCGTTGATAGTATTTCCCGAGATAGTAGTGTGCCCTGGTCTTGTCCGGACTCGTTCGTATGGCCTCCTTAAATGCCTTGATGGCTTCGGGCGGCTGCTTAAGGCCCACATAGCAGCTTCCCAGGCCATACCAGGATTCGGCATCTCCCGGACTTTTTTCGGCAGCTTCCTGGTAATACTCCAACGCTTTTTTATATTTTCCCTGAACAGAGAATTCAAAGCCTTTTTTACACAGGTTGGCAGCCAATCCCGGCTTTTGAGTGCTGACACGGTAAGTCCACTCCGGCAAGGTCATTACGGTTTTTTCATCCTTTAAGTCCAATACACTTTGCCCGGCCACGGCAAAATTTAGATTTTGGCCGGGTTCCACAATAAAAGAGACAACCCCGATGACCTTTCCGTTCATATTGATCACCGGACTGCCGCTGGAGCCGCGAGATGCCGGGGCGGACATCTGGAAAATTTTACCGATTTTGGGGAATTCCCGCACGGCTGAAACAATGCCGACGCTGACCGTTTGATCAAGCCCCAGAGGGCTGCCGACCACGAGGATCCGCTCGGCGATTTCGGGAACATCAGAGGTCACCTCTACCCGGTGAACCGAATTTTCGGGAATCGTTATTTTTACTTTAATCAGATCGGAGGTTTTGTTATATGCCAACACCCGTTGAATCTGATATTCGCGCCCGTCATAGGTTTTGACATCTGCCGCGTAAGCCCCATCCAGAACATGATAATTGGTAATCAACCCCCCGTTTTTATCCACAAAAAAGCCGCTTCCCATACCCATCCGTTTGTTTTCAGCATCATAGGTAGTGATCTTGACCACGGCACGCTGGACTCTACGGGTTACCTGAACCAGATGCGTGTCCAAAGAAAGCGTCTTCACGGGATAAGACGCGCATCCGGTCATCAATGACACCCATAGAAGACCAAAACAAATCCCCCGGATATATGTTGATATGTTTTTCATTTCTACCTTTTTCAATACTCCTTATCTTAGCAAGGGCTTTGTGGGACAATGAACCTGTCTTCACACCCTTTGCATGGGCCGATCCAAAAGGGTCGCCCATTTTGTTATGGGGTCACCCGGTTGTTCAGACCTTTAAAGTCAAATTTAAGCAAATCGGTGTATGTTGTTTCAGCGCAATCCGGTTCAACCTGCCACCATATTAAGATATTATCCGTACGATAAAAATAATGCTTGAGCCCCATTCCCTCTGTTTCAAAATAAACCGTATCCCCCATTTTAGTGTGTGTTAATGGAGAAAAGACAGAGGATCCATTTGCCATTTTCATGGCCATACGCTTCAAGTTTGTTTTCGCCGTTTCAGCATTTTCATAAACACTTACGTAAAGAATATTTTTTGATGGATCGTTCCCATAATGGGCAATGTAATTTTTACAATCATCCAGGGTTTTGCCATGCATTTTATCAATAATACGGGTAGCTTCTTGATTTTGAATAACGTTGAAAAAACTCAGATCCCCTAGTGTTTTGGGAAGATAATTCGTATGGGCAGGTGTTCTAACCGGGTTATTTTTTGGTGCTTTTTTAGCATGACCCAACGGTATCTTAACCAAAGTGACCTGCGCAGAGGTTTGGGTTGTTCCCGAACAACCCGCAGCAATACCATAAAATAACAGGAGTGGTATTACAAATTTACCCGCTTTGCGTGAAATTTTCATACTGTAATTTCTCATAAATTTTCATCCACCTGCTGAATGCAATCGGAATCATCGATTTTAAAAAAGGGTACTAAATTTGATGCCGGATGCCAATGTTTTTTTGATGATTTCAAGAAGGCTTAGAACAATTTGTAATGATCTGTGCTTCTCAATTCTGTCATCGGAAATAACATGGGTCTGTTTTACTGGGCCGGTCGTAATCGAGAGCTTGATTTTGTTCTGTCCGGGGCAAACCAATTGATTGCCATCGAGAGTAAATCCACGGCACATAAAATGAGAATACCAAAGATTACCAAATTCTCAAAACAGTTTTCTGCCGCAAAAAAACTTTTTGTGGGAAGCTATGGGATCCCGTTGGAAGAGTTTTTGCTCACGCCTGCGGAAGCGTTGTTTTAAAAAGTCTTAAGGATATTATGTTTGAATTGTTTAAAAAAGAGATGGAGGATTGGAGGTGCCAATTTGGCACCTCCAATGGAGATAAAATAGGTTTAAGGCACGTTCTGCATCAACGTCCCCTAAGATGTGCCTGCCACCGTGGACCTGCTGATTGTTCTGTTCTTGGGGCTTTTGCGCCAGAAGGGATTGAAGGTCATGCAAATACAAGGCATCAAACAGACCGCCGTGGACTTCTGCCGCCGCAGTTTGGTGAATACAGAGTTTGGACACGGATGAACGCTGATAATAGGGATCGAGAAACAATTTGAACTCACGAAAGAGGAATTGGAAACTTGAGGTCACAGATTGTGACCTCAAATTGGGGCGGTATGTGAAGGGCAAAGCCATATGCTTTCCTTAAAGCTTGACAAGGTTATCACCCGATGATAATTATAATAATTAATGCCTAAACATAAATACTCAAAAAAAGATTCTTCGTTAGAGACCTTGTTGGATTTAGACGGTGAGATTTTTCCGATGGAAAACGGTTACTGGACAAAGTTTGAAGCAACTAGGGTTGAACCAACCCTTCAAATTCCACATGGCATTAAATACGCTTTAACTTTGCATGACCGAAACAATACCCGTGTTTTGGGTTTTGACAATGCCCATGCATTTAGACCCAAAAAGAGGAAATATGGCGCTCGTAAGATTACCTGGGACCATAAGCATAAAATGAATAAAGTTACGCCATATGAATTTGAATCCGCAAGCCATCTTTTAGAAGATTTTTGGGCGGCAGTAGATGAAATAATATACCCTAATTGAGCGAAAGTCGAGGATGCCCCAGATTCAAGGCGTCACGGGTGAAGCCGTAGTGAACTACTGCAAACCTTTGACAACGCCGAAGATGGGGTATTATCGGCTTTCCCAAAGGGTAAACAAACCCGATATAAAATAACAGAATTCATATCTCACTGATAGTAGAGATATTAAAATGTCGTCGAATCATCGAAATTCTTCTTGAAATAAATATATTATAATCGTTTTTGGTTTTGTTTACGCTCAATTAGGGTTAAAGACATAGGTGATAATATGAGGAAAAAAGTATTAAAGATCGGGATCATTTCTCGAGAGGACTATAAAAAAAGAACAATAGCCATTGCACGTGGAGAATATAAACCTAAGAAAGATGAGCCGAAAGTATGGTTTGAGTCCATAAATTCAATGGCACAAGTACTCAGCAACGAAAATCAAAATTTGTTAAAGGTTATCAACGAAAAGAAGCCAACATCTTTAAAAGAACTGGAAATTGCCACGGGCAGAAAGAGTAGCAATCTCTCTCGAACGCTCAAGACGATGTCGCGATATGGAATTGTTGATTTAGTTAAGCATAACAAATCTATAAAACCTGTTGTTAAGGCGACTGACTTTAAAGTTGAATTTGGGATCAATTCCTCTGCTCTCTAATAATCAGGATTTATGTAATCACGAAAAAACCTGATCCCTGTTTGACTCATGTTCCCCGCTGTGCCCTGCCTCCCCTGTAGCTCCCCGTGGAAGTACCGGGACAGGCCGGACGACACCGTGGAGGTGCCATACTGCAGTGGCTTATTAAACAATCTATGCTCATTGGTGTTCATTTGCGTTCATTCGCGGTCCCAAAGGCCCGGGAATTGTTCGACACCCTGGGGTTCAAGGTGTGTGACGTTTCAACGTCTGTTTCCAAAACAGGAAGTGATGATTTTTGGCTTAGCTATGTCCTTGAAAAGACCCCGGTTAAATAAAGAACAAAAGATTTAACCGGGCAAGCAGGATGAACCCCGTTTAAGTAAGTAACGGGACAGGCAAGACAATCAGGATTAACCCTGAACCTTTAACCCAGAACTCTGAACCCTGAGTATCGAAGCGAAGCGTAGATCTCTGGTTGAGTTATGTTTTTGGATAAGAGCGGGTAAAAGGAATGTTATGAAGATGAAGTAAATTTTACTAAAAAATGCTAAGGGTTAAGGCAGAATCTTATAATTTGAGGGGAGTCCCGCAAGCTCCAAGAGGTGGTGCTGTCATGAGCAAAGAGCTGGTGCGAAGTGATGGGCCCGATCCCGGCAAGGGCCAGTTTCTCGTTTATGAAGCTGAAGACGGCCGGATAAAAATAGACGTGCGCTTCGAGAATGAGAATGTTTGGTTGACCCAAAAACTGATGGCCGATCTGTTTCAGACAACCAAGCAGAACATCGGACAGCATCTGAAAAAGATCTTTTCAGAAGGCGAGTTGCTTGAGGATTCAGTTGTAAAGAAATTCTTTACAACTGCTGCGGATGGAAAAAAGTACAAGACAAATTATTATAATCTGGATGCTATTATTTCGGTAGGATACCGGGTAAAAAGCCATGTGGCCACACGCTTTCGTATTTGGGCCACCCAGCACCTGCGCGAATATATCGTCAAGGGCTTTGTGCTGGACGATGAACGCCTGAAAAATCCGGATCAGCCCTTTGATTACTTTGACGAGCTGCTCCGCCGCATCCAGGATATCCGCACCTCGGAACGGCGCTTTTACCAGAAAATTACCGATATATACGCCACCAGCATCGATTATGATCCGACAATGGAGATCAGCATCGAGTTTTTCAAGACCGTCCGGAACAAGATGCACTGGGCCATTACCGGCATGACCGCGGCGGAAATCATCCATGAAAGGATTGATAGTGACAAGACCAATATGGGGCTGACCAGTTGGCGCGGCGCCAAGGTCCGCAAACAGGACGTAACCATCGCCAAAAACTATCTCATCGAAGAGGAACTGCTGGCTCTGAACAATCTGGTGGAACAGTACCTGATCTTCGCTGAGGGCCAGGCCATGCGTCGTCTTCCCATGCATATGACCGACTGGATTAAAAAATTGGATGCCTTTTTGTCGGTCAATGAACGTGAGATTCTCACTCATGCCGGCAAAATTTCACATGAAATGGCTAAGGAAATGGCCGAAACCGAATACGAAAAGTTCAATCGAAGGCGGATACGGCAAAAAGACCGCCTGGACAGTGATTTTGATAAAACAGTCAAGCAGCTGACGGATGGCAAACGAGGGAAGAAAAAATGAACCTGTCAAATGAAGACAAGCAGCTTTTGGCTGAGGAGGACAAACCAAAGAAAATTTACCCCGTCAAATCAAGATGTTCTGTATTCGCATAGCAGGCTAAACGGCGCATGTTTTAGACGATTAATGATTTAATGCTTGGCTGATATTTAACCAGGGAGATTGGATTTACGGCCAGGGAAAAATAAAAAGCCTACGGCAAAGAGACAAAAAATTGAATTGTGTGACCGACCTGGGTTTCATAAGAGCGTTAGGCACGTTCTACATCAACGTCCCCAAGGAAAAAGAAACTTATAATTTTATGTCTCGTAAGTCCCCACAGGGAAGTATGCTCAATGAAGCTACAGCAACTTTTTGAATTCATCAACGCTTAACCCTGCATCTTGGGCGATACCACCCATGGTATAGGCATTGATCGGGTTATTACGGGAGATTGTGAGGAATCTTGTGCCGTCGGACATGACAATATGCTTTTTTCCATCTCGAAGGATACGGAAACCTGCTCTTTCCAGAGCCCTGACGGCTCGAAGATGATTAACTCTATTCCGGATATTTCACGAGTTTGAGAAGTTCATTAGCAAGGCATCAAGGGTGATGCCGTAGTGTACTACTGCAAGCCATTGATAACGCAGCTAATAGGCGTCTCATGCTCGCCTGGAAGGTGAAAATTTGAAAGAAATAAAGAAGTAAATTTTAGGCAAAAGTTACAATTTTATCGTATTAAACAAACTGCATAAAATAAAATTTTGTATATTATTCTGTTTTTTTAATTAAATATAGAGGCTTCTAAAAATTTTAATGAAATTTTCGGGGGAGGGAACTTTGGTAATATTAAATGGCTATTTCAACTTCTCGAACGTTTGAATCTTTAACGGAGGCGTATACTGCGGCCAAATATTCTTGTATGGCATCCTTGATATTATCGATTGCTTGAGCTTCAGTTTTCCCCTGAGACCAGCACCCCGGGAGCCCTGGACAGGAAACGCTGTACCCTTCATCAGTTTTATTAAGGACGATTTTGTATTTCATTATTAATCTCCAAAGTTTTAACACGTTAATACAAAACGATTTTTTCTAATAATAATGTTTTCTTAAATTATATGCAACCCAAATCATGCCGTGTAAAAACCACACAATTTTACTAACCCCAACACACCGTTTTTGTAACATATTGAATCACCTAATTATTCGCCTTCGCCGGAATATCCTGCAGCTTGCTGCAGGGATGATAAGCGAGGTGAACCGCGCCGAAGCTCATCAGAGCGAAGGCGGGTTAATTCCGTTATATCATTTCAACGTTAGAATGGCTACGGCGCAATTCCGCTTTGATACCCCGCAGTTTGCTGCGGGAAGCTTTATTTTCATTGATTTTTCCCCCATATTCCATTATAGACCATCAGAGCTTTTTTAAGCAGGGAGAATATCGGGAACGCCCCTTGATTCTCCTGTCGTAATGACCACCTGCTGCCGCTTCACAGTATGTCCGATAACTTAAGGACGTTCCCAACCTGAAATTCTCACTAAGGATTCAAGTCACCGCTATATGGTTTAAGATCACAAAATGTAACCTTAAAAAGAGGACAGCATTTTAGATTTTTATGCCTAAAACAGAAAAAAACCGTCGTTGGGAAATTTTTCGTGCGTTACTTCCCTACTATGGGAAGATCGTTACGCCTGATTTCCTGCGGAAGACGTCGGATTTTGTTTTGGGTATCTGATCAATTTGAGGTTGTTGTTCACCCCAAAGCAAAACAGGCAAGTGTGAATAAATTCCGAATACTGGATCTGAATGGGATGCCAATTAATCTTCCTGAAGATGAAAATTATTACCCGCATCCAGAAGCTTTGGAATGGCATAAAAAAGAAGTTTTTAATAAATTTTCGTTATAAATTCTTAGAGCTATCATTTTGATGTTGAAAACATGGTTTTAAGAAAAAATAGGGGCCGTTTTTTGACCGTATTTAACCTAAAAACAATCACATAGCTTGGCCAGACCCGGATTTTCCAGGGAAAAGCAAAAAGCTTACGGTAAAAAGCGATAAAGACTAAAAAAGGGTGTTAAAACAAATTAAGAATAAGTATAATAAATCAGTTGCTTAAGCATGAGAAAGCCTCTATAATTTGGTAAATTTTCAGCAAAAAAAATTACCATAAGGAGACTTTCCCATGCAT
>Ga0222626_1000055_pt1 | contig 86075 bp, 60 predicted proteins | sample AntAcemetageno91_FD_179862 | JGI IMG/M metagenome (GOLD analysis project Ga0222626, IMG submission 179862) | Saline water microbial communities from Ace Lake, Antarctica - #91 | ecosystem: Environmental > Aquatic > Non-marine Saline and Alkaline > Saline | place: Antarctica: Ace Lake | collected...
TGAATAATCTTCTTTATGAATAAGCTTACCAGCATCTTCTTCCATATGCGCACGGTTAATCTTTATTTTTCTTCCGCTGATAAGCTCTAGATTCCCATTTTCACCTAACGGCATTTTATATTGAGAAATTTGATAATCCTTAGGTAAATCAGGATAAAAATAATTCTTCCTCTCAAAATATATCTTCTTATTAATTCGACAATCTAATGCATGACAAACTCTAATCGACAGCTCTAAAACTTTACGATTAAATACCGGCAAAACACCCGGATAGCCACAACAAACTGGACAAATATTGCTATTTGGACTACTTCCAAAATCTGTAGAACAAGAACAAAAGATCTTTGATCTTGTTTTTAACTGAACATGGACTTCTAAGCCGATTACTATTTCAAAATTACTCATTACTAATCTTTGGAATTGCTTTATGAAAATCGGTAACTTTTTGAAATAAAAAACCTAATTGAATAAGTGTACTCTCGTCAAAATGCCTGCCAATTAATTGAACACCTACCGGTAAATTACTTTTAGTAAATCCTCCCGGAAAGGATACTGCCGGAATTCCGGCTAAATTAGCAGAAATAGTATAAATATCCGATAAATACATACTTAGCGGATCATCAGCTTTTTCTCCAATTTTAAAAGCAGTGGTAGGAGCAGTGGGAGTTAAGATAGCATCAACGTCTTTAAACGCATTGTCAAAATCGTTTCTAATTAAACGACGAACCTTGAGTGCTTTAAGATAGTATGCTTCATAATAGCCGCTAGATAAGCTATGAGTGCCTAATAATATTCTCCTCTTTGCTTCTTCACCAAAACCATGACCCCTTGTTTTTGAATACAACTCTTTCAAGCTACTGCATTCTGCTCTTGTCCCATATTTTACACCATCAAAACGTTGTAAATTAGAACTAGCCTCTGAAGATGCAATGATATAGTAAGTGGCTACCGCATACTCAGTATGTGGTAAGCTAATCTCTTTAAATTGTACTTTTTTTTCTTTAAAAATCTTTACCACGTTATTAATGATCTCTCTTACCTCCGAATCTAACCCTGTGCCGAAATATTCTTTGGGTAGGCCTATCTTAATGACCCCATCAACATTTCTTAACGCTTGCGTAAAATCAGGTAATTGCTTATCTGAAGAAGTAGAATCTTTACTATCACACCCACATATTATGTTTAAAAGATGTGCTGAATCTATAAAATTAGTTGTTACTGGTCCAATTTGATCTAAACTTGATCCAAAAGCAATTAACCCGTAACGAGAAACTCTTCCGTAAGTAGGCTTAAAGCCAACCACACCACACAAAGAAGAAGGTTGTCTTATTGAACCTCCAGTATCTGAGCCTAAAGCGAAAGGAACTAAACGAGCTGCAACTGCTGCTGCAGACCCTCCGCTAGAACCACCGGAGACTCTTGACAAATCCCAAGGATTTTTAGTAACGCCATAGCAGGAATTTTCTGTTGAAGATCCAAAAGCAAATTCGTCCATGTTCGTAATTCCAGAAATACTTAATCCGGCTTTCTTAATTTTTTCTACTACTGTAGCATCATAAACTGCTTTATGCTTGGATAAAATCCGAGAAGCACAAGTGATTCTTTTTCCTTTAATACAAATATTGTCTTTCAAGGCAATTGGTACACCTGACAAAGAAGAATTACCCTCTATCTTATCTACATTTGTGTATTTAGTAATGAAGCTATTCAAAGCAGGATTAACCATTTTTATTCTTTCCTGAAAAAAATCATAGACTTCCTTCCCAGCTATTTTTTTTAATTTAATTCTTCTGGCAATTTCAAATCCTGTTAAATTTAATAATTCTTCCATTTTGTTTTCTTCTCTTTAGTTAAAAACTGTTAACCAATCACTTTAGGAATCTTAAAAAATGCACCTTCCCGAGAAGGTGCATTCTCCAAAATCACTTCTCTCTCTAAAAAAGAAAAATCTTTATCTTCCCGAAAAACATTCCGTTGACAATCCAAGCTCCTCATCGGTTCTATATCCTCTACATTAAGTTCTTTTAATTTATCGACATAATCTATTATTTTTGATAATTGATGCTGCATTTTTAATTTATCTTCATCATTTATATCTATCATTGCCAATGCTACTACTTTTTCAACTGTTTTTAAATCGGTCATGGTTTAGTCCTTTGATGTTAACTATTACCTGAAATATTTTTAAACCCCTATACTTATCCTTTCTTTGCATTCTGTACTTCTAGACTAAAAACTTATTTCAAGAATGAGTTTTACCGCGGAATAAAGTAAGTTCTAAAAAAGTTTGCAGCCTTCTTGAACGACTAGGATGTCTTAGTTTTTTTAAAGCTTTTGCTTCAATTTGCCTTATGCGTTCCCTAGTTACTTTGAAAAGTGTTCCTACCTCTTCTAGTGTTTTTGGGCTTCCATCTTCAAGGCCGAATCGTAGGACAAGAATACTCTTCTCTCTATCAGTCAATCCATCCATTGCATGTCCTAGCTCTTCTTTTAACATCGAAAAAACAGTAGCATTAGCCGGAGACACTGCTTTTTTATCTTCAATAAAATCTCCGAAAGAGGTATCACCGTCATCACCAATAGGAGTATGAATAGATATTGGCTGTTGAGAGACTTTTAGAATATCCTTTATCTTAGAAACAGGTAATTTTAATTCTTTAGATACTTCTTCAGGAACTGGCTCTCGCCCTTTTTCTTGTATAAACAACCTTGATATTCTGATTATCTTATTGATAGTCTCTGTCATATGTACTGGAATTCTAATCGTCCTTGCCTGATCGGCTATTGCCCTAGTTATTGCTTGTCTTATCCACCAAGTAGCATATGTGGAAAACTTATATCCTCTTTTATATTCAAATTTTTCGACAGCCTTAATCAACCCAATGTTACCCTCTTGAATCAAATCTAAAAAAGAAAGTCCTCTGTTCACATATTTTTTAGCAATACTAACTACTAATCTTAAATTTGCCTCAACTAAGGTGCTTTTGGCATGATTGTATAGCCTGCTTTTTTCTAAAATTAATTTAGTGCGTGGTTTTATTTCCTCATTTTTAAACCCTAATTGATTAGCAAAAACCCTAATCTCTTTCTTTAGCTTTCTTCTTTCGGCATCTTTCTTTTTGCCCCCACCTTTTATTTTGTCTAAGCTTCGTTTCTTTTTTTCCGCATCGCGAACAATTCTTTTAACTTGAGAAATTATTTGCTCGATAATTACTATTGTAAAATTAAATTCTTTTAAAATAATTTTTTGACTTTCTATTTTTTTTGTCCTAACCAATTTAGAATATAGTTTTTTTATCCTCTTGGTTTCTTTTTCCTTGCTCTTGATTTCTCCCTTCACAAAGTCATCGGGGTTCAACACCTCTTTAGCTATTTGTCTGGCTATGTCTAGAAATTTATCTTTAGCCACTCCGGTGGTAAATACCTCGTCTCTTAATAATTCTTCAGCATCTTCGATCTTCTTTGCTAGGCTGATCTCTTCTTCCCTAGATAATAAGGGAATTTGTCCCATTTGCTTAAGGTACATTTTAACCGGATCATCAACAGGCTGGGTTGTAGACGAAGTCTGTTTTTTCTTTTCTTTTTCCCAAAGTGAAACTTCTTTTGTCTCTAAAACACTTATTTTCTTACTATCCAGTTGTTCAAAAATAGTATCTAAGTCTTGGACATTAATTATCTCATCAGAAATAAAGTGATTTATTTCATCATAGGTAAGATATCCTTTCTTCTTGCCTAAATTAACTAACTGCCCAATACTTCTTTCTAAGAGCTTTTTCTTTATCATCTTTCCCTCAATTTCTCTTTATTGTTTCATATTCTTTTATTAATTCTTTCACTCTTTGGGTATCACCTTTAGATTCTGCTTCCTTTATTTTATCTTTTAACTTCTCCTTCCGACTGCTAACCCCTTTCTTGCAAATCTTCATTAAGCTATCTTTGAAAATAGTTTTGTTCAAAATAATATCATCATCTAACAAAATTTCCGCTATAAAACCTCTAACCTCCTTATCCACATTTTGTTCTGATGTTGCTTGAGAAAAATTACCACAACATTTAAACCCATTATTAAATAAAAATGTAACAACCTTTCTTGCTAAGCCTGAAGTAAAATATTCCTGCTTTACATTTTTCTTAACTAAATTAAAAGCATTCTGATCAGTAAGCATGTATTTAATTAAGACTTTCTCTGTGACGGTAAGCGGATTTTTATTCATAGAAAATCCTTTTTTCTCCCTACCATCTCTGGAACTATTTAAACGCGCTAAACTAGTTTTCAAAAAATTATTACGAAATTCAGCAATTACAATCTCCTCTTTAATATCTAGCCCGGAAGCAAGTTTTCGAATGTACTCATGTTTTTTTATCTCGCTATTTAATTTTTTAATCACAGAGAACATCTCTTGCGCAATCCTAGATTTTCCATCAATACTTTCTGGATCATATATTGCTTTCAAACTATTCATCTTATATTCAAAAAAATCTTCCGGTTCCTTTAATAGTTGCATGAATAAATCCTTGCCGCCTTTCTTAAACAATGAATCAGGATCTTCACCAACCGAAGGTTTAATAACCTTAGTGTCCACATCATTTTCTAAAAGTAGCTCTGATGACCTTAAAGCAGCGCTCTGCCCGGCTTTATCAGCATCATACATTAAGACCACATGTGAGGTATACCTTTTAATTAATTGTACCTGTTCTAATGTAAGCGCTGTACCTAAGGAAGCGACAATATTTTTTACCCCACGCATAAAAGGAGTAATCATGTCTAAATAACCTTCAACAACTATAACTGCTTTTTCTTTAGAAATATAATCTTTAGCTAAATTAAGGCCAAATAAATGATTTCTTTTATTATAAATAATACTGTCTAAAGAATTAATATACTTAGGTCCACTATCTTGCTCTTGATAGCTACGTGCACCAAATCCAACAACTCTAGAACGAACATCAAAAATCGGAAACATTATTCTACCACGAAATAAGTCATAAAACCCGTTTTTTCCAGAAATAATTAATGACGCTTTTTCTAAAATATCCAGAGTAAACCCAGATTTCCTTAAATAGTTTAAAAGAGAATTATCGTTATCAGAGTATCCAATTAAAAACTGGTCAATTGTTTTTTCGCCAATACCTCTTTTATCCAAATAATTAATCACTTGTTTGTATTTTTTATTGTTTTTTATATTATTGTGGAAAAATAAGGCAGCTTTGTGCACAACCTCAAATAACATTTTTTTTGTTTGTGATTGCTTGTCAAGCTGATAGGGTATCGCCAATCCCAATCTTTCAGCAAGTATTTCTACCGCTTCCGGAAAACTCATCTTGTCTATTAACATCAAGAACTGGAACACCCCTCCTCCTTCACCACAACCAAAACAATGAAAAATTTGTTTTTGTGGGCTAATAACAAGCGAAGGCGTTTTTTCTCCATGAAAAGGGCAAAGCGCTTTAAAATTTCTACCAGCTTTTTTTACAGAAATATAACTAGAAATTATATCTACTATATCAATCTTGGATTGAATTTCTTGGATAAAAGTTTCAGGAATCATAATGCAATAAAGGAAACTACTTATTAAGTATTTGGCTTTTAGTACTTTTAACTACAGAGCTATTTTGAAACACATCTCAAGCATTTTAGAGAACTACTTAAAATAATAACTACTATTTTGACTTTCGAAAAAATCTCTTAAAACCAGAAAATTCATAAGTAACTAATTTTTCTTTTTTTTCTAAAGCATCCAGCATAAGATTTATCCCCAATGAGTCTGAAGCAATGTGAGAAGCAAAAACTACATTTATGTTAAGCTCTTTACATCGCTTAACACGCTCTTCTGACTGATGCATAGCAATTATTGTATCTACCCCACAAGCAGAAAGTTGTTTGTATATTTTTTCTGGACCTTCAGTGCCACCGGTAAATTCAAAATGAATTTTTGAGCATCGGGAATTATTACCGCCTACAGCTATCTGGGGAGGGTTATTATTCTGCGCAGCATATGCATATTCAGGAACATCATAAAGAAGATCTATTATTTCTTTTAACGTTTTGGGATTACATTTATTAATTATTTTTTTAACATATTGATGAGCCAAATTATCACAAGGAGTATGCATGCACAAAAAATTTAATTTAAGCAACCTAGCTAAATCAACAGCTCTTAAATGATTAGCCGCATTTACTCTCCGGGCGACTTCAAGTTGTCTTTCTTTTACTAAATTCTCGGAGACACTCAAGGATATTCCTTCTTTAGCAAAAACATCAATTTGTAAATCCATAACTTCATAAAAAGAGGCATATGCCTGCCCCTGAGGATGGTGCGCTACCACTAAATCAATCTTTTTCCCTTTTTCTTTTAGTTTGTCCGCAACCAAAAGCTCTCCCCCGTCAACATCTATTCCGACAATTATTGATTTTATATCATTTTTTGGATCCCCACAAAGAATTCGAGTGTCTGAAAAAGGATTTCTTAAAAATTCTGGATCAAAGTATTTTTTCTGTTTTAAAGGTAAACTATCGTATTCTTGTTTTTTTCCGGCAAGCCACAACTTAATCTCTTTACTACTGCGAACATCTGCATCAATACCTTTATTTACTACTATTTTATAAAAATCACCAAACTTCATATTTGATCCTCCTTAAAGCCACGTTTCTGATAATCTTCCGCATGTTTATTAATTTCTAAGCTGCTTTCGGGATTCAATCTCTTATAAACACTAAAAGATTTTAAATATATCTGAGGCGCAATAGCATTAAATATCTTATAAGAAAAAGTGTTGACTACATAATCACTGTCAAAAGGCGCTAAAAGAAACAAAAAAATAAGCACACTTGAAAAAAAAGTAGCCCTAAAAATTCCTAAAAAAAATAATAACCATTTTCCTGCACAGCGCATATCTGATTTTTTAATTAAAAAAGTGACAATAAACCTTGCTAGTCTAAATATAATTAAAATACTTGTAAAGATGGAGAGGAATGAAAAAAAATAAAAATAATGTTTGCTTAGAAAAAAAATCCTACCTTGGATTTTCTCGCTTATACATAAGTAGAATTGAAAAGCTAAAGCAGAGCTTACTAATAACCCACTCAGCTTAAATATCTCGCTCAACAATCCTTTTGAAATCGCGCTACATATAATCCCCAAACACAAAAGAAAAAAAAAAGAATCTATGCAAGCTTGGACTATAGTTATTTCCATAAAATTTATGTATAGTGTATAGTAATAGCATACCCCGGAAAAAATGTCAAGCTAACCTTTTTATTCGATTTTAAAGGTGATTACCACTGAATATATTGATTTTTTACTGACTTTATGGTAAGTTAATAACCAAATGGATAGAAAAGAATTCGCAGTAGCATACAGCGAAAAAGAAGCAGAGCAAGCAGTCAGAGAAGTTTCTTTAAGAATAAAATCAATATTTCCTAAAGAAACGCATCTTCTTATTATTTTTTTTACTCCTCAATATAATCCTGCAATAATTACAAAAACTATAGACTTCATTTTGTCTCCCAAAAAAATTATCGGAATTCAATCTCCTTTTTTGATCTTTGAAGAAAAAATACTTTCTAAAGGAATTATTGCCTGTTGTATAAATAAAAAAAATCTGGAAGTAAAAGAATTTTTTTTGCGAAATAAAAAACTGGGAGAAACTGAATTATTTTTGAATTCCTCTTTAAGAGAGCTAAAAAAGAAAGGATTTTATTTTTTATCGTTTATGTCTGACCAAGTTCACCCTTTACATTACCTAAACAACATACGACTATCTTTAGGCAGAGCTTTAGACTTTCTGGGAATAGGATACATGAAAAAATACTCCTCTTATAGCTCCCAAATCATAAATAATTACCTTAATAATGGCCTATTAAACTTAGCAATAAGAGGGTTAGATATCCAATTGTTAAAGCTGGAAGGATACCTGCCGCTAGGGAAACCCTTTAGAATAAACAAGATTATCAGATCTAAAAATATAATTATGGAAATAAACAATGAACCAGCTATAAATATTTATCGCCATTACCTGGAAGAAAAATTTGATACATTCATGAAAAACCGTCTTTTTTCTTTTTATCCAATAGGAATAAAAAATAGCCATTCGATAAATGTTGTAACCATTATTGATTGTCTGGAAGATGGCTCTTTAGTATATTTGGGAGAAATAAAAAAAGAAACATACGGCTATATTATGTTTTTTGATCCAACACTACTCTTGTCCAACATAAAAACCAAATTAGCTGCTGTCGACAGCGAAATGGGAGGAATTGCTCTAGTAATTAACTCTTTGGCTAGAAAAAAAATGCTTAAAGACACATCCGAAAAGGAAATAAAAACCATTAAATCATCTTTGGGCGATAATTTTAAGGTAATTGGATTATATGCAGGGTACTCTTTATTTTCGAACAAAAAAATAGGTGATATAGACATTGAAACAAACAACTTATTGATAGCAACATGTCAATAGCTGTCCATATTATGGAACAAAAAAATATGTTTATTAAAGCTATTTAGTTAAAATTAAGCTAACATTCTTTTATGGATATCATAGAATTCATATCTGCCGTTAATCCGTTAATCGGAATCTTACTAATACTCCTTTCTATAATATTAGCGCTGAGTTCTGTTCTTTTCGGAAAAACAAAAATAATTTCTATATTAAAAAATCGTTTAGCCCATGCAGACAATATAATCAAAGACTTAGACCAACAAGCAAAGCTAATTATTAAAAGTGACATTGAATTGAAGTTGTCTCAACAAGATGCGGAAGACAAAATCGACCGTCTATCTTTAATAAAAAATTTGATCATTTCTTCCTTGTACACGCTAGACAAAGAAAAACTTTTTTCCCAAATTAATGAGGTAGTTATAAATAGTTTGGGATTTAAAAAATGTCTTATTTTAGATTTTAATGATTTTTCAATAAAAAACAACATCAATTTCTCCGATCAAGAAATCTCTATATTAAAAAGCACACTTCAATACAACAAAGAAGTAATAAGAGAAACATCCTTGATACAATCTGATTCTAAAAATCATAGTCCAATATTGCCAAAACCGTGGAACGAGGATTGCTTAATAGCTCCCATAAAAATAAGAAACAATATCTACTCAATATTCATGATTTCTGACCTTTTTAAACATAAACAAATTAAAAAGCCTGAAAAAGAAACATTTATGATTATTTGCATGTACCTAGGCCAATGCTTGGATAATATTAGACTATTCGAAGATCTATACCATACCAAAGATAATTTAGAAAAAAAAATCAAAGAAAGAACAAGAGACCTAGTAAAAAGCTTACGAGAAATTGAAACCATCAGTAAAGCAAAATCAGACTTTGTCTCCAGTGTATCTCATGAATTACGAACGCCTTTAACTTCTGTGAAGGGATTTTCTTCCTTATTGGTTATGGAAAAATTTGGCAAATTATCTCCGGAAATAAAAAACCGATTAGAAAAAATAGATTCTAATGTTGATAAATTGGTCAATATGGTTAATATGCTTTTGGATATTTCGCGAATTGAATCCGGAAAAACAGAAACAAAAATTGCTTCTTCAGATATTATAAAATTAATAAAAGACACTAGCGACTTGCTCAGCCCACAAATGAACGAAAAAAACATAGAATTAGCGACTGAATACCCTCAAGCTCTATCTGTTTTGATGGATAAGAGACTAGTTGAAAGAGTACTAATCAACCTTTTAAGTAACTCTATTAAATTTACTCCCCAAAAAGGAAAAATTACTATAAAATGTAATAAGCAAGAAGACTGTGCCGTAATTTCTATTATGGACACCGGAGTAGGCATTGCTGAAAATGATTTAAGTAAGATATTTGGTGAATTTTATCGAACTCAAACTACATCTGAAATGCCTGGAACAGGGTTAGGCCTTTCATTAGTAAAACAAATTATTGACACACACCGACAAAAAATATGGGTCGAATCCGATCTAGGAAAAGGAACTATTTTCCACTTTACTTTAAAATTGGACAAAGATGTATAAATTAAAAATACTAGCCGTTGATGATAATAGCGATATATTAGATCTTTTGGTGGCTATCCTAGAAGATAACTACCAAGTTATTCTGGCACATAACGGGAAAGAAGCAATAGAAAAAGCCAAAAAAGAATCTCCCGATCTCTTAATACTAGATTACAATTTACCAGATATTCAAGGACCAGACATCTGCAAAGCTTTAAGAAAAGATCCTTTTTTCTTGCACACTCCAATATTAATGCTTACAGGAAAAGGAGAAATAGAAGATAAGGTTGAAGGATTAGAAGCAGGGGTAGACGACTATATGTTGAAGCCTTTTGATCCCCAAGAATTAATTGCCCGTATTAAAATGATTGTTAAGCGATCTACTATCAACTTAGACGCTAATCCTCTGACTCGTCTTCCGGGTAATGTATCAATAAACAAAGAATTAGAAAATCGCATCAGTACTGGAGAAAAACTAGCCGTATTGTATATTGATATTGATAATTTTAAAGCATTAAACGATTACTACGGATTCGAAAAAGGAGATATCGCCATAAAAGAAACTTCTCGAATTATTATTGCCACTATTCAAGAAAAAGGAACTATTAATGATTTTATCGGACATATTGGCGGGGATGACTTTGTAGTTATTACTACGCCGGATAATGCCGAGGAAATTGCTAAAAAAATAACTACTAATTTTGATAATATTGCTCCTCAGTTTTTCGAAGAAAAAGACAGGATAAAGGGTCATATTGAAACCAAGGGAAGAGACAATCAAATACACAAATTTACTTTTCCTACTATTTCTATAGGAATTGTTGAAAGCACTAAACAAAAATTTACCCATACCGCCCAAATAAATTCTCTCGGGGCAGAAATAAAATCTTTAGCTAAAAAGTTCCTGGGAAGTAAATATTTATTTGACAAAAGAAATTACTAAAAAAACTATATAAATAAAAATCTAAATTTATTTATATATTCAACAAAAAAATCATAATAATACAATTATTATTTTAAAAAAATATTATAATTTTAGACAATACCCGCACTTAAGAGATTGTTCCTGTGATATATGACATACAAAGTCAGCCTTACATGAGTAATGCTATAGGTAGTATACTAGAATAAATGCGCGAGGGTGGCGGAATTGGCAGACGCACTAGCTTGAGGGGCTAACGGTAGCGATATCGTAGGGGTTCAAGTCCCCTCCCTCGCATAATTTATTTTTTACAACCATAATTGATTAAGATAGACAACGGCAAGAAGTAATTTATAAATAAAAATATGTCTGTTCTAGACAATTTCCAGGTTACCCCATAAAAATATTTCCTGGCCAAAAACAATCAGTACTCCCTCAATTGCAGCCGACCGGCGTGCAACACCTAATACCTTGTCAATATCTTTTCTTTTTTTAACATTATTAGACAAAGCGGTTGCAAACCCATCAGCATAAAGCGCATCACAAGCAATAACTGTAACTAGGCTCGCTCTTCCAAAATTTATGCTAGGACCAAACACTCCCGAAGAAGAAGCTATCCCAAATGAATGAGTTCTTTTTTTAATTCTTAAAGTAATATCGTTTCTTGCGATTTCATCCCCGGAATAAATACCTAAAAGCTTATCTTCGTTAATCTTCAAGAATATGTCCCCTCCGTTTTCAATGATAACTTCACTGCAAAAGTTTAAAATTTCTTCTCCTACATATTTAGCGATAGCTCCGGCGACCGCAGAAAATGGACCGATCCCTGTAACTTGAGATACCTTATACATATTTCGCACGATTAAAGGAGATTGTTTGTCACATTTAAGAGGAGAAAGTGATGTTAGGAAATGATGATTTTTCCCACTATAGGCTTCTATTTCTTTATAATGCTTTCTTAAAACATCTTTTATCAAACTCTGATTAACATTTTTATCCGTACAAACTAAAAGATCACTTTCTTTATAGGAAACTTCCGCTTTAAATTTAGAACTGATTGATTTACGGTAAAATCTCTCTTCATACATAGCAACTCACTTTCACTGTTTGCCGCTTTATTTTCTAAAAATTAACCTTAGCGCTTATACTTTAAAACAACTATTCTTTTAAAAGAATTTACGCTATTAGAATCAAGCAATAAATTATTTCTTTCCTCGTAATCTTCACTTTGTAAAAATTTATCCACTCTCTCGATATTAAACCCTATTTTTTCTGTCTTAAAATGCATGGGAACGGTAATTTTTGGATTAATCTTCTTTATAATTTCCTTTGCCTGGTCAGCACCCAAGGTAAACACACCGCCAACGGGAATAAATACAACATCCGCATCTTTAAGCATGTTTGTGTTAATATTTACTGTTCCTAGGTCTCCAAAATGAATAATCTTTAGTCCTTCAAAATTAATAATAAAAATTATACTTCTACCCCTTAAAAATCCCTGCTGATTGTCGTGATAAGAAGATATCCCTTCTACTCGGATATCTTTAACTTTAACTACACCAACATCTCTAATTATCACATTCGTTTTGATTCCTTTGGTGTAGTTATGATCAAGGTGCTCATGAGAAACAGTAACAACATCCGCATCGATAGCAACTGGCCTATAGCCCATCTGTCCCTTATAGCTTCCAGATTCATAGGGGTCAGTAATTATTTTTACACCGCCGTCACCTTCTAACAGAAAACAAGAATGCCCCATCCAGCTTATTTTCATCTTTTCTCTTTTTGTTACCTTGTTATTATCTGTTTTTTCTTAAAACAACGCTTAAGTGATTTGTTCGAGAATATCCCAGGATACACCAATATCGGTAATAAATATTTCTCCACATAGTTTTGGCCCCTGATTAGTAAAAAACCCATTTTTTGCTGCTAAAAAAGTTATTGTATAGTCTGCTTTTATAGAAACACCTAGTGGGATACCTGTGTCCGGATCGAGACCGCTAGGAATATCACAAGAAACTATCTTTCCAATACTATTATTTATTAATAAAATAACTTCTGTTAAAAAAGAATCTACTTCCCCCCTTACCCCTATCCCTAGAATGCCTTCGAGTATAAAATCATTACCTTTGAGCAATTTCTTAAAAACATCGAGAGAATTTCTGTTTATAGAATAAACTGGTACATTAATATTATTTAAAATGGTTTTCTGCAAAGCTGCTTCTTTACCTAATTTATTTTCCTCCAGCACTACGATTCTTACATCATACCCACGACTTAATAACTTTCGAGCAGCACATAAAACATCTGCTCCATTATTACCTTTTCCAGCAACTACTAATATTTTCTTTCCCAAATTAAAACTATCAACAAGGACACACAGATTACTAGAAGCATTTTCAATAAGCACTGTTTCCGTAAACCCGGCTGCCTTTGCTTTCTCCTCTAATTTTTTAATCTTGTTTAAGCCTAACCTTTTCAAAATTCACCCACATTTACAAACAAAATAACTTTATTTTCAAATATTAGCAATCTCAACCTTTAGATTCAATCCACTTTTACGAAGATCTTATGCATACAAGAACAAAAATAAATCAACGAATAGTAATAATTACGGATTCTTTTACTTCGCAAAATTTAAACATTCTTAAAAATTATTTTGTTAAAACCAAACGGAAAGAGAATTATTTAAAAACAGATGCTACCGTCAGTGAGCGTCTTTATTCTTATCATTCTTTTTAAATAAATCCAAAAATTTATCTTCATATTCTTTGTAAACATTCCAATGATCAAGTTCTTCTTTAAGCTTGTTGGCTAAAGTAATGTCTTTTCCCGCATCTTTGAGAAGATTTTCTATTTTTGCTTGGGCAGACTGTGGAAGCTTTGTGTAGGCAGCTAAATCTTTTTTTATTTTCTCGACATCATCTTCGTTAAGCGGATTTGGCCCACTTAGCTGATTTTCACCCTTTAAATAAACCATTAATTTATCAATTTCCTGTTCAACAAATTTTCCTCTCTCAAGTATAGGATTAAGGTTTATTTTAACTTTTAAATATTTACTAATTACATCTAAAATGCCAGCACTTGCTTTAGGATTTTCTATTTGTACTGTATAAAAAGGAATCTCTCCTAAAAGACAAACACCCTTTATTCCTCTTTTTTTCCCTACTCCTAAAATAACTCCATTGAGTCCGCTGATTTGCCCTTCCTTTAATATTTTGAGGCTGTATTTTTCAGTTAATTTTAAAAAATCACCATGTGTCGATGCAGCCCAAACCCGAGATTTAGATTTATGATCAATTGGTTCAGGCTTAGCAGCAAAAGTAAACATCCTTTTTGCTTTATATTTTTTCACAAAGTTAACTACCGTTAAAGATAATCCCTCTGCATATTCTAATGGTGGCTGCACCTCCCCTAAAAAGATAATCATATCCGGAGCGTTCTTTCCTTTATAATAATAAAAAAATCCAGCAGGAATATCCGGCATATTAATAATTCCTTTTTCTACTGAAACAGCTGCTGGTTTAAAAAAACGTTGTGCTCTTAATTTTGCAAATGGCTTAAACCCCAAGGCTTCTTTTAAAAAAAGAGCGCTGCGATAGGCAACTTCGCCCATTCCTGGCCATGCAGCAATGAATACCGGATCTTTTAACTTTGGTGAGGCTATCTCTTTAATCATCATTTTAAATATATTCCCTTTTCCTTATTGCTGGTATACTTTATCATAACTCTTTAAAAAAACAAGAAAAAGCTACATTATTTAATATTTTCCTTTTTGTTCTTTATTTGGTCTAAAAAATCTTTTATTCTTCTCTCTCCCCCCACATTTTTAGGAAAATAATACTGACTATTTGCTCCATAATCTTGACTCACATAACCCCCAAAATCATGTGGATATTGATAGGTTTTGGAATGTGTTTTGAGATGAGCAGGAACTTCTTTTGTGTTTTGTTCCGCTAAGCTCTTATTAGCTAATTTTATGGCTAAATAAGCAGAATTAGACTTTACAGATGTGCTCAGATAAATAACTACCTGTGATAAAATAATCTCTGCTTCAGGAATTCCTATAAACTCCACAGCCTTAAAACAATTCGTAGCTAGCACAAGAGCAAAAGGATTAGCATTGCCAATATCTTCGGAAGCTAAAATTATCAACCTTCGGGCAATAAATTTAGGATCCTCTCCCCCTTTAAGCATTGTTACCAGCCAATATAAAGCACTGTCGGCATCACTTCCCCGTATGGACTTTATAAACGCTGAAATAGTATCATAATGATGATCTTCCTTACGACCATAAAAAAAATTCTTTTGAATGCTTTCCTTAGCCACCTTTAGATCAAGTACAACCTCTCCTTCTGAGTTCTCTTCTGTGCTTGAAGTTCCAATCTCTAACGCAGATAAAGCCCCCCGGGCATCGCCGCAAGAAGCTGTGGCAATATATTCTAAAGCCTCATCGCTAATTTTAAGATTACTATTGCCCAAACCACGGTCTTTGTTGTTTGCAGCCATATTTAATATTAGAACTATATCTTTATTGGTTAATGGTTTAAATTCTGACACTATAGAACGAGAAATTAAGGAAGGAATTATTTGATAATAAGGATTATATATCGTAGCTCCAATTAATATTATATTAGATGTTTCTGTATCAGGAACTAGTATCTCCTGCTGTAATTTATTGAATCTGTGAATTTCATCAATAAACAAAATTGTCTTTTGCTTCTGGCTCCTCAGCCTCTCTTGAGCTTTCTTAATAATTTTTTTTAGCTCCGCCGCAGAAGAAAAAGCTGCACTTAAGTATTGAAATTCTGCATCTAGTTTTTTAGAAATTATCAATCCTAAACTTGTTTTTCCGCTACCGGGAGGGCCCCAAACAATTAACGAAGGAACTTTTTTAGAAATTATTGCCCTTCTTAGCAAACAATTCTCTCCCAAAATATGGCTCTGCCCTATAAATTCATTTAAAGTTTGCGGGCGCATTCGAACAGCTAAGGGAATACTATTACTTGTCATTGCCTAATTATAAATTTTTCTGTTCCTTATTCACGAGGTAGCAGTAAACGATCATTTTTAAAAAAAATAATTTACTACTTAATCTTTCTTATCCAAATAATGATAAAAATTGTAGCCCATTAAAAACCCTGCCGTTAATCCGTTAGAGGTTTACGCTATCAATCCTATTCTCATTCAAGTGGGCGCCTAATCTTTACTGCCTAAACAGCAAAAAATATCAGCTCCCTTTTATTAGGTGTAGTTGTAGCGTTATCACCTGCTAGCGAGATGGGCAGGGTCTTATTGTCGTATACTACCATTGGCCAACTCTATTCCGCTAATTAAATGTTTTACTTTTTTAAAATTATCTTAGTTCTATTCCGTTTTTACAGGCTAACTTTTCTCGAATATTATTATGCCATACATCAACTTCTTGAGAGGTCAAAGTCTTTTGGAGAGATTGGTAAAATATTCTTAGAGTAAATATCTTTGCATCTTGAGGAACTTCTTTCCCTTTATAAAAACTTACTATTTGCAACCTAGAAAAATTATTGTTTTCCTCTTTAACCACCTTTTCTACTTCTGCAAACCTTATATTTTTCGATAAACAAATACTTATATCCCGAGAAACCTCCGGATACACGCTAAACGGTAAATATTTCTCCTTTTGTTTCGCTTTAAATAAAATCGGTAAATACAGTTGGGCAAAAAATAAATTTTCTTTTACATTAAAATATTGCTTTGCCTCTTCATTTATTTTACCTAGAAATCCTCCATTTACCCCATCAATTTTAACGTCTAAAGCACTTTCGAACCCTTTAGGGGAATTATTCAATTCATACCGAAATTTTTTTACCCTAAGAAAATTACAAATATTTTCTACCACCTGTTTTAAATAAAAAAAATCTTCTTCCTTCCCGGCTATGCCTAAAATTAACACCGGCATCTCTACAAATCCTTTTCCCTTTTGATAATAAACATCAGCGATTTCAAAGAGCCTCAAACAATTCTGGCTATAATTTAAATTATGCCGCATACATTTGATCATCCCAGAAAGTAAACAATTACGTAAGCTGCCTTCCTGCGTCCGCAAAGGATTAATTATTTTTACCAGCTTTTCATTATTAAATAATAATGAATCTTCTTCCTTTTCTAAGCTATACGTCATAATCTCTCTAAACCCACAAAGAGCAGAAAAATCACTTATTTTGAGCTTAAAAGAATACATCCCTTTTTCTGCATTTGCTAAATTATGAGTTAAAAAGGGTATTTGTGACGGAATTTTATCATATCCATATATCCGGCATAATTCTTCATAAATATCAACTTCTCTAACAATGTCTAAACGTTCAACTTCCGGCTGGACTTCTAACTTATCCGAAGATACCTCTCTAATAGAAAATCTTAAATTTTTTAAAATATTTTTAACTTCTTTTTTAGAAAAATTAGCTCCCAAATAAATATTTAAATCATTCAAACTAATAACTATTTTTTTTCTATTTGTTGTAGATTTTTTTCCCACTCTTTTTTTACCGCTAACAACTCCATATGCCATCTTCTTGATTAAGCTGATTGCCTCCTGGCAAGCATGCTCCAAGTGTAAGGGAGAAACCATACGTTCAAAACGATAAGAAGATTCTGTATTAATTCCTACTGACCTGCGAGAACGCCTTACAACTAGAGGAGAAAAAATCGCTGACTCAAGAAATATATTCTTTGTGTTCTCATCAACTTCGGTATTTTTAGCTCCAATAACTCCAGCTATAGCAATTATTTTTTTACTGTCAGCAATTACTAGATTGCTCCTATCCAGTTCCCTTTTCTTAGAATCAATGCCCAAAAAGTCTTCTCCTTTATCAGCTTTTCGAACATAAATATCACCTTCTATTTTATCCCAGTCAAAAGCATGAAGCGGATTACCCCATTTAAGCATGCAATAATTAGTAATGTCTACAATATTATTTATCGAATTAATACCACAGTTTGTGATTCTTTCTTTAAGCCAAGATTCTGATTTTTTTATTTTTACGCCTTTTATTCCGCATCCAATATAATAAGGACAACTTGAATATTCATTAATCACTATTCTCTGATTATTTAAAATAATATCTTTGCTCTTAGCAGGATATTTGATATCTAGCTTCTGGCCTAAAACAGTTGCTACTTCTTTAGCAATCCCCACTAAAGAGAGCCAATCGTAGCGATTAGTTGTTACTTCGATATCAAAAATCCAGTCATTTTCCGACTTTTTTAAGCTCTCCACCTCCATGCCAGCCATTGTCAAAAGCTCCGATAGCTTTTGCGCGGATACTTTCACTTTTATAAAATCTTGAATAAAATTAAGACTAAATTTCATTTTTATTATTATTTAACTCTTCTTAAAGTGAAAATTGTTCTAGAAACCGCAAATCATTATCATAAAAAAGGCGAATATCAGCAATATTATATTTTAGCATAGCAATTCTTTCTACACCCATACCAAAAGCAAACCCTTTATATTTCTTAGGATTTATTCCGCAGAATGTAAGAACTTTGGGATGAATCATTCCGCATCCTAATATTTCTAGCCAGCCTTTATCTTTACAAACACTACATTTTTTTTCTTTTTTTCTCACAACTTTATTACTACTTGAGCCGCAAATAATACACGATAGGTCAACCTCCGCGGAAGGTTCAGTAAATGGAAAGAAATGAGGCCTAAACCTTAACCTAATATCAGAAGAAAAAAATTTCTGAGCAAAATGTAATAAAACTCCCTTTAAGTGAGAAAAATTTACATCCTCAGCCACAACAAACCCTTCTATCTGATTGAACATAAAAGAATGTGTTGCATCTACCTCATCTGGACGATATACTCTCCCCGGTGAAATTACCGCCAAAGGAGGTTTTGCCTTCTGCATAACTCTTATTTGCGAAGGAGAGGTATGGCTCCTTAGAAGATACTTGCCTTTCTCTTTTTCTGACAAATTTAAATAGAAAGTATCGAAAGCATCTCTAGACGGATGCTCCAGGGGAATATTTAGCGCTTCAAAATTATACCATTCTTCTTCTATTTCGTTACCTTCTGTAACTAAAAAACCTAATTTTTCGAATATTGAACAAATTTTTCGGCTGGTCGAACTTAAAATATGTTGAGACCCGGATTTAAAAGGTACGGAAGGAAAAGTGACGTCTAGCTTTTCTTCTCTGCTATTAATTTTTTCATTCTGAATATTCAGTACTTTCTGTACTTCCTGTTTAAATAAATTCAGATTTTTTCCCCAAATAGATTTTTCATCTTTAGATAAACCTGGCATTTTGGAAAAAAGATAAGCAATGGCAGACTTTCTTCCTAAATATTTAACCCGCAATTTCTCTAATTCGGCCAAACAAGGTAACCGCTGCAAATCGCTATAAAACTCTTCTTTTAAGTTCTTAAATTCCTCTTCCATAATTTATTTTTTATAAAATACACAATACCTAGAAACAAACACATCGCAAACAATATTAACGCTAATTGTTGTTTTAATAAAGATACATTGGCTTTAATTTTACCACCTTCTTGCGTAATCTTAAAGCTATTAAGCCGAATCGCGCTTGCACCTCCGAAAATAAAATTCTTATAGAAAATGCCTCTTACTGTTACATAATCTCCTTTTTCTCCGTAAGCCCCCCAATGTTTTATAGACACAAACGATTGTTCATCGGAAGAGTATACTCCAATTGCCTCCGGGTAACAGGAAACATTTATCCAAACCCCATCGTTAGATTTAAGTTGTTCACCTATAGCTTCTCCGGTTATTTCTACTAATTTACCATCATATGCTTCAGGAGTTTTGAAAATCTCAGATAAATTATCACTAGCGCCATAAACAAAATGAGCACTCACACCAAAACAAAATAAGCAAACAAAACAAATCCCTTTTTTAATTAATTTTCTTACCATACATTTAATAATTACCACTACTTTTTAAATAAAGATATAATAAACCCTATAGACACAAAAATAGAAATAAATTCAAGCCGACCGGCCCACATTTGAAACATATAAATTAATTTCAGGGTTAAAGGCATCGCTGGATTAGTTAACCCCACCGATAAGCCAACGTTAGCCGTAGCCGAAACCGATTCAAACAAAGAAAATGATGCCGAATATCCAAAACACATCGCAACAACTGCCCCAAGAGCATACGTAAATAGAAAAAAGGCAAAGAAAATATACGCGCCTTTTATCCGCTTATCAGAAAGAATCAAGTCTTGTAAATGGTGAAATCGGTCTTTATATACTGCCTTAAAGGGATACATCCAGCGTTTTATTTCTGTAAAAAAAGTTTTAAAAATAATACCTAACCTTAACAATTTTATTCCTCCGGTCGTCGAACAAACACCACCGCCAATCATCATGGCAAATGTTAAAGCGAGAAGTGAAAGTGCCGAAAAAATACTTAGTTCTCCACTAGCTAAATTAGTAAATCCACATCCAGTATGGGCTGATATTAGCTGATAGAACCCTTTACGAAAAATAGTCAGCTGATTTCCAAATCCAATAAACGAAAAATATAAAATAAACATTAGTGAAAATAATGTGAATAAAAACGTTTTTATTTCAAAGTTTTTAAAAATTTCACTCTTCTTCTTATTCCAAATCCAAAAGTGAAGATTAAAATTAGTAGCCCCTAAAATCATAAAAATAACTGTTGCTAACTCCAGCGGAAAGGAATGATAATAAGCTATGTTTTGTGACTGTGGAGCAAATCCTCCGGTATCAAACGAAGCAAAAAAAATCCAAAGTGCCTGAAACAGAGATTTAGAAACAGAAACACCTTGGTAAAAAAGAATTGTAAAAAAAGTGGCAACACCCAATATTAAATAAACAAAACTTACCTTCCAAATAAATCTTGCCGTATCAATAACATTGGGTAATATTTTCTCTTGCCGCGCTTCACCAACATAAAACCCTAAAGCAACAGAACGAGCTCTCGTCAAGATAGACAAGCTTGCCAAGATAATTCCTTGACCACCGATAAACATCGTAAGGTGACGCCACATATTGTGAGAAAAAGATAAATGGTCTAAGTCTTGTACAAGAGTTAACCCAGTGGTTGTAAATCCGCTCATCGCTTCAAACCAAGCATCAATAAACGATAAAAAATGAGAAGAAAAATAAAAAGGAATTGCTCCCAGCAAAGAAAAGATAAGCCAGCCAACACTTACTGTAAAAAAAGCATGAACCCATCCTACTTCTTTTTTCACAGGAAAAATAATAACTAGCAAAAATCCTAAGCAAGCACTGGCAGAAAACCCGATAAGAAAATCAAAAAAAGGAGAAATCTCTTTTTTAAATATAGCAACCCCTAAAGGAATCAACATAAACAGGCTCAAGCCTAATATTAGTTTACCTAGGATATTAAGTATAGTTGAAAAATCCTTTCTGTCCGGAGAAATAATCATAAACAATCCAATCTTATTTATATCAAAATAGAAACGAAAATAAATATCCTAAGCCAATAATGGCAAGACAAAATAAAACTTCAACTATTATTCCTGTTATTACTTTCATGAAAAACTAGGCGGTTAAATCGCGAATCTATATCTTACCGATAAGGGCTTTAACCAAATCTTTTTCTGCATCAATTAAAGTAGCGGCAATAATTTCATCGCCCGGTAAAATTATTGTTGAGCCATACGGAATAATTATATCCGGACCCCTTAAAATCGAAACTAAAACTGAGTTATGCGGTAAGCTAATTTCTTTTAAGGATTTATTCGCAACAGGAGATTTTTCCGGGATATCTACACGAACAATTGATAGCCTTCCTTTTTTTATACTTAATAGACTCATAACATCAGTAAAAGAAGCTTCTTCCTCCACAATACGAGCGATAATTGAAGTGGAATCTACTGGATTGTCTACTTCCATATATTTATAAAGCGGGGTATGATTAGGATCGTTAACTCGAGCTACTGTCCGCTTAACACCGAACAACTCTTTTGCTAAATAGCAAACAATAATATTATCTTCATCACTAGAAGTTGCACTTACGCAAACATTAGCTTTTTCGATTTTAGCTTCCCGCAGAATATCCGGATATGTTGCATCACCACAGATAATCATCACTTTAGAGATTTCCCTCGCTAACTTGTTGCAAAGACCTTCATTCTTCTCAACAATACATACTTGATGGTTATCTTCTTGTAGCTTTTTAGCCAAGATTAATCCCAGCCGGCCAGCGCCAGCTATTACAATATACATTTTTTAAGTACCTCGACAATTAAATATGCACGGTTAACAATAGTTAATCCTTCTTCATTAAATATTTTCTTTTTTACAGTATCATTAACCTGGAGTACTACCTTTTTAACTTTATATTTTCGTTTAGCAACCTTGCCAACCACAAGATTAAGATTATCATTTCCAGTGAGCAGAAAGATAGCATCAGCTTCCCCTACCCCCGCTGCTTCTAGATTGCTGACATCTAAAACATCGGCCCAGATTTTTTTCCCATTAAAGTCATCCCCCAGAGAATCAATATTCTTGAGACTTTTATCCACCACAACTACATTTGCTGTCTTGGATAACTCTATGGCTAACAATTTACCGATTTTTCCACAACCAACAATAATTATGTATTTCATCTTTTATCGCAAATAAACACTAATTTCCGGTTATTAAACTTTTCAGATATACTATTTAACCTCTTCTACTATTTTACCAAAAATTTCTGGATATTCAGCAGCAATCTTTGCAAGAATATCACGAGAAAGCACCACATTCTTCTCTTTAAGCTGGTGAATAAAATGCCGATAAGAAATACCTTTATCGGTTAGTGCAGCATTAATTCTGATAATCCAAAGTGAACGAAATTCTCTTTTTTTTGTCCGCCTATGCCTATACGCATAAGCAAGTGCTCTTCTTAGTGTTTCAATGGCTCGGCGATATTTCTTAGAACGTTCGCCCCAATACCCTTTGGCAGCATCCAACACTTTTTTCTTTCTTTTCCTTGAAGCTACTGCATGATTTACTTTCATTACCCATCCTCCTATCAATAATTATTAAATTTTATACTCTTATATTATTCCCCATTATCCTTCTACTAACTTCTTTTACTAATCGCAAACGATACACACCTACGAATAAGGAAGTGCTTTTTTCATCACTCTTGCATCCCCTTTCGCAACAACGCTTTTTTTCCGTAAAGTTCTTTTACGTTTTGTTGTTTTATCGCTCAACAAGTGCCTTCTTCCAGCCTTTGATCTTAGCACTTTCTTTTTTTTTGTAACTTTCACTCTCTTGGATATTGATTTTCTTGTCTTTAATTTTGGCATTATTTTATCTCCTTTTTAGCACAACTGACTTTTTTAAAAAATTGTCTTAAATCTATTTAGGTGTCAGTATCAAAACTAAAGTCTTCCCAAGCATATGTGGCGCTCTGTCTACTCTACCTATTTTTTCAATATCATTGACTAGTCGGTCAATGATCTTTTTTCCGATATCTTTATGACTTATCTCTCGACCACGAAACCACATTCTTATGCGCACTTTATGTTTTTTTTCTAAAAACTCTTTTATATGCTTAAGTTTTACCTCATAATCATGGCTGCCTATTCTGGGACTTATTCTAACTTCTTTAAGCTGTGTCTGCTTTTGATGCTTTTTAACCTCTTTTTCCCGTTTTTCCTGTTCATATTTATATTTAGAAAAATCAATAATCCGGCAAACCGGAGGATTAGCAGCAGGAGCTACCTCTACCAAATCTAATTCAACTTCTTTAGCTTTTTTTAATCCAACGTCCCGAGGAAAAACTCCTAACTGTTCTCCATCTTCACCGATAATCCGCAATGTTTTAGAGAAAATTCTTTCATTAATTCGCACATATTTCACTTATGCTCTACCTCCATGTTTTGTTTACCCTTTAAAATATTTATACCATCCCTCATTGTCATGCTACCTAAATCTTTCATTCCTCGTTTACGCAAAGAAATTTTACCTTCCTGTTTTTCTCTACGCCCTAAGATAACCATATATGGCACTTTTAAAAGTTCGCTTTCCCTTATTTTCTTTTGTAGTGTTTCATCTCTCAAGTCAACACTTACACGGAAACCTTCATCTTCTAGCTTAAGCTTTACCTCTTGAGCATAATCTTTAGCATCATGAGTAATATTTACTACATTTATTTGTACCGGAGCAAGCCAAAAAGGAAATTTTCCCCCATAATGTTCTATTAGTGTAGCCATAAATCTCTCTAAACTACCTAAAATGACACGATGAACCATCACAACACGTAAATCTTTGCCGCTAGAATCCCGATAAGTTAAGTTAAATCTCTTAGGAATATTATAGTCTACCTGAATAGTCGCACACTGCCATTGTCGATCTAGAGCGTCTTTTAATTTGATATCAATCTTCGGACCGTAAAAAGCTCCGTCACCTTTATTGATTGTATAATTAATTTCTTGTTCTTTCAAAACTTTTTCTAATATTGCTTCACAATCATCCCAGTCTTGCACTTCACCAATGAAACTTTCTGGGCGTGTACTTAACTCAGCGTCAAACTTTAAAAATCCAAAAGTATTCATTGCTGATTTTACAAAATCTAATACATTTTTTATTTCTGAGTATAGATCTTCTTTACAGCAAAAAATATGCGCATCATCCTGAGTAAAGCCTCTTACCCTTAAAAGCCCATGAAGCACTCCACTTTTCTCGTAACGATATACTGTACCTAGTTCAAAAAAACGTAAAGGTAAATCACGAAAGCTTCTTCCTTTTGATTTATAAATAAGAATATGCCCCGGACAATTCATCGGCTTTAAGACAAATTCTTGGTTTTCTTTAATTGCTGTATACATATAATCCTGATAATAGTCTAAGTGGCCACTTTTTTTCCATAAACTTTTATCCATAATATGAGGAGTAGTAACCATTTGATAGCCCCTTTTGGTGTGTTCCTTAATCTCCCAGTCTTCAATGATCCGCCTCAGCACAGCCCCTTTAGGAAGATAAAATACTAACCCGGCTCCAGCTTGATTATGGTAAATGTCAAACAGTTCAAGCTCTCGGCCTAGCTTACGATGATCTCTTTTCTTCGCTTCTTCTAAATTAACAAGATATTCGTCCAATTCCTGTTGAGTATTGAAAGCTGTCCCGTATATTCTTACCAACTGTGGATTAGACTCTTCTCCTTTCCAGTAAGCTCCGGACAAAGATAATATTTTGAAATATTGGACATCTTGGGTAGAAGATACATGTGGGCCAATACATAAATCAATAAAATCATTGTGCTTGTAGATTGAAACTTTATTCAATCTTAAATCATTAATTAATTCAACTTTATATTTTTCACCCTGTTTTTCAAAAAATTCCATCGCCTCTTGACTAGCCCACTGTTGGTGGGTAAATTTAAAATCTTTTGTTGATTCTTCTTTCATTAAGTTCTCAATTTTTTCTAAGTCCTCTTCGTTAACAGTTTGAGTCATCTCAAAATCATAATAAAACCCATTATCAATAGCCGGACCAATACCTAATTTTGCCTGTGGGTAGAGTTTTTTTACCGCACAAGCCAACATGTGCGAACAAGAATGTCTTAAAGTGTTTAATTCCATATTTGTGTCTACTATTTTAAGTATTTTTTAATTTTCTTAATTCATGGGCGCTTACAGAAATCGCATCAAATCTTTGGCGTAAGCCAAAGTTTCTTCACATTTGATCCGATATTATATACGCGCAAGCACTTGTCTTTTTTACAAACATAACTCGTGCCCGTGAAACAACTATGGGCGATACAGGGATCGAACCTGTGACCTCTTCCTTGTAAGGGAAGCGCTCTAAACCAGCTGAGCTAATCGCCCGAAATACTTGCTCAATATACCAAATTTACACAAAAAAGCAATACCTATAGAATTTCCATTAACATTGCCATTTATCAGCTCTTTTTTTTAGAAATATCAAATTATCCACTAACTGGAAGAGCCATCATACAAAAAGCCATTACAAACAAAGCAACTGTCTCGATTACCCCCAAAACCATTATATACTGGCCAAATCCTTTTCCGGTCTCCGCCAAAGCATCACAAGCGCGGGCTGCTGCTTTTCCCTGCATATATGCAGAAAATCCCATTGCTAATCCAGCTGCTGCCCCTAGAATCATTAAATAAGTATATGTTTGCGCATCAGCAGAAAACTTTGCATTAATTATCTGATTGCGCAACAACAATCCATAAATTGTCTGTGTTAAAGGAGCCCCTACAAAAGCCATAAGCGTAAACGGAGCGATTTTATCTTGTGAAAAAGCTTTTTTCCATGCACCTATTGCAGCCATGCCAGCAACACCTGTTCCCAGCGCCGACCCTACTGCCGCCAAAGTCAAAGAAAGATTCATATCGCCAAGACCTTGAACCATTTTACACCTCCTCGATAAGACTGTGATTTTTCACCAACAGTAGTAAGAAATCACATAGTCAAATTTTTCCTGCCTGAATGTTAAAAGTTATTAAAAACTTACTAACACCTTCTGCAAGGTAAAATTATATTAATAATTAAAATATCCCTATATTGTATTTTTACTCTTTTATTTCTATTCTTCTCTGCTCTATGGTTCATTTATTCCCGAAAAGGCTCATATTTAATCCCCGACCATTCCATATCTAAATTTCCGGAAAACTCCAACAAGTTTAACCTTACCCCGTGGACAATTACCGCAATTAACCCTAGAATAATATTTAAAGCGTGCCCTAGAAATAATACTGCTACCGCACCTAATCCGGAAATTATCCCACCAAAACCTATGCTCAGAGCAATATCGTTAAAAGTCATTGCCACAGCAACTGTAGCGTATCCTACAGCAAATAATCTTAAGTAAGAAATAATATCGGCAAAAGAGTTTACAACTTTTAATGGTAAGTTAGCCAAAGAAAGTCCTATACTTTTAAGTATATTTTTTTGTGGATGAGAAAATAAAACAACTAAACAAGCTCCTACTCCACCTAAAGTCAACGCATATTCTGGTAAAGGTCTGTTTAACGCAAATTTCCCGGCAAAGAAAAAAGCACACCAAATAATTAACATCCACCCTGCCTGAGCTAGCGCAATTAATGAATTAGAATACCGAAAAATTCTTATACCCCGTGCTATTGTCAGGTGAACCGCACCAATTAAAAAACAAAGATTAATCATAAATTTCTGATTACTACCAACAAAACTATTTATTTTCTCAATAACCAATAAATTTAAAAACGGTAACTGAGCTATCCTTTCAGAACCAAACCAAGTTCCGGTAGCAGCACCCCAAATTATTGTCGCTAAGCTAAGCACATACACCAAAAAAAACGGTTCTTTCGGAAATTTTTTAAATTTGCGGCGCAGAAAAAAAGTACTTATTAAGAATAACATACCATATCCAGCATCTCCAATAAGCATAGCAAAAAAAAGACTAAAAAATAATAAAAACCAAAGACTAATATCATATTCTTTGTACCCGGGAATAACTCCCATAAACTTAAACAACGGACGGATTAATTCAACCCAATGAAAATTCTTAATTAAAGTAGGAACTTCATCGATGTTTTTCGGATTTTGAGTCATTGCTGCCCATCCCTGCTCTTGCGCAACCTGAATAATTTTTCCTTCTGACTCTACAGGGCAAAACCCTCTGAGGGCATAAATTCCTTTCTTGTACAACATTCCTGATTTTACGTTATAAAATTTTACTGTTTTTAATATTTTCTGTTTTTGCCCAATAAAACATTCTTTGTACGCAGCAATTTCTAATAACTGTTGATTGTCAATGCTTAGCTCTTTCTCTAATTTAATAATTTTTTCGTTTATTTGAGATAGACTAGCTTCAGGCTTTTTAACTTCTGAATAACTTAAGGATTCCTCTTTATCTTTACCGATAAAAGCAATACCCACTTTTCCTTCTTCTTGATAAATTACATAAGCTAAGCACTCACTTAGAATCTTATTTAGTTCTGAGCGAGGCACTTCATAAAATTTAATGAGCACTCCTGACTTTTTTAAAACCTCTAGCGATTCTAAAGAAAAATTACCCCATTTTTTATACCAGTGCACCCTTTCTTTTAATTCTTGGATATCAGTAATTAGTGTATTTCTTTTAGCAGAGGTATGAATTGCTTTCTCAGCGAGTGAATATACCTTATCTTTAGATGCAAAAACATCTGGAGCATTAAAATCAGAAACAATTTCAAGCGCTTTGCTTAACATCGTTAATTCCTCTTCCAAGTCCTCCATTGTATCCGGTAAAGACTTAACCAAATGTTTAACGTGGATTAATCCCAGCTTGCGTAGCATTTTTAATGCTAAGTCAACATCTTTGCGGAAAATCAATAAAAATACTTCTTTCATCTTGACGATCATCGCCTAAAAACTCCTTTTACTTTTTTCTATCTTTGACTTGGCAATTTTCCCTCTTACCACTTCAGCTGTTTGTAATTCGCCAATATATATTTGAATGATCCGAATATTCTCAATAGCGTCGGGAACTTTTATCTTCTCAAAAAGATTTACCCTTTGAGTAGCTATCCGAAATTCTTCCTTTAATACTTCTTCCTGTTGATGGTAAACAGAGATTTTTGCGCTTTGGATAATCATATCTTTTAGCACTCTGATAGCCTTATCCACCCACAAAGGCGTTTTAAACAAATCATACTTTTCTTCTTTAAAATCTACCTCTAAAAATACCGGAATATTTACACCAGCAATATTTTCTCGGGCAGTATTAACCTTAACAAACCTTAAAAAATTAGAAAACGGAAAATACTCAGCGAATAGATCAACCCACGAATTGACTTCTTGTTGAATTTGCTCAATCTGTCGGTTTACATTCTCAATATTTTGCTGGACTTTATTTATCTCTAATTGTAATTGTTTCTTTTTAAGTTGAAGCATAGGAAGATAGCGCTTAAACCGGGTTAACTCTTCCTTTTGCCGCCTTAACTCACCTTTGGTTAATCTTAATTTAAGCATTTAAACTTTATCTCGTCGGCTGGATGATACAGAATGATCTTGATTTTTTTTAGGCCAAAACTCTTCAATTAACTCCGTACGAAAATTAATTTCTTGAGGGTTAAAGCATTCAGATAACATCTTCCATCCGTTATCTAGCGCTTGCTCTAAAGATATTTTAACTGATAAATCCATCATTTGTGATTCAAATAAATTACCATACTTTAGCAATTTCTTATCCCAATCACTCATTCTAAAACCCATTGACCTTTTCTCTTCACTTTCCTTATACTGAGCATAGAGTTGAATCATTCCGTCCATAATTGCGCGATGATCTTTTCGGGTTTTCCCATTAACCTGCTGCTTAAGTCGGCTTAAAGAGCCAAAAGGTTCAATCCTTCCTCCTCTTAAATAAAATTGCCCCTCAGTAATATATCCGGTATTATCAGGAACAGGGTGTGTAACATCATCGCCAGGCATTGTGGTGGCTGACAAAATAGTAACTGAGCCGGCACTGTCAAAATCAACAGCCTTTTCATATCGTTTGGCTAGCTGGCTATACAGATCACCTGGATAGCCTCTATTAGAAGGAACCTGTTCCATAGTTATAGCAATTTCTTTTAAAGCATCACTAAAATTAGTCATATTTGTAAGCAACACTAACACATCTTTTCCATTTAAAGCAAATTTTTCCGCTACTGCCAAACACAAGTCCGGGACCATTAATCCTTCGACTATCGGGTCAGAAGCAGTATGAATAAAAAAAACTGACCGATCTTGCGCGCCACCTGTTTCTAGTGTATTTTTAAAAAACATATACTCATCATATTTAAGCCCAATTCCACCCAAAACAATCATATCTACTTCTGCCTGAAGCGCAATACGCGCTAATAATTCATTGTACGGCTCTCCGGACACAGAAAATATCGGCAGCTTTTGTGAAACAACTAATGAATTAAATAGATCAATCATCGGAATATTAGTGCGAATCATTCTTTCCGGAATGATTCTTTTTGCTGGATTAACAGCCGGCCCATCTATTTCAATTAAATTATCAGTTAGCGCCGGACCCTTATCGCGAGGTTCACCATTACCACTAAAAACCCTCCCCAGCATACTTTCCGAAAAGGTAACCTGCATAGGATGGCCAAGAAAGCGTACTTCGTCATCAGTAGAAATGCCTTTGGTGCCAGAAAAAACTTGCAAAGAAACTATTGACTCTTCCAGCTTAATAACCTGTGCTAATGATTTTCCTCTACGGCTTATTAATTGCGCTAATTCATTATAGGCAACATCTTTAGCTTTAACAGTGATCACGTTACCCACAATACTGAGTATTTTGCTATGAACTTTTCTCATTCTCTCTACCTTGATTTTCTTCTTTCTTACCTTCCAAATCTACGTTCTCTAAAAAATCATCTATCTTTTTTTCCTGCTGCTTAAATTCTTCAGAATCCCATTCTTTATAGTTCCAATCAATAAATAACTGTTTTAACTCATGAAAATGTTTCCGCGCTCTTTCTTTGTGTTCAAAATTTAACTTTTTCGCCATTGCTTTACACACTTTCGCAAAAGTATATTCTTGCCTCTGCAAACCAGTAGCTGCGTCTATGTTATCAAACCCGTTTTGCTGTAAATAAACTCTATCCAAAAATTCAGATTTAAGATAAATGAAAAAATCTTCTATAGTTGTGCCTTCTTCTCCGATAACTTTCATCATCTGACGAACTTCATTGCCTTTAAATAAAATATTTTTTGCCTGTAGTACTAACTTCTTATCAATAAAACTTTTATATCTTGACCAGCTTTCGAAAGGATCAATGGACGGAAACTGACGAGCATTCGCTCTTTGACGAGAAAGCCCATGAAAAGCACCAACAACTTTTAAGGTCGATTGAGTCACCGGCTCATCAAAATTTCCTCCTGCCGGAGATACAGTACCTCCAATCGTAAGGCTTCCTCTTTTGCCCGATGATAATTCTATCAATCCTGAACGCTCATAAAATTCAGCAATTCTTGATTCTAAATACGCCGGATATGCTTCTTCACCGGGAATTTCCTCTAATCTTCCGGATACTTCCCTCATAGCCTGTGCCCAGCGGGAAGTAGAATCAGCCAATAATAAAACGTCTAAACCCATTTGCCGATAATATTCTCCAATAGTCGCTGCAGTATACACCGAGGCATCTCTTGCTGAAACCGGCATTGAGCTAGTATTACAAATAATAACAGTTCTTTCCATTAATGACCTGCCAGTTCTCGGATCAACTAATTTCGGAAATTCTCTTAAAGTTTCTACCACCTCTCCTGCCCGCTCGCCACAAGCAGCTATAACTACAATATCAATTTCCGCATAACGGCTGATTAGCTGTTGCAAAACAGTTTTACCCGCTCCAAATGGTCCCGGAATACAATAGGTTCCTCCTCTGGCAATAGGAAAGAAAGTATCCACAACTCGCGCTTTAGTAATTAGCGGCTCAACAGGTACAATTTTTTCCTTATAGATACCAATTGGAATCTTTATTGGCCAATCAAAAACCATACTTAATTCGAGAATTTCTTCCTTTTCATTCTTTAAAACAGCAATCTTTTGCTGAACTGAATAATCACCTTCCTTTGCAACACTTTCAATTTTATATTCACCACTTAAATTAAAAGGAACCATAATTAAATGTTTAAAAATTCCTTCCTTTACGTAACCTAACGATTCTCCTTTTACGGCTTTATCCTTTTTATTTAAGTCAGCAGGAATAAAATGCCATTTCTTATTTAAATCTAAAGCATTTAATTTTACTCCTCGCGGAAGAAAAAACCCAAACTCTTCCGCTAATTGACCCAAAGGATTCTGCAGTCCATCATATACCCCTCCTAAAAGACCTGGGCCTAACCGTGCACTAAGCATCCTTCCGGAAAACTCTACCTCATCGCCAATCTTCACCCCTTTTGTATCTTCAAACACCTGCATGAAAGCTGAATTCCTATCAACCCGAATAACCTCAGACATTAATCTTTCTTTTCCGTTTACAACATAACCAACTTCGTTTTGGGAAATGCTCCCTGGCAACTCTACCTTAATCATATTTCCCTGAATAAAAGTTATTGTTCCGATTTTTTTCATGTTCTTACCTTACACAAAGCTTTGAACGTAATTTTTCCTTTTGCCTTATTAAAAGTACTCAACCGCTCTAGTATTTGTAATTTTAAAAAATAAAGCGAAACCATTGTAAAATTAAAATTGTTTCCTGCTTCTCTTTCTTCAATAAACTTCCATCTTGAGAGTAGCAATTTCTTTTCCACTTCTAAAGGATTCCCTTCTATTGATGAGGAATTTAGAATTTGTGTTTTTTTATTCTTATCCTTCTGAGCACCTTTCCGATATAAAACAAGTTCTTCTCTTAATTGTTTTTCGAATCGTTGATACTCTCTAATTGCTGCTATTTTATTGTTACGAATATAAAAATTATTAGAACTTGTATCACAAAGAGAACATAAATCTTTCTCCGACAACCACTTAGAAGCTTCCTCGATAAACTCCTTTTTCTTAATCTGCGGTCTTTGTCCAAACTTTAAAAACGGTAGCTCAGAAAGAAAATAATAATACTTATCCATTACTTTTTATTCAAAATTGCTACCAACGCAGGATTTAAAAATTCTTTCAGTACCTCCAAAACACTTTCATCACTAAAATCATAATACACGTCGCTGCCTTTTACACCAATGCGAAAACCTTTATCAATAAAGCTGCTGGGCTTTATCGTTATTCCACCAACTACTTCTTTATTGAGTTCATCCAAAACCATTTCGCTAATTTGTTTTACGTCTTTCTCAGCAACTAAAACCTCTAAGCAATCCTTTTTTTTATCCCATTGATTTACTAATTTTAAAATTAGCTCTTTTACAAAGTCGGAAGTTAACTCTTGAGAGATGTTTCGTTTTAATATTTTATCTAACAAAGAAATAATCTCTTGATGCAAGCTTAAACTTAAATCACGAGCCGCTTGCTTTAAAGAGCTTTCACTGTTACTTTTAAGCTTTGCTGCTTCCTGATTTGCTTGGTCAATAATAACCTCTGCTTTTTCCCGAGCAACAGCAACCACATCTTCTGCCTGCTGTTGCGCCTGAGCAATCAGACGCTCGGAAACCTTCTTAGCTTCATCTACCCCGTCTTTTTTAATTTTTTCAATTAAATTATCCAACTTTGCTTCCATAAAAACCACCACTCCTATTTTTGAATAATTTTAATAAGCGCAGATACAATCTAGTTGTTTATCGACAAATATTCTCTATCAAGATATTTCATAACACAGTGCATAACGCTTTCCTGTGCAACTATTATAAGAGAAATAACAGTTAATTATATAACCTGCAAGAAAAAAGGCAATTCTTTTATTTGCTGCTTAATGATGCTTGAAAATAACTAACTAGTAAAAAAAATAATTACACTTTATCCAAATAAAATTTCCTGGGCTGCTTTTTGGTAATCATCGCTGTTAATTATTGGCCTACCAACCACTATATAATCAGCGCCGGATTTAAAAGCAAAAGCTGCAGTAGAAACTCTTTTCTGATCATCGTTATTCTCTTGCTGTTGGCGAATGCCGGGAGTTATCACTTTTAAATTATACCTTTTTTTTATGTAGCTTACCTCCCAAGGAGAGGCAATAACTCCGTCTATTCCTGATTTTTCAGCAATATCCACTAATTTTAATACTTGTTTTGTCTTAGCGTTAGAGCTGGTCAATTCGCTTACCCCTAAAATTAACGGTTTTCTTAAACGAAATTTCCGAGCGACACTAATAACTTTTCTCTTTACTCTTTTTAGCGCTTCTTCACCGGCTTTTAGATGCACAGTAAAAGCCCAACACCCCATTTGAGTTATAATTTCTGCTGTTTTTTCCATAGTATTAGGGATATCGTAGAGTTTAAGGTCTAAAAAAATATCTACTTTTTGGCGAACAAATTTTGCTACTAATTCCGGACCAAACTTGGTAAACGCCACAGAACCAATCTTAAGCTTAACGCCCTGTGACAAAAAACATTTTGCAACTTTAATAATCTCTGAGCGCTGCTCTAGATCTAACGCCACTATTAGTTTTCGATACAAATCAGACAATGATCCCTCCCGTTAGTTGTTTAATGTTTCCTATGTTATGTTTCTTTAAATACTCCTTAATCCCTTTTAGAATATGCTTAGCACTGTTAGGGTTAACTAAATTGACAGTTCCCAAGCTAATAGCCGCAGATCCGGCTAACATAAACTCTATTGCATCAGAAGCACTGTCAATTCCTCCGCCACCAATAATCGGAATTTTTAATTTTTGAGCGACTTTCCACACTCGATATAAACTTAACGGCTTGATTGCCTTGCCAGAGTAACCACCGTAAATATTCCCTAAATACGGTTTTCGAGTTTCGATATTAATAGCCAGGGAAAAAAAGGTATTTACTAAGCTTAATCCGTCAGATCCTCCGTCCTGAACTGCTTTTGCTATTTGCACAATATTTGTAACTTCCGGAGTGATCTTTACAAACAATGGTTTTTTCGTTAACTTGCGTAACTTTCTTGTCAACCGATAAGTAGACTGCGCACTTTGAGAAATTAACTTTTTTAAATGTAAATTCGGACAAGATAAATTAATTTCTAAAGCATCAATTCCTTGCTTTTGCGATAGTTTTTGAACAATATGCTCATATTCTTGATGTGAAAAACCACCTACGCTGACAATGCATTTAGTATCAAGCTGTTTAATTAATGGTAATTTTTCTTTTAAAAAAATTTCTAGTCCGGGATTTTCTAAGCCAACAGAATTTAATACTCCACATTCAGTTTCATAAATCCGTGGAGGAATATTTCCTGCTCGAGGATTAGTAGTTATCGTTTTAGTAATCAGCGCTCCGATGAATGAAAAATCAACAAAATTTTTTAGCTCGCTCCCAAAACCAAAAGTTCCCGAAGCAGCAATCAACGGCGTTTTAAGCAGTAACTTTCCTAATTTTACGGATAAATCCATATTTTATATCCTTATTTACTACTCTTATTTTCCAAAAATCATTTTTAAAGAAACAATAAACAAAAACCATCCAAATGTTTTTTTTAGTATTACATCTGGAATTTTCTCAACAAAACGGGCCCCGAATAATCCTCCGATAAAAAACCCCACACACATCAATACCGCTACATTAATTTTAACATTGCCCTGTTGGTAATATTTAAGAGCCGCTAAAAGACCAATTGGCGGAATCATCATCGCCAACGTTGTCCCTTGTGCCTGATGTTGAGTAAAACCAAAATAATAAACTAAAACTGGAATTAATATCGCCCCGCCTCCTAACCCTAAGAAACCGCTAAATACTCCGGCAATTAATCCCAACCCTAAATATGAATACCACATAATCTACCTCTTAGTAACACTGTAATTTTTCTGCCTTGATATTTTATTCCCATATGGTATTTAAATTAAATACTGGACCGTCTTCACATACCTTTTTATACCCCTGCTTTGTTTCAATGGCGCATCCACAGCAAAACCCTAAACCACATCCCATATATTGCTCAAAGGAAGCCTGACAATGAACTTGAGAATACTTTTTTATTATCAAAAACATTTCTCTAAGCATCTGCTTTGGACCACAGGTATAAATATTTACTGGTTGTTGATAGCTTATGCTCTTAAGCTTGTCATTGAGTAAATTAATAACATTGCCTCGTATTCCTTTTGATCCGTTGTCAGTTGAAAGAAATATTTTACATTTTAACCTTTTAAACTCCTCTTCACACAAAATATCATCTTCATCTTTTGCGCCCAAGAGAATAATATCTTGGTTCTTATCTGTCTTCCTTTTCTCTTTCTTTAATTTTTCAGCCAAAAAAACTAAAGGAGCAACGCCCAATCCTCCACCGATTAGAATATTTATTGCCCTATTCCGACTATTAACAGATTCAGGAATCACAAAACCTTTTCCTAATGGTCCGATAATATCTAAACAGCATCCTTTTTTCAGCGTAGATAACATCTTAGTCCCCCGCCCTCTGACTCTAAATAGAATATACACTTTATTTTTTTTAATTTTATGGATACTAAACGGCCTACGTAAAATAGTTGGATCTATTTTTAAGTGAATAAAATTACCGGGAGAAGATTGTTTTGCTAAATAATCAGAAACAAAACTTAATAAAAATACATCTTTCTTGAGTCTTTTAATGTCATCAACTCGCGCGTTCAATTGTTTTTCTTTCTTTCTCACTTCACCCTTTTATTTTCAATCTTTTACTTTGCTATCCCTATACACTCTCTATTTTAGCAGGTAATATGACTTCCTCAATTGTTTATTGTCTATTATTTATTTCCTTTTAAAGAAGTATTGGCTACCTTTGCCTTAATTAAACCTCTTACTGAATTTCCAACATATACTTCGTCTGCCGCTAATAAATCTTCCATTTTGATGAGCTTTTCTTTTGCTTTTCCTTCTTTTATCAAGTGTTTTCTCAAAACACCCGGTAAAAGTCCGCTTTTTACATGGGGAGTCCACAAGCACTTCTTCTTTGAGATAAATAAATTGCTTATCGCTCCTTCTGTTAGTTCTTTATGAATATTCATAAATATCACATCAAAATACCCTTGTTGCTTGGCTTTTTTTCTTTCCTGATCATAAAGAGTACGACGATTAGTTTTATGGTATAGAAAGCAATTTTCAGGATTAACTCGCCGAGAACTTAATTTAACCTTAGCCAGAGTAATGACTTTTCCTAAAGGTATCCTGGTAATCTTTACATTTCCGTCAAAGTTAACTATAACTCTTATTTTGAATTTTCCTTCCATTTTACATAATAAGCAATCTAACTTTTCTTTTAATGCTCGAATATGAAGCGGTATTGAAAAATAATTGGCTGACTTCATCAATCTATTTAAATGGAAATCTAAAAGAAAATATCCTGCAGGCTCTTCTAATAAAATTGTTTCAATCAACTGAATACGTCTATTGTTGCTAGTAAAAAATTTAGCTTTAAGCAAAGCTTCCTTGTATTCCTCTTTGCTTGATGAGTCATAAACAATTCCGCCTCCGACTCCTAATTGTCCTTGCCTTTTGTGGATATTAATAGTTCTAATTGCTACATTAAAACACATTTTTCTAGAAGGAGAAATATACCCTATAGATCCAGTATATACTCCCCGAGCTTCTTTTTCTAAGCTATGGATAATTTCCATAGTTTTAATTTTGGGGGCTCCAGTGACTGATCCACAAGGAAAAAGTGCAGAAAAAATATTCCTTATTTGCAATTTTCTATTGATGTTTGCTTCAATTGTTGAGGTCATCTGATGCAATGTTTTATATCTTTCGATGTGAAACAATTTAGGAACCTTTATTTTGTTAGCAATCCGCCCTAAATCATTTCTTAATAAATCAACAATCATTAAGTTTTCTGCTTTAATTTTCAGGCTATCCCTCATTTCCTGGCAAAGCAATTTATCATATTCCGGATAAAACCCTTTTCGTGTAGTTCCTTTCATTGGCTGAGCAGTAATTTTCCTTGATTTAGATCGAAAGAAAAGTTCTGGAGAAAAAGAAAGCATACAATCTGCTCCTGTACTAATTAGTGCCGTATAAAAAGTAGGCTGCTGTCGCCTTAAATCAAGATAAAAGTCAATAACACTTCCGGAAAAATTAAATTTTATTTTAAAAGTAAAATTAACTTGGTAGGTAAATCCTTCCTGCAAATAATCCTTTATCACTCTGAGGCTTTTGCTGTATTCCTTAAAATTAAGGCCCGCTTTTATTTTATTTACCTTATAATCTTCTCGGAATCGCTTGTTTGTTTTTTTAGAATAATTACTATTATTATCATGGGCAATTTTAATAGGCTTTGAACAAACTCCCAACCATGCCAATGGCCCATCGCCCTTCTTCCGAAGATGATAAAGCGCTGGGTCTAAACAATATCCAAATTCATAAGTAAAATATCCGCAAAGCCAGTAACCTTTATCTAAATACTTTTCTATTTTGTTAAAAAACAAATTTACATTATCCTGCGGATTGAAAACTATTACATCTTTAAAATTGTTAAATAAAAAAGAAGAATTATTTTCCTTATTAAAGGAGGATGTTTCTAAAAAAACATAGGGTGGGGTCAAGCTCTCTAATCTATTCTTTAAATCATTTTCGGAAAATTGATAAAAACTCATTGATTATTTTTTTTCGAACCTCTTGTCTAAAAACTATTTTAGCGTTGACAAATTTCACAAAAACAAGTCCCCCGTCCGGAAAGGATTATTTTTTTTATTTTCCTGCCACAAACCAAACAAGGCATATTTTTTCTCCCATAAACTTTAAGTCTTTTTTCCATGCCACCTTTGTCTCCGGCAGTATTCCGATAGGAGTCAACTGAAGAGCCACGATATTTTATTCCCTCCTTTAACACCTTAATTAATTCCTTGTGTAGCGCTTTTACCTCAAGAACGCTTAAAGAATTAGCCAAACGCTGCGGGTTAATTCCAGATAGGAATAACGCTTCTTGAGCATAAATATTACCAACTCCAGCAATTAAATTTTGCTCCATTAGCAATGGCTTAATCGGTCTCTTTTTAGACTGAATTATTTGTGTAAGCTGATTCAGAGTTAATTCTAGCGCTTCCGGGCCTAGCATTTTTATAAATTTTAATTCTTGCCAGTTATCAACTAATCTCAACTCTCCCAGTAACCTTTGATTCATATAATTTAAATATTCTTCTCCGGAAAATTGAAATACAACTCTTGCTTTTTCTTCCCTCAGCCCATAAGAAAACCATCCAGACATTCTAAAGTGAATAATCAAAAAATTCTTGCTAGAAAGTTCAAATATCAGTACTTTTCCCTTTCGGAAAATTTTCTTTACTTTTACCCCTGCTAGTCTATTGCAAAATTCAGAAACTTCTATCTGCTTAATAACTTTTGGGTTGTTTACCACCACTTTACTAATTACTTTATTTAAAACTGTTTTCTCCAACTCTCGTTTTACTGTTTCTACTTCTGGTAACTCCGGCATGAATTTCTCCGTTAATTTATTAATGAAACTTTTGCTAATCGTTACTATTTTAAAATCTTGAGATAAACTTTCCGGCTACGAGGACCATCAAATTCACAAAAATACACCCCTTGCCAGCTTCCTAACACTAACATCGAATTTTTAATTATAATATTTAACGAGCACCCTAAAAGTGCAGCTTTAATATGTGCATCGGAATTGCCTTCTAAGTGTAAGTACTCCTTAGATTCGGGAACTAGCCGATTTAAATAACTAAGCATATCTTTCCTAACTGCTGGATCAGCATTCTCATTTATAGTTAACCCTGCGGTTGTATGTGGGCAAAAAACTACACAAGCACCTTCTTTAACGTTTTCCTTCCGAGTAATCTTTAGAATTTTATCAGTTACATCTAAAAACTCTGTTTTTTGTTTGGTGATAATTTCTATTACTTTCATTTTTTTACATAAAAATGACAAAAAATACCACAAAAATAATAACCAACAGAACAGCCGTCCAAACAACCCAAGCAGGTTTTTTCACGCTCACGACTTCCTCTCCGCAATAAAGACACCTTATCGCTTCATGGGGTATTGGTTTCTTGCAATGCGGACAAAGTACTGTTTTTTTAAAATCTAACTCTTCCGCTTCCTCGCTTACACTCTGAAAATCAAAAAATGATTCTGGGCTCACTATTTTAAACCTTTATAGATCCCTGCATAGCTTTCTGTTTCTCTTACTGGAACAAAAACAATCTGAACTACTCGAGCATTTTCTTTTAATCTTAAACCATTAGCATTTTCCACCACCAAAATAAACTCTCCTTTTCCTTTAAATCCAGCGTCCCAAACTCCATGTTGAGTAAACGCTCCCATTCGCAAAACAGAAGTTCGAGTGTAAGTAAAAGCAATCAAACTATTACTCAGATTAACTATTTCGTTGGTTCTTACCTTGTACGCTCCTTTGTTTAAATTCCACCAGCCAAATTTATCTTCTCTGTTTAATTTTTCCGGTAGGATCTTTTTCCCTTCAGGAACCACTCTCTCTAGATTAGAGAAATCTAATGCCCCTTGAGAATTAAATTCAAATATTTTTCCAGCTGTTAAATCAAATCCATTAGGTGTTAGCTGCTTGTCGAGATCAATATAAGAATCAATTAGGTTTTCTGATCTAATTAAATTTATAATTTCCTTTTTGTTAAGCATCTTTTTTAAAAAATCATAATAACTTATTTATTAATATTAATCTCTCAATGAGTAAAATAAATTTACTTTATTTCTTCCGATAATACTCTTGAAGAGGCTTTATTTCAATTTCCTTATTTTGTGCTGCATCAATTCCTTCAATACTAGCCCAAGCAGCAGCCATTGACGTAATATAAGGAACTTTTTGCTGAATAGCCATAATTCGAATATAGCTATCATCATATTTGCTGCTTCTTCCAGCCGGAGTATTAATAACCAGATGAATATTTCCATTTTTAATGGCATCAGAAATATTAGGGCGCCCCTCGTGCAATTTCTTAATCTTAACAGAATCAATATCATTATCCTTTAAGAAACGATGAGTGCCTTCAGTTGCAAAAATATTAAAATTCATTTTTTTAATTTTTTTAGCTATTGGCAATAGCTCTTGCTTATCTTTTTCGGTAACTGTTAAAAGTATGTTACCTTTCCGGGGAAGTTTAGTCCCAGCGGCTTCCTGCGCCTTGAAGAAAGCAAGCTCAAAATTTTCTGCTATCCCCATTACTTCTCCGGTGGCTCGCATTTCTGGGCCCAGCAAGGGATCAACCTCCGGAAACATATTAAACGGAAAAACAGCTTCTTTGACGCCAACATAGGAAAGATCACTCTTTTTTAGTTGTGGATAATCTTTAATTTTACTCCCAAACATTAGCTCAGTAGCAATTCGAGCAATCGGTATTCCAGTTATTTTAGACACTAACGGTACTGTTCGCGAAGCACGAGGATTTGCTTCTAAAATATACACTTTTCCATCACAGATAGCATATTGAATATTAATCAACCCTATTGTTTTAAGCTCCCGGGCAATTTTTGCAGTATAATCCTCAATAATTGCGAGGTGTTCTTCTTTAATATTTCGAGAAGGAATTACGCAAGCAGAATCACCAGAATGAACTCCTGCTAATTCAATGTGCTCCATAACTGCAGCAACAAAAGTATGCTCCCCATCACAAAGAGCATCAACTTCGACTTCAATCGCATGTTCTAAAAATCTATCAATTAGCATTGGGTATTCTGGGCTAATATCAATCGCTCCTTCAGCATACCTTTTGAGCATGCATTCATCATAAACAATCTCCATGCCTCTTCCTCCCAAAACAAACGAAGGGCGAACCATTAAGGGGTAGCCAATCTGGGAAGCAACTTTAACGGCTTCTTGTTTTGACCGGGCAATTCCGCTTTCCGGCTGCAAAATACCGATTTCTATCATTTTTTGTCGGAAATGCTCCCGGTCTTCGGCAAAACAAATACTTTCCGGAGTAGTTCCTAAGATATTTACACCATTATTTTTTAACTCTTGAGCAATATTTAATGGAGTTTGCCCACCAAACTGGACAATAACACCCTCTGGCTTTTCTTTATCATAAATTGCTAAAACATCTTCAACGGTTAACGGCTCAAAATAAAGTTTATCAGAAGTATCATAATCGGTAGAAACGGTTTCCGGATTACAGTTAATCATTATCGTCTCATACCCTTTATCACGTAAAGTAAGCGCAGCATGAACACAAGTGTAATCAAATTCAATCCCTTGTCCAATCCTATTCGGGCCACCACCTAAAATCATAATTTTCTTATTCTTAGAAACTGAAACTTCATCGTTCCCATTGTATGTAGAGTAATAATACGCAGCATTTTTTACTCCACTTACCAATACAGTATTAAACTGTTCTACTTTACCCAAAGAAATTCTTTTTTCTCTGATTTCTTTCTCCTGCACACCAAAGATTGCCGATAAGTACCTATCCGCGAAGCCCATCTCTTTTGCTTTAGTAAGCATTTTTCCTGGTAGACTTTCCCATTTGTATACTAACAACTCCTCTTCAAAATCAACTAATTCTTTTATCTCGTTAATAAACCACTTCCCAATACGAGTAATATTGTAAAGATCATCAACCGATACTTTCTTGCGCATGGCTTCATACATTAAAAAAATTCGTTTGCTCGAAGGAACACTTAAGCGTTTTTTTAATTCCTCCACAGAAAGATTTTTAAACTTTTCATCTCCCAGCCCATACCTTTTTATCTCTAAGGAACGGATTGCTTTTTGTAAAGCTTCTTTAAAATTTTTCCCAATGCTCATCACCTCACCCACAGCTTTCATTTGGGTGCCTAGAATATCTTGAGCTTTAGAAAATTTTTCAAAAGCCCAACGAGCAAATTTAACAACAACATAATCTCCGCTAGGTGAATATTTTTCTAATGTCCCTTCTTTCCAATAATGAATTTCATCCATGGTCAACCCAACAGCAAGTTTAGTAGAAATTCGAGCAATAGGAAATCCCGTAGCTTTCGAAGCTAACGCTGACGAACGAGAAGTGCGTGGATTAATTTCAATTACTACCAATCGATCATCTTCCCGATTGTGAGCAAATTGAACATTCGTTCCACCAACAACTCCAATAGCCTCAACAATTTTATAAGAAAGTTTCTGCATCCGATCTTGTAATTCCTTAGGCACAGTAAGCATTGGAGCAACACAAAAGCTATCTCCGGTGTGAACTCCCATAGGATCAACATTCTCAATAAAACAAACTGTTATTTTTTGGTTCTTATTGTCACGAACTACTTCTAACTCTAACTCCTCCCATCCTAAGACAGACTCTTCTACCAGAACTTGATGAATAATACTAGCAGACAACCCTCTATTAACAATAGTCCGTAGCTCTTCAACATTATAAGCAATACCTCCACCAGTACCTCCCATAGTGTAAGCTGGCCGTAACACCACCGGGTATTGAAGTTTTTGAGCAATTTTCTCTGCCTGCTCAACTGAATTGCAAGGATCTGATCTTGGCACAGAAATATTTAGTTTTCGCATGGTTTTCTTAAAGGCAATTCTATCTTCGCCTCTTTCGATAGCGTCAGATTTAACTCCAATCATTTCCACGCCATATTTTTCAATAACTTTATTTTTACATAAATCCGAAGCCAGGTTAAGCCCTGTTTGCCCACCTAAATTAGGAAGAAGAGCGTCCGGTCTCTCTTTGGCAATTATTTTTTCCAAACACTCAACAGTAAGTGGTTCAATATAAGTTTTATCCGCCATACCCGGATCAGTCATGATCGTCGCCGGGTTAGAATTAACCAGCACAACTTCATACCCCTCTTCTTTTAAAGCTTTACAGGCTTGGGTTCCTGAATAATCAAATTCGCATGCCTGCCCAATAATGATCGGACCCGATCCGATAATCAAAACTTTTTTAATATCTGTGCGCTTAGTCATAGTTCCTCCTTATTACTTAACTATAGTTACTATAAAATCTTTCGGCTTTGAAAAAATATTTTACATACTCAAAGCATCTTTGCTTTAAGTGTACTGGTTTCCTATTAGACAATATACTCTTGTTTTCTATTTAACTCTTTTTAGTATATCTTTTGATTAATTTTATTATCTCTAAAATACTCTTGGCTTTGATAATTCCCTTTACAGCCCAAGTTTTAAATCCAATAACTTTTTTATTTTCACCAAAAGCAAAAGCAATTTCTGAAAGTGTTCCATATTTTCCTTTAAACGCAACAACAATATCTGCTGACCTGATTAATAAAAAATTTCTTGCATATCCTAAACCAGTAGGCATCTTAAAATCTAAGTAATTATTTGCTTCTCTGCCATCAATGCTAGGTAGAATTCCTGCTGTTAGTCCTCCTTTTTGTTTTGCGCCTCGACAAGCTGCCTCCATCACACCGCTGCCTCCGCCACAAACCAAGACCCATCCTTCCTGAGCGACTAATTCACCTAATCTTTGTGCTTCTTGATAAGTCTTTTTTGAACACTTAGTCCCACCGACTACTCCGATATTCATAACAATACACCAACCAAGCCAAATTCTTCTACAATCATTTTTACCCCATCTATTAGCTATAAAATGTCCCTGGGCTGACTTGAACAGCCACTTCAGGCTTCGGAGGCCTGCGCTCTATCCTGTTGAGCTACAGGGACTAAAATTCTAAAATAGCTTTGTTTGTAACTCTTTATTATCCTGCTTATTATTTTCGGGAAAAATTTCAACTTCTCCGTATTCTCCGTCATATCCTGCAAAAATATTTACTTTTTTCCCCCGCACTCTTTTTATACCTTCGACTATTTTCTCCGGCAAACATGAAGATAATTTTTCTACAGATATTTTATTTAAAATGCTAAATTCTGTACCACAGCTACAAAGAGCTTCTAAATATTCTTTTTCAACCGCTTTGCTTTGTTTCCCTACACCTTTAGCATTGGCAATAATCTCATCTAAGGCAATCATACTTCTATAGTTTATTGCATTTTTCGGGCGAAACCCATATTCCCTATCCGCTAATTCCATTATCCGATTAAGTACCCCTTTGGTTAATAAGCGACCGCAGACCGGACATAAGTTTTCAAGTTTCTTTGTCTTGAGCGGATGAAAGCATTGTTTGCACTTTCTGTGACCATCATAATAATATTTTCCTTCTCCAGGGAAGAACTCAATCGTATATAGAAATTTATTTTTATCTTTTGTTTCTAAGACTTTTTTTATTTCCCAGTAATTAATATCGCAATTAAAAACATTAGCTTCCCGGCCAATACGTGACGGAGAATGAGAGTCAGAATTGGAAACTAAAGAATATTTATCCAACGCCGAGACCATCCAATTCATTTCCGGATCAGAGCTTAAACCGGTTTCCAACGCAGTTATTTTTTCAGTATATTTGCCAAACGCTTCCTCTAAATTATTAAATCCGGAATTAGAACCAAAAACCGAAAACCAAGGAGTCCAAATATGTGCCGGAATAAGCATGACATTGGAAGATATCTTAAACAATTCTTCCGCTAGCTGATAACAGCTCAAGCCTAATATTGGACGCCCATCAGAATTAATATTCCCGTGCGAAGAAAGCATCCGGTTTATCTCTTTAACTACTTCGAAAGAAGGCGCCAATACTAAATTATGAACCTTATGTACTTTCCCATTTTGTGAAAAAATACTAGAGATTTCTGCTGATAAAATGAACTTAACCCCTTTATAAGTGTATAGTCCTTTTCCTTCTAAAGGCAAAAGATATTTCTTTAATTCTTTAAGCCAAAGATGATGTGTAAAATCACCAGTTCCTAGAAGATTTACTCCTTTAAGATTAGCCCACTTAGCTAGATTGATGACATCCATATCCTTAGAGGTGGCTCGAGAATACTTAGAATGAATATGAAAATCAGCGACAAATTCCATTCTTTTATGGTTTTTTATTGGCCATTAAATGTTTTTATCTTTTTGATAAACTATTCTACCATTATGAATAGTGCACTCAACAACTCCCTCTAGTTCCTTGCCTAAAAACGGGGTATTCTTAGATTTTGAAAATATACTCTCTTTATCAATTTTTTGTGTTTTTTCTAAATCAACAATAGCCAAGTCAGCAAAATTACCTTCTTTAATCTCCCCACAGTTCTTAAGCCCAATTATCTTTGCCGGATTTAAAGACATTTTTTCAGCAATTGCAGGTAGCCCAATAATATTTCCTTTCACCAAGTAAGTATACGCTAAGGAAAATGCAAATTCTAAACCAATTAGACCAAATGGCGCGCCTTCAAAAGGAACTTCTTTCTCAGCCAAAGAATGAGGGGCATGATCGGTAGCTATGCAATCAATTACACCATCTTTTAAAGCTTGTCTTATCGCCTTTAAATCTTTTTTTTCTCCTAACGGAGGATTAACTTTAAAATTACTATTAAAATTTCCTTTTTCAATATCTTCGACAGTCAAACAAAAATAATGTGGACAAGTTTCAGCAGTCACTTTTACCCCTTCTTTTTTAGCCCGCTTGATAATCTCAATACTCTTGAAACTGCTAATATGCGCAAGATGAATTCTCGCATCTAAATATTTTGCCAACTCAATATCTCGATTAACTATCAGGCTCTCTGAAATATCCGAAACTGCCGGTAATCCGTATTTGGAAGAAATAAAACTTTCTCGAATTACTCCTTTGTTGCTAAGAGAAGTATCTTCACAATGAGAAATAATTAACATTTTTGTCATTTTCGCATATTCTAACGCCCGGCGTAAAATTAAAGAATCCGATACAGAATCACCATCATCGCTTAATGAAAAACATCCCGCACCACTTAATGCCTCAAACTCTGTTAGCTGTTTGCCGGCTCTATTCACAGTAATTGCTCCCACCGGATAAATATCGACAATTGCAATTTTTTTTCCTTCTTCAAGTATCCATTTTGCTAACCCTTGATTATCTATCGGAGGTTGAGTGTTTGGCATACAAAATATCTTCGTAAATCCACCCTTAGCTGCTGCTTTTGACCCGCTTAATAAATCCTCTTCATCCTCTCTGCCTGGAGTCCGTAAGTGCGTATGCATATCAATAAATCCGGGAAAGATATATTTTCCTCTAGCATCAATCTGCTCCTTACATTTTTCCGAAATATTTTCACCTATTCTGGTAATCTTATTGCTCTCGATTAGAATGTCTAACTTTTTAACTTCTTTAGACAAAATTAAATAAGCATTTTTTATTAACATTATATTTCCCTTTTATTGGTTCCCACTAAATATAAAGTGGCCATACGTACTGCTAATCCATTTTCTGCTTGTTTTAAAATTAAAGGATGAACTCTTTCTTTAACAGCTGAACTTATTTCTACATCCCAATTGACCGGTCCAGGATGCATAATCAAACAATCCTTCTTAAGCATTTTAATTCTTTCTGGGGTTAACGAAAACCATTTCATATACTCTCTTTGCGTAGAAAAGAATGATGATTGTTGTCGTTCTTTTTGCATCCTAAGCATTATAATCACATCAGCTTCCGAAATTACTTCATCCAGGTTATAAGAAACATTTACCCCCATCTTAGAAAATTCATAAGGAACTAATGTTGAAGGTCCACAAACAGTAATATTTGCCGAGTATTTTTGGAAACCAAAGATATTAGACCGAGCAACCCGAGAATGAAGAATGTCGCCGACAATTAACACATTTAACTTTTCTAAGCTACCTCTGGCTTCCTTAACTGTAAACATGTCTAAAAAAGATTGAGTAGGATGTTCGTTGCTGCCGTCACCGGCATTTATAATGCTTGCATGGGTATAATCAGTAAATAACGACAAAGAAGCCCCAAAGCCAATTCGGATAATCATAATATCCGGATGATATGCCTCTAAATTCTTAATAGTATCGATAACACTTTCCCCTTTTGACAAGCTACTTAAGGAAGTTGAAAAATTTACAACATCAGCACTTAAACGTTTGGCTGCTAACTCAAAAGATACTCTTGTCCGTGTAGAATTTTCAAAAAAAAGATTTACAATAGTTTTTCCGCGCAAAGCCGGAACTTTTTTTACATCTCTTTGAGAAATCTCCTTAAAAGAAGAAGTTAAGGAAAATATTGTTTCTAGCTCATTGCGCGTTAGGTCTTTAACCCCTAAAATATGTTTTTTCTGCCAATCTTCCATAAATAGTTATTTTAATCGCATTTAGTGAGATACTGAAAAATTCTCTTCTATAAGAGTTTCTAATTTTTCTTTTATTTCTTTTTTACCGGTTAGAACATAATCATCTATAATCACTCGGGGGATAACCCCTCCCTTAGCACCTAACTTTTTACTTAAAAGATTCATTTTTTCAAAATTCTCTTTATCTGCGATATTAAAATAATTTATAGTTACCAACCCAGGAAATTTTTCTTTCAAATAAGGAATATGTTCATCAAGAACCCAATGACACCCTGAGCATTCCGGACTATAAAAAAAATTAATAGTAATATTCTCTGAATAATTATGTTCAGCCGGAATAGAAGTCTTTTTAAAGTTTTTGAACTTTTTTTCTATAAATTTTTGGTACTTGTGCTGAGAATTAAATAAAACTCTGTTTTCCCAAAGAAAAGTGGGAGAGCTCTGTACTCCTAACTCCCGGCATAGTTTAAAATCTTTTTCTAGGATAGCAACTCCTTGATTGTGGTAATCTGTAATTTCCTGAACAGGTATTTCCAGCTCTTCACAAATACTGCCAGTCTCCTTTTTTTGCTGATATAGAAGCTGATACTTCCAAAATTTTTCCGGATATTTCTTCTGAACAAGAGCTTGATGAATATCTTCTTTAATTTCTTCAGGCCCATGAAGCGAACTTATTCCAAATTCATGAAAAATAGTAATATAGTGCACCTCTATCTGTATGTTTTTCTCATATTCTTCTAATAATTCAATCATTCTTCGCAAAGCATCATTTCCTGCCGGGCAATTACTCATCACAAAAAGATCAACCCTATCCGGCATTCTTTTACGCTTTAAAAAAATACCTCCCATCGGAAAAAGCATGTCTTCCGGAATAACATATTCATTTTGCTTTTGGACAATCATCCTTTTTTTTAATAAGTTCAAGAATTGTTCTTTTTCACTTATATTTTTTTCAAAAATGACATAAGGAATAAACTCTACTTTTAACTTCTTAATTATTCTTTTTGCTTCCGGAGAACGATAATTGATTTCATTTGCTTTTACACCTCCAAATGCATTTTTAATTGCGTTTTCAAGCTCTTCTACCGAATCTGAAATTTCATCAGAAACAATAATTGTATATTCACTATCCTTGGCTTCCTGTGCCTGGGAATCTAACGAATAAAAACCAGTTCCTAAAGCGATAGCCCCAAATAATATGATTTTCCAAATTTTAATTCCACACTCTTTGTCTGCCCTTTCATCTCTTGAGTGTCTGTTCATCCAGCATTTATATTTACTAATTTTTAAACAAAATGTCCCTCTCATATCTATCCCTATCCTTTTATTTGCTCAAAATAACTGCCTCATCCTGACCATCTACCTCTACTAATCGAACTTCTATAACATCATCGTGCGCGGTTGGAATATTTTTTCCAACAAAATCAGCCCTTATCGGAATTTCCCTGTACCCTCGATCAATCAACACCAAAAGCTCAATTCTTTTCGGACGACCAAAATCAATAACCTCGTCTAAAGCTGCCCGAATTGTCCTTCCAGTAAAAAACACATCATCTACAATAATTACTACTTTTTCATTCAAATCAAAGTTAATTATCGTTTCCTTTACTACTGGTTTAGGCCCAATAGCTGTCAAATCATCACGATAAAGAGTAATATCTAAAATCCCCAAAGGCGGCTCTTTGCCTTCAAGCTCTTTTATTATCTTTTGAATTCTTTTTGCTAAGTATACCCCCCGAGTTTGTATTCCGATTAAAATTATTTCCTGTGAATTAGGGTTTTTTTCTAAAATCTGGTGAGCAAGCCGATATAACATTCGTTTTATATCTTCTTTGGTGAGTATTTTTTGCATATCCCTCCTAAAAAATAAAACCCGTTTAAGCCATTATTCTAGGCTTAAACGGGTATTTTTGTTTGTATCTATTTTATTGCCCATTAGTTTTCCTTATTAGCCTCTCTGGACTAACTTAAAGGTTAGTTACTTATATATCTTAAAACATTAAACTTGTCAAGAAAAAAATGAAACTTAGCCAATCGGCCTAATTATCAAAGTAAATTCACCCTTGGGACTTTTAATCGTAAAGTAAGATAGTGCTTCTTTTAAACTACACTCTAATGTTTCTTCAAATTTTTTAGTCATTTCTCTAAATACTGCAATTTTTTCATCCGGACCAAAAACTTCTTGGAGTATATTCAATGACTTAACAACCCGGTAAGGAGACTCAAAGAATACTAAAGCTAAGTCCCACTTTTTACATTTCTCCAGCAATATTTTACAAGCATTGCTTTTCCGAGGCAGATATCCTAAGAAAGCAAACTTTTCGTGAGGTAAGGATGTCACGCTAAGTGCATTAACTATGCTTGAAGGTCCAGGCAGAGAAGTTATCGGTATATTTAATATTCGGCATTCTCTTATTAATTTATACCCCGGGTCAGAAATTGAAGGAGTCCCAGCGCTAGAAACTAGCACAATGTCTTGGCCTTGTTTTAATTTTTGGATAATAACCGGGATCTTCCTTACCTCATTGTGTTCATAAAAACTAACTAACTTTTTCTTTATTTTAAAATATTTTAATAAAAAACCTGTTTTCCTAGTATCCTCAGCTAACACCAAGTCAGCAATTTTAAAAATACTTAGCGCCCGTAAGGTAATGTCCTCCAAATTTCCGATAGGTGTAGCTACTGCATATAACATATCTACTACTACTTTGTGTTAGCAAGAATCATTGCATTTTTCAGCGTAAAACTTTCTGTACAATCATAACTTTTCCTGTTTTCATCTCTGGTATTAAGAATTATCGAATATCTGCTGTGCGGAATAACTACTAATGCGCAGTTATTTTAGAATTGTTTACGAATTTCTTCCCTGCGAAAAGCATTCATAATTGCTTTTGCCAATTTTTTATAATCATGACGAACAAAATCAGTAGTATGAATCACATTACCCTTTATAACTTTGTAACCCATATTTTTTATTTCTAAAAGATCCGGTTCAATCGGGAAAGCTTTTTCCTGTTCATACTTAACAAGAAGCTTAGGATCAGGAACCTTGTTGTTCACTACACAATAGTCTACTATTTTAGGATGAGTATGCTTAATCAGCGCTTTAAGATGGCTGGAAGCACCATAATTATCTGTTTCACCGTGCTGAGTCATCACATTACAAACATAGATTTTTAATGCCGAAGAATTCACTATTGCCTGATTAATTTCTTTAAGAACAAGATTAGGTAAAATGCTAGTATAAAGACTTCCCGGGCCAATAACAATGATTTCTGCTTCTTTTATAGCTTGAATAACTTCCGGAGCCGGTTGAATACTTTTAACGTTTGGATCTACTGGTTTCACATAAACTTTAGTTATCGGGACATCTTTTTCGGGAATTTTTGCTTCCCCTTCAACAGTTGATCCATCATTATATTCAGCAACCAAACTAATTTTTTCCAAAGTTGAAGGAAAAACTTTTCCTCTAATTGCTAAAACCTTGCTAGACGCCTCTACTGCTTTGCGAAAATCACCAGTGAGTTTGGTTAGAGCAGTAATAAAAATATTACCGAAATTATGTCCTTTTAATTCTGAATCTTTCGGAAAACGAAATTGAAATAATTCCCCCATAAATGAAGGAGCATCAGCTAAGGCAACTATACAATTACGTATATCTCCGGGGGCGGGTACATTATACTCTTCCCTTAGGCGACCGGTTGATCCCCCACTATCAGCTACAGTAACTACCGCTATAAGATTATTGGTGTGCTCTTTTAGCCCCATCAACAAATTAGAAAGACCATGCCCTCCGCCAATAGCGACTATTTTTGGCCCTTTCTCTAAAAATCTTTTTTTATAAATCACATCTACTAAATCCTCCTCAAGATAAGGTAAGAATATTCCCAAGAATGATTGTACCATGCTTCTTGCGCCAGCAATAATAAGCATAATCCCTAAAAGAATTCCTAGGGTGTCAGCTATGCGTAGCCAAGAAGTGGTATCACTTATGTATCTAGCTACGCCAATAATTACAATCGCTATCCCTAAAAACCCTAAAAAAATCCAGCGTTTTATCTTAATGCCAGGATATAACCACCTTAACTTTTTCAAAATCTTCAATTGTCCTCCTCCTAAATCAACCTTTATCTTCTTGGAAACATAATTCCGGTGATTTTCTTTCTATAATAGCCCAGATGATGCTTCTTTGTCAATAATAAATAAGCAATCGGAATGCGCTTGAAGAAAAGAAGCCGGAACCTCTGCTATCTGTAAGCCTTTGATAGATCTTTTTAAAGCATCAACTTTATTTTCCCCGGTAGCTAGAAGAACTATTCTTTTTGCTTCCAGGATTGTCCCAATACCCATGGTAACTGCTTTTTTAGGAACCTCTGCTTCGTTTTCAAAAAATCGAGCATTATCTTTAATAGTCGTTTCGGTTAAATCAACTTCCCTGGTTCTTGTCTCTTTTGAAGAACCTGGTTCATTAAACGCAATATGTCCATTTGACCCAATACCTAACAATTGCAAACCTATTCCTCCGGCGGCTTTAATTTTCCCTTCATAGCTCAAGCAACTTTCTTGTATATTACTAGGCTTACCATCAGGTACATAAGTATTATTTTTATCAATATTTACATGGTTGAAAAGATTATCATTCATAAAATAGCGATAGCTTTGTGAATGATTAATGTCTAAGCCAACATACTCATCAAGATTAAAAGAGGAAACTTGAGAAAAATCAACTACTGCCTCTTTATTCATTTTAATTAATTCTTTATACATCCCTACAGGAGTTCCACCAGTAGCTAAACCTAAAATTATTTTTGGATTATTACCAATAGCTTTGGCGAAAATTTCTGCTCCAGTTTTAGCTACTTCTTGTTTATTCTCACAGATTATTATCTTAATATTTCCTATTTGTTTTTCCTCAAGCATCACGCCCCCTTAATAATAATCATCCCAAAAATATTTATAACCACATTTAAAATAAAAAAGACGCCTTTTCTTTACTTACTGTTTTCAGAAAAGACGTCTTTGTCTTTTTTTAGAGATACAAAAAAATCACATAGCTAAAACTTTTTAAAATATTACTTTTTCTTTCTTCTTTTTTTCTTTGTTTTCTTTGTTTTCTTTGGTGTTGCTTTTTGAGGTTCCTTTTTTTCGATTGTTTCCTCTATAAACTTACCATTTTTTTCATCATAACGATAAAGACCATTTCTGAACTTTGCCGGATCTAACTTGTATTGATCACAAAATACGGCCTACATCTGTTTTAGCTGAGCGATTTCCTCGTTGAGCAATTGCTGCAACACAACCACTCTTGCCTCTTCATTACGTAAAGCAATAATGTTAGCGATTAAAGCATCCTTTTCTTGTTGTGCGGGATCTTTGGTTTGAGCAAACACTAACACATTAAAACAACAAAGACCAAACATAACTGTAATCAATCCACAAACAACCTTTTTCATTGCAACCCCTCCTTCTTAAACATTTATCCCTACCCCTATTATTTTTCTCTCCCTTGTAACTTAGGTGTAATTTTATCTCCCTGGAGATTTAAAGTCAAGCGACAAATATTATTTTAAAATCACGGTGGATTGTAACTCATATTACAACAGATTTCAATTCGAAGCTCCGAATCTGTTTTTTTGTAACCCCCACAAGCGCTTTAGAATGACGTTAGGCCTGGATATTTTTATAATGATTAATCCGCTTAATGCTGTTGTTGTCAAAGACCACAATGCAGACCGCATCAATTCGATAAATACCTTTGTATTTGTTTTGAAACACATAGCACGCTGCATTACGTCTTAATTTTAAGCACTTATATTTATTAAGCGAGCATTCGGGTGTTACCAAACACTTTTTCTTCCTTGTTTTTACTTCAACAAACACCAAACAACTACTCTTGCTCATAATTAAATCAATTTCCCCGTATTTATTTTGATAATTTCTGGCAACAATTTTGTACCCTTTACACCGTAAATACTGCCCAGCAATTTCTTCCCCAAAAACTCCTAATTCTCTATTCCAACCATTCATGGATGCACCATTAGTAAACAATAATTAAAAATTTAATTTTTCATTTGGTACTGCAAAGCCTCAGCCATATGCTGAACATTAATCTCTTGAGAACTATCTAAATCAGCTATTGTCCGCGCAATCCGGATAACTTTGAAATAAGACCGGGCTGATAACTGGAAAGCAGTTGCTCCACGTAAAAGCAGTTTATCCACATCCTTAGATAAATAACAATATTTTCTGATCTGCTTATTATTCATTTCTCCATTAACATAAATTTTATCCCGTTGAAAACGCTTTAGCTGAATACTTCTTGCTTGAACGACATTTGCTCTTACTGCTTCGGAAGAAATACCAATTTTATAATTTTGAGATAACCCTTTTAGATCTACAACCGGCACTTCTAAATACATATCAATCCTGTCCAACAACGGCCCGGAAATCTTTTTCCGATATTTTTCTACTTCTCTTTGGGTGCAAATACAATTTTTTTTAGGATGATATAAATAACCACAAGGGCAAGGATTAGCTGATGCAACCAGCATAAATTTTGCCAGATAATTTACACTCCCCTTACTTCGGGAAATTGTAAGATGGCCATCTTCTATAGGCTGACGCAAAGCTTCTAGCGCCGCACGGGAAAATTCATTAAGCTCATCTAAAAATAACACTCCCCGGTGAGCTAAGCTTATTTCTCCAGCTTTTGGTTTTGAACCACCGCCAACAAGCCCAACTGTCGAAATCGTATGGTGTGGAGACCTAAACGGACGAACTTTAACCATTGAGCCTCCAGGAGGAATCAATCCGGAAGCTGAATATATTTTAGTAACCTCTAATGATTCTCTTTCTGTCAAATCGGGCAGGATTCCTGGCAAAGCCCTCGACAACATTGTTTTCCCGGAACCAGGACTGCCTACCAAAAATAAATTATACCCGCCGGATGCAGAAATCTCTAACACCCTTTTACCTTGTTCTTGTCCAATAATCTCCGCCATATTAGATTCCGGACATGCATATATATTGTTTGTTGAATTATGCTTTACCGGTTTAATTGGCATTTGCCCATAAAAAAATGTTAATAATTGATTAAGATTGTTGACGGGATATACATCCACACCTTTAACAATCGCTGCTTCATTGGCTGAATCCTGAGGTACAAATATACTATTGATTCCTTTTTCCTTAGCAAATAATGCCAGAAGTAACGCGCCTTTTGTATGCCGTAAATTACCATTTAACGACAACTCGCCAAAAAAAATACTTTCAAAAGGCAATTTAAAACCGGCAGCTAACGACAGTATACCCACAGCAATCGGTAGGTCATAATAGGAACCTTCTTTGGGAACATCTGCCGGAGCTAAATTAACTGTTATTTTTTTTAAAGGAAATGTAATACCGGAATTCTCAATAGCCATTTTTACTCGTTTACGACTTTCTTCAACAGCCTTGCTAGGTAAACCAACAATTTCAAAATTCGGCAACCCGCGATTAGCTAGATTAACTTCCACATCTATGCCAATAACATCTAAACCAGTATTAGCTATTGACGAAATTTTAACTACCATATTTTGCTAAATTTATACTTTTAAATACAAAAACTAACTGCCATTTTTTAAATAGATCCAACATAATATTTCCTTTCCTCTCTAAAAATCAGCCCTTTTATTTGCATTAAAGAAAGTAATGCGGAAACTTCCGATGATTGTTTCTGCATTTTCCTAATCAGTGTATCAATTTCCATTGGTTCTTGCTGTAAATTTTCTATCACTGCTCTTTCTAAAACACTTAGCTTTAAAACACTTTTATCTTTTCTTATAGTTCTAGAATCTGGAATATTATAATATTTTAAAATATCTCTGCTTTCGGTTACAATTTCCGCTCCTTGCTGAATTAATTTTGCCGTTCCTTCCGAAACCAAACTAGTAAGTGGTCCAGGAACAGCAAAAATTTTTCTATTATGTTGTTTAGCAAAATCAGCAGTAATCAATGACCCGCTTTTTATAGCCGCCTCTATCACCAAAACCGCTTGAGAAATACCGGAAACAATTCGATTGCGTTTGGGATAAGTCCAAGAAGCCGGAGGAAATATACCATTAAATTCTGAAATAACTAACCCATTATTATTTAGTATCTCTAAATATAATGTTTTCTGATATTCAGGATGAATTAAGCTGATTCCACAAGGCATCACTGCAATAGTCTGTGTTCCCCCATCAATTGCCGCTTTGTGCGCAACAGCATCAATGCCAAACATAAATCCGGAAACTATGGTTATTCCCGCCTTAGCTATATCAGTTACCAATTTATTAGCGATAATCTTTCCGTAGACAGTCATTTTCCGAGAACCAACAACAGCTAAACAATTATCAAAAATACCCTTACTCCAGTTACCTTTATAGTAGAGTTGTTTTGGCGGAGAATTAATTTCCCTAAGCCTCTGAGGATACTGTTTATCATTAATCTTAACTACACCGCTCATACTTTACACCCTATTATCGCAAGCCATCCTGTATGCTGATAACACCGAATCATTTAACAATTGACGAGCTTGTGCAGTTAATGGAAATGCGCTGCTATACCATTTGTTATCTTTACCTGCTTCACACGGAACACCAACAAATAATCCATTTTTTCCTTCAACAATTCGAAATCCCTTTACTAAAAACTGCCCACTAATCGAAATATCACATATTGCTTTAGTCGATCCTTCCGTATTAAATTTATGAATCCGCGTAACCTTAAACTCTAAATCCATTTCAACACCCCCTTTTTGTTATGTCGCAAATCTAAACCTAAAATTGGTTAACTGATTAATTGGTGATTAGTTAAATCCTTTAAGAAACCAGATACCAATTACCAGTAACCAGAATTAGTTAACTATGTTAAATAAGTTGAATAGGATAAATGAATTAGCGTGCAGACACGTGTACACGCATTTACCCTTTTCTCTTTTTTCGTCCCTTAATCCGTCGTCCTTCATCCGTCAGAACTTGTTGTCGTTATTATAGTCTCTACCCTCTAACTTCTTCTCCCTCCATGCCATATACTCTTTACCTCACTAACCCTTAATTTTTATCGCTTATCACTTGCTATTCCCTTTACACTAATAGACGTATCAAATTAAAAAATTCTTTCAAAAATTTTTTAATTTTTTTCACACAAGAATATACTGATAATTTATGCTTTTTTTACTTGCGGATAAAACTTTAAGGACGGAAGGAATTAAACCGATTTTTTAATCGTTTGCTGATTTCATCATCATCCTCAGAAGAATGGCGCCGCCAAGAATCAATAACCATAATCAAAGTGCGGCCGTTTTCACTTTCAAATGCCCAGCGAATTCCCAAAACAAGAGAAATTACTAAACATTGGAAAAAATATTTAGGCAGAAAGAATGAAATAACAAATGCACTGATTGCTACAAAAAGAAATAAATATTTTTTCTTTCTTTTTCTATTCTTCCGAACATTATTTTCATTAGACTTAATTAATGCTTTTGCTTTTTCTATGAATTCTTTAGGCACTTTTGGCTGATTATTTTTCTTATTTAGACTTTCCGACTCAAATATTAAATTTAATTGTCCACGGCAGAACCCACAACTGGCAAGGTGCTTCTCAATGCTTGAACATCTTTCTTTCTCGATATTCTGCATAAAGTAATCTATTAAATCTTGCTCACAAATACAATCAATTGTTCTTTTTATTTTGGTATTTTCAAGTTCTAAATATTCTTTCAATATTCTTTCTTTTTGATCCATATTCCTCTCCATATTAATAGACGAAATTTATTCCGTTTTTCTTTCACAAATTATTCATTCCTTTTCTCTCTAAAGCTTGCTTTAGTTTTTGCTTGGTTCTGGAAATTACGGTAGAAACAGTATTTATCGGTATGTGCATAATGCCAGAAATTTCTTTATGCGTTCGCCCTTCAAAAAGATTAAAATTAATGATTATTCTTTCTTTGTCGGATAAATTATTTACAATGCTGTCAATTAACAAGGCTAAATCTCTCCGGCATAACTCTTGCCGCAAATTATCATCTTTTCCTTCTGAATCATTTATAGCAATTCTTTGATCCCTGCGAATTTTACCCCGCATAAAATCAACTGCTTTATTAGAAGAAATGACTACTAACCAACCAGTAATCGTTTTAGGATTTTTTATTTGCCGAAGCTTATCACTGTTTAGAATAGAAAGAAATACTTCCTGAAATATTTCTCCAACATCATCCTGATTAAATTGAAACCCACTGTGAGCCAATCGTTTACGAATAGCCCAATAAATTAATTTTGAGTATTTTTGAACAAATATATCCCAGGTCTTCTTCTGTTTATCAAGACATCCCTTTATCAATTCTGATTCACTAAACATTAATAGCTAACTAATGAACTAAATGTGGGCAAATTAAAAAACTATACCTTTATAAAACCACTTTCCACCTTGAAGGTAGAAAGTGGTTAACAACTCAACACAAGAAAATAGAAACGTCCCTTTTAATTCTATTCCGCGATATTCGCCAGACCGCTTTCAGCAATTGCCTGGTAACGCTCATCTTCTTTTTCTTTGGCAACTTTTAGCAATTCGGAAAACTCATTTTTCGCATTAGCTAAATCTTCTAATTCTAAATATGTTTCTGCAGCCCGCTGTTTGAAAAAAAGATTAGACGGATCAAGCTCAGAACACTTTTTCCATTCTACGGCTGCATCATTTAGCATTCCAAATTCCATTAATGTTTGCGCGTAGCGACCACGTAAACCGGCAGAATTAGGATCTAATTCTATCCGCTGTTTATATAATGCAAGTGCTTCTTTAGCTTTTCCCGATCCGGTATACGCACGCATTAAAATATCTGATGCTCCTTTATCTTCTGGATTCTTCTTCACTTTTGCCTCTAGTTTTTTAATAACTGAGTCGTAATCCTGATTTAATAATTGATAGTCAATCAACCGGGTAGTAATAGTCGTATCATTCGGTTGCTTTTTTTCTAAATCTTCATAAATTTCCACCACTTTACCCCAATCCCGTAAACAAACATAGCCTTCAGCAACTTGTCGAGGAATTGATAAATTCTTGGGATCTTTTTTTGCCTCTGCTTCAAGTTTAGCAATCGCCGGCTGGATTCCTTCTCCGGCTTCAGCAAGATTATAAAAATTAATGCTGGCCCAGCGTTTGATATCCTGAAAATCTTCAGAAACTAATATTTCTATCAATAAATTTTCTGCTTTTGCCTTATCAGTAATAATATAAACTTCTCCTAATTGGCGATTAATTGCAGAATTATTCGGTACCAGCTTTTTTGCTTTTTCTAACTTTACTTGCGCTTCCTTAGGTTTATCCTGGATTAACAATTCTCCTGCTTCAATAAAAAGCTGTTCATACTCCGGGATATCTTGCTCAACTATAACCGCCTCTATTACAGTTTGATCCTCAACTCCCATTTCCTCCTCAACAGCAAACACAGGCAAAGAAATAGTCACCACACCAATAAGTAATAAAATTACCACCAACCATCTCTTCTTCATACCCACCTCCTTAGATTACTCGTTCTGATTTAAATTTTATCAATCCCTTTAAAATACAAAAAATAAGACTCAAGTTCATTTTATCCTATCTACCCAAAGCATCAACAAGAATTTGCGCCTGATGATTATCCGGGTCAATATCTATAGCTTTTTTAAACTCCTTTTTGGCATCACCAATCGCCCCTTTATCTTTGAATAACACACCCAAGGAAAGATGTGCTTGCGCATTTTGCAAATCAATTTCTATAGCTTTTCGATACATTGTTTCAGCTTCGTCTAATCTTTCTTCAGCACAATAAAATCCGCCTAAAGTTAAATAATTTTGGATATCATAAGGAGAAGTTTCTATCGCTTTTTTGTATACTCCTTCAGCATCTTGTTTTCTATCCATTGCACAATAAATTCTTCCTAAAGAAAGATAAATACGGGAATCACTAATACCACCATTTAGAGCTGCTTTTAAAGTAATTTCAGCCTCAGTAAATTGGCCTACTGTTTCATAGGCCCTGGCTAAGCTAATTAAAGTATACAGATCATTAGGAAAAATCAATAAAACATTTTTGTATTCCTCGATAGCCTTAGATATCAGCCCCTGCTTTAAATAAACTTCCGCTAGCGCATGATTAGCAGAAATTATTTCTAGATTACGATACTGAGATTTAATCACTTCGTTTTCCGGTGCCACTGATAACAACTTCTGATATGTTTTTCGAGCCTCATCATACATTCCTTCTGCCTGATAGATTGCGGCTAACTCAATTAATAGTTCTTGATCCTGGCTGCTAGTTTCTGTTAAATCATAATATACCTTGAGAGCCGCTTGATTATTTCCAGTAAGTTTGTGTAAATTAATCAGCTTTTTTAATATTTTAATTTTCTTTCGATTAAGTTTTTCTACTTCCTGATATTCGTTAGATGCTTGCTGGAAAAACCCGCTTTCATTTAAATAAGAAATACGCTTAAACACATTCTCTAATTCTTGCGGAATCGCTTTTACCACTTGACTATACTCAATTATTGCCTGGTTAATCCGACCATCATTCTGAAACAGTAAAGCTAATCCTTCATGGGCTTCAACACACTCATTGCGCAAAGAAATCGCCTGTTTATACATTTCTTCTGCTTCCTTTATCTTCCCTTCGCCATACAGGATACTTGCTAGCTTAACTAGAGATTCGATATTTTTTGGATCTCTTCTTACCGCTTTATAATATTCCCAAACAGCTTTATCATGAAATCCGTTTTTTAAATGAATATTGCCCAAAAAATTAGAATTTAGCACTCTCAGACGTTCAGCAGCAGCTTCTGCATCTTCAGTTTTGCCCATCCGTTCATAAATAATGCTTAAGTTATAGAGGCCACCTTCAAAATCACCATCAATATCCACCGCACGACGAAAACTTTCTTCAGCTTTGGTTAATTTTCCCGCTTGGAAATACACCGTACCTAAGTTATTCCAAATAGTTGAAGAATAAGGATCAAGTTGAAGTGCTTCTCTGTATGCATCAATAGCCTGTAAATGGTTTGCGGATTGCTGATTAATCCGCCCTTGTAAAAAATAAGCCTCTACATTATACGGATAAAAACCAATAGACTTATTTAACACATTTAGTGCCGGTTGGATATTCTGGTTAGAAAATTCCCGAGAAGCTCTCTCTAAAAAATAATCAGAAGCTAAAGGCCGAGCAATTTTAGCGGGAAAAAACAATAAAATAAATACTAAAAATAAGTATACCCCCCCTCTTAAATATGGAGCATGCTGTTTATTATTGACTATCTTATTTATTTTTAAAAAATTAAACAGAGCGCGCTGTTTTCCAACAATATTTATTTTAACTACTGTCAACAGTCCAACCAACACCCAAAAACACATTCCGGAAGCCGGTGTTTGAAGCACCGGATTAAATAATCCTTGTACTAAAAGCCCTATTAAACTTGCCTCTGTACCTAAAAATAATAAACCCCAAGCTTTCCGTTGTTGTTGATTATTAAAAAAACAACGTAATATGAGAAAAGAATCCCGAAAAATAAAAAATAATATAAACCCAAAACAGATAAATCCTAAACTCCCCATTTCTGCCCAGATTTGGAGAAAATCATTATGAGCTTTAGAATACTTGACCCCCGGAGGAGTAATTGCTTTTTCTTCAGAGCTGCGATATAGCGGATAAATTATTTTGAAATTACCGGCTCCCGATCCCAATACAGGATGATCAAAAATCATCTCTACAGTAGATTTCCAAACATGAACCCGCATCAAATTTCTTACGTGAATGTTTTTACCGAGATATCCTTTGGCTTGAGGTATTAGTGCCGACGCTCCAATAAGCACCAACACGATAAGTCCGATAAATACTCCAAAAATAACTTTCTTTTTTTCCCGGAATATAAATACTAATAAAATAGCAGCACAACAAAATAAACCGACAAACAATCCGATAAGAGCTCCACGCGAACGGCTTAATACCAACAGAATAAGCATCACTGCTGTCGAAAATCCGCAGAAACCGGGAAACAAAAACCGGACATACTTCTTTCGACTATCACGCTTACCTCCGGAAATAAATATCAATACCAAAGCCAGGGGAATAGCTACCGAAAGATACTGAGCAAAAAATATCGGATTGCCAAAAGTAGAAATATAAGCTAACCGGTAAATCTTAAAATTAATGATTTGAGTTTGATATGCACAATAAAGCGCAGAACATAACCCAACAAACACCAAAGTAATAAATATCTTTTTTATTTTTGCTGGCGAAGAACAATAATTAACAACAATAAAGAACAATAACGCTCCAGATGACCACTGAAGCATTGACTGAAAACCTTCATAAATATTAGCTGCTTGGAATAAAGACACCCATCCGGAAACAATAAAAGCAATTACTGCCCAACCTAATGGACCAGGAGAAACAATAAGTTCTTCTTTGTAATTTTTATTAGTATTTGCAGCAATTTTAATTAGCCATAACCCACACAACCACAAAACTCCCATCTCCAGAGTAACTATTTTAATCAATCCATAAACTTGAGTAGTACTGTGCCAAAAAATAAGGCAAACAGCAGCAATTAACAATAACAACCCAATATGTATTACTTTATTCATTATTTTTATTAACTTCTTTTCCACTTATATAAACCAATTCTTTTAGCACCACTTAATCTATATTATCCTTAATCTAATGCTTGATCTTTTCTCCTTATCGTCCGTCGTCCTTCTTCCATCTTCTTTCGTTTTCTCTTCTTGACTTAGAACTCCAGACTTTCCTACTTATCCTTTTTCCTTTAACCTTTATCCTTATTCTCTCAGCCTCAACCTTACCCTAAACCTCAACCTTTTCTCTCTCTATACTTCTTACCTGCAGCTATTGATCATTCCAGTGTTTTTAGTTCGCCTTTAATATACATATTTCCCGCACTATCTAAAACCATCACTTGAACACCATTTTCATTCATAAAAGCCAATGCTTCTTTTCCTTCTTTAATAATTTCGGTAATCGCAAAATCATTGGCAAAATTAACATCGCCAAAATGTGTATCTACTACCCAAATCTCAGCCCACTTTTTGGTAGATTGTCCTAAATTATAAGTATCATTAGCAGCCGGCTGAATGTGGCCCGTAGCTACTGTTACTCCGGTAATAGCTGCTCCGGAAGCAATAACCATTGCACCATCTATATAAGCCGTAGCATCAATTTCTAAGTTTCCTTTGACAAATAAATCTTCGTTAGCAGTTGCATGACTAACAGTCGGAGAGCCAACTTTCACATCGCCACCAACAACTTGTAGTCGCGCTACGCTGGGAGTTGTTGTGCCGATTCCGACGTTGCCCGTATAATCAAGCGTCATACCAGTCTGTAAAGTGTACGGCTCACTACCATTGTTATGCATAAATCTCACACGGCCTTTATCATCAGCTGCGGTTCCAGCATGCTCAAAAGCTATGGCTCCCATATACGGGCGATAGCTTGACCTTCTGCCTCTACCAAGTAAAATAGTTTCTCTCCCACCATCAGTATATTCATCAGTTTCATTGTGCATTACAATTGTATACGCACCAGTGCTCTGCTGAACTGTAAGAGGAGCAATAGGTGATCCGGTTCCAATACCCACGTATCCATTATATTGGATTTGCATACGTTCCGTTGCTGTAGTACTGTCAAGATCAGTTGTATAAAAATCAATTTGGGATGGAGTTGAGGTAGCACTCCATGATCCATCAGATCTGCCTTCAATTTTAGCAGCTTCTTCAAAAGTTCCCCCATCTGAAGCACCAAATACAATACTACCTAATCCCTCAGATCCAAGAATCTGTGTATCCTCACGAAAAAACTTTAAGCTATCTCCGTCAGCGCTATGTAATCTAATATCTCCAGCTAAAATATCTAGCTTGTCGCTCGGTACTGTCGTTCCAATACCGATGTTGCCTGAAGAGTTCCAAATCCCGGTTCCCGGAAAATTAACGCTCCCCGTAAAAGTCGGACTAGCAAGCGGCGCTTTAGTTCCTAACTGAGTCTGGATGGCTGAAGTTACTAAGTTAAGATAACCAAACTCCGTATTGTCTACCGTGCCGGCACCAATTTTAGTTGCCGTAAGTAGCCCATCAGCTAAATCAGCTAAATCAGCATCATAAGCCTGGAAATAACTGGTATCGTGTCCATCCATTTTATCTGCATTTAAGGCATAAGCTACAGCAGTAAGTTTCTCGCGAGGTGCTAAAAGAACAGGGGTTGTTGCCGGATTGACTGTTATTTCTAAATAGGGGGTAATGCTATCCCAGTTAGTAATACTTGATGTATCCAGCACATAAGTAAACAAACCGTTAACCACACTGACAGTAACATTTCCAGTAGTGTAATATTGAGTAGAGCCGTCACTGTTGGTAATCCGAAATTTAATTGATTGATTTGCATTATTAACTAACGCTCCACTTAATACCAATTTCCCCTGATAATTTATCTCTTGCGGAGTAGCAGCACAAACATCTGGAAAAAAACTAAACATAAACAAAAATAACATCAAAGTAAAAATAATTATGCTTTTGCCAATAGTATTGTTGATGCTACTCATCATTTTACACCTCCGTTTATTTTAAATTTTAAATCCTTAATTATTCTATAACATCCCTTTTATTTATCAACAGCAATATATTAATCCTCCTATTTATCTCTTCATCCATAAAATGAAGTAACATTTTACGGTGTACTATATCTAAACGTAAACAGTGTTACCGGATTAGAAATATTTCCGGCTTTATCTTCAGTTTTTACACGTAAGTAGTACGTTCCGGTACCTACTGCATTCGGATTACACCCAGCATAAGCTGTCGAGGTAACCGGCAAACCAGAAGCATTATTCCCAAAATACCAGTAATATTGCTTAATTCCGGAACGGTTGTCAGTTGCGCCATTCCAAGTAAATTCCGGATCAGAAACTGTACTTTGCAAAGTATTATTCGTTGCGCCATGAGTTTCAGTTGCTGGTAAATTAGGATTAGAGGGGACGCTTCCATCATATTTAAAAATAAATACAGTTTGCGAAGTAGATATATTTCCGGAATTATCTTCGGTTTTTACACGTAAATAGTATACTCCACTAGAAACTGCATCAGGATTATGTCCGGCAAATGTAGTCCAGTTAGATGGATTATCAGATGCGCTCGTGCCAAAATACCAGTAATAGCCCTTAACTCCAGAAAGATTATCTTGAGCGCCACTCCAAGTAAATTCCGGATCAGATACAGAATTTTGCCAAACATCATTAGAAACCGCATGAGTTTCAGTTGCCGGTGAACTAGGATTATCCGGAAAAAGCGTATCAGACGCTGATTGCGCTGTGTCAATTTCTTTATTGCTATTAAAAAATTGTTTACGCTTTAATAAGTGGGTTGTAGAAACATAACAATACTGTAGGTGGATTGTCCCTTCGGAAGAAGCAACACCATCGCTATTATACGCTTTAAGATGTAGCCAATTTTCTCTGCCGATAAAGTTATATGTTAGAGACAGACTTCCACTGGTCCACTGCGTATCTGTGCCAATAACTTCAGAGTCAGAAGTTGTATTCCATTTGTAACGATAATAATCAATCGCATTGTTATCTAATCTAACGCTATAAAAGATAAACTCGTCATGGCTACCACCAGATAAATACTGATACCAGGTTTGTGGTAGGTGCCCACGTTGATCATACCTAACATCAGAATTATCAGGTAAAAGATGTTTATAAGAAGGATCAGGATAAGTCCATGCACTTTCATTGCCAGCACGGTCTCTTACTTTCCAGCGAAAAGCAAAATCATCATTGTCTAAACCAGAAACAACCCAAGAACCATCACACCAACCGCTATCACCATCAAAATCACTTTCAGATTCAAAATAATCTAAGTCATTGTCATGCTGGAATTTACACCAAGCAGTAGCCGGAATACCGCTTCTTGCGTCTGTAGCGCCAGAAACGCTAACGCTGATACTATTTTGGGTAATCGTACCATAAGATAACGTTCCGGGAATAGGAGTGATTATATCAATATAGTAAGGGCCACTATCAGAAGAAGTCGTATCCCAGTTACCAGCATTATCTACTGAGCGAATATGGAAATAATTTCCAGTTCCATCCGGAAAATTAATTTGCTGGTAAGTATTTGTTTCTTGCAAATCTTTAGTTATCCCGGTCCAATCAGCAGAAGAAGTATTTATTGTATAGTCATATCCGTCTAAGCCACTATTAGATACACCATTATCAGTATCTAAGGCAGCAATCCAATTAAATCTTAAAGTCGGATTATTAGAAATTCCCGACTGCCAAATTCCAGTCGCCCGCCCATCGCTGGGAACAAGATTGGTTACTTCTTGGGGAGGCGTAATGTCGATATAGTAAGGACCTTGACTAAAATCTTCTGCTATGTTCCCGGCAGAATCTACAGTTTTAATATGAATAAAATTAGTGTTTCCTTCCGGAAACACAACTGAACTGTTGGAAGTTTCTCCTTGATAAATAACAGTATCTGTAGTAGTCAATAAAGTATCATTTGATTCTAAGTTTTTATAAATACTGTATCCAGCAATATTAGAGGCGACTGGAGAAGATTCTATTTTAACCAGCGTAGCATCATCCCACCAGACTTGTCCACCATTGTTTGGACTATCAACATAATAAGAAAGAGCAATTGCCCCACTGGCACCAGTATTAAATATAGTGCGGATTTTAGTCCAATCAGAAGTACCAGAAGCAGTAGTTTGTGGTGCTTCAATTGCTGATAGTCCTGCACCAGACACATTACATTTTGCTTGGCCAGCTGTTAAGCTTGTTTTTACAATAGCAGAAAACAAATAAGTAGAATTTGCTTCTAACTCTGTTCCCACGGTTAAATCTACGCCCCAGTAAACATCAGAAGCTGGACAATCAAACCTTAAACTTTTATTTCCTTTGTAATAGATTGATTCGTCGAAAGTAAGAAAATTAGCAACAACACTTCCATCAGAGTCAGTAGTTCCGGTATAAGGAGCATTTAAGGTTATGGAATTAGAGGTTATTGCACTAATTTTATAAATAGAAGATTCAGCTGGAGAGGTATTAACAATTTTAATATAGCTATCTACTGAAAAATAAGCAGTTAAATCAGAAGTAGTAGCAACTGACTCATTGTCATAAGTTACTGATAACGTTCCAGGCGTAGCGTTTAACACACTACTTTGAATGTTAGAATCTTCTTTTAAGTAACCGGGATAATCTAGATTATCCATTGTTGGATCGTAAAGTAAATTACTAGTGTTTCCTTCATAATCTATTGCCTGATCATAATAATAATAAGTAGTACCGTTAGAAACTGGAGCCGACCAGGAGAAAGCAACAGTATTGTCGTTAGATATGCCAAACTGCCAAGTATTAGGATTGTGATTGCCGTCTTCGATTGTGCCCAACGCTGAAGGTTGCGCTTTATCAATCGGCCCGACATCATAAATTTCAACTTCATTTAATCCAGTAGAGCCAGCACTCTGCCAATTAGAGGTATTAGCAATCCTTATATAACGGCAGACAACCGGATCACCGCTATTTAAAATCGGAAACACCTGAGGCGCAGGATTACCGCTTCCATCTTCAGAAGCTAAAGTTCCACTATAACGTTGAGTATAACTGGAATTATCCGGACTTGTAGAAATAGTAAATGCTTTGAACCCTCCGGAAGATTGATTACGATTATAAATTACTGCCCGATCAATAACTCTGCTGACACCTAGATCAATAGTAATGTATCCGGTAGCTGAATCTGCATCTACCCAAGCAGTAGAAAGGTTTCCATCAATAAGGTAATTGGGATTCTGTGACCCGGTGGTTTGATTTTCTATTGTACCGCCATTAGAGGAAACAGCATGGTTAGCAGCTGTATCGTTCGATAAATTGTCATAGGCAACTACCCCAGCTCCAGAATCAGTAGTTCCGGTATAAGGAGAATCTAAAGTGATAGAATTGGAAGTTATTGCTTGTACCTGATAAATAGAAGACTCAAACGGGTCAACACTGGAATTATAAATTGATACATAATCGCCAGTAGAAAAATAAGAAGTTAGGTTTACAGATGTAGTAACAGATGTGCTATTGTTAGTAACTGATAATGTTCCGGCAGTAGAAGTATCAGCAATCAACGGACGGATAGAGACATTATCAAATTCAACAGTAGAATTATAAGAACCTAAAGCCATTCGATAAGTTGCACCGGAAAAATTAGCATCACTGCGTTCCATTAAAAAAACATCATTTATATAAAATTTATACATACTGCCGTTACAAATAATTTTGGCATGATAAGTCTGCCCTTGAGTCAAATATATCCGATTGTTACCACTTTGATAAGTATAGCTAGTGCTTCCATTTACCTTCCGTTCACACCGCCAATAGTCATAGTATCCGCCGTAGGAATAATATAAATAAAACCGGATATAATTATTGCTATCCACATATTTTGCTGTCAGGCTAATATAGCTCCCCGAAGTCCGTTTAAAATCAAATTCAATAATCCGGTTTCCAGAAAAACTTTGATCGGTGTAAGCTTGGTTGTTGTTAGTATTCACACAAGTTAATTTGCCTCCGGATATAGTAGCTCCAGCGGGTAAAATCCAAGCATTATTGGATGAGGAAAAATTATCATAAAAACCATCTACCGGATAATAATTGCCGGTTACATTCGGTGCACGTAAGAAATTATATCCGGATAAACCAGATAAAGAGGTGTCTGTGGGGTCAGAGACACTCCAGGATAAATCCATACTACCCATTCCGGCTGGCAAAGGAGCAAGAGCCAAATCAGAAGTACCGGGTATTTGACGATCAGCAATATATGAAGCATACTTATACCCACTATAAAGATTACTATCTGTTTCAACATCACAAGAATTCCGTCCTCTTGTGTTATAAAAATTATTTCCATACCAACTTTCTAAACCATTATCGAAATAAAAAACATCTCTTCTTTTAACAGTTACACTTCCATCAGAGTCAGTAGTTCCTTCATATAGCGAATCTAGAGTAACATAACTACTACCTACTGTTTTAACTGTATAAACCCCCTCTTCCACCGGAGAAGTATTAACAATCTTAATTGAATCACCAGCGGTTAAATAACTTCTCAAGTCAGAAGTACTTACCGTAATACTTGCGTTAGTAACGTTAGCGGTTCCGGAAGTATCGGTATCTTCAGTATTTCCGGTCGGAGGAACTCCATATTGCCCAGATGCTGCCCATCCAGTATCCACCGCTTTCCACCCACTAAGGTATTTATAAAGCAAATAATCATCCGAGGTGTTTGCCCAACGAATTTCTACTCCTCCGGAATTAGAATCAAGCGGTGCCCTATAAGTTGTAGTAACACTAATAACTCTTGGTCTTGTCGCCCGTGTACACAGAGAAACGTCGGAACTGTAAGTTGTATTTATCTCATCACCATTACGAGCCATAGCCTTAAACCGATAGCGCTGATTCGCAGCTAAGTTAACTACATTTTCATAATTTGCACCGTTAAAGGCAGAATAAGTACCCCATGCCTCAGAAGCAACAATTTCTCCATTGGCCGGATTAACCCACTTAACCGGTAAGAAATCCGCGGACTCATCAGTCCCGGCAGTTTCCGGATCATCAAAGTCCACCATTATCGCATACTCAGTGTCATTGGAAGTAGTGCAAGTGGCCACGCCTACCGGATTACCATTTTGATTAACCCTTACTCTTAAATGATACGTAGAAGTGTAACCAGAAGGCAATATAGCTGAAGGTATAGAAGGTGTATTAGCTAAAGTATAGATCTCCTTTTCTGTAGGATTAGGATTAGTTTCCACGCCATCACCATTACGTAATATAACCTTATAACCATATTGAGCATTAACTAACCCGTAGTCCCGATAAGTGTAATCACCATTCTGCCAGCCGGAATCATCACCATTACATCCGCTTCCGGTAAAATTATCAAAATAAGCACCGGTATCATCAGCAGTAGGATTCGGATGTGTAGCAACAACTTCAAGATCTACGTAATTAGTGCCAACCGAAAGGGTTACTTCACCATCCGTAAGACTCATCACGCGAGTATAAATCGCTAATTCCGAACCATAGGCAGTCTGGACGTTTTCCGCATTTCGAGCTTTCACTTTAAATCTGTATTGTGTGTTTTCTGCTAATCCGGTTATAAGCTCACCACTTGCTCCGCCAAAAGCAGAATAAACATCCCAAGCGTCATTTTCAACCGTAATAATACCATTAGTATCTGGATCAACAAAATGTGTACCATAAACATACCCTCCTCCCTGAACAGTAATCGCATACTGAGTATCAGCACAGCTAGTCCATTCAGCAGCTATTGGATTTAGGTTTTTATCAATGGTCACGGTCAGTCGATCAATTACATCCATTGCCGGAAGAGTTCCAACGGGAGTTCCGGGAACTCTAGCTAAAGTATACCGACTTGATGAAGTAGAATAAATAGTTTTATTACCCGCATTATCGCGTAATTTAACTTGATAAGTATACTGAGTGTTTGGATAAAGGCCGCTATCTACATGAGCGGTAGAAATTACCCAAATAGAATCATTTGCCCCGGGGCCACCACCAGTTTCATCAAACCAATAAGGACCATTTCCTTCATCTTCAGCCGGAGAAGAAATATTCGCGCCGTTATAAAGGTCAGACGTAGCATCACTTCCGGTAGCAGCATTAACCGTAAGTTGACTATAGCTGTTAGCAACTATTGAGTTGATCGCCTGTCCAACAGGAGCAATAGTGTCAATCTGGTAAGGTCCTTTAGAAATATCATTTGCCCGATTTCCAGCACCATCAATAGCTTTTATGTGGATGTAATTATTCGGACTTTCATCAAAAACAATTGTACTTATTGCAATTGCGCTTTGATAAATAATAGTATTAGACGTAGTCAATAAAGTATCGCTATTGCTTAAATTCTTATAAATATTATAACCGGAAATAGGAGTGGTAACTACATCGGAAGAAATCTTTACTATCCGGGTATTATCCCACCATACTTGGCCGCCGCTATTAGGATCATCAGCAAAATAAGATATAGTGACTGTACCACTGGCCGAAGTAGTAAAAATAGTCCGAATTTCGGCCCAGTCAGAAATTCCGCTGGCAGTAGAATAATTAACAATTGAACCACTTCCAGTAACATTACATTTTGCTAATCCAGAAGTAAGGTTAGTTTTTACAAACGCAGAAAATAAATAAGTAGAATTGGCATCAATGTCAGCACCGATTGTTAATACAGCGCCTCTATAAGCATCAGAAGCAGAACAAGAAAATTTTAGACTAGCATTTCCTTTATACTTATTCGATTCATCAAAGCTAAAAGTGCCATTTTGAGTGATAGAGTCTTCTTTAATGTAACCTGGATATTCAGTATTCTCCATCGAAGGATCAAAAACTAAATTACTTTGGTTTCCTTCATTATCCATAGCGATTTCCTGATAATAATAATTGCTGCCATTAGAAACCGGAGCAATCCAGGAAAAAGCAACAGTATTATCATTAGAGACTCCATATTTCCATTCGGTTAAGGTATGAGTATCATCACAGCTAATCTCACTTAATACCGCAGGTGCAGCCTTATCAACCGGCCCAACATCATAAATTTCTACTTCTACCAACCCGATGGAACCGGCATTTTCCCAATTGGAAGTATTAGCGATTCTTACATAACGACAGGCAACCGGGTTACCACTATTTAAAATCGGAAACGCCTGAGGCGCGGGATTACCACTTCCATCCTCAGAAGCTAAAGTCCCACTATAACGTTGAGTATAATTGGAATTATCCGGACTTGTAGAAATAGTAAACGCCTTAAACCCTCCGGAATATTGATTAAGATTATATATTACCGCCCGATCAACAGTTCTTATCGCACCTAAGTCAATAGTAACACTGCCTGTGGCTGCACCATAAGTCCAAGCAGTAGATAAATTGTTATCAATAAGATTGGCAGGGTTAGTGCCGCCAGAGGCGGAAACGGAAACTTCCGAGACGACATCATTGTATAAATTGTCATAGGCAACTACTCCGGCTCCCGAATCAGTAGTTCCGGTATAAGGAGAATCTAAAGTGATAGAATTGGAAGTTATTGCTTGTACCTGATAAATAGAAGACTCAAACGGGTCAACACTGGAATTATAAATTGATACATAATCGCCAGTAGAAAAATAAGAAGTTAGGTTTACAGATGTAGTAACAGATGTGCTATTGTTAGTGACCGATAATGTTCCAGAAGTAATAGTATCAGCAATCAACGGACGGATAGAGACATTATCAAATTCAACAACAGAACCCTCTGTAGATAATCCGAATCGATAATTGCTATCGGTAAAATCAGAATTATCGTAGCTCATCACAAATTGATCATTAATGTATAGCCGGTAGTGATCATCCTTACAAATTATCATTGCATGGTATACAATATCATTATCAAGATCATAGATTATTTTTCCTTGTTCTTTTTTAAGACTTCCGTTTAACGTTTCCTGCCAGAACCAATATGTACTTCCCCTCATTTTCTCATACCCAAACCAGACAAAATTATTTGAATCTTTGTATCTGGCAACCAAATAAATATTGCGTCCGGAGGTACGCTCAAAATCAATTTCAACCACTCGGTTTTTGGAATAACCTGGATCAGTATATGTTGAGTTAGTAGTGTCATCACAAGACATAATTCCGGAAGATATAGAAGCTCCAGAAGTTAATATCCAATTTCCGGGAGTTGATGAAAAACTATCCCAAAGTCCGTCAGCAGGAAAATAATCACCAGTTAATGCCGAGGCGCGATTAAAAGTGTACCCGGACAAAGAAGTATCTGTAGGATCAGACACACTCCAGGATAAATCAATACTCCCCATATCCGAAGAATTAGACACTATTTCTGTTTCCGGAATAGTAGGCTTGACCCGGTCAACAGTAACTACACCGTCATCGATATTCGAATAAGCAGTTTCATCATCTTCTAAATTCCGGCCTTTGACTCGATACCAGCGATGCTCACCCTGACCAAGCCCAGAGTGAATATATAATACATGTAAATTCTCTTCAAAAGCTACATCACTATCCGTAGCACCACAATATCCATTATATGCAGGATTAGGAAAAGCAGGCAATATCGTTAAAACATCGCTGACATCATTAATATCCATGATCTTATAAATACCTGCATGATCAGTGCTATCAATTTTTATATATTCACTAACTTCCAAAACATCATTTAAATCTCCGGAAAAACCAACAACCGACACTGTATCGCTACCCTGAGTAACATTAAGGGTAGCCTCAACAACGGTGCCTTCCACATATTTAATATCCGGAACCCAGCTACCTTCGGGAGCAGTATCTGTGGTTAAAATTTCCCATCCAGTAGTTCCGTTGGGAGAGGCTTCGATATCGTAAGAATAAGAAGTATAAGTCCAGGTAATTTTTAATCCGCCGCCGCCGGAATTAAGTGTACCGGCAGAATCTGAGCTTTCTACAGAAGTAATCACCGGAATTTTAGGAAGAGACCACTTGCATAAAGTTACATAATCACCACTGTCATCTACATACCCTCCATCACCATCAATATCCGGATCGCCATCACCATTACGATACCAAACACGGTAACAATAATAGTAATCAGGATACAATCCTTCTTCTAGGTCTTCGGGATTATCATCCGTCCATGTATTATCTGCAGACTGCCAACCAGAAGTCCAATACTCACTATTGTAATTATCAGGATCAACATTATCAAACTTATACCCAGAAGAACCAGAACCATGATTAGGAAATGTATCTACAGTTAAATCAATGTACGGTTTTTCATCGACCACATCAGACACTGCGTCAAATCCAGTGGGTAAATTACAAAGAGTATATTTAGAACTAGAACCTACATAACTAGTAGTATTATGCCAGTTGCCCCGGATTTCTTGTGTATTATCTTGGGCAGAAATAGTATAAGTATACTGAGTATTTTCTGAACGTCCAGTATCGGAAACAGAGAGATCATTCCAGAAATAATTATTTTCCGAATGCCCGGTTGAATAAATAATTGTCGAATCCCGCTTAACACTTACCCCTACATCATCTACGGTATACGGATAGCCAGAACCACTTCCGTTATCTGCAGGTAAACTCCAGTTAAGATTTATTTGACTACCAGAAACAGCATCAACTACAGAAAAGCTGGGATTATTAGGAGCAGCAGTATCGGTAAATAATTTAACATGCTGGTTCCATCCAGAGAAATTACCGGCTTTATCATAATCAGCAATATAAATCCAGTTTTCTCCACTTAAGTTTTGCCAGGTACCCGACCAATTCGGATCACCTTCAGTAGCTCCGTTCCAGGCAGTACACGGAGCGGTAACTGAATTGTATGAACCGGTTTCATTATTGCGGTCAATATTCCAGATAGTGTAATCAACATTACTAGGACAATCCTGCGATGTTCCGTTGATAGTAATTGTACCAGTATTATTGTAATAAGAACTACCATTGGTGTGGGAAGAAAGAGTTACCGTAGGTAAAACTGTATCAACCCAAATCGGCCCGGTAGTTTGAATGCCAGAAAGATTACCGGCACCGTCTTCGGCTTTTACGTGTATATAATGAATATAGTTTACACAATCACCGTCTAAGGCCGGAGTAGTAATATTTACTGTAGTCCGCGGAACCCAAGTCCAGTTTGTAGTATTAAAAGCGGGTGGAGTACTAGTAGCTATTGTTTTCGCCCACCAATATCCAGAAATGGGGGTAGTGACGTTAACGGATTTAACTTCATAAATCTCTATATCATCTATGTAAACATCAACATCTTGATACCCAAACACCCAAAATTGGTTTGTATAAGTGGGTGTTCCATATTGAACAGTATAAGTTCTTTCTACGTGTTTCCAATCTGTAGACTGTTCACCACTTAATATAAATTCCCAATGCGTTCCACCATTGTACCCACCAACCCTAAAGCTTCCATTGTAATCTGCTCTCGAAACTTTATACCAAAATGACAAATGATATGTTTTCCCAGCTTCTTGAGAAAATACATTTGATCTAAAAGATACAGCTTCTCCGCCAGAATTCACATCAAATTTTGCATAACTACCCGCAGGACCATTAGGCTCCACACTTACAGCGCCGGCTCCACCAATTGACCAATCATTTGTATTTTTTTCAAAATATGGATTTAATATAAAATTATCACTGCTTTTGTTTCCTTCACCATCCACCGTAGATGCATAATAAAAATAATCGTCACCGTTAGATAGCGGTTGAGTATACCCAAAATCAACTGTGTTATCATTAGATATTCCCGACTGCCAAACAGAAGTATTGTGACTGTTTGAACCATCTGCCGGATTTTTTTCCGGGATGCTCGGAGCTTGGTTATCTCCTTTGTCAGCGCCAATCGGAGTAAATTTAACCCAATCAAAAGTTTGGGCTATTGCACCGTCGGACATCAACCAAATATTCATGTCCGCATTAGGAGCAATATCGTATTTTTTCTTTAAAATACCATTTTGATAAAGTTCAGCATGACTGTTTTTCACAAATATTATTTTATAGTAGTAATCTTGTCCAGCAGCATAAGTACCGGATTGATTCTGAGACCCTCCGGGATAACAGTCTTCATACAGCAGGCCTCCGCTCCAATGATGAAAAAATACTGAATTGCTGCTTGAAGGATAAGTTGTAAATTGCCCGTCACTCATTCCAAACCGGGCAGCAGAACTGGTAGACGCGCTGTTTATTTTTATCTCTAATACACCGCTTCCGTATTTATCAGTAGTATGTATTTCATTATCCGTGCCCGATAAAGCGATTGTGCCATTAGCTAAAGTAGGTGAGCCATTCACTACCCAGCCATTCGTATCTCCATCAGAAAAATTATCATAAAATCCACCAAATGTATCCGCATAATCTGAACCATTCCAAACAGCCGGTTGTTCAGCACCGAAAGAAGCTGACGGCTCAGGAGAAGTATATTTGCGAATAATTACCGAAAAATCATCGTAATACCCTCCGGCATTGCCTCCCCCACCAAAGCCACCGCAAGAATTATTATAATCGCCTCCTTCTACCTGAACCCGGACTTTTGCCGTATTCGAAGGCATAGTTTCAGAAACATCCGTATACTTAAGCCAAGTCCAACCAGAAGTATACCCTAACCCGGAAAAACTAGGGCCAAGATAAGAGCCAATTTGACTTTCACCGGAATTATAATAAACTAATCTTAACCGAGAATCATCTTCACCGCCGGTTTCCGAAAGATCAGGACATCCGGAACCATTAAACACTATTCCTTGAAACCAATAGGTTGCCTCAACAATATAGCGGTCATTGCTACCAACAGAAACATCCTGATACATGTAAGTAGTTGGGTAAGTAGCTGCTGAACCTTCATCGTCACAAACTGCGTTACAACTATAGGAGTTACCGAAGCTTTTTGTGCCAGAATGAGCTTTTAGAGTGTTAACCTCTAGACAATCATTGTCAGCTGTACCATCAAAATGATTCCAGCCAAAATTCTGCACTGTGGCGCTGGGCTCCAAACAGGTATTGGTTTCTTCAAAATCCGGATTTTTAAGATCATACGGAAAAACAAAAGATTTATTAGATAAAGACTCAGCTTCGCTATTTCCATAATACATCCAAATAATTTTAGAGCTAGAAGCGGGGATATACGGAACTTTTACCCAAACAGAAGCAGTAGTTGAAGCAGTATAACTTTCGACCCAATAACTAATTGGAGTCCCGTCAGAATCGAAGAAACGTAAGTCGTCAAAATCAGCCTGCATATCCGAATCATAAGTAACAGTCAAATTAACCTGATAATTATTAAGATTATTAGCGTTGCCGGCATTGTTAATTGTCACTGCCTTTTTCTGTTTCCGATTATCAAGAATGTCTAATAATTCATAAGTACCACTGGAAGCCGTTGAACGATAATAAGCGTATTTTGGTGCACCACTGGCGTAAAGATTGTGCACTTGGCGATTGCTTAAAGCAGTATTATAAACTCGAACTTCATCGATTTTACCATCCCAATCATATGAGCTATCCGTAGGCCTACCGGAACCAATAATTAATTCTTGATTAAAATTATAAGAAGTATAAGATTTTTGATAAACATACTCTCCATCTATAAAGAACTTAGCATTAGATCCATCAAAAACAATTGCCATGTGATGCCAATTAGAATCTGCAGCACCACCGCTAGTTTCTCCCCAACCACTAGACTGGACTCCCATACTCCAATATCCACCAGTATGTCCAAAATAAGCTCGGGTACTAGCACTCCAGTTTCCTTGAATAAGATACATTTTTCCTGCGGAAGGATTGTCGGATTTAACCCAAAGTGAATAAGTGCACGGTTGGGTATTAGGATTTACTCCGTTTCCGTAACTAGTTGTTACATAGTCGCCACTTCCGTCAAAATCCAAAGCTTTACCGAATTTACCGTCAACCCAGTCCGTAGCCGGATCCATTCCAGTAAGCGTTCCTTGATTTCCATTGCCGGTTAAATCATAGGCGGTCGCGGCCACCCCTTCATCAAAGCTCCAGTAAGCAGCTAAATTAGCATCACCCGGTTTTGCCGAAAGTTCGACATAATCTCTTCCGGTAGAATAATTAGCCTGGATTTCGGAAGCAGTAAGTGCGCGATCGTAAACATGAACCTCATCAATGAGTCCGTTGAAATTATATGCTGAGCCACCATCCCAATCTCCGATAGAATAAGTTCCGTACCCTAAAGTTGCTGTTCCAACATTTGTATCTCCGATATCCACCCCATTCAAATACCAATCAATATTAGATCCGGAACGAGAAACAACAACATAATACCAAACATTATTATTTACGGTAGCACCTATAGTGCTTGAAGCAACATCTGCCCAATTGCCAGGCGTTGAGAACCTATATTTGAATCCGCCGGAAGAAACAGCAAAATCTATACCAGTTGTCTTGGGAACATCACTATAAAGCCCACTCCTAAACAAACCTCTTTCAGTAGCATCATATTGATTAAACCACATGCTAATTGTCCAGTTATCATTACTAGGATTAAATACAGAACCAACTTCAACATAATCACTGCCGCCATCAAAACTCAAAACCCCACCGGATACACCGTTAGCGTTATATGTCGCACCATTATTTGTTCCGTCATTACCATAAGCGCTGGAATCTCTTCCTACGTCTGAGCTGTTATCAAAGCTCCAATAACCGATACAATTTGATTCGGCAGTTCCTAAACTAGATACCACCGGAGCAGTTCGGTCTAAAGTCGTAACTAGAGTTCCTGTTGATAAGCTAGTAACTACTGCGTCACCATTTTTCGCTTTTACTTTAAACGTATAAGTAGTATTATCGTCGAGATTAAGAATATCCTGCCCCAACTCACCATTCCAATCAACAAAAATCTGCCAGACTTCACTTACTTCATCAAGCAGGCCGTCTGATCCTAACCATTTACTTACATCGGTATTTTCATTAGTTCCATAAATTGCATAAGTAGTCTCAGAAGAATTATCATTAGTATCAATTTTTAAATTGACCTTGCCTAATTCTGAATTTAACGGCTGATTCGTATAGGCAATTAATGTCAGAGGATTGGGAAGATTAGAATAAGTATATTTATAAGCCGGAGAAGGCGTACTCCAGCCAGTTTCATTTCCTGCTCTGTCTCTTACTTTCCAGCGAAAGGCATAAGAAATATTCGGTAAAAGCCCTGAAGGCGTCCAGGTTCCAGCACACCAACCGCTATTAGCGGAAGCAGAAACAAAAGAAGTATTATCAGCATCATATTCAAAATAACACCATGTAGTTTCCAGGCCACTTAGCGCATCTGTAGCCCCGGAAACACTGACATTGATGCTGTTTTCGGTAATTGTACCATAGGCTAGTGTTCCCGGATTATTAGGAATAGTATAATCGATATAGTAAGGGCCAAGATCATTAGAAGTATCATCCCAATTACCGGCATTATCTACCGAGCGGATATGAAAATAATTCCCGGTTCCTTCCGGGAAAGTAATTCCTACTGAAACAGCAGCTTCTTGTAAATCCTTTGTTGTTCCGGTCCAATCAGCAGAACTGGTATTTACTCCCCAATCATATCCGTCTAATCCACTTAAGTTATCTGTCGCTGCAGTCCAACTAAAAGTTACATTAGGATTATTAGAAATACCTGATTGCCATCCGTTGATATTATGACTATCGTCGGCAAGACTTCCTACTTCCGAAGGATCAGTTGCGTCAATCCAATACGGCCCTTTATAAATATCTCCGGACCAGTTTCCAGCAGAATCAATGGCTTTAATATGAATATAATTAGCTTGGCTATCGGGAAAAGCAACTGTACTGATTGTTGTCGCACTTTGATAAATAGTATTGTCAGTAGTACTTAACACTGTATCCCCGCTGCTTAAATTTTTATAAATATTGTAACCAGAAATACCTGCCTTTACCTCCTCGGAAGAAACTTTTACTAATTTAGCATCATCCCAATAAACAGTTCCAGAAGGACTATTTATTCCGGAATAAGAAAGTGTAACCGTACCACTGGCTGAAGTTTGGAAAATCGTGCGAATTTGGGTCCAATCAGAAGTACCGGACGCTGTACCTGCCGTACCCTGAATAGTTCCAGCACCGGAGACATCACACTTTGCCTGACCAGCATTTAAGGCAACAGTTTTAACAAAAGCGGAAAATAGATAAATAGAATTTGCATCAATATGCGTTCCGATAGTAAAATCGGAAGACCAGACAGAATTACTTCCGGAATAAATAACTTTTAAACTATAATTGCCTTTGTGTTTTATACCTGTATCAAACGACTCAGTTGCCGCACCATGTGTATTAGAGCCAACTCTTAAATATCCCTGGTTGACCGGATTTTCCATTACCGGATCATAAATTAAATTGCTTTGGTTTCCTTCATTATCAAAAGCTTGTTCGTAATAATAATAAGTTGTCCCATTAGAATCAGCGGGGGCAGACCAGGAAAAAGCCACTGCGTTATCATTAGAAACTCCAAATTGCCATTGGCTTAAGCCATGAGTATCAGTACAATTAATTGCGCTCAACGCATCTGGAGCAGCTTTGTCAATCGGACTAACATCATAAATTTCTACTTCCATCAATCCGGTATAACCACCATCACCCCAATTAGAAGTATTAGCGATTCTTACATAACGGCAGATAACCGGATTACCGCTATTTAAAATCGGAAATACCTGAGGCGCCGGATTTCCAACGCCATCTTCAGCCACTAACACTTCGGTATAACGAGTAACGAAACCGGAAGTAGGTTGATTACTAGTAGAAATGGTGAAATCTTTAAATCCTCTTGTGTAGTATGAAGTTTCATTATAATTATAAATCACTGCCCGGTCTATTTTTCGTAGTTTTCCTAAATCAAGAGTAATGTATCCGGTAGTTGTACCATTAGTTAACCACTGATTACTGACGCTAGTTCCGGTTTTAACAGAATCAATAGCTTTAGTTGCCTCTCTTCCTGAATATTGAGAACTGTAGTTAGCAATTGCTCCGCCTAAAGCTGAAGCCGCACGGTTAATCGCTAAATCGGTATCAACAAGATGACCATTATCCGGAGTTCCGGCAACTAGCGGACGAGCCTTTACATTGTCAAATGTTGCTCCGGAAGAATAACTTAATAGACCAATTCCACCGGAAGCATGGCCGGTAAAATCATACTCACCGACAAAAAAATCATCTACATATAACTTAACATTCTGCCCATCTACCTTTAGCATAATACGATAAGTTACTCCGGCAGTAATTCCCGGATAGCGTTCACTGGCAACATCAACATATGAGCCGGTAGCTGCGGTAGTTACACTATCTCTCAACCGCCAGTAATTCCAGCTGGGATTAGCAACTAAAGACATTGTATCTGTTGAACCAGCAGTATTGCTATTTCTGAATACTACTGCCAGATACCCGGCAGAAGATAATTTAGCGTCAAATTCAAAGATAAAATCTGTATAGGAATGGGTTAAATCTTGCGCCCACATCCAGCTAGCTGTAGTCGCCGAATTAACTAGTTGTTCAGAGGTAACCGCCCATGAGCCATTGGTCATAGTAAACCCTTCAGAATTACCGTCAGAAAAATTATCCGATAATCCTTCAACCGAATCATAAGTTCCGGTTGAAGAAGGAGCGCGATTAAACGTGTACCCGGCGACATCCGAACCGGTTCCGTCTACCGCATCCCAGGTAAAAGAGACATTTCCCATCTCCGTAGTTGAGGAAAAAAGAGTTACTTCGGGAATTCCCGGTTGAGTCCGGTCAGCAGTAACTATTCCATCGGGGGGAGGAATAGAGGAATAATCAGTCCAAACATTATCTAGATTCCTGCCTTTTACCCGATAATAGAGTAAATCACCACAACTTAATCCAGAATGAATATACACTATCTCTCTTCGTTTTACACTGGCACTTCCATCAGAATCATTGGTTTCGGTATACGGAACATCTAAGGTAATACTAGAAGTAGTCATGCTCTTAACCGTATAGATTGATGACTCTGAAGGATCAGTATTAACAATCTTTATCGTATCTCCAGCGCTTATGTAACTGGTTAAATCAGTAGTAGTAATCACCTGATTACCATTAGTAACATTAGCACTTCCGGTAGTATCTGTATCTTCTATTTCTAAAATGCTCGATGGAGGTGTTTCATTGTCAATGCCCGGAGCTATTGACCAAGTACCCGCTCCGTCCGGATCTTCCGAACCATCACTATCGGTAAGGGAAGATTTGAGAGTGTAGCTCTTAGAAGTATGATGCCATCTAATCTTTAGACCACCGGCTCCAGAATTAAGTGGACCGGAATAAGCAGAAGTTTCAATAGAAATAATTTGCGGTATCGCCGGGCGAGTATACATACTTTCTACCGCACTAAAAGCAGTCTCTACATTATCTCCGTTACGTGCCTTAACTTTAAACCGGTAAATTTTATCAGCCACAAGACCAGTTACTTCGCAATTACCCCATTCACTATACGTTTTCCATTCTGCTGTTCCTCCGCCAATAATTGCATTTTCTGTCGATGCCCAATCTAAATATTTGGTAGTATTGAAACTAGTTGCATCGAAATCATCATCTACAACAATCGCGTACTGAGTATTGCCAGCATTTGTCCAAGTTTCAACTCCAGTTGCTGGATTACCATTGCGATTAATAGATACTTGTAAACGATCAATAGAAGTTCCAGCAATTAAAGAAACTGTGGGAGCATCAGGAACATTACAAAGGGTATATTTAGAAATTGTTGCTGAATACGCTGACTCATTATGCCAGGTACCCTTACTTTCATTATAATTATCGTGGGCTTTAGATTGATACCCATATTGAGTATTTAATAAAAGTTCAGAATCTGAATAAGAATAAGTAGAAGATGTGGTTTGAATCCAACCAGAATCAGTACCATTATTTACATTAGTAGTTTCATTGACATAAACCCCAACATCACCTACGCGATACCATTCAATACTGTCATTGTAAGTTTCATTTAAATATTGTGCGGCCCCAGCTTGAGCTCCAGTTCCAGCACCTTGATCGGAAGGAAGATTACCACTAATAGTAATCTGATTCGTTGAGTTAACTACTACCATAGGAGCCGAAGGAACATTCGGTTGGACATTATCCACAAATACATCACAATACATTGATTCACCCCAACGAATTGAGTAATTTCCGGCTTTATCTAGTGAATCAAAATGCCAGCGGTTATGACCACTTATGCCGGTAAACGTAGACGACCATGTGCCGTCATCATCATTTAACACGTTTTTATCATCCCAGGTGTAATCATAATTATTACCCCAAGCCCCCCAAACTACACCGATAGTACTTAACCCGGAAGGAACATCAGCGGCAGCTCCGGTAATTGTAATCGAAGTAGAATTAGTAAAGAAATCCTGACCGTCAGTTGTCCACGATTGGCCAATAACTGTATTGGGGTTTAATGTTGGAAGAGTGGTATCAATCCAAATCGGGCCAATAGTTTGAACTGCAGAAATATTTCCAGCACCATCTTCAGCTTTAACATAAATATTATGGATAGAGTCGGCTGCTCCTCCGGTTAATACAGCAGTAACCTCGCTTAATGTTGTTCGCGAAACCCAGGTACCACCACTTTCCGGAGTTGAATCATCAACTGCCCACCAATATCCGGAAACAGGTGTAGCTACAATTGATGATTCTATTGATGTATCTATCTCGTTACCTTCGTCGTCTAATGTAGTCAAAGAATAAAAGTAATCATCCGGAGAACCGGAATCAGAGTTAGCTTCCAACCATTCAAAATCAACATTAGGAATGTTAGAAATATTTGATTGCCAGACTCCCATATTGTGTGTGGATGAACCATCAGTATTATCTTTTACCGGAGTAGTAGGAATTAGCGTATCCCCACCGGAGGAAGGAATTACCTTAATATTATCTACATACCAAGTAGTATCTACAGTTCCATAGCCATAACTAGCAAACCAGATCTTCTTAATACCCGTAGATCCGGCATCAGCAAACGCTACAGTATTGCAATGTTCACCATTAATATAGTACCTTACAACATTATTTGTATTATCAATATACACCTTAAAATGATAAGTACTTCCTACTGACAATCCAGACTCTACCGACTGCCATCCGGCAGAAATATATGTTTGCCAATGTTCATTACTTATGGCCGAGTGAATTATTTCGGTGGTCCAACTGGTATTAGAAGTTGAATCTCCTACCTCAAACAAAAAGTCCCAGCTGTTAGAATCAGTAACCGTTAAATCAAATTCAATAGTTGCATTAGCGGTAATTTCCGAAGGCAATTGGTACATTGCGTAATCATAAGATTCACTGGGTGCAGAAGCCGGATGCACCATTTTTAAGCGTCCATTATCCACAGTATAAGCCGCACCATCAGTTATATCTTTAGTCCAGCCGATTGAAGTAATATCACTTCCGGTTAATATCCCAGAAAAATCTTGAGCATAACCGCCAAAAGTATCCACTATCTCGTTTGTGCTAATTAATGGCGTTACTGTAATATCTTTAAAGTATTTGCTGTTTACATTTCCATAACCGGCTAAATTAAAGTGTGTACCGGAAGCATTGGGGGTGCGCGCTGAACCTTTTAATATCTGTACTCCATCAATTGCAACCGTTATTGCATTATTAGAATCAATAAGGATATCAAACTGATACTCAGTATTATATGCAAAAGTATAACTTGAACTTTGAAACGGTGAATTAGAACCGTCAATTAATCCGACAACATTTCCATAACCCTGGTTTTTAAATACTACACCGTAACCGTTCCAAGGAGCATATGTTCCGCTAGAAGGAGCGCGCACACTGACAATTGCCTCTTCATTAGCCGCTGCTTCAAAGCCAAAAGTTCCGGAAATCTTTAAATTATTTTGTTGAGCAATCGGTTGTTGAACTCCGGCATCATAATAAAAATATAAATTATTACTTAATATTTTATTATCACTGGCACTGACTTCTGTGCCTACACTTTGTCCATTCCGTGATTCAATCCATACACCTCCGGTAGATGCCAAACCAACTGTATCACTATTTGCTCGCGTAAAACTATCATAAATCGCCGCATCGCCTACCGGTTCATAAGTTCCGCCTAAAGTGCTTGAACGGTAATAAGTATACTTAGGAGCACCACTAGCATAAAGATCGTGCACCTCTTGAGCACTCAGTGCAGAACTATAAATCCGGACTTCATCGATTTTACCATTGGCAGTATACCCGGCATAACCACCACCTATTGCTGAATATTGTGCATTCGCACCTATTCCTCCACTTTCCGTATTTTTCAACTCACCATCGATAAAAATACTTCTGGAATCGGTATCCATTACCCAGATTACATGATGCCATTGATTTAAAGATATCCCGGTTGTAGTTTGAATAACTGTATTATCAAACCGAAAATATACTTTTTCATTAGACCCCATATGACCTACTTCAAGATTATTAGCTCCATCAATAAGGCTAAACCAACGCGGATTGCTAGCGTCATCACGCGGATTAACCCAAAATGCTATTGTAAAATCTCCAGACAAACTAGCACTACTATCCGGTATACTCACATAATCATCCGTTCCATCAAAATCTAAACCTGTATTGAACTTACCAACTATCCAGTCTGTATCCAAATCCATATTGATAAGTGTTCCTTTCTTCTCATTACCACTAGAATCATAAGCAACGGCTCCGAAACCTTCATCAAAATCCCAGTAAGCAGCTAAATTAGCATCACCGGGTTTTGCCGAAAGTTCAACGTAATCTCTACCGGTTGAATAATTTGCCTCGATCTCAGAATCAGTAAGTGCACGATTATAAATCCGAGTTTCATCAACAATGCCATTTAAATAACCAATCCTCACAGACTTAGCAATATACAGTGGTTCCGAAGAACTAAAAGAAACGTTCCTGCTAAACGAATTACTACCTACAGCATCTTTAAACCCCTGCATTGTTCCATTTTGTCTTCTGACTACCACATGGTGCCATTTTCCATCTTCGATATTCGCCATAACTGAACCAAACTCACCAGCATTACCCGCCGTGTATGTACCTCCAGCTAAGTCCATATAAAATCCACCATAAGCTGGATAAATTCCCATTCCCCAACTATCCCTTGAACTATTCATCTTGGTAATGATTTCTCCCGTTGTATCAGTTGTTTTTATCCAAAATTCAATTGTAAAATCATTTGTCCCAAAATTCCCGGCATCAATATTTCCGCAATCCACATAATCATCACTCCCGTCAAAACTCAAAGCTCCACCGGAAACTCCACTGGCATTATAAGTAGCACCAGTATTCGTCCCGTCATTATCTTGGGCACTATAATCTTTTCCTATATTGGTGTTGTCATTAAAGCTCCAATAACCCAGACAATTTGATTCGGCAGTACCTAAACCAGAAACTGCCGGTTCAGTGCGGTCAGGAGTAGGAACTGAAGCGCTAGGTGATGAATTGGTTTCTACTCCATCTGAGTTCCTTGCTTTTACCTGAAAAGTATAGTAAGTATTGTCCTCAAGATTAATAATATCTTTTCCGGAAGCGCTACCCCAATTAGCATAGGTCTGCCAAGTTTCCGATACTTCATCAAGTATACCGTCTGAGCCTAACCATTTCGTTACACCGGTATTTTCATTAACCCCATTAATTGCGTAAGTAGTATAAGCAGGATTTCCAGTAATATTAATTATTAAATTAATTTTACCTAATTCCGAATTAAGTGCTTGATTCGTATACGCAGTAATTGTAGGTGCGCTCAAGTATGTCGCCCGTGTATATACCGGATCCGATTGAGTACCATAAGCAGTCTGGACATCATTTCCGTTACGAGCTTTTACTTTTAAAGTGTATACCGTATTACTGTCTAAGCCGGTAATTGTTTCTCCGCTTGATGAACCAAAGGCTGAATATGTACCCCAGGTGATTCCGCTTTGGACTGCTCCGGTAGACGGAT